>Ga0209456_10000427_pt1 | contig 23028 bp, 21 predicted proteins | sample COG_11_FD_184755 | JGI IMG/M metagenome (GOLD analysis project Ga0209456, IMG submission 184755) | Pelagic marine sediment microbial communities from the LTER site Helgoland, North Sea, for post-phytoplankton bloom and carbon turnover... | ecosystem: Environmental > Aquatic > Marine > Neritic...
TCGAGCTTGTACTGGTTGTGTTTGCCGAAGGCATATCCCTGGAACACGAACCGGGCGCGCCGAATCCGGAAGTTATTCGTCACCTCGTCCGGCTCGTCCGCTTCCTTGGGCCCTACCTCGCCGCTCAAGACGGTCCAAAGGAACTGGACGCGAACGCGAATTCGAAGCTGGAAGTCGTCGTCCGCGCTGTTGATCTCGACGCCCTTGCCCGGCCGGAACTTGATGTCTCCGCGGTCGACGATGTGATCGCCCATCATCTCGTCTTCGCCCTTGGGATGGAGTTGATCGCCTGGAACGTCACGTCGGATCCGTTCCTCGGCTTCTGCCTCCTGGTCGGTTTCTTGGGACGGGTCGTACTCACGCACCGTCGGCTCGGGCGGCGGCACTACGATGACGGTTGTTCCCTCCGGAGTCTCAGCCTCCTCGATAGCTTGCTCAACAGCTTGCTGCTGCTCTTCAGGAAGATCCCCGATGACCTCTTTTGCGGAAGGGGCTTCCTCGTCTTCGGCGAAGGCTGGGGCGGCGACGCTCAGGATCACGAGCCCAACCAGAGCGTGGCGAATGAAGGGAGGCTGTGTCATTGGCCCGGTGTTACGAGCCGAATGTGTCAGCTCGGTGACACCCGTGTGTCGCTCGTGAGGCTATCTGCGCGGGGGATGCAGAGCTGGAATCGCGTCCGTCCGCCGCCGCTATCAACGCTGATCTCACCGCCGATTTTGGCCACCAGATGCTTCACGACGGATAGTCCCAGGCCCGTGCCCCCGAGCTCGCGAGAGCGCCCTGCATCGACCCGGTAGAACCGCTCGAAGACGCGAGGGAGGTGCTTGGACGGAATCCCTGGGCCGGTGTTCGCGACCTCGATGAACACGTCCCCGCCTTCGGGCGTCATCTCGACCCGGACCTCCCCGCCTTCCGGGGTGTACTTGATGGCATTGTCGACGAGGTTGACCAGCACCTGCTCGAGCGCCCGCTCCTCGGCCATCACTTGGGGCGCATCGCCGAGCCCCGAGCAAATGACGTTCAACCCCTTGGCCTTGGATTGGGACTCCAAGCCCCGAACGACCTCGTCCATCAGGGCGCCTGCCGAGACCGGTTTCAATTCCAACGTGAGCTCCTCCCCTTCAAAACGGCTGAGGTCGGCCAAATCGTCCACCAGCGCCTGCAGGCGACGGGCGTGCCTGACGATGACGTCGAGGAAGCCTTGCGCGGTCTTGGGATCGTTTATCGCTCCTTCGCGAAGGGTTTCGGCAAATCCTCGAATGGCCGTCAGCGGCGTGCGGAGCTCGTGTCCCGCATTGGCTACGAAGTCTCTCCGGACCCGATCGGCGGCCCGCTCGGCGGTCATGTCGTGAAAGACCGTGACGACGCCCTGCTGATTACGTAGCGGCGACACCGACGCCCGAAGAACCCGGCGAGGGCGGCCGCCCACTCCGTCGATTTCGATCTCGAGCAACCCTGAGAAGCCCTCCTGCGCCTCTTCGATCGCGCGGTGGAAATCCGGGTGGCGGATCGCCTCGGTCGCCGTCTTGCCCTCGGCATCGAAACCCACCAGGTCGGTCAACACCTCATTGCTGAGGGTGATGCGCCCGGTTGAATCGGTCACCATGACCGCCTCGGCCATCGCGTCGAGGATCGTCTGCAGGCGGTCTTTGCGTCGATGCTTCTTCCGATCGCTCGCGGAGAGACGCTCTGCCAACGCGTCGAGCGAACGGCCGAGGTCGCCCAGCTGTCCAGGGCGTTGCAACCGGACACGTCTCTCGAGATCGCGCTCGGTGAGCGCCTCGACCACCGCCCGAAGACGCCGTGTGTCGGTCGCGTCGCGGCGCGACGCCAACCAGCCGACTAGACATCCGAGGACCACCCCTTCGAGCGCCACGACCCAGGCCGGAGCCTCCGGGGTCACGATGCCCGAAAAGGCATACAGAACCGCCACCATGAGTGCGATGGCCCCCCCAAGCAGCGTGTAGCGTCGAATCACAGCGAAAGAATACGCGGGGTACGGCCGGCGACCAACCTAGGACTTGAGGGCCCGATAGCCGACCCCTCGCACCGTCTCGATGTGGATGGCCCCTGCGCCGAGTTTCTCCCGGAGCCTCTTCACGTGGGTGTCGACCGTGCGGGTTTCGACATTGGGCGAGTAACCCCATACGCGTTCGAGAAGGGCGTCCCTCGACTGCACACGTCCCGCCCGGCTAGCGAGATCGAGGAGCAGTCTGAACTCGAGCGCCGTGAGAAGAACTTCCTCGCCCTCGACCTCGACCCGATGTGCGGGGACGTCGATGACCAGCTTGCCCAATGCGATCACTTGAGGGCCTTCGACCTCGGGGGCAGAGATCGTTCGCCTCAGGATCGCCTCCACTCGAAGCACGAGCTCCCTCGGGCTGAAGGGCTTTGGCACGTAGTCGTCGGCGCCAACCTCGAAGCCAACCACCCGGTCGACCTCATCGCTTCGGGCGGTGAGCATGATCACCGGCAGGCGAACCGTCTGTGCGCTTCGTCGTAGACGACGACACACTTCGAGCCCGGAGATGTCCGGCAGCATGACGTCGAGCACGAGCAAATCCGGTTGGCTCCGTTGAATCTCGGCCAACGCTGTGTTGCCATCATGGGCGACCGTGACGTCGTGGCCGGCACCGCGGAGGTTGAAAGCCACCAACTCGGCCAAGTCGGTCTCGTCCTCTACCACTAGGATTCGCGAACCCATTTTCTTCCGCCCGAAGCCTGCTACGCTGGGCCGCGAGGTGCCATGAGAATACCACTTGCGAACCTGCTTGCGCGGAACCCCTTGCCCAAAGTGGGCGACCTGATGGCCGAAGTCATCCGGACTAGCTACAAAGTCCAAGAGCTGATCGAGCTACTGGCCAAGGGCGACCAGGCGGGAGTCGAACGCGTGGCGAAAGAGATCAGCGCATTGGAGGGTAAGGCCGATGACGCGAAGAACGCGGCCCGCTCGAAGATGCCAGTCCGGCTACTCATGCCGGTCGACCGACGAGATGTCCTGAAGCTGATCAGCCAGATCGACGCGATCGCGGACTGTGCTGAGGACGTTGGCGTGCTTCTGACGATTCGCCCTTTGACGGTGCCCGAGGACATGACGCCTGTTCTGAATCTTTTCGTCGATCGCGCGTTGGAAACGATTCGAGAAGCCGCAAAGCTCATCGACTTGATCGACGACTTGGTGGAGTCGGGATTTGCCGGACCGCCTGCGGAGCAGGTGCTCGAGCAAGCCGCGATTTTGGGTCGCGCCGAGCACGAAGCCGACAAGATCCAAGATCAATGTGCCAGGGTTCTCTTCAAGCACGAGGAATCGATGCCTCCTGCTGCGGTATTCATGTGGACCAAAGTCCTCAACAAGATCGGTGACATGGCCAACCATGCGGAAAACGTTGGGGATCAGTTCCGGCTCTTCGTAGCTGGCTAGGCTAGCTTTCATGGACCCGACGACGATCGTTCTGGCCGTTGCGGCCATCGCCGGCCTCTACATGGCCTGGAACATCGGCGCCAACGATGTGGCGAACGCCATGGGCACCTCCGTGGGCTCCGGCGCGCTGACGCTCCGGGGGGCGATCATCGTCGCGGCGATCTTCGAGTTCGGCGGCGCCATGTTGGTGGGCGGGACGGTCACGAACACGATCCGCAAGGGCATCGTCGACATGGATGCCCTCGGTGGAGATCCGATGGTGATCGCGATCGGGATGACCTGCTGTCTGCTCGCCGCGGCTCTTTGGCTGAACATTGCGACCTATGCGGGGTGGCCGGTATCGACCACCCACAGCATCGTCGGCGCAGTGGTGGGCTTCGGCTTGATCGCCGGAGGCTTCGACGCGGTGAACTGGGGGGTGATGGGAACGATCGCAGCCAGCTGGGTCGTCTCTCCGTTGCTCGGCGGGCTCTTGGGCTATCTCGGCTTCGTGTTCATCAAGCGGCGCATCCTGAATGTCGACCGTCCGTTGTTGGCGCTGCGGGGCTGGGGGCCGATCATGGTCTTTCCGATCTTCGCGATCCTCGCGCTGAGCGTTCTGTTCAAGGGGTTGAAACCTCTCAAGCTCGACTTGGCACTTGGACCATCTCTCGGGATCGCCGTCGCGGCGGGCCTGCTCGCCAGTTTCCTATCGGTTCCACTGTTGCGACGGGCCACCCGGATCGCCTCGGAGGACAAGGACCAGCACACGTACCGCGCCGAGCGGGTTTTCCTGGTGTTGCAGGTGCTCACCGCATGCTTCGTGGCCTTCGCCCACGGAAGCAACGATGTGGCCAACGCGGTCGGCCCGATGGCGGCCGTGTTTGGGGCCACCTCGGGGGACCTGGGCGCCAAAGTGGCGGTACCGTATCGGGTGCTTCTGATCGGAGCGGTGGGCATCGTCGTTGGTCTGGCGACGTACGGCTACAAGATCATGGCAACCATCGGAAAAAAGATCACCGAGCTGACCCCGTCGCGGGGCTTCGCCGCCGAGTTCGGAGCGGCAACTACGATTGTCATGGCGAGCAAGCTGGGGCTTCCGGTGAGCACGACCCATACTCTGGTGGGCGCCGTGATCGGTGTCGGCTTCGCTCGCGGCATTGGGGCCATCAACACCAAGGTCGTCACTGGAATCATAGCCAGCTGGTTCATCACGGTGCCATTCACCGCAATCCTGGCTGCCGGTCTCTTCTTGATCGGCAGGCTCTGGTTGCCCTGAGTGGCCGCGCCGACGGCCACGCGCTAAGCACGGGCCATGGCTTTGTCAGTCGGCATCGTCGGCCTGCCCAACGTTGGGAAGTCGACGCTCTTCAACGCCCTCTCCGAAAAGGAAGCGGAAGCGGCGAACTACGCGTTTTGCACCATTGACCCGAACGTCGGAATCGTCCCGGTTCCCGATCCCAGGTTCGACAAGCTGGTCGAGCTCCATCAGCCCAAGAAGGTGGTTCCGGCCACCGTGGAATTCGTCGACATCGCCGGGCTCGTGCGAGGCGCTTCCAAAGGCGAAGGCAAGGGCAACGCGTTCCTGAGCAACATCCGCGACGCCGATGCCGTGGCGCACGTGGTTCGGTGTTTCGAGGACGAGAACATCGTGCACGTCGACAACAAGGTCGATCCCTTATCGGACATCGAGACGATCGAGACCGAGCTGATTCTCAAGGACCTCGAGACGGTTCAAAAGCGCCTCGACAAGGCCGAGCGCGCAGCCAAAGGACAAGATGCGTTCGAGAAGAAGGCAGTTGCGCTGTGCGAGCGCCTCGAGGGCTCCCTCAATGAAGGAAGACCCGCGACCGCGATCCAGCCAAACGACGAAGACGAGATGCTGGTGCTCCGCGACATGTTCTTGCTCACCAACAAGCCATCGTTTTTCGTGGTGAACGTGAAAGACGACCAGCTCGCCGACCTCGACAACGACCCGCTGGTTGCCCAGGTTCGGACGCTCGGTGAGGAGCGCGGCATCCCGGTGGTCGTGATCAGCGCCGAGATCGAATCCGAGATCATGCAGCTTCCCGGAGCTGAGCGCGCCGAATTCACCGAATCGCTCGGTCTCGACGAACCGGGGCTGCACAAAGTGATTCGCACGGGCTACGCGACATTGGACTTGATCACGTATTTCACGGCAGGAGAGCCAGAGGTTCATGCCTGGACGATCGACCGCGGCACGAAGGCCCCACAGGCCGCTGGCAAGATCCACTCGGACTTCGAGCGCGGGTTCATCCGCGCCGAAGTCATGAAGTGCGAGGACCTATTCGAGCTCGGCTCCGAACAGGCCGTCAAAGCGGCCGGAAAGCTCACGATCGAAGGTAAAGACTACGTCGTGCACGATGGCGACATCATGCACTTCCGCTTCAACGTTTAGCCCCGTAAAGCGACTCCGTCGCCACGGGGCTGGCTGGTTACTTCTGTCTAGGGCCCGTCGGGGTAGGCCTTGAAGCCAGTGATGTCGTCGTCGTTGCAATCGACTTCGTACGTTTCCAGGCCGTTCTCACCTTTGCCCATGTAGTGATTCTCACTGCCGCCCGAACCGATCTTCAGATTCGAGTCGGTGTAGGCGAGGAAGTCGCACATCTCCCCGTACTGCAGCCCACGGCGCAAGGTCTCATCGGTGTTGTTCAGGAACCCACACTCAGATCGCAATTTGGACGCGCCATTGTTGTGCATCGGGGGGTCGATGATCGAGCCGATCGGTTCGCCGATGCTGTTCTTGATCTCGAAAACCTTCTCCCGGCTTCCGTCCTCGTGGACGAAGCTCAAATTGAAGTAGTTGCCCCATTGGTGATAGTGCCCGAGCACGTAGTAGATGCTGTAGTCGACCTCGTCTTTTCCGAGGTGCCTCTGGAACGAGTCGGTGAGGTCGCACAACAGCGACGTCCGGGACTCAGTCGGAACGCCGTCCACCTGCGGCGGAATCTCGATCCGGGAAATGGCAAAGCTGAAGGGAGTGAGGCGAATGTCGACCTCGTCGCGGGGAACTGTCTCGACGTCCATCGTCATGGCGGTCTCTAGAGGGGAGGCCGAGATGTTCAAGAGATGGGTGCTACCGACGATCACGCTGCGCGGCGGAATCTCGAGTGCCGAGCCATCGGGAAATGCCTGCAGCTCTTGCATGGCCTGAGTCGACTGGGCAAAGAAGACGCCACCGGCGGCGGCGGCTAAATACTCACGGAACCCTCGGTCGCTGCAACGCCAAGTGCCTTCGAGCGTGGCGTCCGGTCCCTCGACTTCGTAGTTGGGCTTGTAGGCATTCTCGGGCACGTAGAACCAGTTCGAGTGATGCCAGCCCCCTTCGTTGGTCTGCCGGACCTTCTTCACGTAGAGCGGTTCCTCGTTACCGAGGACCCAGCTCTGGCAGACGCCCCAGGTTTCCTCGGCGACGTCGATCATCTGAGGGTCGTAGGTGTGGGTGAGGGTCGGGGTGATCTGGCCAGCACCGCTGTTGGATGTACCGCTATCGCCACAGCCGATGAGGAGGAGCGACAAGATGGCTAATAGGGCTATCAGTCGCATGGGGTTAACGTTCATAGTACATTTACCTCGATAAGCATGTATTCGTTCGCGCCGTGATTTTCGACGTGGAAAAGTAGCCTGGTGCCCGCGGGATAGTCCCGGGGCGCCGTCCAAGTGTTGCTGAGAAAGTCAAAGTCTGACGGGATCAGGACGTCTTCGTCGAGCGCGATCTGGTCACCGATCGCGAAGCTCATTCGAGCCTTGCCCGGAACGGGAGCGTTCAGCGGGGCATGCCGCATCCGCACCTCGACCTGGTCGCCGGCGCGAATCGCGCGGAGCGCTGGCTGCTCGAGCGTGATCCAGTTGCAGAGAGGAATCGTAGGGTTCGGCATTCTGGTGTAGACCGCCATCACGGTGAATGGCGGCCAACACTCCGGCACGAATGACGCGATGCAGGTCGAGGTTGCCTCGAACTCGACGCATTCATCCGCGGGCCAGGGAAACTCGGGGCAGTCGATTGGCATGCGCTCGCACACCGAGTCTGGCGGCGGCGCTCCGAAGAGCTCTTCCCCGTCGGTGGTCCACACCCACTTCGTATTGTCGACGAGCGGCCCAGGGCTGCTGGCGGCCTCGGTGCCACCGCAACTCCACAGGATGCAAACGCACAACCCTATCGCGACTCGGCTACGCATGACGCCTCCGACAATACGCGACGGGTTCGAAAAGCGTTAGCCCTGTCGCGGAACACTCACCCGGACGATGACGTCGGGCTTCACCTTCAGCGCCCCGAGGGCAGCCGTAAAAGGCTTGATGCCGAAATCCAGCTGATGAATCCGAAGCTCCGTCACCCAGCGATCGCCGTCGGCCCGGACGCTGGTCTGAATGCTGCGTGACTTGCCGTGCATCTGAAGCGTCCCCTCGACGGCAAACCCTTCGCCCCGTGAAACGACGTTGGTCGAGTCGAATCGAATCTCGGGATGCTTGCGCACCCGCAACACGTCCTTGGTGACGTTGTCGTAAATCTTCTTCTTGTCGCCCTTGCTGAGCGTCGATCGATCGTCGCGCCCGTCGATCTGCGCACACACCACTTGGATGCTGCTCGGATCGAACGTGCCTTTGATCTGATGGGTCGTATCGTCGACCTCGATCGAAAACCGCTCGACCTGCAACTTCAGGTCGTGCGCCAGCCGGGCGAGCAGCCCGTCCTTGAACGAAAACAGGAGACATTCGGAGTTGTAGGCGTCGTATCGAGCCATCGTCGGCGATGTAGCGCACAGCCAAAGAATGGGCCAGTTTGTTTACAGTACTTTTACAGTCACGGCGCCTGGACGTAGTACGACCCGGCGAGGATGAACATTTCCTCTTCGGTGGTGACGCCACCGCCAGCCGGGCAGGCGTCGCAGATGCCGCCTTCACCGCAAACCGAGTCGTCGCCGTTGCACGCCAAACCCTGGTTGGGGCCGCCAAAACACGAACGTTCTTCTGGCTCACATCCACAGGTGAACAAGCCGAGGCCGTTTTGGTTGGCAAGGGGGGCAAAACTGTCGACGAAGCTACACGTCTCGGCGTCCGGCTTGATCGATTCGCGACGCACCTCGTCGGGGTTGCTTTCGCCGTTGTCCCAAAAAGCGCAGTACTTGAAGGTCCGGTCTTCCTCGTTCGCGCTGTCGAACGAGAGAACTGCGTCTCCGATGAACCGCTGGTAGAGCGGGTCCGCGTAGTCGTAGCTCTTGTAGTCGGCCTGGCGGTCGTTTGGCTGACAACCGGGCCCAGGCTCACACTCGCCGTTGGGCGGATACCAAACGCGGAACTCTTTGCCGAACCGGTGCGTATGTGAGGTCAAGGTGAGGAGCTGCGCGTGCTGTGGAATCGTGTAGGTCGTGCACACTTCCTTTGACGAGTACGCCTCGATGCGCCCCATGCCGAAGATGTCCCGGGCGTCGAAGATCAACTCGCGCGCGTACTTTAGATTGTTGGGGTCGGCGAACTCGAAGTTCATCCACTGCTCGACCGAAGTGTCGGTCTGGGTGAGATTAAAGGCATGGCTGTCCCAGACGAGGAAGCCCTTGACCGGCGCCAACGCGTACACACCCTCCGGGTAGGTCTCCCGGAAGGTCGATTCCTGCGCGATGACGATACTCTGCCGTACGTCCGCGGTGCCGAACAGGCCACCGACGGTCCCGAGCTCCGGCGGAGCGTTGCGGTAGGCGATGCAGGCGATTGTGGTAAGCGGTTCCGTGGTGCACTGGCCCCGGTCGCCGCACTCATCACCGCCGGGAGTGCACGCCATGCCGGCGTTGTCACCACCTAGGCAGCCCCAGTTCTTCCAGGAGGGGTCCATTGGATCGCGATGGTTTTCCTTGCCTGCCGGCGGAATGTAGAAGTCGATGATGCTGTGGTGGGACTGCGGGTCCTGCGCGAGGAGCAAGCTGTCGTAGACGAAACAGTCCTGGTCAGCGCCGCCCTGCGCATCGCTGCAGGGAACGATGAACTCGGCCGGGATGCGGTCTGAGTAGTCGTAGTAGCTGATGAAGCATACTTCACCCTCCTCCTCGGCCGGAACGTCCCAGCCTCCGGAGTAGAACTGCACGCCTTCATCGGCCGCGGGGGCTGGGAGGGGCTGAATCTTGTTGGGAGCGATGACGCCTTGGAGCTCGCAGCTGGCGAACTGCTCTGACCCCGCAACGATCCCCGTCTCGGGGGCCCCACCGCGAATCCAAGCGCGAAGCAGGCCGAGGTCGCTTTCGCTCAAGACCGCTTCGCTGGTCGGCATCGGGCTGCCGCCGATGCCGAGCGCGCCAAGGTCGAAGCCCTCGGTCTTCGCGGCGACCTTTTGGTAGAGCAAGCTGAGGTCCTGCTCCCCGGGAAATACCCGCACGATATCGCCCGAAGTCGAGTCCACGTTGACAAGGCTCGCGTAAGCGTTCTCTGGCCGAAGGTCGAGAGCTCCTTGCGCCGACTCACCGTGGCAAGCGGACGCGGTGCATCCCTGCCCGTCGAAGATCTGCTGCTGTATCTGCCCGAACGTGCTCTCGGCGTCGCACTTTTGCCCAACGTCACTCGAGCCGTCAGCTCCACATGACGCGGCGAACACCGCAGCAAGCACTGCGATCGCGGATTGAACGGGTTTCATCGATCACTCCAAAACGGGGTTTAAGACTAAGTCGGGGCGGATTGTTTCTGATTGAGTTATCAGTGCAAGTAAAAAATGTGAGGTGTGCTCAGAATGATAACAAGAAAAGATGCTGGGGTCCGCCTTTAGGGCGAGGGCGGCATGACGAAATACGAACCTAGCGGGATGAACATCTCGTCGTCGGTGGTGATGCCGCCCAGCAGCGGGCAAGCATCGCACATTCCACCACCCCCACAGACCGAGTCGTCGCCATTGCAGGCCGTGCCTTGATCATCACCGCCGAGGCAGACGCGCTGCGCCGTCGAACAGCCGCACGCAGCAACGGGAGCGACGCAGGTCGGCGTATTGGGCTTGGTCGACTCGCGCTTCACCTCGAGTGGGTTGTCGGCGCCGTTGTCGTAGACCGCGCAAGCCGTGAACGTCCGGTCTGCGTTGGTTTCCGACGAGTAGTCATGCGGCGGATCGTAGTAAGTGTAGAGCGGGTCGTCGTAGAGTCGGCTCTCGTAGTCGGCGGCGCGACCGGGCGGGCTGCAGGCAGGAGTCCCCGCACATGGCGCGTTGGGCGGCAACCAAATCCGGAAGAGCTCACCGCGCTGATGCATGTGCGAGCTGAGTGACAGCAGCTGCGCGTACTGCGGGAGCGTCCAGGTCATGCAGATCTCGCGCTTCGCAAAAGGAGCGACGGGGCTCATCGCGAAAATGTTGCCGGCTTCGAAGATCTGGCGGCGCAACCACATCCGCTCCGACTCGGGAGCAAACGTGAGGTTCACCCATTGCTCGATCGTCGTTGCTTTCTTGGTGAGGTTGAAACCGTGGCTGTTCCACGAGACAAACCCCTGCAACGGCAAGCGGGAGTAAACACCGACCGGCGGCAGGTCGATCGATGTCGACTCTTGAGCTCCTGAAAGCTGGACCTGGCTCCCGGTCGCGCCACCCACGCCCCCGCCCAAACCGAAATCAGATGGCGCGTATGGGTATCCGACGCAGGCCACCGAGGTGATCGTCCGAGTCGTGCATTGGCTACGTGGGCCGCAGGCATCGGCCGTCGTCGGATCGCAGGCTTGGCCGGTATTGTCACCGCCTAGACATTCCCAGGGGCCCCAGTCTTCGCCTGTAGGGTCCGACGCAGGCGTGTACACGTTGATGATGCTGTGATGGGATTGACCATCCTGGGCAAGCTCGTTGCGGCGGAAGGCAAAGCACTTCCGGCCCTGGCCAAACTCGTCGCAATCGACTTGGTACTCGGCCGGGACCTGATCGGTGAAGTCGTAGTATGTCGCGAAGCAGACCTCGTCCTCGGCCTCTCCATCGAGCGCCCAGCCACCTGCATAGAACTGAACCCCTTCGCCAGCGGCGGGCGGTGGCAGCGGGTTGATCTTGTTGGGGTCTGCATCGAACGTGCCCTCGCAACCGAGGAGCTCGAGCGTTCCCCCCACGACTGAGTCCGAGGGCGCGCCCGCTCGTATCCAAAGTCGCATCGCTTCGAGCTGGTCGGCGTTCAGTGGATCCATCCCCACCGGCATCGCCTGCCCGAGGCCGAGGCTTCCGAGATCAGTGCCCTCGGTTCCCGCCGCAAGCTTCTGGTACAACAGACTCAGCTCCTGGTCGCCGGGGAAGACGCGCTCGATGGAAGGCTCGATGGTGCTCGGCTGCCGGACCAGCGCATCGAAGGACGCTCCTGCGCGGAGATCGAGACCTCCGAGCATGGCGTCGCCGTGACAAGCGCTGGCGGTGCAGCCCTTTGCCTCGAACACCGTGGCTTGAATGGCGTCGTAGGTGCTGGCGTAGTTACAATCCTTGAGGCCGGAACCTCCGGTCGAGTCGGAACCGCACGCCGACAGGAAGAGCGCTAAGGATGCACTCGCGATCATCAATCGGACGGGTTTCGGCATTGACTCTATTGCTCCAACGAATGTAGGGAAGGCGAACGCCTCGTCAACTGACCTCCATTCAATTGGCGGAGAGGCGAGATTTACGCAAGTCTCACGCCTCGCGGGAAGGATTCACGATGCCGCTCGAGACCCTCTTCAAGGCTGCCAACTACGCCGTGATTCCGTTCTGGGTGCTGCTGATTGCCGCACCGCGTTGGCGGTGGACCCAGCGATTGGTGCACGGCCCGGTCGCCCTTCTACTGCTCACACCGATCTACGCCTACATGCTCTTCGGATATGCACCGGCTCCGCAGGACATGAACCTCAGCACACTCTACGGAGTGATGGTCGGTTTCTCGGTGCCGCACATCGTGGTGGCCGGTTGGATCCACTACTTGATCTTCGATCTTTTCGTGGGGGCCTGGGAGACGCGTGACGCACAGCGGCGTGGCATCCCACATCTCCTCGTCATCCCATGCCTCATCGTGACGCTGATGATCGGCCCGGTGGGGCTTCTGCTCTACGTTCTCGTGCGCTTCTTCAACAAGCGAGTTCTCGAGTACGACGAGGCCGGCGACTTATGAGCAAGAGCCAATGAAAAAGGGCCAGCGCCATCGAAGGCGCCGGCCCTTTTGGATCAGGACTCCCCCGAAGAGGGGGGAGCTTGCCTAAGGGCTAACTCGCCCACACCTCCGGTGAGAGTCCGATTCTAGAATTGCTGTCCATATTGCACATTCCTCCCCCGGCGATGCCGGCGCTCTCGGGTCTCTGAGCACCATGCTCAGACCTCATGGAGCGTTCCTTGGTGGTTAGACCCACGGATATCGAAGGCCATTTCACGGCAGCGAGTGTCCTTTCGGAATTCGCACCATTGCGGGGCACTCTACCCAACCGCCACGCGCCGTAAGTCGCATTGCAAAAGGGAGCTCCCTTTTTGGGGCAACGCCACTCACACTCCGAAGATAGCCGTAACGCTCCGTCGAGCCAAGTCTAGAACGAAGTCAGAGCAGAAATTCGTCTTCGATCTGTAGAATCTGCAGGTTTCGTCCACGCACGTGCGCAAGCTCTCGCAGCACTCTGTCCTCGAATGTCGGCTTGATGTGATAGAGCAAGATCGGAAGCTCGTCGCTTTGTTCGAGCTTGCTGAGCTCCGACGCCAGTGTTTCCGGAGTCAAGTGACCCGAGTTGTACGCGAGTTCGGCTTCGTCGTTCGGAAACGACACCTCCATCATCAGCGCTTGAAGATCGTCGAGCGCGTTGATGTGTGTCCAAAGATCCTCGGTCGGCCCAGTGTCTCCACCATACACGATGCTTGCATCGTTCTGGCGAATGATGAACGCCGATGTGTCCACGGTGTGATTGACCATGACCGGCGTCACTTCGTAGCCGACGACATCGGCCGGTTGGTTGGGTTGGATCTCGACGAAGCGCACGGTCGGGCCGTCCTTCGAGTCGATGCGGGTGAAGTCCGGCCAAAGGATGTCGTTGAAGAAATGTTTACGGAGCGCCTCAATGGTCGCGGGGATCCCCACGATGTCGAGCGTCGAACCACCTTGCTGGCAACGGTTGTCGGCGAGCGTTGCGAGGTCGCGCACGTGATCCATATGCGGGTGACTGACGAGCACGGAGTGAATGCGTTCCTGCTCGTCGAGGGAAAGCGAGCTGGTGATGGCGCCGGCGTCGACTGCGACGCTGTCACCTACGAGGAAGCTCGAGGTGCGGTGCTTAGGCGTTTCGCCGCCGTGACAGCCGAGGACGCGGAGCTGCATCAGGAATCCTCCCGATTCCGGATGAAATCGAGAAAGGCGCGGAGGCGCTCAGCGTCTTTGATGAGCACGAAGCCGCTCGACACTTCGACGACCCCGACGCGGGTCAATCGGCGCAGCGCGGCGCGCACGTCGTTCTTGTCGACGCCGAGCTCGAGCGCCACCTGCTTGTCGGTGATGTCGGGGGCGATCGAGCCTTCGGCGCTTTCGGTCAACTCTCGAAGTTGAAGGATGACGCGCGCAGTGATGTCGTCTTCGAGTAGAACATCGATGAAGCGGTTCGCGTTTTCGAGTCGTTCGGCTAGGCGGCGAATTAACCGAATCGCGACCTCTCCGGCGCCGGTCACCATGTCTTGAAGCTTGTCTGCCGGAACCTTGAGCAGCTCCGCCTCTTCGATGACCTCAGCCGTAGCGGAGCGAGGCCTGCCCGTGACGACTGCCATCTCTCCGAAGAAGTCGCCGGGACCAAGCGTAGACACCGCGCGCTGACGCCCATGCGACTCTTTGAGAACGCGAACCTTGCCCGCGCGAATGACGTACATCGAGCCCCCGGGGTCGCCCTGACGAAACACCGTCACGCCCTCCGAAAGATGAACTCCAAATCTGTCAGCCAAAGACTGATCCGCCATGCCCCGCCTGAATCAATGTACCCCGCAGTGAAGTCGACCGCCAGGATGTTACGCCGTATTCTCGCGACCGGGCCTCGATGTCGCTCGACTGGCAGCAACTGCAGGATATAGCGCCGCAGCTGAGCATTGCGCTGGACCTGGTGATCGCCGTTGTTGCGTCTTCACACGTCATTCTGCACAAAACCGACACCCGCGCGGCGACAGCCTGGGTGGGGTTGATTTGGCTGGTCCCCTTCTTCGGAGCGATTCTCTACGTCTTCCTCGGCATCAATAGAATCAAGAGACGGGCCAAGCTGCTGAAGTCCGGCGCCACGCACTACAGCGTACCCTTGGACCAGGCGCCGAGGTCGCCCGCCGATTTGGACCGCGAGCTCGGGAGCGATCGCGCGCGGTTGATCGAGCTTGCGCGCGTCGTTGGCAACGTGACGCAGCGACCGTTGTTGGTGGGCAACCAGATGGATCGGCTCGTCGATGGTGACGAAGCCTATCCCGCCATGATCGACGCAATTCGGAACGCGCGAAGATCGATTTCGCTCGAGAGCTACATCTTCGAAGCCAAGGCCGTGGGCGCGGAGTTCGTCGATGCTCTTGCGCAGGCGTGCGCACGCGGCGTCGAAGTTCGCGTGTTGGTCGACGATGTCGGAATCCGCTATGCGCGCCCGAGAATCCATCGCGTCTTGAAGAAGCGAGGCATCCGAGTGGCGAAATTCCTGCCAGCGTTGCTGCCGCGGTCCGTCACGCACTTCAACTTGAGGAACCACTGCAAGATCATGGTCGTTGACGGCCGCATCGGGTTCACGGGCGGGATGAACATCCGCCAAGGTTCGGTTCTGGCGTCAAATCCAAAGAATCCAACGAAGGATTTACACTTCCGCGTCGCCGGCCCAGTCGTCGCACAGCTCCAAGAAGCGTTCGCAAGAGACTGGGCATTCACGGTGGGCGAGAAGCTCGAAGGCGACGCCTGGTTCCCGGAGCTCGGCCCCGTCGGCGAGAGTCTCGTACGGGGCATCACCGATGGGCCCGACAGGGACATCGACAAGCTTCACTGGGTTTTTCTCGCCGCGGTCGGGGCTGCGCGACGGTCCATTCGGATCATGACCCCCTACTTCCTACCGGACAGAGTGCTGATGAAGGCGCTTCACCTCGCCGCGCAGCGGGGGGTCGAGGTCGACATCGTCGTACCGGAGGTGGGAAACCTTCCGGTCGTCCGGTGGGCAATGTGGGGTCACTACCAGCAGGTGTTGCGTGACGGTATTCGACTCTGGCTGTCAGCGTCCCCATTCGATCATTCGAAGTTGTTCGTCGTCGACGGCTATTGGTCCTCGATTGGATCGTCGAACTGGGATCCACGAAGCTTGCGGTTGAACTTCGAGTTCAACCTGGAGTGCTACGACGAAAGGCTCGGCGCGAGCCTCGAAGACCACATGCAGCGCCGGCTGCGAGATGCTCGCTTGCTCGGCCAAGACGAATTGGAGGGGCGTTCGCTGTTCCTGAAGCTTCGCGATGGGGCCGCACGGCTGATGACTCCCTACCTTTGAGCGGCAACGAGATCGGTCAGGCAGCGCGCTGTAGCGGGCGCAGCCGCGGGATCGACGGAAAGGTGCGCGCGTAGAACCGTGAGGTCTTCCGAGTCGTCGATGTCGTACCAGGGCGCGATGATCGCGATCTGCCGTTGGGCGTTGGCTTTCACGGTGTCTTCCAACGCACGATCCGTGGACCAACGAACCCCTTCGAAGCTCGGCCTAACCTGGCCAGACGAGCCAACCGCGTAGTAGCCCCCGTCGTTCGCGGGGCCGAGGACGATCGGCGCAGTGTCGAGGGAGCCAAACGCCGCACTGATGAGCTCGATAGGGAGGGTGGGCGCATCGCTTCCGATGATCACCACCCGCTCGTACCGCCGGAGACCTTCGTCGAACGCCGCTGTGAGCTTCACCCCCAAATCACCCGGGGGCTGGAGCCGAAGTGGCGTCCCAAGCCGGCCCGCCCACTCGGACACGATCTCGTCGTCCGGCCCAGCCGACCAAAGAGCTACGTCGACGCGCCCTGTCGCTGCAACGCGCAGACAAAGATCGAGCGTGTCCTCGACGAAGGCTCGGTAGAGCTCGGCGGCCCCGCGCTCACCAAACAGAGCCGAGAGCCGCGTCTTCACCTTGCCTGCGGTCGGCGGCCGCACGAATACGGCCAGCTGCGCTAGCTCCATGCGTAGCGACCTAGCAGCCAGAGGATCTTGGCGCCCGCGCCCACCGATCCTCGGACGGTGCCGCTAACCTTGGAAACACCAACCCGCTGCCGGTACGAGACCGGCACCTCTCGATACGCGATGCGATGCTGGGCTGCCTTGATCTGCATCTCGACGGTCCAACCGTAGTTGCGGTCTTGCATCCTCAGTGCCTGCAAGGTTTCCCAGCGGATCGCGCGAAACGGACCGAGGTCGGTGTAGTGCACGTCGTAGAACAGCCGCAGGGCGGTGCAGGCGATGACATTGCCGACCCGTTGCTGAGGGCTGAGCGCGCCCCGCTCCTGCTGCCCGCGCGCACGCGAGCCGATCACCATGTCGGCGTCACCCGCCGAGATGGGTTCGACCAACGATGGAAGCTCGTCCGGGTGATCGCTGTAGTCGCCATCGAGGAAGACGACGATGTCCGGGGGGTCGGCAGCGAGATGGGCCATCGCCTTCAAACAGGCAGCGCCGTACCCGCGTTCCGGCTCGTGCACGACTTCAGCACCGTTTTCCCGGGCAAAGTCTGCGGTGCGATCGGTGGATCCGTTGTCGGCGACGATGATGCGCCGGACTGGGGGACGGGGGATTTCGCCGAGGACGCGGGGGAGGGCGGCTTGCTCGTTGAGGGCCGGGATGATGACGTCGACGACGGTCATTTGATGTACGTACGGGGGTCGAGGAGCGTTGTTATCACGCTGACACTGGCGCTGGCGCTGGCACTGGCGCTGGCACTGGCACTGACACTGGCACTGGCACTGGCACTGGCGCTGGCACTGGCACTGGCGGTGCCTCCCGCGTTACAAGCGCTTGGAGTAGTACTCGATGACTAGGTCGATCTCGATGGCGAAGGGGACCGAGTCGACTTTGGGGAGGCCCTTGACGGTGGCGGTCGTTTTGCCCTCGTCGAACTCGACCCAGTCGGGGCGCGCGATGCGCACGTCCTCGAGGGAGGCGGCAACCGCGCTTAGGTTCTGGCTGCGCTCGCGGAGGCTCACGACGTCGCCTTCACGAATGCGGTACGACGGGATGTCGAGGCGCTTGCCGTTGACGAGGAAATGACCGTGGCAGACGAGCTGACGTGCCGCGGGAATCGTCGGCGCGAAACCGGCGCGAAAAACGAAGTTGTCGAGGCGACGCTCGAGGAACTCGACGAGCTTGTCACCCGATGGATCCTTGCTGTGAACCGCTTCGTGGTAGAGCCGCCTGAACTGGCCCTCGTTGAGGCCGTAGTTGAATCGCAGCTTCTGCTTCTCGAGAAGCTGCTTTTTGAAGTCGCTCATCTTGCGGCGACGTGCCGACTTCGGCCCATGGACGCCAGGAGGATACGGACGGTTCCACATGCTCTTGCGCGAAAGGCCGGGCAGGTCGATGCCGAGCGCTCGCATGCGCTTTACCCGTGGTCCTGTGTATCGAGACATCTATAAGGCTCCTGGCGCGAAATCCCTGGGTTTTTGCCCGGCCCACGCGAGGCGGCCCTTATACGGCAATCTGCTGGCGAGGCAAATTGAGCCCGAATCCCACCCTGAGGTCCTTGGCGGCCGGGTAGCCGGGGACCGGATTTCCCAGTACTCAAGCGCGATGGCGGGGCCCCGGACCATTCATTTCGTGTCGCTCGGATGCGCGAAGAATCGCGTGGATACCGAGATCATGCTCGGGGTGAGCGGGCAATCCGGCTTCGCGGTGGTGCAGGACCCAGCCGAGGCCGAGGTGATCGTCATCAATACCTGTGGCTTCATCGGCCCGGCCAAAGAGGAATCGATCGAGACAATCCTCGAGATGAGCGCTCACAAGGAAAGAGGCACCTGCGCCAAGTTGGTCGTCGCGGGCTGTCTCTCGCAGCGCTACCCCGAGGAGCTGGCAAGAGACCTTCCGGAGGTCGATCACTTTCTCGGGTCGAGTGACATGTTGAAGCTGAGCGGCGTGCTCGGCGGGGCCGCGGATCGGATGCTGGTCGGCAACCCGGCGATGTACACGATGCGCGCCGACGACCCGCGGGTCCTCTCCGGCGATGCGCACCGGGCGTATATGAAGATCGCCGAAGGCTGCAACCGTACATGTAGCTTCTGCGCGATCCCCTCCTTCCGCGGCAAGCAGCGGTCGCGGACCATTGCAGATCTGGTGCTCGAAGCCGAGCAGCTCGCGGCCGCTGGGGTGGTCGAGCTGAATTTGATCAGCCAGGACACGATCGCATACGGGCGTGACCTTTCGAGGCAAGAATCGTTGGCAGATCTTCTGACGGCGCTCGGCGACGTCGATGGGATTCGTTGGGTCAGAGCGCACTACCTCTACCCGGAGAAGCTGAGCAACACGTTGGTCGAGGTGTTCTCCCAGCACGAGAAGGTCCTGCCTTACATCGACATGCCGCTTCAGCACGCCTCAGACTCGATGCTGCGCGCCATGCGGCGAGGTCATGGAGGCGACCGCATGTACAAGGTGGTCGAACGACTGCGGCGCGCAATTCCGGACATGGTGTTTCGGACGACGTTCATCGTCGGGCATCCAGGCGAGACGCAAGAAGACTTCGACGAGCTTCGGAGCTTCGTGGAGTGGGGCGAATTCGATCACGTCGGGGTGTTTCTCTACTCGCCGGAAGAAGGCACGCGAAGCGCCGAGATGACGGACATGGTCGAGGCGGCGGTTGCCGAGGCGCGGCATGCGGAGCTGATGAGCATTCAGCGGCCGATCAGCCGAGAGCGGCTAGAGCTACGGGTCGGTACCGAGCTCGATGTGCTCGTCGAGGGCGTGAGTGACGAGAGCGAATGGCTTTTGCAGGGTCGATGGTGGGGTCAGGCCCCAGAGGTCGATGGGAGCGTGTACCTAGCGAACGGGACGGCGCGGGCAGGGGAAATCCGGCGAGTCCTGGTGACCGACGCTGCGGACTACGACCTGATGGCCGACTTCATCGACGCCCCGGGCGGCCGTGATGCGCCCCTTGGCGCAAAAGATCCCCGACAGCCCAAAGTTAAGCTACGAACGCTACCGTGAAGTGGACTGAGCTCGCTCTGGTGCTCGTGTCGCTCGGAGCCCTCGGCGGCTGTGCGACGGCGGTGCCAGCGATGAGCGGCGCCTCCACGACGCCCAAGAACCGAACCGACCTCGGACTCGGCGGAGCCGCGCGGGTGCCACTCGGAGACCTCCGGGACCCGGCGGTGCTCGATCCGGGACAATCGCAGTACCGTTACGCAGCGGACGCGGGCGGCGTGGTTCCGATGGCGTACGGCCGGTATGGAATCGCGCACAACTGGGACCTCGGTTTGATGGTGTCAGGTGCGACGGTGAGAGCTGAAGCGCGATACGAGAAAGTGCTCCAAGAGGGGACCACGCGCTCGAGCCTGGTGGTGGGCCTCGCGCCCTACGGCGGTTGGATTCCGGACCGAGATCAGTCGGGCTCGGGCGGGCGTGTCGGTTTCGAAGTGCCGTTCGTGTACGGGATGGAAATCGGGGGCGTTTATGAGATGTGGATCGGAGCGCGCGCAAGCGGCGAGTATGTCTTTGGCGACTTCCAGGTCGCGGGGTCCGAGCAGAGGGCCAGCGGAGCGGGCGTACGAGCCGGGCCGGTTGTCGGCATGGCACTCGGCGTGCGGCGAATTCACGCGCTCATCGAGCTGACCGCGGCGTACGAACACTGGTTCATCGATCACGCGGGAGCATCACTCGACCGCGGCGGCTTCGTCTTGATTCCTGGCTTTGGAATCCGGTTTCGGTTTTGAGCCGCTACGAAGGCGCTTGAGCTCTCGGATTCGCCTTCGGCCGGCGTGAACGTTTCTTAGGAAAGTTGGGTTGGTCCGCGCGAAGCAGGTTGCCGACGAAGGCTCCCATCAACGCCATCATCGTCGCCATCAAGGTTCCGAGCACATACGCGCCGGTGGAGAGTTGGTAGACATCCGCGATGCTCCAAAGGAAGATCATCGTCGGGATCGCGGCGAGGAGCCCTCCGACTGGGGGTTCGAGGAAGTTCTTGCCGGGCGAGGCGTAGTTGATCGCGCCAGCGCCAACGAACCACAGGATGATGGTGATCACGATGCCCGCAAAGCCTTGCGGATCGTACACCGGGATGAGCAACGGCAGGAGCGCCAGGGCGAGCGCCGCCATCGAGAGAAACAAGCCAAACGAAATGAACACCCAACGGATCTCGAACCCGTCGGGCTGGTGCCGCCGGGCGTATAGCTCCTCTTCGGTCAGCTCCGATGCGAGCTCGGACAGGCGCGCCCCGCACGAGTGGCACCGCTCGGAATCCTTGGAATTGCCCGCACCGCACACGTGGCATTCGATCTCTTCGGCAGCCATATCTTCCCTCAGTCGATTGGTCGAGTGTCCCCGGAGCACATTGTCTACGGTGGGCTCCGAGAGCGCAACTGCTTGTAGATGCGGAGGAATCCGCGCGTACTTGACGCCGGAGGCGTGGCGGCTACCTTCCCGCACCGCCCGAAAATCCGGGCTAAAGGAGGCCTGAAGTGGCCCGTTTCATCGACGAGCTCAAGCGTACGCATTCCTGTGGTGAACTGAGAGAAGAGAATATCGATCAGGAGATCGTGCTCTTCGGTTGGGTGCAGAATCGCCGGGACCACGGCGGATGTATCTTCATCGACCTGCGCGACCGCGATGGGCTGACCCAAGTGGTCTTCGACCCCGAGACGACCGACAAGGAAGCGTTTGAGACCGCGGATCGCGCGCGATCGGAATGGGTGCTCGGAGTGCGAGGCAAGGTTCGCGACCGCGGAGCCAAAGACGACGGGACGAGCCTTCACAATCCGCGGCTTGCGACCGGCGCGATCGAGGTCATTGCGCTCGAGGCCACGATCTTCAACAAGGCCGAGACGCCGCCGTTCGAGATCGAAGATCAAATCACGACAGGCGAGGACAAGCGCCTCGAGTACCGCTACCTCGATCTGCGGCGCACACCTCTGCAGAAGAACTTGATGATGCGGAGCGGGCTCAACCATGAAGCCCGCAACTACTTCCATGAAAGCGGCTTCCTCGAGGTCGAGACGCCCTTCATGGTGCGATACACGCCCGGTGGCGCCCGAAACTTCCTGGTCCCGTCGCGGCTCTATGGCGGCCACTTCTACGCCCTGGCCGAAAGCCCGCAGCTCTACAAGCAGCTGTTGATGGTGGCCGGTTACGACAAGTACTACCAGATCGTCCGTTGCTTCCGCGACGAGGACCTTCGCATCGACCGGCAACCCGAGTTCACTCAGATCGACATCGAGATGTCGTTCATCAACCAGGACGACCTGTTCAAGGTGCTCGAGGGGCTCGTGTTCCGGTTATGGAAAGAGGTGCTCGGGGTCGACCTGCTCGAGCGGTATCCGAACGGCGAGTTCCCGCGCCTTCCATTTGCGGAATCAATGGAGCGTTTTGGCAACGACAAGCCCGATATGCGCTTCGCGATGGAGCACACCGACCTCACCGACCTGACTATCGAGCACGGCGGGGGAGGCATCGGCATGCTCGAGCCGATCGCGAAGAAGTTCAGCGAGGGCGCGTACCGGCGCGATCTCCCCGCAGAGATCGTGAAGGCGATGGTGGTCCCTTCGGGTCACGGTTTTTCGCGCAAGGACCTCGATGCCCTCGAGAAGTTCGTTCGCCAGATGGGCGCGAAGGGCTTGGCGCGCGCGAAGGTCGATGGCGAGGGAAACTGGTTGCAGAGCCCGCTCGCCAAGATGGTCACGCCCGAGTTCCGCAAGGCGGTCAACGAGGCAGTGCAGGCCAAGGACGGGGACCTGATCTTCTTCCAGTTCGGCCCAACACAGAAGGTCCACACCGTGATGGCGAATCTCCGCCTGCACGTTGCGCGCAAGCTCGGCATGATTCCCGAGACGGGGAGCGCGGGCGAGTGGAACTTCCTCTGGGTCGTCGACCCGCCCTTGTTCGAGCGAAACGAAGAGAAGAAACGTTGGGAAGCCGCGCACCACGTCTTCACCCGCCCCCACGACGACTGCATCGAGCTTCTGGACAGCGACCCCGGCAAGGCCCTTTCCTACCGCTATGACCTCGTCCTCAACGGCTTCGAGATCGCTGGCGGCTCGATCCGTCTTCACGATCCGGACGTTCAAAAGAAGGTCTTCGAAGTGATCGGCATCAGCGATGAGGAGGCGCACGAAAAGTTTGGCTTCCTGCTAGACGCCCTAACCTACGGTGCCCCGCCCCACGGCGGAATCGCCTTCGGCATGGATCGCGTCGCCATGCTGGCAGCCGAAACCGAGTCGATCCGCGACGTAATCGCATTCCCAAAGACCCAACGAGCCAACGACCTAATGACCTCGGCCCCCTCCCGAGTCGACCCCGAGCAACTCCTAGAGCTCAAAATCAAAACCCTCGAATAGCCACCGGGGCACAGCGCGACACGACACGGAGATGTGTCGGACGGCTCGGCTTGCATAGGTGGCCGGATTCACTTGAGAGCTTGGGCCACGCAAGCCTTACCTCGTCGCTCGCGTCCAATCCGTGGTGGCTGCACGCATGCGGATTGGCACTCGCGGCGCCGCCCCATCCCCATGT
>Ga0209456_10000428_pt1 | contig 22980 bp, 22 predicted proteins | sample COG_11_FD_184755 | JGI IMG/M metagenome (GOLD analysis project Ga0209456, IMG submission 184755) | Pelagic marine sediment microbial communities from the LTER site Helgoland, North Sea, for post-phytoplankton bloom and carbon turnover... | ecosystem: Environmental > Aquatic > Marine > Neritic...
TGCTCGGCCGACACGCCGAGGTCGTCCCGAGAGCGGAACGCCATTCCCTGAATGTTGCGATGGCCTTTCGAGAACCAGAGGCGTCCATCTAGATTGCCGGGCGCGGCCGCGCCATCTCGATCGATGCGCAGCACTTTGCCGCCGAGCGAGTCGTCATCCTGGGGAGTGGTCCCGATTGCTGCGTCGCCGGTGCCTACCCAGAGGTAGCCATCGGGCCCAAAGCGTGGCCGACAACCACTGTGACGTCCCGAGCTGTAAGGCATGCCCGTCACGATGTCGTCTCGGTCCAACTCGGCGTTGCCGTTGGGCGTGGCGAGCGTGAATCGCACCAAGCGCACATCGGTGGCCCCGTCCGCGTCGGAGGCCATGCAGACGTAGACGTAGCCATTGGTTGAGAAGTTGGGATCGACTTCGAGGCCCAACATACCGCCTTCGCCGCTTGCAACCACATCGGCCGGTGTGATGGTGAAGGGCGCGGCGTCGACTCCGCTTGCATACACGTTGAGCCGGCCCGGTCTCTCGGTGACCAGCACGGTTCCATTGGGAAGCCAGGCGATGTCCCAGGGCTTGTCGAGACCGGAAATCACAGGGGTCACTTCGAGGTCCGTGATGACGCCTTCGCCGCCCGCCCCACCGGTTCCGCCGGAGCCGGCCATGCCGCCTGTGCCGGCACTGCCACCCATGCCAGCAGTTCCGCCCGAGCCTGCAATGCCCCCGGAGCCGGCCGTCCCACCGGAGCCAGCGATGCCACCCGTGCGGGTAGTGCTACCCGATGAATCCCCACATGCCCCCAAGAGAACGGCACAGACCAAGAAGACTCGTAACCCCATAGTGTCAATTCTGCGTGATTAGGCCCTGAGTTCAAGTCAAAGGAACACGCCGGTAGGTCGATGTAGCGAGAGCGCCTACGCAATGGGCCCTGTTGAGGCTGTTGAGATCGCGCTGTCGCATGCCGGCCGGACTAGGCAAAACCAGGTTCTCCATCGAGACACGGGCACCCCGTAGAAGATCCGCTTCGCGCCTCCCACGGGGCTTCGCTGGCGCTGGCGCCGGCACTGACACCGACGCTACCACTGGCGCTGACGCTGACGCTGGCACTGGCATTGACGCTGGGACTGACCCCGACGCTGATGTACCGGTCATGCGATGCGAGGGCTGTCGCGACGCACGCGGGATCACCGACAACGTGCGCATTGGAGTTGCGTTCATTTGCCTTCCGTAGTCGGACGCGCCTGAGCGGCGTAGATACGCAGGGCCCGGCTGCAAGCTTGCGAACGGCGTATTGACCGCGGTTCAGCCCCAGCTCAGCATCGATTGGTGGACAACGAGAAGATCATCAATGACGTGATGGGTGGCGGCTTGCGCGTGCTCAATCGGATCGCAGATTCACCACTCGTCGAACGGCTGGGGCTCGAACACCGGGCCGAGAAGCTCGTTTACGAAGGCGCCAAGCGCGCTGCGGAGACGGCTGCGAGAGCTGCGAGACGGCTTACGTCAAAGCGCGCTAGTGATCGCCCACGTCGCTCGAAGAAGTTCGACCTGAGCCTGAGCGAGGAGCAGCAGTTGATGCGGGACACGCTTCGGCGATTCGCGGATGAGCTGATGCAGCCCGCGGCCAGAGAGGCCGATGATCGCTCCGCGCCGCCAGATGACTTCCTTCACACGTTCAGCGAGCTCGGGGCTATTGCCATGTCGGTGCCCGAGGCGCTCGGCGGCACGGCGGAACAGCTATCGGCGGTGTCGCAGATGCTCATCGTCGAAGACCTCGCGCGTGGCGACATGGGGCTCGCGTATGCGGCGCTCTCTCCATTGTCATTTGTGAATGCACTGGTCCATTGGGGCGACGCGCAGCAGCGGGCGAGCTTGCTCCCTCCATTGCTCGAAGGAGATGCGACTGCCGCGGCCGTGGCCGTCGTGGAGCCTCAGCCTCTGTTCGACCCGAGCGCGTTGCGAACTACGGCCAAGAAGCGGGGCGCGGACTTCGTCCTTAGCGGCGAGAAATCGATGGTCGCCTTGGCCGAGCGCGCGAAGTGGTTTCTGGTTGCTGCCGAAATTCCCAAAACAGGGCCTCGCTTCTTTCTGGTCGAGCGCAACGCCGCGGGCCTCGAGGTTCTCGACGAGCCTGCGATGGGGTTGCGGTCCGCGAGCCCCGGCCGCTTGAAGCTCGACAAGGTTCGCGTCGCGCCCGAGGCGGTGCTGGGCGGTGAAACGGCGCTGAAACCCGAAGGGAAGGTCGCCTATGAGGATGCCGTGAATCGCGCGCGAATCGCCTGGAGCGCAATGGCACTGGGTACCTCGCAGGCGCTGCTGGACTACGTGATTCCCTATTGCAACGACCGGCTCGCCTTTGGAGAACCGATTTCGCACCGGCAGGCCGTAGCCTTCATGGTTGCCGACATCGGCATCGAGCTCGAGTCGATGCGGATGCTCGTGTATCGAGCCGCTGGGCGTATCGACGCTGACCTCAAATTCCAACGGGAGGCGTACCTGGCGCGGACGCTCTGCTCTGAGAAGGCGATGCAGATTGGAACCAACGGCGTCCAGCTCCTGGGGGGCGCCGGTTTCATCAAGGACCACCCGGTCGAGATTTGGTATCGACAACTTCGCTCCATCGGCGTGATGGACGGCAATCTGCTGTTGTAGGGGATTCAGATGATCTATTTGGAAGTTCCGAAGAATCTCAAGCTCGTCGTCAACCAGGCACATCAAGTCGCCAAGCACGTCTTCCGTCCGATCTCGCGCAAGTACGACCGTCTCGAGCACGACTATCCGAAAGAGCTCGACATGCTCGCTGCGCTCATGGACGGGCTGAGCGCGGGTGGTGGGCAGCAAGGTGCCGGCGTCGATGGGCTTCAACGCGACCAAGATTCGGACGACGTTGTGCGCAACGGTGCCAACATGTCGACCTGTCTCGGGCTGACGGAGCTTTGTTGGGGAGATATCGGTCTGGCGCTTTCGATTCCGCGCCAGGGGCTTGGCAATGCTGCGATCGCGGCGGTGGCCGACGCCGATCAAAAGAAGCGCTTCGCCGGTGTTTGGGCGGCCATGGCAATCACGGAACCCGGCGCGGGATCGGACTCGGCCAACATCCGTACAACGGCTCACCTGGACGGGGACGAGTGGGTGCTCAACGGCGAGAAGATCTACGTCACGGCCGGGAGTCGGGCGGATTCGGTCGTGGTTTGGGCGACCCTCGATAGGAACCTCGGTCGCGCGGCGATCAAGTCGTTCGTCGTGCCGCACGGGACGCCCGGAATGGAGGTGGTCCGTCTAGACAAGAAGATGGGCATTCGCGCGTCCGACACCGCTAGCATCACGTTGACCGATTGCCGGATTCCAAAGGGGAACCTGCTCGGCACGGCCGACATCGACTCGGGGAAAGGCTTCGGAGGTGTCATGCAGACCTTCGACAATACGCGACCCGTCGTGGCGGGGATGGCGGTCGGCGTGGCCCGTGCCGCGCTCGAGCACACGCGGGAGCTCCTCGGGGAGGAGGGCATCAAGGTTCGTTACCGTGGACCGCTCTTCGCCAAGAGTGCCGCCGAAGCCGAGCTCATTCGGATGGAAGCGGACTGGGAGGCGGGTCGGCTGCTCATGCTCAAGGCTGCATGGATGGCCGACAATGGGATCCCCAACTCGACCGAGGCGTCGATGTCCAAGGCCAAGGCTGCGCGCGTCGCCAACCAAGTGACGCTTCGCTGCGTCGAGCTCTGCGGCGTTCTCGGCTACTCCGAAGGGGAGCTTCTCGAAAAGTGGGCACGGGATTCCAAGATTCTCGATATCTTCGAGGGCACGCAGCAGATTCAATTGCTGATCGTTGCGCGCCGGCTGCTCGGAAAGCGGTCGTCGGAGCTTCGTTAGAAGAGGTGCCATGGAAATCAACGGGATCGCACACACCTTCGTTACCGTCGGCGACTTCGACCGTGCCCGCGCGTTCTATAGTGAGCTCCTGCCCTTCCTCGGCTTGAGGAACGTGATGGACATTCCCGGAACGTACTACTGCGTCGGCGGCCGAACCGGCTTTGCAATTCGAGAGGCGCCCGAAAAACACCGAGGCGAGCGCTTCGACCAAGACCGAGTCGGGCTTCACCACATCTGCTTCCGCGCGCGCAGCCGCGAACACGTCGAGGAGGCTCACGAGTTCGTGCAGAACCTGGGCGCGAACGTCATCCACGGCCCCGAAGAAGCGATCTGGGCCCCGGGCTACTACTCGATTCTTTTTGAAGACCCGGACGGGATTCGGCTGGAGATCAACTTCGTGCCTGGGAAGGGGTTGCTGAAGTAGCGGTGGCAGTGGCAGTAGCAGAGTCAGCGACAGTAACGGCAGCAGTGGCAGCGCCAGCGCCAGTGTCAGTGTCAGTGTCAGTGTCAGTGCCAGTGTCAGCGCCAGTGCCAGGGCCAGCGTCAGTGTCCGTGTAGCCAGTATCTGCCGTTGGCCATCCCGACTTTGCACGGGTACTCGTAGAGCGTGGTCAGCCGTTCCTCGGTTAGGACTTCGTCGAGGGGGCCAACGGCTAGGGTTCCGCCTTCCTTGAGCAGTAAGGCGTGTGTTGCGTGAGCTGGGATTTCCTCGACGTGGTGGCTGACCAGGATGAGGGAGGGGCCTTTGCGCTTTGCGCAGAGGCGATCGAGGTCGTGGATGAGGCGCTCGCGGGCACCGGGGTCTAGGCCAGCACAGGGCTCGTCTAGGATCAGCAACTCGGGTTTTGTGACCAGCGCCCGGGCAATCATGACTCGTTGCTTTTCTCCCTGGGACAGCACTCCGTAGCGTTTGTTGCGGAAGGCGTACGCGCCGATGGCTCGGAGGGCGTCGTCTGCTCGAATGAGGTCTTGAGCGCTCAGCTCGTGCCAGTTGCCAATGGTGGCGTGGATGCCCGTAGCCGCAACCTGTCGGGCGCTTTGTCGGGCCGGAAGCCAACCGAAGAGAGCCGAGCTGACCCAGCCGATCCTCTCCTTGAGCGCCCGCATATCACATTGTCCGTAGGTCTCCCCGAGCACCGCCACACGACCGCGGCTGGGCCATTCGTAGCCGGCGACGATCGAAAGAAGAGAGCTCTTGCCCGCCCCGTTGGCCCCGAGGACCACCCAGTGCGCCCCGGGCATGATCTGCCAGCGAATGTCCCGCAGGATGTCGACGCCATCGCGCGTGAAGGTTTCGACGTGAAGATCGAGTACCGGTGCCACCGTAGAAGCCTAGCCTCCCGTCTTCTTTCGGCGGCGCAGCACGTGGCGCAGTCTCGAGCGCTCATCCCGCTCTCGCTCCTCGAGCATGCGTCTGAGTGCGCTCAGCTCCGCAGTCAGGGCCGGCTCCACGCGTAGCTGAAGCGTATTGACCTGGCGAGTGGCCTTGGCGAGCGCGTCACCCAGGCGCCGGACGAGTTGTTCCTTGGGCAGCGCGTCGAGGACCAGCTCGACCAATTGCTCAAACTCGGTTGCGGTCTGTGCAGCTGCCGGGCCCACGGAGGCCGCCGCGGTGTCGCGCGCAGTCAAAGTGCGCTGGACGGGACTGTGTGAAACGACCGACGGCACCGCAATTCCCCAGATCTGTTTGTGCTCGAGCTCGACGGTGATTTCTCGGTCCGGCCAGGCATAGGTCTCTAGCGATGCCTGCCCGCGCGCCGCTAAGGATTGGAGTAGCGCCTTGTAGGCTTCGCTCGCCCGCTCCTCGACATTCTGGCGCGCGTGCAACGCCGGCCGGGCGCTCTTGAAGAGCTCGGTGATCAGTGCTTCGCGTTTGCGATTGAGCAGCTCGCGACCTTTCTGAACACGTCCGAGCTGTGCGCTTGCCCGAACGAGCCCGGAGCGAGTGGGCGGTACCGAGCGGACACTCATCGTTTGACCCCCTCGGCCGCAGCCTTGCCCTGACCTGTACGGGATTCCCAAGTCGCATCCGAAATTCGGCTGAGCTCATCGCGCGGAAGCGTATCGAGTAGAGACCAGCCGACCCGAATCGTGTCGTTCAGCGAGCGGCGCACGCCGCTTTGGTGGATCAGCTCTTTTTCAAATGCGTCGACGAAATCGAGGGCACGTCGATCCCCAGGAGCGAGACCTTCGCTTCCAACGATGGCAGCCATGAGCTTTGCTTCACGGCCGCGCGCATAGATCGCATAGAGTTGGTCCGCCCATTCTCGGTGCTCCGGCACGGTGTGGCCTTCGCCGATGCCGGCATTCATCAGTCGAGACAAGGACGGAAGCACATCGACCGGCGGATAGACTCCGCGTTGATGGAGCTCGCGGCTCAAGACGATTTGCCCCTCGGTAATGTACCCGGTTAGATCGGGGATCGGGTGCGTCATGTCGCCGTCCGGGAGAGACACCACCGGCAACTGCGTGACCGACCCCTTCCCGCCCTTCAGAACTCCAGCACGTTCGAATAAGGACGCCAGGTCCGTGTACATGTAGCCCGGGTATCCGCGCCGGCCTGGGATCTCTTCTCGCGCCGCAGCGACCTCACGCAAGGCCTCGGCGTAATGGGTGATGTCGGCCATCACCACGAGAACGTGTATTCCATGCACGAACGCCAGATGCTCGGCTGCCGTCAGTGCAACGCGAGGCGTGAGGAGTCGCTCGATGGTCGGATCGCTCGCCTGGTTGAGGAAGAGCACGGTGCGTTGCATCACTTCGCTTTCGCGGAAGCGGGACACGAACGTCTGCGTTTCGCGTTCGGTGATGCCCATGGCTGCAAAAACGACTGCGAAGGGCTCGCCGCGGGCAGGGCGCGCGTTCTCGACGATGTCGGCGGCGAGCTCCACGCCAGGTAGGCCTGGCTCGGAGAACACGGGCAGCTTCTGCCCGCGCACGAGGGTATTCATTCCGTCGATCGCGGAAACGCCGGTCTCGATGAAATCCGACGGGTGTTGCCTCCGAACGGGATTGATCGGCGCACCAAAGATCGGAAGGCGGGCTTCGCCAATCGATGGTGGCAGCCCATCGAGCGGTTCACCGGTACCGCTGAGCGCTCGCCCGAGCAGGTCTCGTCCGACCACCGTCGTGGCCGTCTCGCCGGTCAAGGTGATCTCAGCGTCCGCAGGTTTGAGCCCAAGCGTGTCCTCAAACACCTGAATCACGGTGATCTCGGTACCCACGTCGATCACTTGGCCGCGTCGCTCGTCCTGGCCGGCGCCTCCGATGCGAACCCACTCGCCGAGCTTTGCGCGTCGGGTGGAACGAACGAAGATCAATGGCCCGGCCGCGGATGCGGCACCCGAGTACGTCCGGGCCATGGGTGCATGCAAACGCTTCATGCTTTCCTCATCTCGGCGATGGACTGCTGGGCGTCGGAAATCTGCTGGCCCAATGCGTCGGGCGCCGAGGTTTTCACGGCACCGAATGCGACCCGGACCGCCGCGAGATCGAGCTTCTCAAAACCGATGCCTTCCTTCAACGCCGCTTCGCCAGTCTGCATGAACGACCAGAGCAGTTGTACGAGGTGATACGTCTTTTTGACGGAGGAAAACGCGTCGTTTGGATGGAATGCGTTTTGGCCGATGAGAAACTCTCGGGCGATTCGGGCGCCCTCGAGCACGAGACGATCTTCGTCCTCGAGCGCGTCGACTCCGACGAGTCCTGCGATCTCACGCAGCTCCCGGTCGCGCTGCAGGAGTCGAATGGTTTCAACCCGCAGCTCGGGCCAGTCGGCTCCGCCTTCCTTGGAGAACCAGGCCTTGGTGCCGTCAGCATATAGGCTGTAGCTGATATCCCAATCGACAGCAGGGAACTGACGTTGGTGGGCAAGGCGTGCATCAAGGGCCCAGAGCGCGCCGACGACGCGCAACGAGGCCTGCGTTACTGGCTCGGCGAAGTCGCCACCGGGCGGAGAAATCGCAGTGATGAAGGTCACCGCACCCGCGCGCGCCGGGGTCCCCTGGCTTTCGACACGACCCGCCCGCTCGTACAGGCGGCTCATCCGATTGGCAAGATACGTCGGGTAGCCCTCCTCGCCGGGCATCTCCTGAAGTCGGGCGGCGATTTCGCGAAGCGCTTCGGCCCAGCGTGAAAGCGAATCGGCTAGGATGGCAACGTGGTAGCCCATGTCCCGGTAGTACTCCGCGATCGTCATGCCCAGATATACCGACGCGTCTCGCGCAGCAACCGGCATGTTGGAGGTGTTCACGATCAGGACTGTTCGGTCCATGATCGGCCGGCCCGTTTCCGGATCGGTGAGTCGGCCGAAGTCGTGCAGGACTTCCGCCATTTCGTTCCCACGCTCACCGCAGCCGATGTAGACCATGATGTCGGCCTTCGCGTACTTCGCGAGCGACTGTTCGATCACGGTCTTGCCGGTGCCGAAACCGCCCGGCACCGCGACCGAGCCGCCCTCGACGACCGGAAAGAGCAGGTCGAAGACTCGCTGCCCGGTGACGAAAGGACGGTCGCCGGGGAGTCGTCGAGCAAACGGACGCCGTTGGCGAATCGCCCAGGGTTGCGAAAGGGTGAGGGCCGTGCCGTCGTCCAAGCTCGCGATGGTCTCCGCCACGGTAAAGGTTCCCTGCTGAATGTCCGCGATGCTGCCCGTCGACCCAGGCGGCACCAGAATTCGATGGACCATCCCCGGTCGTTCTTCGACCACGCCCAAGACGTCACCGCCGGTTACCGTCGCGCCCGGCTCGATCGATGGCGTAAACGACCAGCGCGCGTCCGGGTCGAGAGTGGGCAAGGTCATCCCTGGGGCCATGAAGTCGCCCGAACGATCGGCAAGCCCTGTGAGCGGGCGCCCAACCCCGTCGAGAATCGAGCCCAACAAGCCAGGCCCGAGCCGGGTCATCAGTGAGCTTCCCGTTCGGCGAACCGGCTCGTGCAACGCAAGTCCGCTGGTTTCCTCGAACACCTGAATCGTCGCGATGTCGTCTTGGAGCCGGATGACCTCGCCCAAGAGACGACGTTCACCAACTTCGACGAGCTCGTAGAGGGCGGCATCGCCAAGTGGCTGTGCTTCGGCGATCGCGCCGGCGACTCGGATGATGCGTGCGGTGGTCATTGGAGCTTCACCCGATAGCCAATTGCACGCCGTAGAATCTCGACGATGTACTCGTGGGCCGTGGCCTCCTTGGTCCACTCGGGGCCGGGCACGGGGATGACGACGGGGAGCGCGGACCGGACGAGAATTCGCCGAACCTCTTCCGGGATGTCCCGGTAGAGCGGTTCGTCGATGATGACCACGCCTGCGCTTTGTTCCTCCACCAGCTGATCGATTTGCTCCGCAGCGTCGGCGCCGTCTCTCGCTTCAAACACGGGTACGCCGGCCAGGGCGAACCCGGCGCTCAAACCTGGACTTGCGATCACCACGAGTCGTTGCTCTTTCATCCGACCACCAACTCTGCCTGGATGAGCGCCGACGGAGCTCGAAGGGCGACGCCCCAGATGATGCGCCTCAAATTCAGCACTTCAGCGCGTAGCTCGATTGCAAAGCCAATCACAGGTGCCGCGCCACTCGGGTCGATGCGCACCGATCGATTCTGCCAGATAATTTGAGCGCGCAGGGCGGCGCTCTCCAACTCGGCGAAGTCATCGATGTCCTCGCGAAACGCGCTCGCCAGCGGGGAGTTGCGAAGCTCCCAGGCCAGCCGCTTCTCGACGTCGTGGCGGGTCTCGAGGCTCATGAGCTTGTTAGACACGGTCCGCGTGAGCCATCGTCCTCCTTCCACGAACGTCAAATCGACGATGCTCGGGTCGCGCTCGACGAAGTGCAACAACGCGGACCAGGCGTTCATCAGATCGATCACTTGTCCGACGTACTCGACCAGTTGTGCTCCACCCTCGTGCGCTCGCGACGAGGCTCTGCGGGCAAACGCGCGCTCGAGCGCAACCTCGATTTCGAACAACGAAGGATGAGCTCCGCTTGCAGGCTCAACCAGGGGCAGGCCAAAGGGGTGGCTCCAGAGCACCAGCATGCGAACCACGTCAGCAGGCGTGGGCTGACTCGCCAACGCGACCAGAGCGCGTTCGGGTAGGCTTGCCGTTGGAACCAGACCCGCCATCCGCGCCTCCGATGCTGCCCCCTGCGCGGCTCCCCGCAAGATGGCTTGGATGGAACGTCGATCTTCATCCTCGAAGATCACGGCCAATGCGGCGCGCCGGTCGTCGCTGCACCAGCGATCCAGCACCTTCATCTGGCTGGCAGCGTGGTGCCGAATCGCCTTCTCCAAGCTTGCGGGAGTCGCCGGCGCGTCCGATCGTACGAATCCGAGCGCGCTGAGCTCTCTGTGAAGCGCGGAGAGGCTCGCGGCGCGCGCCAGCCGTTCCAGGTCAGCTGCTGGAAGCAGGTGGGTACGAAGTCCCCGAGCGCGCGCATTGATGTCACCGAGGTACTTCGCCATCGCTACGCCTCCTGCAGGCGTGAATGGATTTCGATCGCGAACGACGACGCCAGGCGGTCCATGCGCGTTTCGAGCCGGCCATCAACGAGCACCGCTCCGGCTCCACCCACGACGGTAAACCCTGTGCCAGCATCCGCTTCAGCTTCGACCCGCACTTCTGGCCGATCCTGAAGGGCCTTCCGTACGGAAGGCTCGAGCGCTGGGGAGCAGCGCACCACGGCGCCATCGCCATCGACGAACTGGAGCGCTTCGGTGAGCTCGCCGCCGAGAGCCGACAAGTAGGCGTCCGCCCTTGCGGCTTCCGGAAGGAGAGCTTTTGCTCTCTCGAGCACGCGCTCGACCACGCGTGTTCGTGCCAGGAGCACCGCGCGCATCGCCACGTGTCTTTCGGCCGCGATGGCACGGCGCGCATCAGCACCGTATTCCGCCTCTTTGTCCTCCAACCGCTCTTTTCGCCTGTCCTCGATCGACCGGTTCGCCTCCGACGCAATTCGCTCGGCCTCAGTCCGCGCCTCGCTCAGAATTGCCTCGGCGGTCCAATCGGCGCTCCGGCGCAGCTCAGTATCGAGGTCGGACCCGGACATCTGCGCCTCAGCCTCCTCCCTGCATGAGGATCAAAACCGCGATCACGAAACCGAGAATCGCAACCGTTTCCGGGATCGCGATCAGGAGCACGACCGTGACCGTGAGCTCGGGTTTCTCGGCCAGCGTCGCAGCGGCCGCCGGACCGATGCGTGACTGCGCCCAGCCCGTCGCCAGGGCTGGAATGCCGACCGCCAAAGCCGCACTCAGGTAAAGGAAAACCATTTCTAATTCCATGTCACTCGCTCCTCTCCTCAGAATCGCTTTCGCGCGCGGACCAATGTCGAAACGGCCGGTACTGCGCACCGCCCGGGCTGTAGAACTTTCCAAAGAACTCCACGTAGTGAAGTCGCAGCATGTGAATCGTCGGGCTGAACACGCCCAGGACGAAGTTGATCAGGTGAAAGACGAGGGCGAAGAGGATGCCCACCACCACCGAGCCAAAGGCTCCGACCATTCGATTCGCGACCACGGCCATCATGACGGAAGCCGTGCCGACGGCCATGATGCGTGCGTACGAAAGCACGTTGCCGAGCGTGGAGACGAACTCGATTGGCGCGAGCACGCCTTCGCCGATAATCAAAATCGGAAGGGCAATCAGCGTGGTGATCACCAAGGGCGTGAAGAAGCGCTCGGGGAGCATGTCGAATGCCGCCATGAGCGCCAGAGCGATGAGAACGACCATCAGGGCTGCCATTCCCTTTCCGATTGCCCGTCGTTTGTCTCCACGAAACATCTTCACGGCGCCCACCAGCAGGCCGACCACGATGTGAACGAGGCCCAACGCGAGGGCGAAACCCAGGAACGGAAAGAACGCCTCTTCGCGATTGAAGATGATTGGATGAAGGCCGATCCTGTGGCCGAGGTCGCCGAAAAGCTCCCCGTACAAAAAGCCGAACACGACCGTGAACAGCGAACAGGCGAGGCCGATTTCGGATATCGAGCGCAACGTCGTGTTGGCCTTCGACCGTAGGCGCAAGATGAGCGAGATGACGCCGAGCATGGCTCCGTAGCCAATGTCGCCGAGCACGACGCCAAAGAACATTGGGAAGAAGACGGCGACGAACGGTGTTGGGTCGACCGTTCCGTACTTCGGAAGGGGCATCATCCTCGTAATCGCTTCGAACGGACGAAACAGACGAGGGTTATTGAGAATGACGGGGACGGTGTCGCCGGACCACTCCTCCGAAGACATAGTCTCGATCTCGAACCCCGGGCCGCAGCGCAGTCCGAGCTGCCGTTCCAGGTCGGACTGGGCCACCGTGGGAACCCAGCCTTCGAGAACGAACGCTCGTGGTGTGACCACTGCTTTCTCCATGGCTTCAACGGTGGCGAGGTGATCTCGAACGCTCGCCTGAATTCGCGCGAGCTCCCGTCCCCGCTCGTGGGCGATTTGCGCTCGCTCTCGTTCCACCGTTGCAAGCTCGCTCGGCAGCTCTTGCAGGCGAGCCTGCATGCGTTGGATCGTCGCGCTCACGCTCTGTTCCTCGAATTGGTCCGGGAGGGACAGAGCTTGTACCCCGGCTTCACTGAGCAGTTGCTCGGCTTTCTGGGCGTCTGGCGTCGGCACCGCCAAAAGCATGGCGGATTCACCGGACTCCGATGGCTGGCTGAGCAGCTCGAAGCCTTCTCCCAGGGCCTGGCGAAGCGCGATACGCATTCGGCGGAGCTCCTGTTCACCGTCCTCTCTGAGGACCAGATAGAAGACTCGAATGCCATCGAGGTCGAGGCCTGACTCGCCGATCTTTCGAAACGCAGAGAAGAACGGGCGGAACTTCAGGATGATAGCCCGCTCCTCTTCGAGCCCTTGGCGCCGCTCGGCCAGAGCTTCGAGCTCTCTTCGGCTTCTGCCCGCAATCAAGGCGGCCTTGGGCAGAGGCAGCTCTTCGGCTGACTTCGGCAGGCTCGGCGTTTCCCCGAGAAGCTCGAGAGCGGCGTCCACGTCTCCGACGACTTTGCGAACGTTGCGCACATGATGTTCCTGCTCCAGCGTCAGCCCGAGAGGCCTCAGCGATTCGGTCTCGGCCGGCTCGATCAACTGAACCAAGCCAATGTCTTGGACACAGCCCAAGCACGCTTGGAGCCGCTCCCTCGGGCCGAGCATTCGAATGCGGGACATCTCCAGAATCAACTAGACCCCCCCGAGCCGGTTCGACCCATCAAAAGGTCGACGATGTAGTGCGCGAGACCTGTGACGGAGGCATCGTCGAGCTCGTCGAGCCGCTCGGTTTGCTGCCGGGCCTCCTCTCGAATCGAGTCGATGGTCCTGTCTCGATCGCGTGCGATTCGCTCTCGGAGCTGGCCGTCTTCCTCTTCGAGTTGTGACTCGAACCGTCGGAAGCGATCGTCGGCTGCAGCCTGAGCCGCTTCGACGAGCTCTTTCGCCTCTCGTCTGACGTCCTTGAGCATCGCCTCGAGCTCGTCTTCGGTTTGGAGCAGACGATTGAGCTTCGTCTTCGCGTCGGCGACCTCGCGGCTGCTATCGTCCTTCCGTTTCGCTGCCATGTCCAACTACCGCGGTGCAACGTACCAGAATGAGGGCGTGGCGTGTCGGCGTTAAACGACTCTCGCTGGACGACCAACGCTCAAAATGAGTGCGCCGGTCAAAGTGACGGCACCTGCCAGCCAGAATGCGGTATCGTAGCTCCAGGCTGCCGCGACCAGACCCAGGGTGTACGCAAAAAATGCGTGGCCCCCGTTGAAGGCGCCGTGGATGATCGACACGACCATACCTCGTGACGATGCGTCCGCGCGCTCGATTCCAAGGGCCGTGACCGCGGGGTAGGCGATACCGTGTCCGAGACCCATCATGGCGCCGATCGCGAGGAGATGGTCGGGGCCCAGAAAACCGAGCATCGGCGGCACGGCAGAGTACAGGAAAAATGCGACAACGGAAGAGCGAAGGACGCCAAAGCGGTCGATGAGGCGCCCGCCGCCGAGTCGGACCGTGAGCGCGACGACGGCAAACCCGATGAAGAAGCGCCGTACTTCCGTGACTCCGAGCTCGAGCGCGAACGGCTGATGCAGCGTGAACAGCGCAGTGAACGCCGCTGTCATCACGAACGTTGCGGCATAGACGCGCAGCAACGAGCCACCGAAGATCGGACGACGGGTTTCGTGCTCCTGCGGTTCGTGCCGTGGAGGCTCCTTCAATCGCATGCTGAGGACGGTGGCGAGCAGGCCGGCGCTCGCGCTTGCAGCGAAGACGTACTGCCAGCCCACCGAGTCCGCGAGGACCTCCCCAATGGTTGGCGAGACCGCGTTCATTCCAAGGTTCGCGGCGCCGAAGAGGCCGAGCGCTTGCGCCATTCGATCGCTCGGCGCGATGTCCGCGGTCATCGTGCCCGCTGCATTGAACCCCATCACCATTCCGACGCCCCAGCACATCTGCGCCAGGTAGAGCAGGGGACCGTCATGATCGACGAACAGATAAATCATGCCGGTTAGTGCGAGCATGAAGTTGCCGAACACGAGCCACGGCCGTCGGCCGTAGCGGTCGACCAGCCAACCGACCAGGGGAGTGGCTGCAACCGCTGTGAGGCCTTCGACCGCAACCACACGTCCGATTCCTGCGGCGTCCATGCCGAGCTCCGCTGCGAAAAACTTCGGCAGAATCAAATAGAAGGACCAGGAGAACCCGAAGAATGAAACCGCGGCGAGCAGTAGTAGGAACTCACGCGACAAGAGCCGCGGATTCTCGCTGGGGGCCGAGGGCTTCCGGTGCGTGGGCATCGAAGCGTCTCTTTAGCACTCCAACTCCGGCCTGGGTTCCGAGTTTCTGCCTCGCAGGCCTTTCGGGGTGTCGATTGCCAGTGCCAGCGTCAGCGTCAGTGTCAGTGACTGTGTTAGGGACCGCTACACTGTGATAAGCACGGCTCCAGTGAGCACCGCGCCCCCTCGCCCAACTTACGCCGTCTCATCCTGGCTCTTCGGGCGAGCTCTTGGCGGGGTGCTCTTCATCGCTTTCGTCTCTCTAGCCGTGCAAGCCAAGGGGCTCTTTGGCGCGAACGGGGTGATGCCCATCACGATGCTCGTCGAGTCGGCCAAGCGGGCAGGGCACAGCTTTGGACAACATCCGAGCGCGCTCTGGTGGGAGGCAGGCGATGCCATGATCACCGGCGTTTGGATTACGGGACTGGTCGCGGCGCTCGCGTTGCTCCTTGGCTTGTTGCCGAAGGCCGCCCTGGCGGTCGCATGGTTCGCGTATCTATCGTTCGTCAGCCTCGGCTGGCCGTTCATGTCGTTTCAGTGGGACACGCTCCTGCTCGAGGTCTCCTTCACAGCCTTCTTCTTCGTCCCGTGGCGCGTCTGGGATCGTCCCCGCGGTCACCCTGAGCCGCATCCAATTGCTCGCTGGGCGCTCTGGTGGCTCTTGTGTCGACTCGTGTTCCGCTCGGCGTACGTCAAGTTGGCCAGCGGTGATGCCGCCTGGGCGGACCTGAGCGCTCTGAGCTTCCACTATTGGACGCAGCCGCTTCCCACAGTGGTGGCCTGGTACGCGAACCTGCTGCCGGACTGGTTTCACAAGCTCTCCTGCGCGCTGATGTTCGCGATCGAGTTTGTCGCACCATTACTGATCTGGGCTCCTCGCGCCTGGGCGCGGCGAGCCGCTGCCGTAGCGATTGCCGGCCTGATGCTCCTGATCGCTCTGACGGGAAACTACGGCTTCTTCAACCTGCTCACGCTCGTGCTCTGCATTCCCTTGCTCGACGACGCCTTGCTCCGTCGCTTCGCGCCAAGTCGCTTCGAGCCTGCACCGGCTCCCGACGCTGAGACGAAGTGGAATGCCTGGCCCGGCTTGGCACCTGCCGCGGTCATTGCGCTGTCCGCCCTGGTCTTCTTCTCAGGCACGTTTGGCCGGGGCGCACCTCGCTGGTTGGGTCCGATCTATCCCTTCAGCACGTTCAACAACTACGGACTGTTCGCGGTGATGACCACCGAACGCCCGGAGATCAACATCGAGGGCACGCACGATGGCGATACGTGGATCCCTTACCGGTTCCGCTACAAGCCAGGCCCACTCGAAAGGGCGCCGGTCTGGAACGCGCCGCACCAGCCGAGGCTCGATTGGCAAATGTGGTTCGCTGCGCTTGGCGACTACCGGCGGAACCCGTGGCTCGGAAATTTGATGAAGCGCCTGCTGCAAGCCGAGCCGACCGTCCTCGAGCTGCTCGACGGGAATCCATTCAAAGAAGAACCTCCCAAGCAGGTACGCGCCGTCATCTATCGCTACGAGCTCACCGACCGTGACGAACGCAAGGCCACCGGTGATTGGTGGAAGCGTGGCGACCGAACGCTCTACGCGCCGATCCTAGGCCGCGAGATCGGACCCGCTAGTACTGAAGAGTGAACGACACCGTTGCCCAGTAGCTAAACACGCGGTACTCCCCCGGGCAGCCGGTACGAATGACTTGGTCCTGGCTGCAAATTCGTGGGTTGTCCAACGGGTTGTTCGGGTCGCCGCCAGGAACCAGGGCCCGCTCACCGATGTACTCGTCGCCGATGTTCTCCTTCGTGAAGGCGAACAGGCCCCCGAGGTCGAGCATGTACTTGTCTTTGATGCTCGGGTCGTTTCGGTCATCCCAGTAGAAGCCCAGGCCAGCGGTGGCGGTCGAGAAGTTGGGAGGAGCCGGAGGGGGAGTGAAGTATTGTGCCCACTGCGGGGTCGTCGCCCCTTCAGAGATGTTGGCGCCCAGGCGAAGCGCCAACACATCTTTGTTGAAGCGATATTCAAACCCGATCTTCACGCTCCAAGCGGTTTGCCAGCCGAAGGGCACGACGATGGTCGTGTCGGGGAACAGCCCTGTGGGGTCGCTCGTACTCACGTTTTGGTTCTTGTTGCCACTCTTTTTCGCCCCGTGGAATTGAAGGCGGGCCTCGAACGCCAGGAGTAGGTGGCTGTTTGCCTGATAGGAGACGCCAAAGGCCACCGCGTGTGGAATGTTCCAATCTGCGGTCGCGTTGAGGACATTCGGAGAGAGGTCGGTTTCGGTGGTGCCGGTCAGTTTGATCGTACCGTACATCCGATACATTCCGCTGATCCTGACCTTGCGGTGTGGCTTGATGGTGAACCCAAACCGCAGCGTCGGGAAACCCACGCCGCCAAGGTCGTTCTTCACGCGCCCATAGAATGCGGTGCCAATTGCGGCGCCCACGTTTTGCCAGAGGTCGGCCGTCTGCTTGGCGAAGGGCAGCCGCACCGCGAGGCCCAGGGTGAACTTTTCATGGGCCAGAAACGAAAATCCTGTCGAAAACTCGCCGATGAAGAACGAGACGTCGAGGTTCTGGGGGTCGGATTGGCTACACGGTGGATCGGAACCTGGCGTGCTCGGCTCGTAGTCGGGCGGGCCTCCCACGACGTCACCGTCCAAGCACCTCACATTGGCGAAGTCAGATCCATACCCCGTCTCGATGTAGATGCCTCCAGCGAACACGACCCGAGGGGCAATTCTCCCGGCGATGAAGCCTGCCGGAATGGGGCCAAAGCCAACCCCGGAATCGACTTGAGTATTGGGGCCAACGACAGGCGCCCGCTGGTTCACCAGCAAGGCGGCGAAGTTGATGGTGAAGCCGAGTTTCTCGATTCCCTCTAGGTTGGCTGGATTGAGCACGAGCGCCGAGGCGCGATCCAGGTACGTTACGCCCGTGAGCCCCATTCCGATGCTTCGACTGTCGTACGCGGTAGGTTCGGGATTGGCACTTGCGAGCGCCGGGGTCAGCAGCCCTGCGAAAAGGAATGCCGTCAATAGTTTGTGCTTCATTACGGGGGCTCCTCCACCCATCGTGCGCTCGGGGGGGCCGGCGCAGGATACATGGAAAACCCGCAAATAGGTCAACCAAAAAAGACCAGGGCGATGCACAAATATCCAGGTGATATCCGTGCCTTAGTCTGCGTGTCTCGCGTCTACGCGAGGTTCGTGGCGCAGGCTACACCGGTGCCACCCAAGCCGCAGTAGCCCCCCGGGTTCTTCGCGAGGTACTGCTGATGATAATCCTCGGCATAGTAGAAAGGGGGCGCTGCAATGATTTCGGTCGTGATGGGTTCATAGCCTGCGTCGTCGAGCGCGCGCTGGTAGCGCTGCATCGAATCAGTGGCCAGTTGGCGCTGATCATCGTCGAAGTAGTAGATCCCAGATCGGTATTGCGTGCCTCGGTCGGCGCCCTGTCTCATGCCCTGGGTCGGGTCGTGGCTCTCCCAGAACAGCTGGAGGAGCGCATCATAGCTGACCTCGGCTGGTCGGTAGACCACGAGGACGACTTCGTTGTGACCCGTCAGGCCGGAGCAAACCTCTTCGTAGCTCGGGTTGGCGGTATGGCCCGCGGCGTAGCCCACTGCGGTCGTGAACACGCCGTTGGTTTGCCAGAACTTTCGTTCGGCTCCCCAGAAGCAACCGAGACCGAACATCGCTTGCTCTGTGTTTTCAGGGAAGGGCCCTTCGAGTGGCGTGGCGAGGACGAAGTGACGAGCGGCGACCGGCATCTTTGTGTCGCGCCCGGGCAGGGCCTGCTCGGGCGTTGGCATTCGGAGTTTCTTCTCAGAGCTGAAGAACATGCGCGATATATAGAGAGCTTGGAGCGTTGCGGTAGTGCCTTGGCCGCCAAAAGGGTTGGCGATCCTTCGATAATGGGATAACCAAGCTCGATGGAGGAGCAGCAGATCTCCGATATCGTTCTGCGGCTGCGAGATAGTCGCAGCGTCCTTTTTGTTACTGGTGCAGGCATTTCGGCGGACTCGGGTCTGCCGACCTATCGCGGTATCGGAGGGCTCTACGAGCAGGAGGAAACCGATGAGGGCGTTCCCATCGAGGCGGCGCTCTCCGGCGCGATGTTCCAGCGCGACCCAGCGCTCACCTGGAAGTACATCCATCAGATCGAAAGCTCCTGTCGTGATGCAGGCCCGAATCGGGCGCACCAAGTCATCGCCGAGCTCGAGCGCCGTTTCGAGCGCGTTTGGACGCTGACTCAAAACGTGGACGGTTTGCATCATGCCGCCGGCAGCTCGCAGGTCATCGACATCCACGGCGATGTGCATCGCTTACTGTGCACGCGCTGCGGTCACCGGTGGCGGGTCACGAGCTATGCGGGGCTCGAGATCCCACCGTCATGCCCCGAATGCGACTCCTTAGTCAGGCCTGAAGTGGTTCTCTTTGGCGAAATGTTGCCGCTCGATCGGACAAGATTGTTGCAGGAACAATTGATGCGCGGTTTCGATGCGGTCTTCACAATCGGCACGACCAGCGTCTTCCCATACATTGCCGAGCCGGTCATCGATGCGCGTCGGCGCGGCGCGCTCACGGTCGAGATCAATCCGGGTATCAGCGAAGTGTCGCACATCGTCGATTATCGTCTTCGTGCCGGCGCTGCCGCTGCCATGGATGCGGTTGTGCGCGCACTCGATCGTGTCTAGGGTTGTCTTGCCATGGGGGGTCGAGTGCAGGGGTATCGGTACGACCGGTCGTACGAGGAAAGCGTTCATCTCACGGACGGCCAGCGGGTTTGTCTACGCTTGATGCGCCCGTCGGACAAAGAGATGCTTCGCGAAGGCTTCGACCGCTTGTCGCCGGACTCACGGTATGCGCGTTTCATGGCGGTGAAATCCAAGCTGACCGAGACGGAGCTTCGCTACCTTACCGAGGTAGATGGCGTGGACCACTTTGCGTTGGGTGCCATTCGCCGTCGCTTCGTGTCGAAGGACGAAGGCGTCGGCAGTGCGCGGTTCGTGCGTTTGAACGGCCAGCCCGACACCGCTGAGGCCGCCGTGACGGTGCTCGACGACTTTCAAGGCAAAGGGCTTGGTTCGATCATGCTGCAACGCCTGATCGAAGCGGCTTGGGAGCGGGATGTTCGATGGTTCGTCACCGAGCTCTTGGCGCAAAACATCGCAATGAAGCGCGCGGTGGAATCCCTCAGTTCCGAAGTGAAGTTCCGCCATTCAGGCGACGGCACTTTGATCGCCACGTTGCCTGTTCCCGAGCCTGACCGAACGCCGACGGCCCCCGGCTTCTTCGCCGGAACCCCAGTCCAGAAGCTCCTGTCCTACGTGGCTGGAGCTAAAGTGTCGGTTCGTCCCCGGGCGACGATCCCTCCGGAACCACCGCGCTAGGAAACCTGCACGGGAAACATCATCGGTGCGCGCACCTCCAGCATGCGTTGAGCGTCGGTGAGCGTGCCCACGATGCGCAGGGCGAACGGGAACGCCGTCCCAGGACCACGGCTCGTGATCAAGTTTCCATCGGCCACGACCGGATGCTCGCTGTACTGTCCCCAGCCTTCGAGCAGGCCCTTGACGCTCGGGTGGCTGGTGAGGTGGCGATTCCGAAAGACGCCATGCGCCTGAAGCGCGATCGGCGCCGCGCAAATCGCGCCGACCCAGCGGCCGCTATGCTCTTGTGCGCGAAGGATCTCTCCGACCTTGGCGGACAGCGCCAGTCGCTGAGCCCCTTCGGCGCCGCCTGGAAGAACGATGACATCGAAGTCACCTCTGACGTCGCCGAGCGCCACATCGGGCGTGATCACGACACCACGGCTGCAACGAATCGGGTCGGTGCCGTCGACGCCTGCGACCGTGACCTCGATTCCGCCGCGGCGGAGCACGTCGATGCTGATCACGGCTTCCATCTCTTCGCTGCCCTCTGTGACCAAGACCAAGGCGGTTGGCTTGTTGGTCATTGCATGCCCTCGCAGTTTCGAGACTTGTCGGCTTTACAGATTTCAGCAATTCGCTCGCGGAGCGCCGCCTCGAGCTTCGTCAGGCCTAGGCTCTTGGCCAGATCGATGGCCGCCGCTGCGCTGACGCGGTCGACCACGAAGGCTTTCAAGCCCAGCAAGGCGCTCACGCGCTGTCCGCTCTTGCAATGCACGACAGCCGGCAACGCATCTTGCGCGCCGAGTGCTTCGCCAAGCATCCGAGCGTTCGCTTCGGTGAGCCCCGCGGCGCCCGCGACCGGTATGGACACGAAGCTCATGCCCATGCGCTCGACCGCGGCCTGTTCACCTTCGTCGCCCTTCTCGCTGTCGGTCCTGAGCGTGATCACGGTTTGGTATCCCGCCTCTTGAATCGCCTTCAACTGATCAGGGGAGGGTTGGCCTCCCACGAGAAGGCCGGTCTTGGTGACGCGGGCATTCGGTATGGGCACCAACGGGGGGGTTTGGTCGATGTTCTTCGGGGCGCTCGGGCCTTCGGGCGACCGGTCCGCCGATGCTTCCGGAAGAGCGCCGGCCAGGCCTGCTACGACGATCAATGAAATGACTGGGATTGCACGCTGCAACATGGGCTTCCTCATCCGATGGTGTGGCGCTCGAGCACGCACCGTCAACCGTGAACCGTTTTTTTTCATGGGCTACCTCACACCTTGGCCGCTTTTGATCGCACGAGCCGCGACGCGACCTGAGTATACACAGCCGCCGAGGAATGTTCCTCCGAGCGCGCGCTTTCCGTGCATGCCGCCTCCGCCGAAGCCGCAGGCCTCTCCGACCACGAAGAGATTGGGGATTACGCTGCCCCGCCTGTCAAGGACCTTTGCGTCGAGATCGACTTGAATGCCGCCGAGGCTCTTGCGCGTGAGGATTTGGGTTCGGATCGCGATCAGCGGCATGGCATCCGGGTCGACGATGGGTGCCATGTTGCAGGTGCGCAGCCGATCGCCGAGGTACTGGCGGACGTGTGTGATCCGGCGAAGCTGGTCGTCGTTTTGAAGTTTGCTGCCGCGTGCGATGTTGGCGTCGTACTCGGCAATTTCCCTTTCGAGCAGCTGGGCGTCGACGTCTTGGGTGCCGGCCAGCGCATTCATCTTGTTGGCGAGCTCGGCCACGCTGCCCCCCGTGACGAAGTCGGGACAGTGGTCGATGAACTCCTGGACCTGCTCGCCGTTACCCTGGAGCAATCGCACGACGAACGCGACCCGCTTCTTGTCGCGTACCGCCTCGTTGAACTCTGAGCCGCAAACCGCGAATTCCTTGTTGGCGATCTTGCGGTTCAGCACCTGCCAGGAGTACTTCTTCTTTTCCCTGCAGATGCGGTCGACGAGCAAGAGCGTGTCGTAGGAGCCAACCAGCGGCGGGTCGACGAACCGACGGCCCTGGTAGTTGACCCAAAGCGGCGACTTCGCCGGAACCAGGCGCAGGCCGTGGTTGGGGAAGAGCGGCGCCCAGTGCCGGACCCCCGCCGCGTAGTTCCACATCTTTTCGAGGTGGGTGACGTTGGCTCCGAGCTCTTCGGCGCGTTCGAGCAACTTGCCGTCCGCTTCGGGAATCGAGCCGTTCAGCATGGGCTCGGGTGGCTCGCCCCATTGGTCCCGCGGCCAGACTTCACGCACCTTTTCGTGATTGCCGGCGATCCCGCCTGCTGCGATGACGACGGCGTCGCCCAGGGCCTCGAACGAGCCGGCACCGTGGGTCCCGTGGCAGCCAACCACTTGGCCGCGCTCCTGGGTCAAGCCATCAACCCTGTGATCGAAGTGCAGCTCGAGCCGGCCCGCCTTTTCGTGCTCTTCGAGCCGTGAAATGAGCGGCAAGACGATCCCTTCCCCGGTGCCCCAGGCGATGTGGAAGCGCGGGACCGAGTTGCCCGGCACGAAGTAACCGCGCTCGGCCCAGTGGACGCCGCGGAAGAAGCTCACGTCGCGGTCCGCCAACCAGTTGCGCACTTCTTCGGTGCAGCGGTTGACATAGGCTTCGGCCCAGCGGTACGGCCAGACATCGTTCGGGTCGAGCTCGCCGTAGCGAACCCAATCCCGCATCGCCAGGTCGATCGAATCCTGGATTCCGCTCTTCCGCTGCTCAGGCGAGTCGACAAAGAACATCCCACCAAAGGACCAGGCCGCGAGCCCGCCAAAGCGATCACGCGGCGCCGCATCCAGCATGAGCACCCGCTTGCCCGCATCGAGCAGCTCGAGCGCGGTCACCATCCCAGCGAGGCCAGCGCCAATCACGACGACCTCGGCGTTGTAGTTGCTCCTTCTAACCATGAAGACGGGCGAGGATAGCAGATAGACAGACCGAAAAAGCGCCTTCTGGGGGCGCTTCTTCCAGTGTGAAAAGGTGGGCTACCCCGGAGGGGGCAGTGTCAGCGGCAGCGGCAGCG
>Ga0209456_10000430_pt1 | contig 22959 bp, 18 predicted proteins | sample COG_11_FD_184755 | JGI IMG/M metagenome (GOLD analysis project Ga0209456, IMG submission 184755) | Pelagic marine sediment microbial communities from the LTER site Helgoland, North Sea, for post-phytoplankton bloom and carbon turnover... | ecosystem: Environmental > Aquatic > Marine > Neritic...
GGGACGTCTTCGCCGCAGCATTTATGTCACCTCTTGTATATGCTACTACCGTGCCAACTTTTCGGCATCTGGAATCATGAATGATCTCATAGTGATTCCGAGATCGTGATCGTTGAACGTCGTTCAGATCTGAAAAGTTTTTGAGGTTCTGGGCCTTTAACCCCTAAATTGCACCCGATCGACCGAAGGGGCAGGTGCAGATGTGGGTTGGATCACAATCGAGACATGCTCTGAATAACCCTTACAGATGAATTACAAGTGTATTCCAGCTGGACAAGCGTGAGGCAGCTCGCTTTTCAATCTTGCATTCGATTTTTCAGATCTGCATTATCGGGAGCCCGTAGTCGAGCAGCATTTGATGGCTCTCGGAGATCAGGAGCCGGCTCGAGCGGCCTTCAGGAGGCGCGAGGAACCGGAATTCGCGGGTTGAAGCGCCCGAGGTCGCCTGAGCGAGCTCGGCGATTTGGTGTGACGTGCCTGATACCGACACCACCCCACCTGCACCCGCATTCCGTGCAGATTTGATTTCAGAGTTGAAATCCGCTGTGCCTGTACTGCCGGTCGTATTATCGCCAGACATGGAGGTCAAATGGACCACAACCTGGTCAGGACGGGGCTCATAGACCTGCTGGAGGTCTAACGGAACGTGGCTGTCATCATTGTGTGCGACGAGCTCGACCTGGCTGTCCGAGAATCGAAGGGTCGTGCGCCCGGTATTTCGCATCCGGCCGAGCGGCCAGGGGAATTGGTGACGCACCCCGAGAAGGCCGGAGAGGAGGGCGGCGATGATGCCGCCGTGCGTGAAGACGATCGCTCGGCCGCCGTCGGGCATCCGCTGGCGAAGGGCCAGGAGGGAGGCGTCGGCCCGCTGAAACACCTGCGGCCAGCTCTCACCTCCGCCCATGGCGAAGGTCCGTCGGTCTTTGAGCGCCGCGATTTGCTCGGGGAAGCGCTCGACGACCTGTTCCATCGTCAGGCCCTCCCAGTCGCCGACGTCGATCTCGCGCCAGGCCCGGTCGTGCTCGACCTCGACGCCGGCGGCCTTGGCCGTCTCGGCGGCTCGGCTCAAGTCCGAGCTGAGCACCATGTCGTATCGCTGCCCGAGAAGCGCAGCGCCGAGCGCCCCTACCTGCGTGCGTCCCAGGTCGCTCAGCGGAGAATCCCCCTGACCCTGCCAGACGCCCTCGGCGTTCGATACCGACTGCCCGTGTCGAACCAGGCAGACTTCGAATGTGCTCATGCCGCGGGGGCGACGCCGCGCTCTTTGCGCGGCATGATCACGTGGTCGACGATGCCGTATTCCTTGGCTTCGAGGGCCGAGAGGAACTTGTCGCGCTCGGTGTCATGGCGGACCGTTTCGACGTCCTGGCCGGTGTGGCGGGCCAGGATTTCGTTGAGCCGCTTCTTGGTGTTGAGGATTTCTTTGGCGTGGATTTCAATGTCCGACGCCTGCCCCTGATACCCGCCGAGCGGCTGATGAATCATGACCCGGCTGTGCGGGAGCGCCCGGCGCAGGCCCTTGGTGCCCGCCGCCAGAAGGAACGCACCCATCGACGCCGCCTGCCCCAGGCAGACCGTCGAAACGGGGCAGCGCACGTAGCTCATGGTGTCGTAAATCGCGAGGCCGGACGAAACCATGCCGCCAGGGCTATTGATGTAGAGCGTGATCTCTTTGTCCGCGTCCTCGCTCTCCAGGTAGAGGAGCTGAGCGATGATCGCGTTGGCCACGAAGTCGTTGATCGCGGTGCCCAAAAAGACGATGCGGTCCTTCAAAAGCCGGCTGTAGATGTCCCAGGCTCGCTCGCCACGGTGGGTTTCTTCGATGATGGTGATTGCGCGCGTCGCAAAATCGTCGCTCATGCGTGGAACCTAGTCCCTCTGGGCGTCCCCGCAATCCGGATTTTGAGGAGCGGGGTTCGGCGCTATGTTCAAAGAATGCTGCCTCCCGCTCTCGAGATGGTCCGCCAGTTGATCGCTGCGCCTTCGGTCAGCTCGCCGGACCTGCGTTTCGACCAGTCGAACCGCGGGGTCATCGATCGATTGGCCGAGTGGGCGGCCGGGCTCGGCTTTGCCGTACGGATCGAGTCGCTGCCCGGCGATTCGGGCAAGGCCAACCTGATCGCCACGCTCGGAGAGGGCGAGGATGGGCTCGTGCTTTCGGGGCATACCGATACGGTCCCGTACAATGCCGAGCGCTGGACCGACGACCCGTTCGTGCTGACCGAGCGGGAGGGCAAGCTCTACGGGCTCGGCACCGCCGACATGAAAGGCTTCTTTGCGGCGGCGCTGCACGCGGTGGAGCGCTTTGACCCGGCGGCGCTTCGGCAGCCGATCACGATTCTCGGCACTGCGGACGAAGAGAGCACCATGAACGGTGCGCGCGCCCTGGCCGAGAGCGGTGAGCGTTTTGGACGTTACGCGATCATCGGTGAGCCGACCGGCCTGCAGCCGATTCGAAAGCACAAGGGCGTCTTCTACGTCCAGGTCGTGGTGGGCGGCAAAGCGGGACACGCAAGCAATCCTGCGCTCGGGGTGAACGCGATCGAAGGGCTGCAGCAGGTGCTCGTCGCCTTGCAGTCGTGGCGCGACACGATTGGTGATCGTTATCGCGACGAGGACTTCGAAGTCCCAACGCCGACGCTCAACTTCGGTCGGATCAGTGGCGGCGACAGCCCCAATCGAATCTGCGACGAATGCACGCTCGATGTCGACATTCGCTTGCTGCCCGGGATGGAGCGTCAGGCCGTGGTTTCGGAGCTTCGAGACGTGGTTGCCAACGCGCTCGATGGAGGGCCGTGGACGTTCGACCTGCGGGCGGTCGGTGGTTACGCCGACGCGTTTTCCGGGCCCACGGATGCCGAGTTTTCCGAGGCCGTCGAGACCTTGTGCGGGTGTTCAGCCAAGAGCGCGCTCTTTGGAACCGAAGCTCCGTATCTCGCGGAATTGGGGCTGCAGACACTCGTCCTCGGAGCAGGTGACATTGCCGTGGCGCACCAGCCCGACGAATATGTCACCATGGCAGCAATTGAGCGTGCCACCGACGTGTACGCAAAACTGATTCAACGCTTCTGCACCGACTCGCCATGAGCCCCAAAGTCGACCCATTCGTCCAACACTTCCGAGCGAGCGCGCCGTACATCCATGCGCACCGCGGGCGGACCTTCGTGATCATGTTTGGCGGCGAGGCGGTCGCCTCGAAGGACTTGCGGACGCTCCTCTATGATGTCGCGCTGCTCCATTCGCTAGGCGTGCGCATCGTCTTGGTGGTCGGCGCGCGCCCTCAAATCGACGAAGCCTTGGCGCGGCACGGCGAGCGGCCTCGATTTGAAGGCGACCTCCGCGTGACCGACGAGGTGGCGCTTCAGTGTGTCAAAGAGGCGGTCGGCGTGACGCGGGTCGAGCTCGAGTCGCTTCTCTCCATGGGTCTGCCGAGCTCACCGATGTCGGGCGCGCGGATGCGGGTGGCGACCGGCAACTTCGTGATGGCGCAACCCGTGGGCGTCCTCGATGGCGTCGACTATCAGTACACGGGCAAGCCGCGGCGTGTGGACGCCGAGGCCATTCAGCAGCGGCTCGATGATGGCGCAATTGTCGTGCTCACGCCGATCGGCTACTCGTCTACGGGAGAGGCCTTCAACATCAGCAGTCACGATGTCGCCGCTGCAGCGGCCATGGCGCTCGGCGCCGACAAGCTGATCGGCCTGCTCGAAGGGCCGGGGGTCCTCGATGCGGAGGGCCTGAATCCTTCGCAACTCACCCCGCATGAGGCCGAGCGCTATCTTCATTCGGGCCGCGATCTTGGTCACGACGTGGAGCGCCATCTGGCTGCAGCCATCCAGGCTTGCCAGGGCGGGGTGCCGCGCGCGCATCTGGTCGCTCGGGAGAGCGATGGCGCCTTGCTCCGCGAGCTGTTCACTCGAGATGGGGTCGGCACCATGGTGACCTCCGAGACCTTCGAAGGGGTGCGTTCGGCCGTGCGAAGCGACATGGGCGGGATTCTCGCCTTGATCGCACCGCTCGAAGAGCAGGGCATCTTGATCCGGCGTCCACAGGAGATGCTGGAAAACGACATCGACAAATTTACGGTCATCGAGCGCGACGGAATGCTCGTCGCCTGTGCTGCGCTCTACGCGTATCCAGAGGACTCGATCGCCGAGCTTGCCTGCCTGGTGGTCCATCCCGACTACCGCACCTCGGGCCGCGGCGCTCAGTTGCTGCAGTACCTCGAACGCCAATGCGAAGCCCTAGGCTTGCGCCTCCTGTTCGTGCTGACGACCCAGACCTCGCACTGGTTTCGGGAGCATGGCTTCGACAACTGCGAGTCGAACGAGCTTCCCGAATCCCGGCGCTCGCACTACGACCAAGGTCGCCGTTCGAAGATCCTGCTCAAGCCGCTCGACTAACGCATCTGCGCCAAAGCACAGGGCTTTCGGTTCACGCTTGGATGGGATTGCGAATCGTGCTACTCGTCCCCGAATTCGCTTAAACGGGACATGATTCGTCGTTGATACGCGCAAATGAAGCAGGCTGAGCTCAATCCCCGTCCGGACCTTGACGCTCCTCACCGAGACGAGGAGATGGAGGAAACCGTCGGCCAGGAGGAGAAGGTCCTCGCCCGCGTCCACCGGACCGCCGCGGCCTCGCGTCCCACGCACCGCGGTCAGCTCATCGACTACGACGCCGAGCTCATCGCGCTCCGCGACCAGATTCGGGAGGCGCGGCTCGAAGACATTCCTCCGCTCGTCGAGGAGATGGAACGGCTTCAGCAGGTGGCGCAACGCCGGGCGAAGGTGACCGAAGGTACGGTCGACCCGATGTCGCCGTACTTCGGCCGGATGGTCCTCGAAGAAGAGGGCCGCAAGCGCGAGATCCTGATCGGCCGCTCCACCTTTCTCGATCCCAAGACCGGTGTGCGCATCGTCGACTGGCGGGACGCGCCGGTGAGCCGGGTCTACTACCGTTACGAAGAAGGCGACGACTACGACGAGATCTTCGGCGACCGGGAGGTCGAGGGCGAAGTGCTGCTCCGTCGCAACCTATCGATCACCGGGAGGAAGTTGCGGCGCATCGGCACGCCGCAAGGCACATTTCGGCGTTCGCGCGACGACCTATGGAGCCGCGTCGCCGATCAGGCGACGAAGCTTGCGGGTGGGCAGGGCGCGGCCATGCGTCCCGAGTCGCACCATCGGCCCGGCGAGCTCGGGATTGGTGACGACGATCTGCGCGAGGACAAGCACCTCTCCGAGATCACTGCGCTCATCGACCCGCGTCAGTTCGACCTCATCAGCCAGCCAACCTCCGGGCTCGTCGTCATTCAAGGCGGCGCCGGAAGTGGCAAGACGACGATCGGGCTTCACCGGCTCGCCTACCTCGCGTTTCAGGATCCGCAGCGCTTCCGTTCGGACCAAATGCTGGTCATCGTCTTCAACGACGCCCTGGTTCGGTACATTTCGCGCGTGCTTCCGGCGCTGGGCGTCGAGGAAGTGCCGGTGCAGACCTTCCAGCTCTGGGCCGAGCAACAGCGGCGCCGTCACATTCCCAAGCTCACCACGCGCTATGTCGAAGACACGCCTACGCACGTGATCCGCTTAAAGAAGCATCCGGCGATGCTGCGCGCGATCGATGAGTACGTCGCCGATCTCTCCGAGCGGGCCGAATCGGAAATCCTAAACGAAGCAAAGCGAGGCGAAGGCGGCGATCGGATAGGCCGCGTTTGGCGTGGCACGGCGGCAGAGCCTCTGGGCGTGCGGCTCGAGGTCCTTTCGCAGTGGCTTCAGGACCGTGACGGGGATGCCCAGGGGGTGGCGCTTGGCACCCGGCACGCCGTCGGGCGCATCTGCAGTCGCTGGACGAGCCGCACGCGCGACGTCGTCACGGCCTGGGCCGACCTGTTGACCGATCGTGGCCGGCTGGTCCGCGCGTTCAAACGTTGGGCACCCGACGCGCTGAGTGACAAAGAGATCGAATGGGCGCACTCCTGGTGCAGCCGCCATTCGACGGCGGTCTTGATGGCCTACGAAGAAGCGCTCGAAGAAGACGAAGACTTGCAGGTGCGCAGCGTGGGCGTCGATGGCGTGGACAACGATGAGCCCGCCGAGCTCGACCGCGAAGACGATGCGCTGCTGCTGCGGATTTTCCAAACGCTTCGGGGCCCGCTCTCGGGCCGGCGGGGTCCGCTCGAATACGAGCATATTTTCGTCGACGAGGCGCAAGACATGAGCCCCGTCGAGTTGGCGGTCGTGCTCGACACCGCGACCGAGCAGCAGAGCGTGACGCTTGCCGGGGACATTGCGCAGAAGCTCCACCTGGACAATGGATTCAGCGATTGGCGGCACGTGCTGCAGGAGCTGAAGCTCGACCACATCGAAATCGAGCCTCTCAAGCTCAGCTACCGGTCGACCCACGAGATTCTGGAGTTTGCCACCGAGGTCCTCGGCCCACTTCGGAACGAGGTCTCGGGCGAGGCCACGCGCTACGGTGCCCCGGTCGAGCTGTTCCAGTTCGGTGGAAGCGGGGAGGCGGTCGGCTTTCTGTCCGAGGCGCTCCGGAGCCTCGTCAGCTCGGAACCCCTGTCGTCGATTGCGGTCATCGCCCGCTACCCCGAGCAGGCGGACGTCTATTACAAGGGCCTTCGGCACGGCGAGGTGCCGAACCTTCGTCGCATCGCCGAGCAGGATTTCCCCTTCCGGCCAGGCGTCGATGTGACGGACGTGCGACAGGTAAAGGGCCTCGAGTTCGACTACGTGGTCATCGTGGAGTGCAATAGTGCTGCGTTTCCGGTCGACGACGAGTCCCGGCACCTGCTCCACATCGCGGCCACCCGCGCCGCGCACCAGCTGTGGGTTTTCTCGACCCAGAGCCCTTCGCTGCTGTTGCCCGAGGCCCTGGTTCGAGCCTATAGCTAGCCCTGTTTGCCGGGGACTGCGGGTGGGAGTTGCAGTCTTCTGGCGGGTGTGTAAGATCACAATGTAGCGGCGGTTGCGGCCTACACCGGGATCCACGGTAGATCGAGCAACGACGCCGCTCGGGGAAAAGACGCAACGCGCCTAGTTCCGTGTAGGTCCCGCTAGCCTCCAACGTCATTCGATGGCCGACACTGCGATCCAAGAAACGGTAGACCAAGAAGTCGCTCCCGAAGCGATTCCTGAAGAAGTTGCGCCTACCTGGCGTGAGCCCACGACGTCCGTCGGCAAAAAGCTGGCGTCGATGAGCGATCGGGCGATTCAGCGAGTGACCGGGGGCAATGCGTTCCTGCGTGGTCGCCTCTACGCGCGGCGCAAGGCGGTCGAAAACCTCGAAGAGGAAGAGCATACGGTCAAAGGCGAGATTTCAGTGCGCACCGCCGAGGAGCCGTACGTGACTCGCGCGACGTACAGCGAAGAGGCGGATGCTTGGGAGTCGAGCTGCTCCTGTCCGGGTTGGCGGGGTCCAACCGGGCACTGTAAGCACGTCGCCGCGGTGATGGTGGCCTTGCGCGACGAGGTGCGTCCTCCGCGCGCCAAAGGTCCGCAGCAGCAACAGAGCAAAAAGAAAAAGAAGACCGAGCCTGTGCACGTGCCCGGGACGGTTTCCGTCGGTGGAAAGAGACGCCGGTCGCGGCGGCGACGTCGTGGCGCAGCGGGCGCTGATGCGGGCGCGCTCGAGATCCTCTCGCCGAGAGAGCTCCAGGCCAAGCGCGGTGAAGCGCGGGGGCCCATGGATGCTTGGCTGCCCGCCGAGGCCCTCGACAAGCCGCTGGAGTTCGAATACCGCATGACCGTTCGTCCCGCTTCGATCACGGTGACGCCCGTGTTGGCGGGCTCGCGGAGCGTGGTGCCGATCAATGACGCCCTGGGCGCTTTCAACATGGTGTCGATCGACGAGCGGCCGCTGTTTCGGGCTCTGGCGCGGAACACGAACCGCGGGCAGGCCACGACGGCCGAGCTACGCGGCGAAGATGCTGCCGAGGTCTTGGAGATGCTCAGCGATCGGCGCGTGCTGCTCGAGCCGGCCTCGATGGAGCTTCGGTTTGCAAACGAGGCGCTGAAGCCGCGGATCGAGCTCGACCCGGCGAACGGCGACAGCCTGCGTGTGCGCGTGGTCTTCTACCTCGAGAGCAACAAGCGACGCTTTGCCTTGTCCAGCGGCGCGTGGTTTGAGGGGACGCCGGGCTGGCAGATCGACACCACCGAAGGCGTGGCGCGGCCCCTGAGCGAGCTGGTGACTCCGGCGTGGCTTCAGCGACTCTACCGCTCACCTGCCATGGTGCAGTCTCACGCTGACATGCCGGAGCTGCTCGGTGAATCGATTCCGCGGGTTGCTGCGTTGCTTGGCGCGGAGCTTCCCGATTTGAGCGCGGTGGCCGATCTGGTGGATCAGAAGCCGCGCTTCGAGCTCAAGGCCAACGGCGACCTCATCGACGCGCGCGTGCGGCTCTACGTGAGGTACGAGGACCAGGAGTTCGACGTTCCGCCCGACGAGTTTCCTTCGCCGTTGGCGTTTCTGCCTCCAAAGAAGGGCAAGGTGCGGCCTCGAGTCGTGCGGCGCGACGTCGGTGTCGAGATGGCGGGCGTTCAGGCGCTGCTGAATCAAAATTTCGAGGTTTCAGAGTCTGGCGAAGAGTTGGTGGCATCGGGAGACGACGCGATCGCGTTCTGGACGAACGGCATCGGCGAGCTTCCAGAAGATTGGGACCGTTTCATTCCGGACGACCTGGTGGACGTGACGATTCGCGACGAGTCGGTGACCCCGCAGGTCCGTGTCTCGAGCGGCGTCGACTGGCTGAATCTCGACATGAAGTTCGAATCGGGCGGTGCGGTCGTGCGCGAAGAAGAGCTGCGCGCTTGCCTCGAGCATGGGCGCCGGCTCGTGCAGCTCGAAGATGGCACCTACGCGCCGGTGGACCCCGAGAAAGTGGGCGACGTGCTGACGCGGATGGCCGAGATCTACGCAACCGCCGGAATGAGAGACAAGCTGCCGCTTTCGCAGGTCGGGCGTGTGCAGGACCTCTTGAAGATGGTCCAGAACGCCAAGGTGTCCGCCTCGGCCAAGACCCTATTCTCCAAGATCGAAGACATCGACGAGATTCCGAATGTCCCGAAGCCACGAACGCTCAAGGCCGACCTTCGTCCGTACCAAAAAGATGGCTTCTCCTGGCTCGTCTTTCTTCACGAGCTCAACAGCGGCGGCATCCTGGCCGACGACATGGGGCTCGGTAAGACGATTCAGACGATCGCGCTATTGCTCTGGGCAAAGAGCAAGTACAAGCGCAAGCTCAACCTGGTGGTTGCGCCGACCTCGGTCGTGCCGAACTGGGACCGCGAGATTCGCAAGTTCGCGCCGGGGCTCAAGACGGTGGTGTGGCAGGGGCCGAACCGAAGTCAGCGCGCGCCCGACCTCGAGAAGGCCGACGTGATGATCACCAGCTACGCCTTGCTTCGGCGGGACGAGGAGCTGCTTCAGGCACTCGACCTCCGCTACGTGATTTTGGACGAGGCGCAGCACATCAAGAATCCGATGAGCCAGACGGCGCGCTCGGCCAAGAAGCTGAGCAGTGAACGACGGCTGGCGCTGACCGGAACACCAATTGAAAACCGCCTGAGCGAGCTCTGGAGCATCTTCGACTTCGTCTCGCCGGGGCTCCTCGGGCAGCTCAAGATGTTTGAAGAACGCATCGCACGGCCGATCGACCGTGGCGACATGGAAACCGCACAGCGACTGCGGGCGACGATCAAGCCTTTCGTCATGCGGCGCTTGAAGCGCGACGTCGCGGCAGACTTGCCCGACAAGATAGAGCAAGAGATGATCGTGCCGCTCGCCGAAGAGCAGGCCAAGCTCTACAAGCAGGTCCTTGGGCAGGTGCGAAAGAGCATCCTCAGCGAGGTCGAGAAGAAGGGCGTCAGCAAGGCGCAGATTCAGATTCTGGCGGCGCTCACCCGCTTGCGGCAGGTCGCCTGCGACCCGCGGCTCATGAAGCTTCCCGACACCGACTTCGACGCGGACGACAGCGGCAAGCTCGGCGCCCTTCGCGAGATCGTCGACGAAGCGGTCAGCGGCGGTCACCGCGTTCTGGTCTTCAGCCAGTTCGTTCAGATGCTCAATCACATCCGCACTGCGCTCGACACCGACGGCGTTCAATACGAGTACCTGGACGGCTCGACCAAAGACCGCCTCGAAAAGGTCGACCACTTCAACGAGGACACCAGCGTTCCGGTATTCCTGATCTCCCTCAAGGCAGGCGGCACCGGCCTCAACCTCACCGGCGCGGACACCGTCGTCCACTTCGACCCTTGGTGGAACCCTGCCGTCGAAGACCAGGCCACCGACCGCGCGCACCGCATCGGCCAGACCAAGAACGTCAACGTCTACAAGCTCATCGCCGCCGGCACGGTCGAGGAAAAGATCCTCGAGCTCTCCGCCAAGAAGCGCGACCTGGTAAGCAACGTCCTCTCCACCGAAGGCAGCCCCCTCAAGGGCCTCACCAAGGCCGACGTAGAAAACCTCTTCAGCGAATAGGTAGCAGCGCTGTGTCAGTGCCAGCGTCAGCGGCAGACCTAGTCGTCTAGCTGGGGGGCGGCGAAGCTGATGCTGATTCGGCCGCGGCCCTCGCTTTTGGCTTCGTGGGCGGCCCCTTCGGTGTCCTGCAAAAGGAGTCTCCACTCTCCGCTTTGCTTCGGCGCCAAGGAGATACCGATGCTGGCGTCGAGGCGGAATCGAGTCCCAGTGACCGTGACCGGGCTCTGCAGCCGTTCGATGAGCTCTTTGGCGATTCGGTTCGCGCTTTCCATCTCGTCCACACCTTGGACGAAGACCGCGAACTGATGGTCGCCGCTCCGGGTCACGAGGTCGCCCGCTTTCAGCTTCTCGCGCAGCCGTGAGCCGGCTTCGAACAAAAGAAGATCCGTCACGTTGGTTCCAAAGCGTACGCTCACATTCTTGAACCCATCGAGATTGACCAACATCAGGGCAAACGGTTCGCCTGCACGGCAGCGATCGAAAAGAATTCGCTCGAACCTTCGACGCGGTGCGTTCTGGAGGAGATCATTTGAGTCGAACACGGGGGGCTCCCTAAGCAGTTTATGGGGCTGCGGCGGGCGATGGCAAGCGCAGAGGCGATTCGTGGGCCCAGCCTCGGTATCGCTCTCCTTCTTTCGCGACGGCGTCAGCGGAGGATAGCGTCTCGTATCTTGCTACGCCGTGCGACCGGGTCCCTCGCGGGCGTGCTGCGCAAGCGCTTCACCTCGTTGTCGGTGTACGCCGGATTCGGACTCTGCCCGGTGAATCGCTTCACCAGCCAGTTCAGGAGCGCGGCCAGTCGGGCATCGGTGAGCGGCGCTTGCGCGACCCCAGGCACCTGCGCCCAATACGCCCGCACGCCGGGCTTTCCAAGGAGCTCCGTCATGGCGAGCAGCGACGGCACGGTTCTCGAGCCCCGGCCATCCATTCGGTGGCAGCCCGAACAATTCAAAATGTAGTCGTGTTCTTCGTACGAGTCCGCCCGGGCTGGCAGCGCCAGGAGCAGGAGCGCCATCGTTAGCAGCAGGCCTTTCATTTCTCCGGCTGCGCTTCTTTCGCAGCCTTCACGACGACGGCGGTCGAGCAGCTGTAGGTTTGCGTCTTGGCCCCTCCGCACCAGTTGATGTCGTTGTTGCGATACCAGTGGTAGAGGGGGCGCTCGCCTTCATTGCGATTGCACATGCAGCGCCCGCAGAACGTTTTCCCGCAGCAGTCGTTGTACGAGATGATGTAGTCGATGCCGTCCGCAGGGTTTCGGCAGGTGCCGATCCAGGTGACCGGGGACATTTCGGTTCCCGGCGGGCAGGCCGTGTGCGAGCCGCCGCAGCAGCTGCACAAAAAGCCGTCGATGGCGCAGTGGCGCCAATACTCGCAGCGCCTTGGGTCGCCTTCGCGGCCTTTGACGCCGTCTTCGCCAACCTGGTGTTTCTCGGCCGCGCGCGCCACGGGGAGCAAGGGAAGGGCGGCGCCGCCCACGAGCACGCCCCCGAAACGCGACAGCCAGCTGCGGCGCGACACTCGGCGCGCCGACTGACGGCTCATCCCCTCGAACCAGCGATCGAGCCGACTCATTTGGCCTTCTCCTCGAGATACTCCTGGATCGACGCAACCCCGTGGCGCTGCGCTTCGAATAGGCTTTCGAGGTGCTCGCGGGTGTTCACCAAGCCCTGGGCCGCGACGATGCCGTCTTCGTCGATCAGCACCGCGTAGGGGAGCTTGGCCACCCCGTAGCTCATGCCGAGCGGCGCAGAAAGGATGTATGGCAGGTGCGAAATGCGCTTCTCCGCGACAAACGCGCGATGCTCTTCGGGCGCGCCGTCGCTGGCCAAGATGACCCAAACGCGAGGCACCTCGGTTCGTGCCACGCGCTCGACCGTCGGCAGGAGCGTCTCGCAGACTGGACAGGTGGGCGACAGGAAGAACAGCAGGGTTCGCGATTCGTCGTTGGAAGCGCCGCCGATTTGAATCGGTCGATCGTGGAGGTCGAACAGGGCGAGCTCGGGGGCGGGATCGCCGACGTTGACCCTCGACTGCGGGCTGAGCGCCCCCACCGGGGAGATTCGTTCGTGGAGCAGACCGATTTGTCGGGTGAGCGCGAGGACCGTCAGTGCGAGACCGAGGACCAGCAGCCAGAGGAGCACGTTCGAAACCAAAAGAGCGTCGATCATCGCCGGCTTCCCAGGCGTTGCAATGTGGGGTCGGTCTGCGCCAAGCGTTGTGCCGCGGCCCAGAGAAGCCAAAGGACGAGGACGGCTGCCACGACGGTGAACCGGTCGACCCAAAGGATCGCCCGAGCCTGCACCGGGGCGACGAGGAGCGCTGCAGCGCCGATCAAAACCAGATTGCGGGCTACCAGCCAAGGGGTCAGCGGAACGCGAGCAGACGAGGCGAAGCAGCCACAATCGATTTCGCGCCGTCCTCGTGCGAGATTCGCCGCAATCGCGCCGGTGTAGAGCGTTAGCAGCGCCATCGAGGCGATGGCTGCCGGCTCGCGAGTGGGTGCATAGAGAAGCCCGATGGCCAGGGCGCATTCGAGCGCAGGCAGCAGCAAGGAGATCGGTAAGACGAGCGGCGGCGGCAGTAGCGCGTAGGCGTCGAGGGAAGCAGCGAAGCGAGTAGGATCTGAAACCTTGTGCCACGCGGCGGCCGCGAAGAGGAGCGAAAGCACCGCGCGCAGGGTGAGCTCGATGACGGGATCGATCATGGGACCACCAGGAGCGCGCCAGAGAGGCCGGTTTCGTCGATGTCGCGAAGATGCTCGCCGCTGAGTGCATCGAGCACGCCTACCGCCCCGAGGTCCGCATGCCGCATGAAAAGCAGCGGCTTGCTGTCTTGCGTGACCGCGATGCTGTGTACGCCCATGTTGGGCAGCACGAAGCTCAAAATACTTCCGACGGTGCCCTCGGCGTCGAAGCCGGCCTGTGGGCCGAGGAACGGAGCGATGAGATTGGGCGCCGAGAACACGTCGATCTTTCTTTTCGCGGGCAGGTCGTAGACCCAGATTTCCTCGCCCGGGTCTTTGTGTGAGCCCGACCCGCCCTGATGGGTCACCGAATAGAGGCGCTTTGTGCTCGGGTGATACGCGAGGTGCTGCGCGCCGCCGATCCGCCAGCCCTCTTCGAGCTCCTCATCGGAGAAGAGCGGCCATGGCGCCTTCGGCGTGGGGGAGTCGCTTCCGAAGCTCACTTCATAGAGCAGGCCCTCGAACGACGCGAACCACCAGGTCGAGCCATCGCGAACGCCTTTCTCGGTGATGGGATCGCCAACCACATCGAAGAACGAAGCGCTGCGCCGGATTCGATCAAGCTCGCCGTTCGGTTTTAGATGAACGTTGATCGCGGTCCCGTCGCCGCACAGCATTCCGAACCGGGTCGGGCCCGCTGGGAACACCGCCGCGCAGCCAGCGGTCTGGACTTCGGCGACCATTTGCCTCGTTTCGAGATCGACGACCGACACCGAGGACCCGGGGGACTGGTTGAGCACGACCATGAAACGATCGCCGTCGAGTATCCCGACCAGAGCGATGCCGGTCCCCGTGTCAGCCGCCTTGGGCGGAAGCTCGACCTCGCCCTTCACCTCCAGGCTGCGTGAGTCGTAGATGACCAGATAGTCGTGTCGCTCGCCGCGATGGCCGCGGGAGTAGGTCGTGTCGACGTTGTAGATCTCGTTGCGCGCGCGTGACCAGAGCGGGGCCCTAGGGCTGACCTGCAGACCGCTGTCGATCGCGCCCAGCATTCGCCCACTGTCCCCGTCGAAAAGAACCGAATGACGAAACAATCGATCGGGAACCCAGAGCCAATGCTCTCCCGCCGTTTCGGGGAGTCGCATGACCTGGCCGACGTCTTCGGGCGGGAGTTCGGCTCCTGCGCGGACCGCCAGCGCAAGCAGCCCGGCACCGAGCACCATCGACCCGAGAAGCTTGGCGCTGCGGCGCATGAAGAGGTGGTACTCGATTTGCCGGCACTCTGGCAACAGCCGCAGTGCCAGCGTCAGAATCCAGCGTCCCTACGGAACTCCAGGCACTGCTTGCCTCCCCGCTCGAAGTCTCGGCAGGTCGTTCCGCGAATCTCGTAGATCCGGCATGCGTTCGCGCTCTCAGCGGTCCCCAGGTGCACACATGACCCGTCTTTCCGTGTTGCAAACCCAAGCATTCCAAAGTGCCCGGGCTGTACGGCTTCGGCGATGTCGTCGCGGCCGAGCGCTCGCCAGCGCAGCAAGTCCTCGGGCGGAATCAAGATGCGGCCGTCGGTCCCTGTTCGGCAGCAGGCGCCGCAGCTCAGGCAGTCGAGAGCATCGTCCATCGATGGGGGAGTATGACGCGGTCGACCTCAGGCGCACGCGGTGGACTTTGCATGGCAAGCGTGATCTAGTGAGACGAATGCGGAATTGGATCCTTTGCGCGGCCATACTGCTGAGCTGCAAGCCGACCCAGCCGAAGGACGAGGTCGTACTGCCGAAGGTCGCCCCCGACACGGTCGTCGTCTCCTGGAGCGTGATCAGCCGCAGCGCGGAGCGGCGAAGCACCCACGTCGTGCTCGAAGCGAGTCGCGAGCTGATCACGACGACGCGGTCTCCCGACGGCACGATGATGACCGTGAGCCGCACGGTTTCAGAAGAAGCCTACGCGACGCTCATAGGGAAGCTGCGGGGGCTGGACTGCTGCTCGCTCCCATCGACATCCGAGGATCGTGCCTACCCGGACGAGGCCAAGCCGCAGCTCGAGATCAACTTCGGTGACACCCGATGCGAAATCGAGCGATGGGATCGAGAGTGGCGGGAAGGCAGGGCCCAGGAGTGCGGGTTCGCATTCGCGCGGGTTCACGGAAGCGGTTTCGTGCCTGACCCGCCAGTCGACGAGCCCGCACCCTAGCCGTATGCTCACGCCCGATGTCCTCGAAGTATTACTGCGCACACTGCAACAAAGAGTTCGTCCCCGAAGGGTCCAAATCAAAGCCTCGCTGCCCGCAGTGCATGCGTAGAGGTGGCGTCGAGCGAGCGCAGGAAGTTGCGGCCGCGGGCCAGGCGCGCCGTCCTTGGGTTCTGATCGTCGCGCTGCTGATCGTGGGTGCGGGGGTTGGATACGGCTTGTACGTCGCGACGACCGTGGCGCTCGAGGAGACCCCGCCGCTAAGGCCGCTGACGGCGACGGAGCTCGCCGCATATCTGGAGCGCGATCAAATTCGAGTCGGTCCCTACGAGTCGCTGATGATGCTGAGCGGGGAGGCAGAGGGCTGGCCCGAGGGCGCCGCCGAGATCTCGGCCAAGATGCAGGCAGCCTCGTCGCGCTGGTCGCTCGAACGGCCACTTCCGCGCGAGGTGCTCGGCGCCGACCAGACTCTCGCGAGGATCGACGCGGCTCAGGGGCGCGCGAACCTCTACCCACTCGAGATGGCAAACGCCATGACTGCCCTTCTGCGTGCGCGTGGCCTCAAAGCGATGGTGGCGGAGGCGTGGGAGCTCGTGGGGACCGGTGCACCGGCCGATCCCTCCGGCATGTTGGGCTACTTCGTGGTGGCCGTCTACGAGTCGGCTGGTGCAGCCGAGCCATCGGCTTTTTTTGATCCATGGGGAGGCGGCGAGGTCGAGCCCGCGTCGGTTCGAGTCCTTCGGGATACCGAAGTTTTGGCGGCCGCCCTGGGGACCGAGGCGGCGCGCATCTTCGCCCGCTCGGGAGACGGAGCTAAGTCGCTTCCGATGGTCGAGACCGCGCTCCTTCTCGATCCGGTCTCGCCGTCGCTTCGAGGGGTGGACGCGACGATCCTGCTCGAATCCGGGGGCGTCGATCAGGCGGTGAAAGAGTTCGAAGCCGCGGCCCAGCTTCGACCGGACGGTCCGCGCCAGCTCAACATGGTGCAGCTCCATCTCGCGCAAGCGAGCATTCTCGAGATGAACGGCCAAAAGGACGCGGCCGAAGCAGAGTTCAATCGAGGGAGCCGCATCGTCGGAGAAGTCATCGAGCGCTGGCCTCGCTACGCCCGCGCACACGTCTTGTTGGCGTCGGTCTATCTCGGCAACGACGAACTGGAGCGGGCGAGGCTGGAGCTCGAGGCTGCCGAGGCTCTCAGCCCCGATGCGCCGATGCTCTGGTCGATCTGGGCCCAGTATCATTTGTCCACAAACGATCCGATCACGGCCGCCGCCAAGATGAAGCGTGCGGTGAGTCTCGATCCCGACAACTGGCAGCTCCGGCTTCAAGCTGCCCGGGTCTTGCAGGGTGCGGACGATGACGAAGGTGCAAAGGAGAACCTTTCTGCCGCCATGCAGATGGTACCTCCGGAGAAACGGCCGGACATTCAGCGTTTCATCGAACGGATGATGGGGCCCGGGGCCCTGGACGATGTGCCTCCGCCAGCCGCGGAGGAGGCTCCAGCCGAACCGGCCCTGATGCTTGGCGATCCGGCAAACTTGCGGCTTCGTGATCCGGGCGAGAGCTTGACGCTCGAGCTCGACGAATAGAAGGTCAAGCTGGCGTAGCCGCGTCGGGCTGGTCGATGCTGCTTACCGACAGGATGCGCTGCCAAAGCGCTTCGCGCCCGTCCCCGGTGACCGAGCTGTACCCGATCAGCGGGCGATCGACCTCGCGCCGGAGGGCCGCCACGGCGAGCTTTCGCTTGCTGGCCGGCAGCTTGTCGATTTTGGTCGCGACGAGAATGGGGGTGACCTCGATGCTGTCGAGAAACTCGAGCAGCTGCAGGTCGTCGTCCTGTGTGCCGCGCCGAATGTCGATGATGACGACTGCGCCTCGAAGGCCCGGCCGTTCGCGGAGGAAGCCTTCGATGAGCGGGCCCCAGGATCGGCGTTCGGCCTTGCTGCGCTGCGCATAGCCGTAGCCGGGCAAGTCAACCAAGTCCAAATGGGCTTCGTCGTCGTTGGTCCGGATGCGCACGCGAAAAATGTTGATCGCGCGCGTGCAGCCTGGCGCGCCGCTCGTGCGGACGAGCTTCTTGCGACTGACGAGATTGTTGATCAGGCTCGACTTGCCGACGTTCGAACGCCCCGCGAACGCGACCTCTGCGAAGGTCGGCGCAGGCAACTGTCCGAGCGCGGTGGCTCCTGCGACGAATTCAGCGTCGAGCACGTCCATGGCGGGCGTTGTAGCGCCACTTGGAGGTCACGCACGCACGCGGCGGCGAATCGCCGCTCGAAGGTCACGAAGCTCCGGCGAGCCGAGGGCCGCAACGACCGTGAGATAGGTGAGAAGCCCCGCCACGACGGTCGCAGCGAATATCGCGAGATTGCGCGGATCGTTGCCGCCCATCTCCCATCGGCCGAGGCTTGCGCAAGCCCAGACGACCACGCCCATGACTCCGCTGGCGACCAGCACGCGAAGAACGCTGGCGCTAACCTCGGACATGCCGAGGTTTCCGGACCGCCGCCGAAGGAGCCAAAGGAGCGCGGCGAGCTGCGTGACGGCCGCGGCAGTCGTGGCGGCGGCGAGACCGGCGTGCTGCATTGGGCCCATCAAAACCAGGCTGAGGCTCATGAAGGCCACGAGATTGAGCGCGCTCGCGATCACCGGAGTTCGCGTGTCGTTGTGTGCGTGAAACATCGGAACGATGGTGCGCACCGAGGCGACCGCCCAAATCCCGGCCGCCTGCCAAACGAGTGACCGCGTGGTTTCGTGGATGGCCGCAGCGTCGTAGCGTCCGCGTCCGAAAAATACCGTGACCGCCGGCTCCGCCAGCACCGCTAGCGCGACCGCAGAAGGGATCGCGACGAAGAGGGAAAGCCGGAAGGCGTGTCGGAAGAGGCGCTTGGCTTCGTCTTCATCGCCGTGTGCGACCGCCTGGCTCAGGGAGGGAAGGGCGGCCGATGCGATCGCCAGTGCGAACATCCCTTGGGGGATCTCCGCCAAGCGTTGGCCGTAGTACAGGTAGCTCACGCTTCCGGTGGGCAGAAACGAGGCAAGGAGTCGCGAGAGCAGGACGTTGACCTGGTAGACCCCGAGGCCTGCGAGTAGCGGGACCATCAGGCGCGCGCACTTGCGCACGTAGACGTCGTTGAAGCCGATCTTCGGGCGGACGAGCAGTCCTTCTTTTCCGAGCGACGGAAGCTGCGCTACAACCTGAAGCCCGCCGCCGACGAGTGCGCCGATCGCCAGTGAGAAGATCGCGGGCCAACCTAGCTCGACGAGCATCGGCGCGAGGAGCAGCGCAGCAGCGATGAACGAGATGTTGAGGAGCGCAGGCGCGAAGGCCGGTGCGGCAAATCGCTTGCTTGCATAGAGGGCGCCCATCATCAGCGCGGAAATGCCCATCAGGAAGATGTAAGGAAAGAGCATCCGAGTCAGCGACACCGTGGTTTCGAAGAGCGCATCGTCACGCTGAAAGCCCCAGGCGTACGCTTTGACGATCCACGGAGCGCCCAAGACGCCGACCAAGGTCACCAAGAAGAGCACGACCGCCATGGCGCCGACCAAGTTCCGATAAAACTCCTTGGCACGGGTCATGCCCTCGCGTTCACGCACTTCGGTGAACACCGGAACGAATGCCGCCGAGACCGCGCCTTCGCCGAGCAGGACGCGAAGGGCATTGGGGATCGTAAAGGCGAGCCAGAACGCGTCGGTCGCCGCCAATGCAAACACCGCAGCGACGACCGCGTCGCGCACCGCGCCCAAGATCCGAGACGAAAGAGTGCCCGTAGCCACGACGCCGGCGCGGCGAACGATCTCGCCCCCGGACGTTCTAGCTCGGTTCGCAGACATCGGCGGAAGCATGCGCACGAGGCGCCCATCCCGGCAAGAAAGCAGGACCGGTCAGCTCGCGCTCAGCAGACCTTGAAGTTGGGCGAGTTCGATGGTGTACGAGGTGCCGCAATAGTCGCAGCCGACGCTCAGCGGCTCGCCTTCGTCGACGAGCTCTTGAATGTCCGTTCGATTCAGGACGCTGAGGGTCGTCATCACTCTGACCTGGCTGCAGTGACAGCCGAAGCGAATGTCGCTGCTTTGCAACCAGGTGAACGGCATGCCCTCGAAGATTTGCTCGACCAACTTGGAAGGTGAGCTGTCGGATGACTGCAGGCGATCGCGGATCTCGACGAAATTTTCGAGGCGCTTGGTCATGGTCTCCATGGCGGCCTCTGCCTCCACGGCCTCTGGAAGGAGCTGCACGACGTAGCCGCCCGCAGCCGGATGCGGTCCTCCGACCAGCGAACCCAAGGAAATCATCGACACGATTTGCTCCGATAACTGCATGTAACGCATGAACCCCTCGGAGAGATTCCCACTTTCGGGCAGCTGGACGACCCCGCGGTGCAGATCGGAGTTCGGGAGCGTTCTCATCATTTGTAGGATCGCCTGGGTCTTCCGGATGTCGGCGGGGGCTTCTTCGGAGCCCTTTTGGAACAGCCCGCGTGTCCAGCCGTCCGGGTGGGAGTCGGCCACCAGCTGTCCCGCGTCGTCTTCGAAGCGCACGATGCACTGCACGCGAAGCGAGGGCGCCATCGTCTCCCGGTAGAGCACCGCGGTGGTCAGCAAATCAGCCATATCCTGAGCAGCCAACCCGGACAGCTCCTGGGCTGAAATCACGGCTTCGGCGGTGTCGGTCGTACGGGCGGCGACGATCCGAAAAGCACCATCGTTGGTCATTGCTCGCACTACCGAGTCAGATTCGGGCATGTTTCCTCTTCAAGCGCATTGGCTATCGTTTGGCAAGCGCTACTCTTGGGCCGGGAGTAGCAAATGACAACGCACCAAATCGTTCTCATCCCGGGCGACGGAATCGGCCCGGAAGTAGCCGCAGCGACAACACGGGTCCTCCGCGCGGCCGAGGCCCCGCTCCAATGGGTCGAGCATCATGCCGGCGTGGCCGCGCTCGAGACGCTGGGCGAAGTATTGCCCGAGGGGACGCTCGACGCGGTTCGTGAACACGGGCTCGCGCTCAAGGGGCCATGCACGACGCCTGTGGGCAAGGGCTTCACCTCCGTCAACGTGCAGCTTCGCAAGCGGCTCGACCTCTACGCTGCCGTCCGTCCGGTTCGCAACCTGCCTGGCATCGAGACGCGGTACCAAGACGTCGACCTCGTCGTGATTCGGGAGAACACCGAGGGGCTCTACAGCGGCATCGAAAACGAAATCACCGAAGGCGTCGTGACCAGCCTCAAGGTCGCGACCGAAGCCGCGTCCCGGCGGATCGCCCACTGGGCTTTTCAATACGCGCGCGATCGAGGCCGGAAGAAGGTCACCGTGATGCACAAAGCCAACATCATGAAGTTGACCGATGGGATGTACATTCGCTGCGCCCGCGAGATTCGAGAGGAAGAAGGATTCACCGACATCGAATATGAAGAGGTCATCATCGATGCCGGCTGCATGAAGTTGGTGCAGGACCCGACGCAATTCGACGTCCTTTTGCTAGAGAACCTCTATGGTGACGTCTTGAGCGACCTCTGCGCGGGCTTCGTCGGTGGCTTGGGCGTGATCCCGGGTGCAAACATCGGTGAGCAGTACGCGGTGTTCGAAGCGGTCCACGGCTCGGCGCCCGACATTGCGGGTAAGGGCGTGGCAAACCCCCTTGCCCTGATCATGTCGGCGGTGATGTTGCTCAACCACATCGCCGATACGCGCGGCGACGAGACCTGCCGGGCGTGTGCCGTGCGAATTCGCGAGGCCTACAACCAAGCCTTGGCCGACGGTCAAAAGACGAGGGACCTCGGTGGCACGCTCGACACCGAGGGGTTTGCCTCCGCGGTCATCGAGCGAATCGCCGGCTAGTCGTCCGTCTCTCGAACGCCGCCGCTTCCCCCAGCGACGCGAAGGAGTGGAGGGAGCACGACGAGGGTGGCCACCAGGCAGCCGCCGATCGTGACGGCGATGAGCTCGCCGAAGTTTCGGACGGGGACGAACGAGCTCAAGAGCAGAACCGAAAAGCCAGCCATCAAGGTCACGCAGGAGATCACGATGGCACGGCCAGTACCCCGCGCAGCGCGCACCAGCGCGGCTTCGCGTCCGATGCCGTGCCGCATCTCTTCGCGGAATCGCGCCAGAACGTGAATGGTGCCATTGACCGCGAGGCCGAGGCTGATCGAGAAGATGATGACGGTAGAGACGTTCAGAGGGATCTCACGCCAGACCATATAGGCCATGGTCACAACCAGCGGAATCAAGTTCGGCGGAATGCTCAGCAAGCCGAGCCGAATGCTGCGGAAGAAGAACGCGAGTAACAAGAAGATGATCACGACAGCGACGAAGAGGCTTCCGAGCAGATCGTTGACAACGGCCGCTTGCCCGCGCGAGCCCGTGTAGGCTTCGCCAGTGTACGAGACCGACACCGTGTCGTCGCCCCGGAGGCTGCCTTCGATGACGTTCTCGAGGATGTCGAGGAACCGCATCGTCGCCTGTGCGCCGACGTCGCGCAGCTTGAATTGGATGCGCGCCCTCTTGCCGTCTTCGGTCAGCCACGCGCTGAGCGGGCTTGGCTGACGCTGGCTCATCATCGTGACGAGGCCCTTCACCTGCTTCTTGCTCTTGAAGAACTCCGAACGAACCGTTGGGTCATCGGCCAGGAGCGCGTAGGACTCTCGCAGCATGTCGCCATAGCTCAGGCTTCGGATGACTTCCGGGCGAAGCGCCGCCCAGTTCCGGATGCGCTGGATCTTCTGCACCATCTTCGGGTCCATGAAGTGGTCTTCTTCGGTGCTGACCAGCACGACTTCGAGCGGACGGACGCCTGCGAGCTTCTCTTCGATCAAGAGAGTGGTCGTGTAGACCGGGTCGGTTTCGTCGAACTGGTCGAGCAAGGCATGGTCGACGGTTATCTGGCTCGCGACGTAGGCCGCACCGGCGGTAAACAACGCGGTCACGCCGAGCACGGCCCAGCGCCAACGAAGCAGCCTCGCGACGAGCCCGGTGGTCACGTTGGTGAACATGCTGGTTCGCTCTCGGCGGACGTCCGAGCGCTTCGGCGGGGTGACCCAGGTCAAGATCGCAGGCACGAAGGTGATGATGACGACGTACGAGACCATCACGCCGAGACCGGATGTGATGCCAAAGTGTCGCAGCATCACCGTCTTCGAGACGACGAGTGACCCGAGGCCGGCCGCAGTCGTCGCAGAGGTGAGCATGCAGGCCACGGCAATCGCGCGCACCGTACGTCGCCCAGCGGCCTTTCGGTCGGGGTCGTCGTCTTGGTGCACCTCGTCGCGATAGCGCTGAATTAAATGCGTCGCGTCGCTGATGCCGATGATGATCAGCAGCGGCACGATCACGTTGTTCAGGATGTTCATCGGCTCGCCAAAGAGCCCCATCCCCCCGACGGTCACCAGTGCGGTGATGGCCACAGCCCCAAGGGGAAGCAAGACACCTGGCGCCCATCGAAACGACAAGGTCAGCAGAATCAAGCAGACCAGGACGGTCAGAGGAATCAAGCGCAGGTTGTCCGCCCGCATCTTGCTGACGATGACGCTGCGAAGATAGGGGAGGCCGCCGACGTGTACATCGATGTCTTGGAACTCCGGCCGCTCTAGCGA
>Ga0209456_10000431_pt1 | contig 22955 bp, 21 predicted proteins | sample COG_11_FD_184755 | JGI IMG/M metagenome (GOLD analysis project Ga0209456, IMG submission 184755) | Pelagic marine sediment microbial communities from the LTER site Helgoland, North Sea, for post-phytoplankton bloom and carbon turnover... | ecosystem: Environmental > Aquatic > Marine > Neritic...
TCGCCCGCGAAATCGTAGCGGGCTCCGACACCGTGCAACGCAAGGCGAAGAGCCGATAACCGTTCACGGCGTAAAACTGATCGTTCTGCTGCCTAGCCCGCATTTATATCAATCCATTTTTCTAGTGTGTAGTCGAAGTAGCGTTGAACGCGGACTCCGTCCCAATGGTATTGGAGCAACTTGCCGGACGCGGGTCGGCCGACCGATGTGGGTCGAAAAGCCGCGGCGCACTCGCCGCCGTGATGACGCACGCTTCGATAAACCAGGCCGCGGCTTTTTCGACGGCGTAAATCCGCCCCAAACGGTTGGCTTATGCTATAGCTATCCGGATCAAGGATTTGTTCTTCATGCTGCCTCGAAAGACTGGAGGCGTTATGCAGCATAGTATCAATATGGCCCACCAGGACACGCATGTTCTCATAGCGTGGCGCGTCATGACTGTCGAGGGCGAAGCGTCCGAAATGGAAAGCCGTCTCACGAAGCGCCGTTTCGAACCCCCTGGCGGCGTAGTACACCCCATAGGAACCATCACTGAACCGTGACCCCTTCGGGTTGGGGTGTGTGAAAGCCGCCATGACATAACTCGCGCCCGGGCCGCTTATGCGCTGCGTCGGCGGGACCAGGTGAATTTCGCCGACCTCGTCTCGAATTCGGGGATTGACGCGCTGCTCGAGCGCGATCAAGGCATTCCACGCCTCGGGATCATTCGATACACGCTCAAAAAGATCGATCGGTGGATACCGCGTTGAGATAATTCGGGTCGCGTGCGTCCAGCGGACACGGCGAGGAAGCGGCTCAGGACCAGGGCGCGCGGGCGGCATCGACGTAGGTACGCACCGCGGCCAGGTCCGTCACATCGCCCGCCGCCATGCGATCGAGTGGTGACTGACCTCCGAAGTATTCGTTCGGTTGGTTGACCCAGCCATCCGCCTGAGCCGGGTCCGAGTAGAGAATTTGCAGGGCCTTGTATATACCGGCGACATAGCCGATCCGTCTGAGCGTGTCGTCCGGTACCCTGATTACACGGTTCGATTTCCATTGATAAAAAGTTCGCACCGGCGGAGAGCCCAGGATCTTCTGCATATGGGCATTACTTGCGCCCCATAGCTCCATAATGCCAAAGAAGCCCGCCATCGCGTAGTGGTGGTGCTCCGCCGCGAAACCAACCGGGGTGTCTGTCATGCCTGCGTGCAGTGGCATCGGCACAATTCCTATAAATGCAGTTATGCATATTATAAATAAATAGTGCAAATATGCAATATACGCGCCACCACTAGAACCAAAACAATAAGGCCAATATCAGTGTGACGTCCGTCCAGCCCGCTGTACCGCCACCCCCTGGTTGCTCCGGACATTAAACTTGCCGAGAGCTTCACCCTGTAAAACAGCAGATCCGTAGAGAACTAATTCCTGCAGCCGTTCGGACACTCGAGCACGCATGCACCTACCTCGGTCTGTCCGTTTCTCTGCCGCACGTAGCAGCGTTTTCCACTTCGGCAATTACAATAGGCCTGCAGCTGCCAACCCTTGCTCGCTGGGTACAGCGTGCTGGATGCATTGTCTGCACTGTTCGATGTCGCTCCGCCATTCACGACCTCCAGCGACGAAACCTCGTCGTCAAGGCCGCCCCCGATACGGCTAACATCACCTGAATATTCCACCGATTTACCACGGTAATCGGCGTTCTTGTACAAAACGGCCTCCGCACTGCCGCGAACCGACAGTGACGAGATCTTGTCATTCAATTCATAGTCTGCCAGATTCGGAATGCTTTGGGAGGTACATAACTCTTCGCCCTCGTAGTCCTTCTTTGCGTATACACAAACCTCGTCCCGGGCGCTGGCATTTTGCGTAAATGCCACCGAAATCAGAAACGCGCTCAGCACGGACAGGGCGCCGCAAACTTTTCCGAACGATTTCATACCTGATCTCCGGTTTTTGATTTATTCAAGTTTCGCCCGCATATTACACCACCCGGGTTCCGGAGCCGGTATCCTGGTGCAACATGCGGGCTAGATAATCTTGCCCGGATTCAACAAGCCGCCGGGGTCCAAAGCGGACTTTATCCGTTGCATCAATTCGATTTCGACCTGATCCTTGTATTTGTGCAGCTCACGCCGCCTTAATTGACCGACACCATGTTCAGCACTGAAGCTGCCGCCCATCGACATGGTCAGCTGACTTACAGCGTCGACGAGTAGTTGGCCATAATCCCGGCGAAACACGTCCGGATCCATGTCGACAGGGCCAAGGATGTTGTAGTGAATGTTACCGTCACCGATATGTCCGAACGGACAGGGACGCGCGCCGGGGGCGATGGACCGGACGGCTTTCGCAGCCCGCACAAGCAGCGCCGGAACCGCGGATATCGGGACCGACACATCGTTTTTAACGGATTCTTTCTGTGCCGAAGGAATGTTCTCGCGAAGATCCCACAGCTGGCTCCTTTGGCTCTCGCTCTGTGCTATGGTGCCATCGATGATGTTTCCGGACTCCATGCCCTCCTCCAGCATGATCTCCAGCAGTTGAGCATTGAGCGTGTCGCCGTCGCCCGAAATCAATTCGAGCAGGATGTAATGTTCATAGACATCCTGCAGGGGGTCGATCCCGACGAGGTCCAGTGCCAGCCGCGGGAGATATTCGAATGAAACCACGGCATCCCCACTCTTTCTGCGTACGAAACTCAACAGTTCGCATGCGCATGACGGATTTCGGACCGCAATAAATGCCGTGTGCCGTTTACCCGGCGCTGGGAACAGTTTGAGCACCGCCGCCGTGATGATGCCCAGAGTTCCCTCGGCACCGAGGAACAGCTGCTTCAGATCATACCCGGTATTATCCTTTCGCAGACGGGACATTCCATCCCAGAGCCGTCCGTCGGCCAGAACGACCTCCAGCCCGAGCACGAGGTCGCGGGCGTTGCCATATCGCAGGACATTTATACCGCCGGCATTGGTCGATAAGTTGCCTCCGATCTGACAACTGCCCTTGGCACCCATATCCAGCGGAAACAACAGCCGGTGGCCGGCCGCCGCTTCGTGTAGCTGCTGCAACACGACTCCGGACTCCACCGTGGCTGTGTAATTTACGGTGTCAATCTCCCGGATCGAATTCATGCGCGACAGGCACAAGAGGATCTGGTTGCCGGATCCGTCCGGGGTCGCGCCGCCGCAGAGCCCGGTGTTGCCTCCCTGCGGTACGATTGCTGTTCCGGTTTCGCAGCACAGGGCCACGATTTGTGACACTTCTGCGGAATTGGCGGGCCTGACTATCAGTCTGGCCTTGCCCTCGTAATAGCCGCGGCGATCGACGACGTAGGCGGAGTGCTGGTCGGATTCGACAATACCCGGGGCGCCAGTGATGTCGAGTACCCGGGAAACGAATCCCTTGTCGTCGATCATAGTTTCGCGCTGGGGCGAGCAGAGACCGATGCGTGCCACCGCTTGAGATTGCGCTGCTCGTCGCTGACCTCCGTTTTGATGGCCTTTGCGAAATCAACGGCCACCAGGGCGGCAATGTCCGCCAGCGTAAACACGTCATCGACGACGAATTCCGTGTTGGCGAGGTGCTGATCCATATCGGCAAAGAATTGCGTCGCGCGCTTACGCCCCCTATCGACCAGATCGGGGATCTGCGGATAACCTATCTGCCCGGTCAGGGCGTTGTTCCGGAATCCCTTGACGAAGTTCCGGAACGATTCCGCTACGGCCATGAAACCGTCGTCCACGATGCGCATGTACCACATGAGTACTCGAGCACGCTGGACCGGGTCCCGGCCCATTAGCGGCGGCTCCGGAAAGCGGCACTCCAGATAGCTGCAGATGGCCAGAGTGTCGGTAATGAACTCGCCATCGTCAAGCTCCAGCACCGGCACGGTACAGCGGGGATTCTTTCGGATGAACTCCGTATCGAACTGCTTTTTTTGCCTGAGATCCACCTCCTCAACGGGAATTTCGACCCCTTTCTCATGGATGAACATACGTACCCGCCTTGGACTCGGCGCCGGCTTGCAGTCGTAAAACTTCATCGCGCCTTTTTTCCTGCCGTAATCGTGGGAAATTTCGTCATCGAAGTCACCCGCGCTCAAACACGGTCGCGATGCCCTGGCCCATCCCTATACACATGGTCGCCAGACCGAAGGTTGCATCCCGTTCCGGCATGAGGTAAAGCAATGCGGTGGAAATTCGCGCGCCGGAACACCCCAGCGGATGACCAAGAGCAATCGCCCCCCCATTCAAGTTTACCTTTTCATCCATGTCCTCGAGCAGGCCAAGATCTTTCAGCACCGGCAGTGACTGCGCCGCAAATGCCTCGTTCAATTCCACGATGTCGATATCTTCCATTTTCAGGCCAGCTCGATCCAGCGCCTTGCGAGACGCGGGCACGGGGCCGTAACCCATGATGGAGGGGTCAACCCCGGCAATAGCCATGGAGCGAATCTTCGCCACTGGCTCAAGCCCGAGTGATGTGGCCCGTTCCGACGACATGACTATCAGGGCCGAGGCACCATCGGAAATCGCTGACGATGTTCCCGCCGTGACGGTACCGTTGACCGGATCGAACACCGGCTTTAGCCCCGCCAGGGCTTCCAAGGTCGAATCCGGCCGGATGACCTCATCGGCGCTACAAACGACTTTCATGCCTGAGGCGTCGTGTCCTTGGGTTGGAACGATTTGAGAGTCGAAGCGCCCCTCGATCGCCGCGGCGTGCGCGCGCTGCTGGGAGCGGGCGCCAAACTGATCCTGCTGTTCACGGGTTATTCCATGCATACGTGCAAGCAGTTCCGCCGTCAGGCCCATCATCCCGGCCGCTTTGGCGACATGCTTGCTGAGAGCGGGATTGATATCAATGCCGTGATCCATGGGTACGTGCCCCATGTGTTCTACACCCCCGACGACAAACAGATCACCATTGTCGCTCTGGATAGCCTGTGCCGCGCTGTGGATTGCCTGCATCGATGAGCCGCACAACCGATTGACCGTCTGCGCGGGCACCGTATGTGGGATATCCGTCAACAGCGCCATGTTGCGCGCGATATTGACTCCTTGTTCCAGCGTCTGATTGACGCACCCCCATATAACATCATCCACCTCTGCCGGATCGACCGCGGGGTTGCGTCGAAACAGGGAGTTGACAAGGTGGGCAGAGAGATCTTCCGCGCGGACATTTCTGAACATGCCGTCCCTGGATCGTCCCATCGGGGTCCGAACACTGTCGATAACAACCGCCTCACGTCCGTTCAACGCCATAGCAAACCTCCAGTAAAAATATTGAATTCATTCATCGTAGTGAACATGCTTAGTCAAAGAATTTTTTACCAGTAGCCGACATGGTTCGCAAACCCTCCGTGACCTGGTAGGCGTTACCCAACGAAGCATAACGGTCCGCAAGATCACAAAACGAATCAATACCGATGCTGTCGATGTAGCGCAATGCACCGCCACGGAACGGGGGAAAGCCCACACCCCAGATCAACCCCATATCCGCCGCCGCCGGCGAGTCCACGATATTCTCCTCCACGCAGCGCACCGTTTCTATACACATCGGGATCATCATGCGGGCAACAATTTCTTCGTCACTGAATTCATTGCGCCCTGCCCCAACCTGAGCCAGCAATTCCATGGCTGCGTCGTCGGCAACTTTCCCGGGCTTGCCTTTCCTGTCTTGCTCATACCGGTAGTATCCGCTGCCCGATTTCTGACCGAGGCGACCCGACTCGTACATCAGCGTAGCACTGGTCTTGAAATCGAGCTGCATACGATCGGGGTAACCCTGCGCCAGCACCGCTGCGGCATGATGTGCCGTGTCGATGCCAACGACGTCGAGCAGGTAGGCGGGGCCCATGGGCCAGCCAAAGTTCTCCATCGCTCTGTCTATCTGGATGATATCCGCACCGTCCCGCACCAGCAGTTCGAATGCGTTCAGGTAGGGGAACAACACTCTGTTCACGAAGAACCCGGGACAATCATTCACCACAATCGGATTCTTGCCGATACTGCGGGCGAACTCGACCGTCGTCGCCACCGTTCCTTCACTTGTGTGCGTGCCGCGAATCACCTCAACCAGAGGCATAACGTGTACGGGATTGAAGAAGTGCATGCCGCAGAACCGGTCTTTATTCGTCAGGGACGTTGCCAGCTTGTCGATAGAAATCGTCGAGGTATTGGTAGCGATAATCGTGCCCTCGCCGACGATACCCTCCAGCTCCTTGAGCACCGTCTTCTTTACACTCTCGTTCTCCACAACTGCCTCGACCACGATATCGGCATACCTCACGTCTGCGTAATCCAGGGTAGGATTGATCCTGTTCAGCACTTCGCCGATCTGTGCCGGTTTGATCTGCCTCCGTTCCACACGTTTTGCAAGGAGTTTCGATGCTTCTCCAAGGCCCAGATCCACGGCACCGGAATCGATGTCCTTCATTACGATGGGGATACCCTTGTACGCAGTCTGATACGCGATTCCGCCCCCCATGATCCCCGCCCCTATAACCGCAGCCGATTCGATTGAACGGGCTTGTCCGGCGTACTTTCGAGCATCGCGCTTTAGTGCCTGATCGTTCAGAAAAAGGCCGATCAGGCTCCGCGCCGCCTCGGTCTTGAAAACCTCTGCGAATGCCGCAGCCTCCACCTCGCCGGCTTCGTCACGCGGCATTGCCGCGTGCTTTTTCATCGCCTTCAGCGCAATACCGGGCGCAGGGTAGTGCACTCCCGCTTTTGCTGCGATATAGGCCTCCGCCGTGGTGAACGCCATGGTGCGTTCGACCTCATTGAGTCTGATCGGCTCCAGTTTTTCGCGGCGCTTGATCTTGTAATCCAGCTTGCCGTCCAGACATAGGCTCAGAATGTCGCGAGCGGCGTCCTTCAGCAGCGCGGGTTCGACGACCGCATCCACTGCACCGATCTTCAGTGCGTCATCCGGCCGGTGCTGTCTGCCAAGTCCGATCCATTCTATGGCGTTGTCCAGACCTATCAACCGCGGCAGTCGGATGGTGCCGCCCCAGCCCGGGAACAGGCCGAGTTTGACTTCCGGCAGCCCAACCTGAGCTTTGGTACTCATCACACGGTAGTCACAGGCAAGAGTCGCCTCGAAACCGCCGCCCAGAGCGAAACCATTGATCACCGCCACGGTGGGAAACGGAAGATCCTCGAGTGCAGAGAACACACCGTGGATATCGACGATGTGCGCGGCAAACTCCGCTGACGGAACGTCGAACCAATTAGTGAATTCGGTGATATCCGCACCCACCACGAAGACATTCTTGGCACTGGTCAATAGAAGTCCACTGATACCCGGGGTCGCATACAGCTGTGCAACCGCTTCCTTGAGTTCCCCGAGGGTTAGCGAATTGAACTTGTTGACCGACTCGCCTTTGAGATCGAATTGCAGCTCGGCGATGCCATCGTCCGTCGTGACGGTGAGCGCTTGTCCCTGATAATTCATCAAAATACTCCAAGTTGAGGTGTTACTGTGAATATTCTATCGCCTGGCGTTTGCCGTCTTCATGAATCGCACCAGTCTTCTATCAGACGTCTTGCAATCGAGATCCGCGACGGCAGGCGAAGCCAGCCGGTCTTTGCCTTTGCCGCTTCGATCTCCATTCTGCTGAACCAGCGTGCATCCCTGAGTTCGCCGTCTGTGAGTGCAATCCCCGTGCTGGTTGCCTGGGCATGGAAACCCAGCATCACCGAACCCGGAAAAGGCCAGGGCTGAGACGAGTGATACTCCAGGCAGCCAGCATCCACGCCAGTTTCCTCCTTGACTTCGCGCACCACGGCCTGCTCGATCGTCTCACCGGGCTCGACAAATCCCGCAATGGTCGAGAACCGGTTTTCCGGCCAGCCATGTTTGTTTCCAAGAAGGCAATGGTCTCCATCGTGCACTAGCATTATGACCGCGGGGTCGGTGCGCGGGAACTGCTTGGCGCCACAATGCCGGTCAGTACATTCGCGCAGGTGGCCGGCTCTGTCAGAACGGGTTGGGTTGCCGCAAATGCCGCAAAACTTCGATCGTTCATGCCAGTGGCACATGCCGCGCGCGTAGGCCAGCAGCGATGCTTCGAACTGGTCGATCCGCGATCCAGCGTGCCATAAATTTTCGAATGACAGGTGCTCGTCCTGCGTCGCCCACCAATCCCCTTCCACCGAATCCGGCACCGAACTGGCAAAAAAGTCCCGCTCGCGGTGATGACCCAGATAAATCAGCGCCTCGGGAACGATTTTTTCCGCGATGCGATTTGCTGGAAATAGAGCGGCGCGCAAGTGTGGTTTTCTGTAGAACAGGCAATTCTCGCCCCTCACCGGCACGATGTAGCTGGTCGGAAGGGACAGAGCAATTTCGATCCACTCCCCACTCTCACGCTTCAGTGAATCCCGGCCAAGCAAATCGGAAACGAGCCCGTTTCTTAGGGAACGTGCGAGAGGATCCATTCAACCGGCTTCGGCAAATTCCGTGGTTAAGCCAAGGTCGATCCCGCCGGTAACTCCGGCTACAAAAACATGATTATCCTGGAACTCGATAGTTATGCTCACAGCGTCATGATTCTGGTTGAGAACAAAGTATAATCTTCAATGTCAAGCGGTCGGGCAGTAACAGTGTGCAGCCATAAGCTCAAGGCCTGACGGCGCGGCATTTTTACCACGGTCGGCTGCAGCATCGAATGACCGGACAGAATCCTATCGTCTTGTCAGCGGTACGAATCCCACAGCCATCACAGCCTGTTGATTGACGTTGCCGGCTTCATCCTTGGTAACCAGCGTCAGCTGTTGAGTGCTCCAGATTTCACCAACCGGTAATACCATCCGTCCACCTGGCTTGAGTTGGTCGACCAGCGGTTGCGGTATGTGATCCGGTGCGGCTGTTAGTATTATACGATCAAACGGGGCTGCATCGGGCCAACCCAGATAGCCGTCACCTGCCCTGACGGAAATGTTTTCATATTCCAGTTTTTCGAGAGTCGACTTCGATTCTTGTGCCAGCGGCTGGACGATTTCAATGGTATAAACGTGTCTTACCAGCTCCGCCAGCACGGCTGCCTGGTAACCGCAACCGGTCCCGACCTCCAGAACATCGTGTTCAGGCGCGGTCTCAAGCAACTCCGTCATGAACGCGACGATATAGGGTTGGGAGATGGTTTGGCCGTGCCCGATGGGCAGGGGCCGATCAATGTACGCAAGATCTGCCGTCTGTTCATCGACAAAACGGTGTCGGGGAACGATCCTCATAGCATGCAGAACGCGTTTATCGCGCACCGGCGGACGACTGTCCAAAGGTTCCGCTATCTGATCAGCCACCATCTGCAGGCGCTGGCGACCCAACTCTGCTGACACGTCAGTCATTTGCCCTTTCGCCGCGGCGGACGTTTACGAATGCCGGGTACAACGGGGCTGCCGAGGTCGGTAGCAGCCAGCGTAGGTTCGTTACAAGCATTTTTCATAAACAAGCTGGTTTTTTACTCTCTCGAATCCGGTCTTCTCATAGAATTCATGAGCGCCCCGGCGCCGCGCGTTGCAGCGCACCCTCAGATACGCATGGTGATTATGCCTTGCCCATCTTTCACATTCCCGGACGAGCACCCTCCCTACACCTCTGTGCCGGTATTGTTGCACGGTCACAAGGCCCCCAATTTCAGCAAATCGCGCAATTCCCAAACGCCGCGCTACGAAAACGTGCGCCCATCCCGCAATGGTAGCATTGAAGCGGGCGACGAAGACCTCGTTCTCGGCACTATTGAGCAATTCGCGAAGGTGATCGCTGAATTCTCCGGCGTTACACTCCAATCCCATGTCTGTGGACATCTCCAGCAGGACCAGGGCGTCGCTCGCGTCAGCCCTCCGGGTAGTCAACGAATCAACGCTTCCCGGTGACATCTTCCATCATGTTCAGCAACTTGAAGCAATCCTTTGTTTTTTCCGCGCGCTCGATGCCTCCATGAAATCGACGGACACGCTTCCTGCTGGGCCTGGTTTGCAATTTAGTCATTTATTGGTCCCCGGTTCCCCAATCGGGCAATAGTAGCAGTTTAGATACGGTCTTTGTATTAGCACATACACGCTCGTACGAAGTGTTTGCACAATATAGAATGTCCGGGTTTTACGGTTAATATACGGCTTTGCCGACCAACGAACATAACTCTGACCTGAAAATGCGCGCTTCCCGACTCCTGCTGGCAACCCTGAAAGAAACACCCGCTGATGCCGAGATAATCAGCCATCAACTCATGCTCCGCGCCGGTATGATCCGCAAAGTTGCGGCCGGAATCTACAATCTGCTGCCGCTGGGGTTGCGGGTCGTACGGAAAATAGAACAGATCGTGCGCGAGGAGATGAACCGCTCGGGCGCCCAGGAACTGTTGATGCCTGCGGTCCAGCCTGCGGAACTCTGGCAGGAATCGGGCCGCTGGGTCGAATACGGGCCGGAGTTGCAGCGATTCAAGGACCGTCATCAGCGGGATTTCTGCCTGGGGCCGACACACGAAGAGGTTGTAACAAACATCGTCCGCAGTGAAATAAAGAGTTATCGTCAACTGCCCTTGAATCTTTATCACATCCAGACAAAGTTCAGGGACGAGATCCGTCCCCGGTTCGGCGTGATGCGTGCCCGGGAATTCATAATGAAGGATGCCTACTCTTTCGACGTGGACCTGGACGGACTTCAGGCATCCTATGAAAAAATGTATCAGGCCTACGGGCGTATATTCTCGCGCTGCGGGCTCGAGTTCCGCGCAGTCAGCGCCGACTCCGGTGCCATAGGCGGCAGCACTTCCCATGAATTTCACGTGCTGGCGGAATCCGGCGAAGATGCGATTGCCGTCTGTGGTCAATGCGCCTACGCCGCCAACGTCGAACTTGCGGAGGCCGTCACAACCGATTCGGAGCGACCGACCCCTTTGCATGAGTTGCAGGCTGTCGATACGCCCGAGCAACACACCGTGGGGAGCGTAGCGAGTTTTCTCAAAATCCCGACGTCAAAGGTTGCCAAGACCCTGCTGGTTAGGAGCAGCGACGGCGGTGCGGTGGCTCTCATATTGAGGGGTGACCATGAACTGAATACGGTCAAGGCGGAAAAACTGCCGGAAGTCGCCAAGCCTCTGGAATTCATTCAGCCTGACGAAGTAGCCCGGGTCGCGGGCTGCGACGTTGGTTCGATCGGGCCCAGGGATCTGGACATCTGCGTGATCGCAGATAACGCCGCGGCGATGATGTCCGATTTCGTTTGCGGCGCCAATACGAATAACCGACATCTAACGGGTGTCAACTGGGGCCGTGATCTTAGCGAACCTCGAACAGCGGATATCCGCAAAGTCGTTGCCGGAGACCCGTGCCCTGAAAGCTGCGGAAAGGCGGGAGCAGTGCTCGAAATCAAACGCGGCATCGAAGTGGGTCACGTCTTCCAGCTTGGCACCAAGTACAGCGAATCCATGAACGCCACCTGCCTCGACGATCAAGGTGAGTCGGTCACCATACAGATGGGCTGTTACGGTATCGGCATTACCAGGGTTGCGGCGGCCATCATAGAACAATTCCATGACGAAAATGGAATTATCTGGCCCGACGGGGTTGCACCTTTCGAAGTCGTGATCGCGCCCATTGGCATGAAGAAATCGGAGTCCGTAAACGACGTTTCGGAACTGGTCTACACTAAATTGCAGGATGCGGGTTTCGATGTGCTTATCGATGACAGGAATGAAAGACCGGGGGTGATGTTCGCGGAACTGGACTTGATCGGCGTGCCTCACCGCCTGGTCATCGGTGATCGGGGAATAAAGAACGGCGTCATCGAATACAAACACCGTGGTTCCTCGGAGGTGCAGGAACTGCCCGTTGACGACATTGTCGAGACCCTGAAAACACTTAAGGACAATCGATAGTGAGACTTTGCCGTAGTCTAAATGTCGTTCTGACCGCCACGATCCTGCTGGGGCATACACTGTATGCCGACAGCGTCAACGTGGACCCAAAGCTCCTGATGGCTCTCAAGCAGGCCGCACGGGAGATAACGGATTCGTCGATTCAGATGGACGAGGTGACCTGGCTCGCCACAATGTCAAGGCGGCTGAAACGCAGAATACCCGACCCGTTTTACAGGATCGCCTTGTTGAAGACGGTCCATACCGAGGCCGTGCGCGCGGGTCTCGATCCCGAGCTGGTGCTCGCACTTATAGAGATTGAAAGCCAGTTCGATCGCTTTGCTGTGTCACGGTCCGGGGCGAGGGGACTGATGCAGGTCATGCCTTTCTGGATGAAGGAAATCGGCCATCCACAGGACAACCTGTTCCACCCTCGCACCAACCTGCGGTACGGTTGCACCATCCTGAGATACTACCTCGACGTGACGGGCGGCGATGTCAAGCGTGCGCTGGCAGAATACAATGGCAGTTCCGAAAAAATCGTTTACGCAACCAAAGTCATGATCGCTTTCGATGAGACCTGGCAGTCTCCTTCGATGCGCCCGGTCAGCGAATAGAAAATCCGGCTAGTTCTTCATCGGCTTCCATTTCCTCGACTCTCACACCGGACACCCTGGCCATGGAGGGTCCGCGCAGTAGCCAGTTGTAGAGTTGTTCGAGCCGATCGGGTTCACCATACGCGAGCAATTCGACATCGCCGTCGGCCCGGTTATGGACCCAACCCGACAGCCCCAGCCCTTGGCCCTGTCTTTGCGTGTGGTAGCGAAATCCCACGCCTTGCACTACGCCCGAAACGACATATCGACGGCAAATATCCATAGCCGTTATTCTGATAACTTTGGGCCTCCTGTGCAATATGCAGACTCATTCTGCCGTTGCTTTAATTGATTTTGATCGGGTTTCCGCCTATTTTGAAGATAAAAGTAGCAACAAACCAGCCACGCAGTTTCGATTGACCGATGGTATCGATACTCACCGTTCCTGAACAAAAGTCCAGCGGCGCCGTCACGGTCGCGCTGACACCTGACGATACCCGCGAATGGCTCGGAAAGCTTGTCCTGGCCGAATCAGAAGAAACCCTGGCCAGGATCTATCATGAGCTCCACGATCTCAATCGTGTACCGGTAAAACCCGAAGTACGGCTGCGATTGCTGGAACTCTACCGGGCGCCCGTCAAGTTCATCGTCGAAAACATCGAAGCCAAACTGATTGACCGGAATATTCCGATATCCAAATCCCAGGCAATGTTGGGTGAATTATGTAAACGGGTCATGATCGAAATGGCCTACGGCTACAAGCGCGTGGTGCTCGATCTGGCTAGATCCATACGCTCCTTCAAACCAAGCAAGGACCTGCGTATCACCATTCACCGTTCGATTTACTATCTTGCTCAGTCGGTGTTGCATAGCGCGTTGTACTACAGCATCCAGCCACCTGGGACGTGGATGGAAATTCATTCACTGTATAGCTATGCCCGCAAATTCAACTTGCTGCAAAAACCGATCAGGGATGCGCTGAATCAGGCCAAACCAAAAAACAGCATTGCGCATATCTACCAGCAGGCGATTTTATTCGGGGTAAGCAACGTTTACAGACAGTCGGTACCGGTCACGGGAAAACTGTATCGTTATCTGGATCGCTGGGCGTCTCTCGTTGAAGTAAAGGATTTCGATAGGGCCCCGACCACGCGCTGTCAGTTCGTTATCGAACCGGAACAGGATCGGCCTGGCCATCCCTTCGAAAAGGAAACCGCTCCCAAGCGAACCAAATCCCTGTTGCTGCTCGACGCCCGGGCAATTACAAACGTTGCACACTCCCAGTGGAATGAGCTGGGATCGGGTTCGAAGCCAAAATCGACCGGATTAGGTGAAGAGTTTTTTGACGGTAATGGATTCGAAATGTTGGAACAGGCTATTCGGGCGTGGGGATTAGCGCCGCGGCGGCAGCAGCCACGCAATACAATTTCCGGGCCGTTTCAAGTGGTGATTGGGATCAACGGTTGTGTCTTTTGCATGAACGGTGAACAAGCTTTTACGACGGCAGCGGCAGCCAGCAGTCGTGAAGTGCCCGACATGACGGAATCGAATTCACAGCCAACTCAACCCGGAGTTGACGAGGATCCGGTACGGCAGAACTGGATGGGGGTGAATGAAAGTACGCACGGCATTTGCCTGTCCGTGGATCTCGGCCGGCCGTCCAGCGTGTTGATTCGGATCGGGGAAGTCGTTGCTTACCGGACCAATCGCGGAAACGCGAGATGGTCGGCGGGGCTGGTCCGGTGGGTCTGCATAAACGATACAGAACTCCGAACCGGTATCCAGCAGCTGGGCGTCGACTGTCGACCCGCCGCGATCAACCCGATCGACGTTTCTGACAGTTCCGGGGCCAATTTCAAGCGAGGCATATTTGTTCCAGGTGGCAGCGGCGTGAAACGATTTCCCTCACTGGTAACCCCGGCCGGCACCTACGGAAGCGGTCGAAAATTGATGGTAGACGACGGCAAAGTCACCAAAACCGCGCAGATTAGCAAACTACTGGAGCGCAGCCCCCACTACGACTGGTTCGAATTCCATCTGATCGATATCTAGCCCGCATTTCTCACCAGGATCCCGAGCGATGGCGCAGGACAGGTGCCGATGAACGCCGGGCTGAAAAATGCTCCTGGAGAGCATTTTCGCGTAAGCCCCGAAGGGGTGAGGCGCAGGGATGCGTCGAACCAGTGAGATGCATAGCCGTAGCTATGGATCGAATGAAGCCCAAGTTCAGCGGGACTTGGACAAGCCAGCGCCGGGATAGATGTTGCCGATACAGACTGTTTTTCAGTCAAAACCAAATAACCTAGCATTGTAAGTCCTTAGCCAGAAGTTAAAGCCGCCTGGTGACAAATGCGGGCTAGTTCAACCTCGCGGCGGTCGAGGCGCAACGCAAATTACAGAAGGCCCCAGGATCTCGATCACTACATTGATGCACTGCGTAAAGCTGGGGCGCCGGAGCAATAGCCCGGCGTCAGATGTCACACCTTTGCGGCATGGTCGACGCAACCGCTCGACTCGAGTTGGATGGTCGCGTGGTCGATGGCATAGCGCTGCTTGAGAAACTTGTTGATCGCCACAAGAATGTCATGGTGGTCCGCCCCTTCTGCGATCTCGGCATGCAGCGTCACCAGCGGGTGCGCTTGGGTCAGCATCCAGGTATGCACATGGTGAACCGAGAGAACCTGGGGAACGGCCGCAATCAGCTCCGATTTCAGCGCCTCTTCGTCGATCCACTCCGGTGCGCCTTCGAGCAGGACATGGGCCGACCGCCTGGTCAATTGCCACGCGCTTCTCAGTATCAGCAATGCCACCAGGACGGATAACAGCGGATCGACGGGCAGCCAGCCGGTCCATATGATGACGACGGCTGCCACGATAGCGGCCACGGAGCCGAGCAGGTCGCCCAGCACGTGCAGGGCCGCCCCCTGTACGTTTATATTCTTCTTTGCTCCACCGTGCAGAATCGCGAACGCGATGATATTCACAACCAGGCCGATACCGGCAACGATCAACATAGGCACACCCAACACCTCGGCCGGTGACACCAGACGCCGCACGGCTTCAATTGCTATCCAGCCGACGATGGCAATCAGGGTTATGCCGTTTACGAAAGCCGCGATAACCTGAAAACGGTGGTAGCCGTAGGTGCGGCGGGCGTCCTGCGGCCGGCGGACGACGCGGAAGGCGGCCCAGGCAAGGGCAAGTGCCGCCGTATCGGTCAGCATATGACCGGCGTCGGCCAGCAGGGCGAGCGAACCTGACAGGATTCCCCCCACGACCTCGACAATCATGTAGCTGCCGGTGAGCAGCATCGCCCAGAGCACTCGACGTTCGTTGGTTTGATCGACGCCGTGGACGTGGCCACGGTGCTGGCCAAGCCGGCCGTGGTCTGGTTTTTTATGCTTCATGGCGAACGAGCATCTGGGTTTTCAACGACGCACACCGGGCGATTTCAAGGATTTCTCGAGAGATAGTGTGTACTCGGAAAAACCGTGCGACTTGTATAGATCGCGGGCAGCCCCGTTGTTTGAAAGCACCTCAACCCTCAACCACCGCGCGCCGCACTCGGTTGCATGATCCTCCGCCACCTCGAGCAACCGGCGGCCTATTCCACGGTTACGGAATTTATCCCGGACCATGAGGTCGGTAATCAGGCCGTAAACTAGATCCCCGTCGTCGATATCTTCGCTCTTGATCCTCGCCAGCACCGTCACGTAACCCGCAATGTCGTTGCCATCGTCCGCAACGAATATCCTGCCGTTATGGCGGCTGCAACGATCCATCATCTCCATAAAAAGGGAACCGACAACCTCCGAACCCGCCGGCATCCTTGGATCGAGCTCGCATTCGTAGTCCTGCAGTTCGATAAGACATGCTCGAACCGCTTCGGTGTCCGATTGTTTGTCGAAATTGCGAATTCGTATCACGACGCGTTATTGCCTTGTAACCACAACTCAATCTCCCATTACCACTGACAGCCGACTTCGAGCGAGGAGACGACTTGCCGATGTTACCCTTTACCGAGAAAATCCTTCATCCAGCTCTGGTAGTCGTTTTCACGGGTAAGTCCTTTCAATAATCCGGACGATGCTTTATCCACGAGGTCGCGGGGCGATGCACCTTCGCGCAACGATTTGAGTGTGTCGTGGACGGCCTGAACCGCGGCGGTGAACGGCTGATGGCCCTGCAGGCAGATCCGCACACCCCGGCTCGCTAGATAGTCGAGGTCCATGACATCGGAGCCGGCGCCGCCCAGTATGATAGGAACGCTCACCGCGTCGGAAAGCTTGTCCAGTTCCTCGTGAGTGCTCACACCGATGAGGAATACCGCGTCGACACCCGCCGACTCGTAGGCCCGAACACGGTCGACAGCATCGTCGACATCCGTCACGCGCGGCGCACTGGTGCGCCCGGCAACCACGAGGTTCTTATCCCTGCGGCCCTCGATAGCGGCCCGCATCTTGCCCACGCCCTCGTCTACTGAAATCAGTCGAGTCTTCCCTTCGGCGCCATAGGGCTGTGGCAGCTCCGTGTCCTCGATCGAAAGCGCTGCAACACCGGCCATCTCCAGTTCCTCCACGGTGCGCTTTACGTTAAGCGCATTTCCGTATCCGTGGTCCGCGTCCACCAATAGCGGCAGCTCACTGGCGCGGGATATGCGGTGAGCCTGACCGGCGAACTCACTCAACGTCAACACGATGAGGTCCGGTGCGCCAAGTACGGTCATCGATGCGACGGAACCTGCGAACATGCCAACTTCGAAGCCCAGATCTTCCGCGATTCGTGCGGATATCGGATCGAAAACCGATCCCGGGTGGACGCATCGATCATCGGAAAGCACTGATCGAAAATTTTCTCTGCGTGATGTCCAGCGCATTCTAGCTGTACTCCTTCATGTTTTGAGACTGCGGGCTAGTCACATAGCATTGGCAAAAAACGCCTGCTGACCTTGTATCCGGAAGGCGTTGATCACATCTTGCCCGTCTTTTGACAGCAGCCAGTCGATCAGCTTCTGGCCGTCGACCGAGTTGGCGTGGGCGTGTTTCTTCTGGTTGACCAGAATGATCCCGTACTGATTGAACATCCGTTCATGGCCTTCCATCAGAAGCTTCAGATTCCCCTTGTTTCCGGTTTTCAGCCAGGTAGCGCGATCCGTCAAAACATAGGCGTCGAGCCCGCTCGCCACGTTCAGCGTCGCACCCATCCCCGACCCGGTTTCACGATACCATTTTTTACCCGAAACGGTCGGGTCAACTCCCGCGACGGCCCACAGTTCACGCTCCTTCTTGTGCGTGCCGCTGTCGTCACCGCGCGATGCAAACAGGCTGGAAGACGCGGCTATGGCAGCCAGCGCCTTGGCAACATCCTTCGTGCCGTTTATATTCGCCGGGTCCTCCGCGGGCCCCGCGATGACGAAATCGTTGTACATCACGTCGAACCGCTCGACACCGTAGCCGTCCTGCACAAAATTTTCCTCAGAGGATTTATGATGCACGAACAGCACGTCGGCATCCCCGTTTCGTGCCAACTTTATGGCCTGCCCCGTTCCCACTGCCACGACTCTTACTTCGATGCCGCTTCGGTCGGTAAATACCGGCAACAGAGCATCGAAAAGACCGGAATTTTCTGTCGAGGTGGTGGAGGCAACGGTGATAAAACGCTCCTGGGCCTGGGTGCCGGTTATAACAAGACTGAATAACACGGCAATCAGACTCGAACAGGAAATTCTCATTTTTATACTACCTCAATCAGGGATTGTGCCAACAAAACCGTAAAATACTTCCTATCTCCCGGATTTTCTATATTCCCGATGTTCTATAAATATTCTGCAATGTTCATGTTACGCCTATGATAAGTCACCGCCCGCCAACACATGACATCCAGCCCTCACACCAGGTTGGGCAGATCGATATCTTTGGGCAGGGTCGTGATAATATCCATTCAATACCAACTGTCAGGAATACGCATGCGAACCATTTTAAAAACGGCGCTGATCATGGCCCTACTCGTGCCGGTAGCGGGCCGAGCGGATACCGATTCCACACTGGAACAGATCAGCAAGACCGGAAAAATCAGAATTGGCTTCAGACAATCCGTGCCGCCAATGTCGTTTCGCGACAACGACGGCAATCCGGTCGGCTATTCAGTCGATCTGTGTGACCTGATAGTCGACGCGGTCAAAGCGAAACTTGGCAATCCCGACATTGCCGTGGACTACCTGCCGGTGAGTTCGCAGAACCGATTCGACGCACTGAAGGACAATAAAATCGACATTCTTTGCGGCGCTACCACCAAGACCCTGTCCCGTGGCGAACTGGTGGACTTCACCCAGCTTACGTTTGCAACCGGCGCTTCATTGCTGAGTTTACAGTCCCAACCCATTAACACCGTCGAGGATCTGGAGGGCAAGAAGGTTGGCGTAGCCAAGGGCACAACCACGGAAAACGTCCTCAAAGACGTCATTGCCCAAACCGATACTGAAGCGGAAATCGTCGTGGTCGAGTCTGCGGTCGAGGGATTCGATATGCTCGAGAATGGTGAGATCGCCGCGTTCTCCGCGGACCAGGTCGTCCTGATTGGTCTTTTGTTCACCTCCGATAATCCTCGCCGGTATGGCGTCAGCGAGATTACGTTTTCCTATGAACCGTTTGCACTGGCCGTGCGGAGAAATGACGCGGACTTTCGACTGGTCGCAGACCGGGTCCTGTCCAGGCTTTACCGAACAGGGCAGATAATCGAAATATACGGAAAGTGGTTCGGTCGATTTTCGAGCGAGATCCCCAGCGCCATCGCCGCCGTGTACCAGATCAACGCGACCCCGGAGTAGGTCGGCTTCAACCTGAGCACACCGGAACAAATCGGCCCGAGGGCGGGCCTCCTGCCAGAGATCCAGATGTCGTGCCTGATGTTGTAGGAGCGGCGCCTCGCCGCGATGAATCGGCCCGAGGGCGGGCCTCCTGCAAGAGATCCAGATGTCGTGCCTGATGTTGTAGGAGCGGCGCCTCGCCGCGATGAATCGGCCCGAGGGCGGGCCTCCTACAAGGGAACCAGGCGTCGCCTGAACATGGAGGAGCAGTGCCCTCGCCGCGATAATTCAGCCATTGCCCAAACCCTGAATGTCCATAACCGAATTTCCATAAACGTTTTTCCCGTTCCACCCAAGGAATAGCCAGACGGCACGCCGGATGCCGGCCACTCGATCGGGACCGCGCGGCCAAAAGGAGGAAGCAGAAACAATGGGTAAAAAAGCCGGGATTGTAAATTCGAAGCTGACCTGCCGGCATGGTCTCACGATCCTGATCGCATTGGGACTCTCGTGGTGCCCTCTGCAGTCAGAATCTTCCAGCCTGCCGGATACCGTTTTTCTGGAAGAAATGACCTGGCCGGAAGTCAGACAATCAATCGACTATGGCAAGACCACGATCATTATTCCGACCGGCGGCACGGAGCAAAACGGCCCGCATATGGTGCTGGGAAAGCACAACTTTATCGTCAGATATACAGCCGAGCGAATCGCACGGTCGTTGGGCGACGCCCTGGTTGCGCCCGTTTTGCCTTACGTCCCCGAAGGCGATATCGACAACCCGGAAGGCCACCTGGCCTTTGCCGGAACAATAACGCTGCCGGAGAGATACTTTGTCAAGGTCGTCGAGTATGCCGCCCGCAGTTTCAAACTGCACGGCTTCAAAACGATCGTCCTGATTGGGGACAGCGGCGGCAACTGGAACGGTCTGAAGATCGTGCGGGACGCGCTGAACAAGGAATGGGCCGGCGAGGATATCAATGTAGTTTACATCCCCGAGTACAACCGCGGCGACAAATTCCGCAAATGGCTGTTGAGCCGTGGCGAGACCGAAAAACAGATCGGCAGCCACGCCGGTATCATGGATACATCGGTACTGATGGCGGTCGATCCCGCCATGGTCCGCCCCGAGAAAATGGCGCCTAGCTATCGTTTCGCCGAAACCGGGGTGCAGGGTGACCCGACACGCGCCACGGCCGCTTACGGCGAGCAGGGACTCAAGTTCCAGATCGAAGATACGGTCAGAAAGATCCGTCTTCTATCCGGCACCACACGGTCCGGGCCCTAGCCCACAATGTGCAGGTTAGAAATCCGTCGGCGCGCCGCCCTCTTCTTTTCGCTTGATGACAAACGCCTCCAGCGCTTCCCGGATTGCCGGGTCCATTTCAGGTGGTTCGAATTCCGCGATCAACCGTTTCCACAGTGTGTTGGCGTGGTCATGGCTGCGCGGCAACCCCGCTTCCTGCCAGCTTTCGAAGTTGCGCCAGTCCGAAAGAAACGGGCTGTAGAATGCATCCCGGTATCGTTCCTGGGTGTGGTCGCAATCGAAGAAATTACCGTTCGGCCCGACATCCCTGATCGCCTCGATGGCCAGATCGTCCTCCGTTGTACCCACCGGCTGATGGTAGTAGGTCAGCTGCTGCAGCAGCTCGCAGTCCATGACGAACTTTTCGAAGCTCGCCGCCAAACCGCCTTCCAACCAACCCGCGGCGTGCATCACCATGTTCACGTGCCCGCTGGTGACGCCCCACAGCGAGAATACGCTTTCCCAGACCGCCTGGCCGTCAGGAGAGTTGGCCGCGTTCGCGCTTGAACCGCGCCAGGGGAGTCCGTACCGGCGCGCAAGCTGCCCCGAGATCTGCATGGCGCGCATGTACTCCGGCGTACCGAATGCGGGCGCTCCCGACTTCATATCGACGTTGGAGGTAAACGCGCCGAACACCACCGGCACTCCGGGCTTTACGATTTGCAGAAGTACAATTGCCGCGAGGCATTCCGCCGTCTGCTGGGCGAGCGCGCCGGCCAGCGTCACCGGCGCCATGGCGCCGGCAAGAGTGAACGGGGCAACCACGACGGGCTGCCCCCGCCGTGCCATGCGCATCGCGCCGTCGAGCATGGGCCAGTCGTGCTTGAGCGGCGACGACGAATTGATGTTGGTGAACATGCGCGGGCTGGCCTCGAACTCGTCGCCGCTCAGACCGGCGGCGATGCGGACCATCTCCATGGCGTCGTTGACGCGTTCCGGGCCCAGCGAATACGCGTGCACGACCTTGTCCGTCAGCGTCAACAGGTCATACAGCCCGTCCAGATGGCGGACGGATGCGTGGATGTCCACCGGCTCCACGGGGTAGCCCGCATTGAAGTGAATACAGTTGAACACCTGGGTCAGTTTCAGCAGATTCTGGAAATCCGATCGATTGCCGACGCGCCGACCCCGGTCGAGATCGGTCACGTTGGGCGGGCTTGCGACCGAACCGAATGCCGCGGCGTCGCCGCCTATTCGAATGGATCGGTCCGTATTGCGGGGAGTTATGACAAACTCTGCCGGCGCCTTGTCGACCTGCTCCATGACGAAGGCACGATCCATCCGCACCCGGCTGGACTCCGGATCGACATCACATCCCGCGGTTTTGAGAATGGCCCGCGCTTCGTCATTGAGAAAATCGATGCCGATCTCCTCGAGGATTCGCATCGCCCCGTCGTGCACCCGTTCGAGCCCTTCCTCGTCGAGCGGTTCCGTCGGCGGATCGACGTATCGCAACTGCTTCCACGGCAGCTGTTCCAGTGCAGGCCTGTCGTTGGTTGTTCTGCGCTGGCGTCTGCCGCGGCGCCTCGCCGGCGGCGTTTGTTCGTTCAATGCCGTCGCTCCAGTCAAGAAAGTGGTCTAAGTCTTCAGATCGAGTACAACCTTGCAAGCCTTGCCGGCATTCAGCTCGGCAAAACCCTCTTCAAACGATTCGAAGGGCAGGTGGTGCGTGATCACCGGATGAACGTCGAGCCCACTGCCCAGCATGGCGATCATCTTGTGCCAGGTGTCATACATCTCGCGGCCGTATATGCCCTTGAAGGTGATACTTTTCAGGATGGCTTTGCTCAAATCGATCGACACGGGCTCGGAATAGAGCCCAAGCAGCGCGATTTTCCCGCCGTGGTTCATACCATCGATCATGGCGGCGAGTGCTGCCGCACTGCCCGACATTTCGAGCCCGACATCGAACCCTTCCCGCATCCCCAGCTTCTTCATCACGCCGGCGGGATCGAATTCCCCGGCATTTACACCGACGCTTGCGCCCATCCTCTCGGCAAGCTCCAGTCGATCCCGCTTCATGTCGGTTATTACGATGTGACGGGCACCGGCATGGCGCGCCACCGCGGCCGCCATCAGGCCGATCGGGCCGGCCCCGGTAATGAGCACGTCTTCACCGACCAGGTCGAAAGACAGGGCGGTGTGAACGGCATTGCCGAGCGGATCCAGGATGGCGGCGATCTCGTCCGGGATCTCGTCCGGAATGCCGTACGCGTTCTGGGCGGGGATAACCAGATATTCCGCGAAGGCCCCCGCCCGGTGGACACCGACGCCATGGGTGTCCCGGCACAGGTGCTTGCGGCCCGCCCGGCAGTTGCGGCATACGCCGCACACGATGTGGCCCTCGCCGGAAACCCGGTCGCCGACGGCAACCGACGTGACCTCGTCCCCAACGGCCTCGAT
>Ga0209456_10000433_pt1 | contig 22907 bp, 17 predicted proteins | sample COG_11_FD_184755 | JGI IMG/M metagenome (GOLD analysis project Ga0209456, IMG submission 184755) | Pelagic marine sediment microbial communities from the LTER site Helgoland, North Sea, for post-phytoplankton bloom and carbon turnover... | ecosystem: Environmental > Aquatic > Marine > Neritic...
GGCCTGCCGGTACTACCTGGGCTATTCGAGCAAGGTTGTTTTCGATCGCTCGAAGGACGGTTTCGACGCGCTGCATCACGCCGACGGCACGCTGCTCGATGCCGGCGATCGCGTGATCGTGCCGCATCTTGCCGACAGCCTCGACGCCATTGCCCGCAACGGCGCACGCGTTTTTTACGAAGGCGAAATCGCTGCGGCCATATCGAGTCACTGCCGCGACGGCGATGGCATGCTGACGGCCGAGGATCTCAGCACCTACCGGGCCGTCGAGCGACCCTCTTTGCGAGCCGATATCGGCGACTGGCTCCTGGCAAGCAACCCGCCACCGGCCGTCGGCGGCAGCATGCTCACGGCGATGCTGCTGGCATGCGCCGACCTTCCCGATCAACAGTGGACCGAAGCGGCGTTGACGCAACTCATCGCCGCTCAGCGTGCCTGCCTCGATTTCCGGCGCCGCAACCTCGACTTTGCCGACGACGTTTCGGCTGAAGCAGCGCGGCTCGTGGAATCGGCCCGGAGTGGCCAACTGTTGTCGCGCTGGACTTCCGCCTCGACTGTTCATACCTCCGTCGTCGACAACGAAGGCACGGGCTGCGCGATGACGGCATCGTCGGGTTACGGCTCCGGCGAGATGCCTCCGGGCACGGGCCTGTGGCTGAACAACTGCCTGGGCGAAATCGAGCTCAACCGACGCGGGCTCGATGCCGGGCCGCCCGGCTCGCGGCTGCCGTCCAACATGGCGCCCAGCGTCGCACGCAAACCCGGCGCCGTACTGGCGGTCGGCTCGCCCGGCGCGGACAGGATCACGACGGCCCTGCAACAATTCCTTATCAACTACCTGCAGCTCGAGATGCCGCTCAGGGACGCCATTTCGCACCCTCGCGTGCACGTCGACACGAGCGGCGAGGAGATCCGGCTCATGGCGGAGGCGGGTCTCGATCTGCCCGCAACCGATTTGCCGGTCACTGTATTCCCCGAAATCGTCATGTACTTCGGCGGCGTTGGCACGGCCCTTTGTGACAGCACGACGGGCCTCGACGCGGCGGCAGATCCGCGGCGCGAGGGCGGAGTGTACGTAAGCCAGCCTTGAACATGTTCCGCGCCACGATACTCGCAGCGCTCTTGCTGCTCCCCGCATTAAACTCGAGCGCGCAGGAAAACGTCACGCGCGGTAAGAACCTGTCCGTCGATATCGCGGCAGACGGACGCGTGGCGATCGGCCTGGTTGGCGACATCTGGATCGTGCCACGCAGCGGAGGCGAAGCAAGCAGAGCGACGAATGGCGGGCCGAAGGCATCGCGACCAAGATGGTCTCCCGACGCGCTGCAGATCGCGTTCCATTCGAATGTCGACGGCGCGCACAGTATCTGGGTTTATGACCTGGACAAGGGACAGGCGCGCGAACTCAGCGTCGACGGCTCCTTCGACATGCAGCCCGAGTGGCATCCCGGTCAGGAACGGATCGTTTACGCACGGGACAAGACGGGTCACGGGTTTGATCTTTGGGAGACCGATCTGGCGACGGGCCTGCACTGGCGGCTTACCCACGATCCCGGTGACGAAACCGAACCTGCCTGGTCGGCCGATGGCCGCGACCTCATTTTTGTGCATCACGAGGAGGATCGCTGGTCGGTGGTCCTGCGACGATTCGGACGTCCCGATGAAATACTCGTATCGACGACGGACAGGCTGAGCGCACCGGCGTGGCGCCCCGATGGCAGCCTCGTCACCTACCTGCGTGACAACGGCACCGCGACGGCGATGGAGATGGTAATCCTGTCCGAGCCGCGGCTCGTCAGGACCTATGCGGACGACGAGACATTCGACGACGCTCCGGTGAGCTGGCTCGATCGGCACGCGATGGTCTACTCCGTTGACGGCCGTATTCGGCAACGCCTGTTCAACTCCTGGTCATCGTCGCCGCTGTTGTTCCGCGCCAGCCTCGAGGCGCCGAAGAGAGTCACCCCTGTCACCGCCGAACGGCGCACGCTGGCAAGCATCGACGAACCGCCGGGCCGATTGGTCATTCACGCGGAACGCCTGCACGATGGCCTGGGCAACATGTACCTGCCTGCTCGCGACATTGTCATAGACGGTGGGCGAATTTCGGCCATCGAGCCGCACCGCGAACGTCCCGGCGAGATCGTCATCGATATGGGCGACCTCGCCGTCATGCCCGGGTATATCGACGCGAGAGCCGATCTCGATGAAGCGATCAACGGACAACTCGGCCCATTGTTGCTGACGACCGGCGTAACGACGATGGTCGTCGACAGCCCGCAGGCGGAGAAACTCAATGCGCTCTGGTCGGGCAAGGAAATGCCCGGGCCCAGGGTGCTGGCCGACGATGGACGCCTGACCGACGAGGTCGGTGCCGTTGCCGATTCGATGACGCCGGGTTTGTCCGGCTTATTGCTATCGCGACAGGCCCAGCTGATCGGCGCGCCGGAATCGATATCGCGGCGCTTCGCACAAGCGCCGAGCATCGAGGTCGGCGCGACCTCGATGGTGCTGGCGAGCCGCGGCAATGGATTGCAACCCGGCCTCGCGCTGCACGCCGAGTTGCTGGCGCTGAACGCAGCCGGTCTCAAACCGGGCCAGGCACTGCGCGCAGCCGGGGTCAACGCAGCCGGCGCCCTTGGCGTCGATCCGTTCCTGGGTCGCATTGCCGTCGGCGCTGCCGCGGATCTCGTGTTCGTCGACGGCGACCCACTGACGGACGTCAGCGACGCCCTCAGGATCGTCGCCGTTGTTCGTAACGGGCGCTTTTTCAGCACGGCGGGGCTCATCGATCGCGCGAATCCGGGTGAAACTGTCGAATAATTTGACAAAACGGCGCGAAATCGGCCTTGTATCGGCCGCCCGGCTCCAATTCAACATAATCCGATGCGTGTTTCCTCGACCATATTGAGCATCGACGAGCCTATCGAGAATATTTCCGCAAAGCTATCAGTAGTTTACGGCCGGCACTTGTCTTGGGGCATTATGTTTTACGGGCGAAAACGTCGGTATTTTTTACAAAAAAGCGCCTATTTGGACACCATGCAACATTGAGCAATCGCTAAAACCCTGAAATGACACCGTACCGGGCACGGTTGGCACAGGTCTTGCTTTTAATACCCTGCCCAAGCGAAGTGTAGCTGCACGGTAATTAAACGGTACGACACAGGATTTAGACGCCAGAAGAAAAATAACTATAAAAACAAGAAGATCGAGATCCAATTACAATAAAAAAACTCTCGTCACCGATTACCGAATTCGCAGTTACCTCTTTTGATAAAAAAGAGATCTTAGCCCCGCCAAACAGCGGGGCTTTTTATTTGGCAGAATGTATGGCACTCCCGATTCGTAACGTCGTCGGACCAAATGAAATCCAGCCGGGGAAAACATGCAAAAAACAGTCGTGCTGCTCGCTGCAGCAATTCTCACGGCCTGCGGGCAAGCCACTGACGAAAAGCAGGTAGCTGAACCCGCGGCTGAGCCACAATCGATCTACGCGGCCGCTGTCGCCAACGACGCGCGGCTGGCGCAGGATCGCGCCCGTGACAGCGCGCGGAAACCCGCCGAGGTACTCGAGTTCCTGGGCATTGCTGAAAACACAACCGTGCTCGATATGTTCTCGGGCGGCGGCTACTACAGCGAAATCCTGGCATCGCTCGTTGGCGCAGGCGGCAAGGTGATTGCGCATTCGAACGAGGCTTATCTCGCTTTCGTTGGTGAAGAGTTCAATGCCCGCTACGAGGGCAACCGCCTGCCAAACGTCGAAATACTCATGGCCGAGAACAACGAGCTTTCGCTTGCCCCTGGCTCTCTCGACGCAATCATGCTGGTGCTTTCCTACCACGATTTCTTCAACGATGACGCCGAGAACGGCTGGCCGCTGATCGATGTACCGGCCTTGCTGCAGGAGTTTCACAATGGACTCAAGCCGGGAGGCATCGTCGGCGTCATCGATCATTATGCCGAGGCCGGTGCGCCTGCCGAGACCGGAAACACCCTGCATCGTATCGATCCCGCGATCGTCGTAGCAGGCATGGAAGCTGCTGGCTTCGTTCTCGAGGAGCAAAGCGACCTGCTGCGCAACCCCGACGACGATCTCGGCAGGACCGTGTTCGACCCCGAGTTGCGCGGCAAGACCGATCGTTTCCTGATGCGATTCCGCAAGCCGGAGTAGCATCTTGAGGCGCGCCTGGCTGCTCATTGTCCACTGTCTTCTGGTCTGCTGCCTGCTTGCCGCGTGCGGCAGCGAACAGGACTACTCGGAAGCGAACATCGCCGACCTCCATGACCAGCTACAACGTGGTGAACTGCGTTCCCAACAGCTTGTCGAGTGGTACCTCGAACGCATCGAACGCATTGATCACGATGGCATACGGCTCAACTCGATCATCGAGGTCAACCCGGACGCATTGCGTATTGCCCGAGCGCTGGACGCAGAGTGGCAGAGCTCCGGCCCGCGCGGTCCCATGCACGGCATACCTGTCGTTTTGAAAGCCAATATCGATACGGCCGACCAGATGTACACGAGTGCCGGATCACTGGCGCTGGCAGAGCACGTACCGGCGACCGACGCGTTTGTCGTCAAACGTCTGCGAGATGCGGGCGCCGTCATACTGGGCAAAGCCAATCTCAGCGAATGGGCCAATTTCCGCTCCAGGCGTTCATCCAGCGGCTGGAGCAGCGTCAGCGGCCAGACCAGGAACCCGTACGACCCGACGCGATCGCCCTGCGGTTCATCGAGCGGGTCTGCCGTCGCGGTTGCCGCCAACCTGACCGTCGTGGCGATCGGAACGGAAACCGACGGCTCGGTCGTATGCCCTTCGGGCAGCAACGGCATCGTCGGCATCAAGCCGACCCTCGGGCTCGTGAGCCGCAGCGGCATCATTCCGATCGCGCACAGCCAGGATACGGCGGGGCCCATGGCGAGAACCGTGCGCGACGCCGCAATTCTGCTCACGGTAATGACGGGCGTCGATGCCGACGATCCGGCCACGGCAGGCGCCGAGATCCATCATGATTACTCGGCCAACCTGACGGCCGATGGCCTGCGCGGGAAACGCATCGGTGTCCTTCGCACCTACCATGGTGCCGGTTCGAATCCGGGAGTCGAGGCGATACTGGCGAGCAGCATCGAGGTGCTCCGTGACCAGGGCGCCGAGATCATCGACGACATCAGCTTCGAAACTCCGGGTCTCGGGGATGCCGAATACGAAGTGCTTCTGTTCGAGTTTCGAGCCGACCTGAATGCCTACCTCGAGAAGGCGTCGGCTCCCGTCGCGAGCCTCGCCGACCTGATTGCATTCAACGAGGCCCACGCCGACGACGTGCTGCCGATATTCGGCCAGGACATTTTCGTCGAAGCAGAGGCGAAGGGCCCGCTGACGGATCCCGCCTACCTCGAAGCGCTCGAAACCAGCAAGCGCCTCGCGCGCGGTAGCCTCGACAAGGCAATGGCAGAACATCAGCTTGACGCGCTGGTCGCGCCGACGAACGGTCCCGCCTGGAAAATCGATCACGTCAACGGCGACAGTTTCCACATCGGCAGTGCGTCACTGGCCGCCATTTCCGGCTACCCGAATATGACGGTCCCGGCAGGACTGCTCAGCGGGCTGCCGATTGGCCTGTCGTTCATGGGAAATGCCTGGAATGAGAAGCAGCTCATAGAGATAGCCTACGCATTCGAGCAAGCTACCGAGGCAAGGCAAGCACCCGACCTCGACAAGTAAGCGATCCGCCCGATGTTCAAAGCCATTCGTATATCGATACTGCTGTTCGTGCTGTTCTTCGTGACGGTCAGCACGTGGCTGACGCAGGCCCGCAGTACCGACTGGAACAACAGCCTCTGGGTGAAGGTCTACCCGATCAACGGCGATGGCAGCGACAAGTCCGACAAGTACATCAGCGAACTCGAGGTGAGGGATTTTGCCGGCATCGAGTCGTTCCTCGAGCGCGAATCATCGCGCTACGCCAAGGACGTCTCCCGCCCGGTGCGGATCGAACTCGGCCGCCCGATCAAAGAACAGCCGCCCGAGCTCGAGGGATCGCGCAGTGCGCTCGCGGTTATGATGTGGTCGCTGAAGTTGCGCTGGTGGGCCGGCGGCGTGGCAGGCGACCAGGACCGGATAAAGCCGGACGTGCGAATATTCGTGCGTTATCACTCGCCCGACTCGGCGCTCATTCTCGAGAATTCGGTCGGCCTGCAAAAAGGCATGGTGGGGGTCGTCAATGGCTACGCGAGTCGCCGACATCGCGGCCGCAACAACGTCGTCATTGCGCACGAATTCCTGCACACCCTCGGCGCGACTGACAAGTACAGTCCGGACAGCGGCCAGCCGATCGGTCCCGACGGATTGGCGGAACCGGACAGGCAGCCACTGTACCCGCAGAAGTATGCCGAAATCATGGGCGGGCGCATCGCGCTTGCGGAAGACGACGCGGTCATCCCGCAAAGCCTCAAGTATGCCGTTATCGGCCCTCTGACCGCCTCCGAGATCAACCTCGCCGAGTAGCCGCGCTTTTGCGGGGCCGTCGCGTGCGCTAGGCTCACGTTATGCAGCACGGATTATTCTCCTGCCGGAAGCTGAGTGTGAGCGTGGCCGGCCGAACGCTCGTCGACGCGCTTGAACTGGGCACCGAGGGCGGCGAGCTGATTGCCGTGCTGGGACAGAACGGCTCGGGAAAGACGCTGACGATGCACACGCTGGCGGGCTTGCGACCGGCCGCGGCGGGCTCGATATTCGTTGACGACACCGACATCGGGAAACTCGCTCGCCATGACGTAGCACGCAAGCTCGCGCTGCTGCCACAGCACGTCGATGACATTTTTCCGGCGACCGTGCTGGACACGGCCATGATCGGCCGCCACCCGCACATCGGTCGGTTCAACTGGGAATCGGGACGCGACATTGAAATCGCGAGTGCGGCGCTCGCCGCCGTAGGTCTCGCCGCCCTGCAGCGGCGTGATGTCCTGACCTTGTCGGGGGGAGAGCGCCGCAGACTTGCCATTGCCCAGGTGCTGACGCAGGAGCCACGCATCTATCTTCTCGACGAGCCGACCAACCACCTCGATCCGCAACATCAGCTCGATGCCCTGCAGTTGTTTCGCGACAAGGCCGACAGCGGCGCCAGTGTGATTGCGAGCCTGCACGACGTCAACCTGGCCGTGCGATATGCCGATCGCTGCCTGTTGCTGTACGGTGACGGCCGCTGGGACCTTGGGACTACCGGCGAAATTCTCGACAGCGACAAACTGACTCGGCTCTACGGCACTCCGATGGAGGCCGTGAACTGGCGCACGACCAAACTCTACGTCGCTTCAGGCGACGTGGCCCCTTAGCATCGCGAGGTATTGCGCGTGCAGCGACGGGTTAGCGGCCAGCACCGATCGCGTTTCGAGTCGGGGCGCTGCGCCGTTGAGATCGGTAAACACGCCGCCAGCTTCGCGCACGATGATCGACAGTGCGGCGATATCCAGGATATTGACATCGGACTCGATCACGGCCTCGATCTTGCCGGCGGCAAGCAGGTGATAGTGATAGAAGTCACCGTACCCGCGAATGCGATCGGCGCGTTCCACGATGCGGCCGAGGGCCGGCCATCCGCCGCTTCCCGCGAGTGACTTCAGGTTACCCACCGAAACTGCCGCGCGATCCGGGTCGTCGATCGTGCTGATCGAAAGACGCTCGCCATTGAGAAACGCACCCTGCCCTTTTTCGGCCCAGGCAAGCTCATCCATCATCGTGCCGCTCGACACCCCGACGATGATTTCGCCCTCGTACATTAGCGCGATCTGGGTCGAGAAGAACGGGTACTGCCGCACGAAGCCCTTGGTGCCGTCAATCGGATCGACGAGCCACAGGTAGTCGGAGTCCGCTTGCGTCTGGCCGGTCTCCTCGCCATAAAAACCGTGTTCGGGAAAGCGCTCCAGGATGGTTTCGCGAATCGCCTCCTCACATTCCACGTCGGCCTGCGTGACAGGGGTCATGTCCTCCTTGGTCGTTACCGTGAAGTTGCCCGAGTAATACTCGCGACTGATCTGCGCGGCGCGCTGTGCGGCGGCCATTGCAACGGCAAGGAAAGCCGACGAGTTGTCTTCTGAATGACTCGACACGATAGGACCTGGACTCTGCTGCGATCGGCAGAACTATGGCCGCAAGCAAGCGAATAAACAAGCCTCCCGCTTGACAGCCTGCCGGCACCTGCCTATCGTCGACTACTCATCAGGTGAACCCGAAATGGCGTGTTTCGGGTGAACGGGAAGCCGGTGTCGCACGATTCGTGCCAGTCCGGTGCTGCCCCCGCAACGGTGATCGAGTTAAACCGTAGCCCCCGTGTCCGCCCGGACACGGAGCCACTGCGAGACTTCAGGTAAACCTGTCGAATCGCGGGAAGGCGCTACGGCAGGAGATTCCGCTCGTCAGCCCGGAGACCGGCCTGTTGCCAAGGATTAGCGCGTGCGGGCGGCATGCAAAGGACGAAGAAATTGAGACTTTCCCTTTTGATACCGGCGGCGATCCTGCTGTCGGGTCCGTTACAGGCCGCCGACATCACGCCGGGCGAAACGATCGTCGTGACGGCGACACGTACCGAAATCCCGCTTCGCGATGCGACGGTACCTGTCACGGTGATTACACGCGAAGACATCGAACTTTCCCTGGCCACCGATCTCTCGGAGTTACTGCGCTTTGAGGCCGATATCGACATCGGGCGCAGCGGTGGGCCAGGACAGTCGACGTCACTGTTCCTGCGAGGCACCGAAAGCAACCATACGCTCGTGCTGATTGACGGTGTGCGCATGAATCCCGGCACGATCGGCGGAGCCGCCATACAGAACATCGCGCCGGAACTCATAGAACGTGTCGAGATCGTCAAGGGCGCGCGCTCGGCGTTGTTCGGTACCGATGCCATTGGTGGCGTGATCAATATCATCACGCGTCGAGTCGACAAAGGCTTCGTCGAAGGCAGTTTTGGTGCGGGCAGTTTCGACTCGCGATCGGGCCAGGTATCGGGCGGCAACCGCAACGACCGCGGCGAGTTCGGTGTGAGTCTCAACTGGCAACAAACCGACGGCTACTCGCCACGTGTGGATTCGGATATTGACCGCGGCTACGACAACTTGTCAGCCAATGTTTACGGTATACGGCATTTCGGTGCGCACGAGCTCAGCGTGCGGCACTGGCGAGCCGAGGGTAACGTCGAATACCTCGACTTCTTCCTGGCCCCGGTGGACCAGGACTATGAAAACGCCGTAACCGCCATTGGCCTGGACACGAAATTGTCGGACTCCGGCAGCAGCAAGCTGTTGCTGTCCTACATGCGTGACGAAGTGCAGCAGCAACAGTCACCCGATTTCGTCGAATCGGAGCGTGTCAGCCTCGACTGGCAATACAGTCACGCTTTCGAGCAACACACCGTCTCGGGCGGCGTGTACGCCGTTGCCGAAGAAGCCAGCTCACTGTCCTTCGGTTCCGGTTTCGACGAGGACACCGACGTGCGCGCCGTGTTCCTGCAGGACCAGCTCACGGCCGGCCGGCACAAGGCCTTTGCGGCCGTTCGCCTGACCGATCACGATTCGTTCGGCAAGCATACGACGTGGAACGCGGAGTACTCCTTCGAGATTGACGACGCATGGACCATCAGCGGCGGCCTCGGCCACGCGTTTCGCGCCCCGGACGCCACCGACCGCTTCGGCTTTGGCGGCAACCCGGACCTCGAGCCGGAAACCGCGGACGAAGCCCAGCTCGGTCTGCGTTTTACGCCGGGTGGCCGTCACAGCGTCGATTTCGAGCTGTACGCAAACGATATCGATGATCTCATCGAATTCGACCTGCAGACCTTTACGCTGCGGAATGTCGATGAGGCGGAGATCCGCGGCGCGCAGCTCGGCTACGAGTACCGCGGCGAAAGTTTCGTGGTGCGAGCAGACTTCGTCAGGCAGTCGGCGGAGAATGCGCTGACGGACAGTCGCTTGTTGCGGCGGGCCGAGGAATCCGCCACGCTGGCATACACTCAGAGCATCGGGGACCACAGGCTGGGCCTGTCCATTATCGCGAGCGGCGATCGCGAGGACTTCGGCGGACTCAAGCTCGCGGGCTACGTTCTGACCAACCTGACGGCACAGATTCGACTCGCCGAACAGTGGCAACTCAACACGCGTATAGAGAACCTGTTCGACACCGACTACCAGACCGCTGCCGACTACCGAATGCCGGAACGCAGCGGCTTCGTTGAGCTCAAGTATCGCTGGCGATAGCAGGAGCAAACTCGTGGGAAACCGACTCAGCAAGATCTACACACGAACGGGCGACGACGGCACGACGGGTCTCGGCGACGGCAGCCGTACGCCCAAGGACAGCGCGCGGGTCGAAGCCTATGGCACGGTCGACGAGGCCAACAGCGCGATTGGCGTCGTGCTTGCCGTGAAGTCGGTACCGGACGACGTGCGCCGCTGCCTGACCGAAGTGCAACACGACCTGTTCGAGCTTGGTGGCGAACTGAGTGTTCCCGGATACAGTGCCGTGACCCAGGACTACGTCGATCGCCTCGAGAGCGACCTCGATGGCTTCAACGCTGACCTGCCGCGCCTCCAGGAGTTCATCCTGCCGGGCGGAGGAACGGCTGCTGCCGCCTGCCACCTGGCGCGTACCATCGTGCGCCGCGCCGAACGTCGCACCCAGGCGCTGGCCGGTGCCGAAGATGTCAGGCCTGAGGTCATCAGGTATCTGAATCGTCTTTCGGATCTTCTGTTTGTTGTTGCACGCGTCCTGGCGCGCCTCGAGTCGGGTCAGGAAGTTCTATGGGACCGCTCGCGCTGAACGCTGCGCGATTGAAGCGTGCGCGCTGCAGCGCCAGGCACATTGCACCACCTGCCAGTATCAGCCGCGGCGTCGCCCGGGCAAGCTCGTCGGCCGGCAACAGGAACTGGTTGCCGTAGAGATTGGCGGGAATTGCCGGCCAGCGTTGCCACTCAGAAAACGCGTCATCGCCGGCGTCGGTGCTCGCAAGCATGACCTCCGGCGCCCGGTCAACGACAGCCTCAACCGATATCGACGGTGCGAGCTCACTGAGATCGTCGAAAATATTCGTGCCGCCGCAAGTCTCGATAAGTTCGCTCACGTAGTGCTCGGCGTTGACCGTGTACAACGGCCTTCGTGACACCTGGAAGAACACCTTGATGGGCTCGGCGTCACTATTGGCCTCGTGCAGTGCCGCAAGCTGCGCGCGAAAATCGCTGGCCGCCGCTACGCCTTCATCCACCATTCCCGTCAGGACGCCAACATGCTGCAGCGCGTCCGCAACATCCGCGAGCCCGCGCGTACGCACAACCTGGACGTTGTAGCCGGAGTGCCGCAGCTCGTCGATCGTGTGTGCCGGTGTGCCGCTCTCCCAGACCAGCAACAGGTCCGGATCGAGCAGGGCGAGTTGTTCCTGGTCGATCGTAAACGCGTCGCCGACGACCGGGAGCTCGAGAACTTCGGGAGGATAATCTGACCAGGCGCTGACGCCGACGAGCCTGTCTCCGGCCCCGACCGCGTAAACGAGCTCGGTCAGGTTGGGCGCGAGCGTAACGATACGTCGATGCGCATCGGTTTGGACCGCTTCTTGCGGCGCATCGGAACAGGCACAGAGCGCCGCGAACAGTCCGGCCAGCGCCAGCGTTCGCGTCACCGCGTAAGGCCGTACAGAGTCATCGCAGAAATTATGACGGCCCAGATCAGGAGCAGGCGGAAAACCAGCCTGTTCGCTGCAACAGCGCCCCTGACCCCGCGTTCCGTGATGGTCTCGTCGGGCTTGTCCTGCAGTGCCAGCGCGGCGACACCGACACGCGCAAGCAGGTGCTCGCTGTGTTCGGACAGCGTGGCATCGCGCTCCTCGGTCGGCGCGCGCATCGCCGCGATCGCTTCGTCGAAGTGACCCGCTGTCGCAAAACCGAGCGCGGTCAGCCGCGCCGGAATCCAGGCCAGCCAGCCGTGCAACGTAACAGCCGCATCGCGCATCATGGTCGCGTTGTCATCAGGCTCTTCTGTCCTCGAGGCCGTGAAGACGGCCCGCCGCCGGATCAGGTCAGTCACCCGGTATGCCCACGCGGCCAGCGGTCCGAGAACGACAAACCAGAAGATAACGGCGAACAGACGATTGTTGGCTTGCACGCAAATCGACTCCTCCACGCACTGGACACGGGCCCGGGGTTCCTCGGGAACGTCACCCTCGACGATGGCCTTGGCAGCGTGATGGATGTCTTCGTCATTTTCCGACTCCAGCGCCTTGCAGTACTCGGTCGCCTCCTCGCCGATGTCCTGGGGTCCCAGCGAGAAGAACAGGACGACAACGGCAAGTATCAGGTAGGTGAACCCGGCGAGCGTACCGCCGAGGCCGAAGATCACGGCATACACGGGCAGCACGAGCACGATCGCCAGCACGATGACCGGAATCAGCGCAGGCCAGTTGGAGACCCGCTCTGCCTGCGCAAAGCCGAAGTCGATAATCCGGTCCATCCAGCGCATGCGGCGCCAGTGAAACAGCTGCGTTGCGAGCCGTTCGATGACGAGTCCAATGAGCAATGCGATGAGATTCATAAGTATTCAGCTCTGTTGTCGGCCGGTGCGTACGCGGTTTAGCGCCGCTCGCAGAGCCCATCATACAATCGCAGCCAGTCGAAAGCAGGACCCGGGTCCACCTTGCGACCGGGAGCTACGTCACAATGACCCGCTACCTCGCGCGCGGAAATCGTCGGATAGGCGTCGAATATGGCGTTCAGCACGTCCTGCAATACCTCGTACTGCGTGTCGGCATACGCGGTTTCGTCTTCCCCTTCGAGTTCGATGCCGATGGAAAAGTCATTGCACCGCCGCTGGCCGCGAAAATAAGACTCGCCGGCGTGCCAGGCACGCTCGGTAAAGGGTACGAATTGCGTCAGGGAGCCGTCGCGCCTTATCAGCAGATGCGCCGACACTTCGAGGCCCCGGATTTCGTGGAAATAGGGGTGCGCATCGAAATCGAGCGTGTTGGTGAACAACGCCTCGATCTCGGGACCGCCGAACTTGCCGGGCGGCAGGCTGATACCGTGTATGACCACCATTTCGGGGACCGCGCCATCGGGGCGCCCATCCCTGTTGGGGCTCGCGCACTGCGCCGCAGGCTCGATGAGCCCGCTATCGGTATTGACTGTGAATTTCGTCTGCATCGTCGGCAAGGGCCAGGTTGCGCCACCTCTCTGGAACAACGATAGTAAACCATGCCTCGAACCAGACTCTACATCGGCGGCCAGTATGGGACGGGATCCGAGATTGAAATCGATGCGGACAGGTCCCGTTACCTGACGCGCGTCCTGCGCTTGCGGAGCGGCGATTCACTGCACGTCTTCAACGGGGTCGGCGACGAATTCCGCGCCACGATACTCAGTGCCGGCAAGAACAGCGCGATGCTTCGCATCGACGAACAGAGCGTCGCCCGGACTGAAAGCGAGCTCCGCGTGCATCTCGTGCAGGGCATCTCGCGCGGCGAGCGCATGGACTTCGTCGTGCAAAAGGCAACGGAACTGGGCGTCAAGCGCATCACACCCGTGCTGACTGAATATGGTGTCGTGAAGCTCGACCCGGGGCGCGCTGAAAAGCGTCGCGATCACTGGCAAAAGGTCGCCGCCAGCGCCTGCGAGCAGTGCGGCCGCGTGAGACTTCCGCTTGTCGACGCGCCCGCGACACTGAAAGACTGGTTCGGCGCGGCGCCCGCGAATGTCGATACCCAGTTGATCCTGAAGCCCGGTGCCCGGACGCCGCTGGCGGCCATTGCCGCGCCACCGACGAAGGTCTGCATTCTGATCGGCCCGGAGGGCGGCTTCAGCGACAGCGAGTATGAGGATGCGGAAGTGTCCGGGTTCGAGCCCGTCGCCATTGGCCCGAGAATTCTGCGCACCGAGACGGCGGCGGTCGCCGCCATTGCCATACTGCAATCCACCTGGGGGGACCTCGGGCCCTCAGGCCTGTAGCGCTTCCTCGGCGAGCATCGCCTCGAGCTTCTCGAGATCCGGAATCATCGGGTACTCATTGATCATGCGTACGCGGCACAGCACGGGCGCGCCGTCGGGCCAGCCCTCGGTGGACTCGAGCTTGAGCACATCCTTGTTGACTCGCACGAGCTGCGGGAAGCCCTGCGTCAATACGCCGAAGTAACCGATCTTGAGGCGTCCGGAGCTGGCGTAGAAAACCACGATTCGCGTGCGGCCGGTCGCAACCGGCACGTCATTGCCCAGCGCACCTTCGAACGAGACAACAGGCAGCGGTCGACCGTTCCAATTGACGATGCCGAGCATCCAGGGTTCGGCGCCTGCCTCCTGTTCAGGCCTGGAAAAGCGCACCACCTCGGCAACGCATGCGCGCGGCACGATAAGCCGATCCTCCGACAGTGGCACCAGCAGGCTATAGAGTTCCTCAGATTCCGCGCTCATGTGAGCTCAATTCCCCTGTCTTCGAGTTGTCGCCGAATAGCCTCGAGCAGTTGCGCATCCTGGTAGGGTTTGCCGAGGTAGTCATTGACACCGAGTTCGATGGCACGCGCGCGATGCTTGTCGCCGACACGCGATGTAATCATGATGATCGGAACGTTCGCCACCCGCTCGTCGTTACGCACGTGGGAAGCAAACTCGTATCCATCCATGCGCGGCATCTCGATATCGAGCAGGATGACGTCGGGCTTGTTATCGCGCATGACGCTGATGGCATCGAGCCCATCCTTGGCAGTGGCAACCCGCAGACCGTTGCGTTGCAGGAACCTTTCGGTGACGCGGCGCACGGTGATCGAGTCGTCGACGACGAGCGCCAGCGGACGATGGTCGGTCGGCGTCGGTGCAGCTTTCCGAATCTCGACGACTGGCGCGCCGGTTCGAACCAGGGCATTGATATCGAGAATCAGTACGATGCTGCCGTCGCCGAGGATCGTAGCCCCGGAGATGCCGCGAATACTGGCGAGCTGTGGCCCCAGTGCCTTGACGACAATTTCGCGGCTAGCCAGCATTTCGTCGACGAGCAGCGCCGCCGAGAACTCGCCCGCGCGCACCAGGATCACTGGCACCGAGGCTTCTTCCTTGGGTAGTTTCGCTGCCTGGCCACCAAGATACATGCCGAGGTGACGGAACTTGTATTCTTCCTCGCCATACTCGAACGACGGCTCGCTCTGGCTCAGCAGGTTTTCGAGTTCGGCTCTCGGAATGCGCGCGACACCCTCTACCGTTGGCAGCGGCAGCGCGTAGACTTCCTCGCCCGTGCGCACGATCAGCGCCTGCGTGATTGCCAGCGTAAACGGCAGCCGCACCGTGAAATTCGTACCCTGCCCGGTGACCGAAGAAATTCGCAAAGAGCCACCGAGCTTCTTGACCTCATTGGCAACGACGTCCATGCCGACGCCTCGACCCGCGGACTGCGTGACGGTACCGGCCGTCGTAAAGCCCGGCGTCAGGATCAGCTGCATGATCTCGTCGTCCGTCACGTTGCTGTCGGGCTGCAGCAGATCGAGCTCATAGGCCTTGCGACGAATCGCCTCCACGTCGAGGCCCTTGCCGTCGTCCGCAACGTCGATGACCATCTCTGCGCCTTCGCGGTGCAGCCGGATTGTGATTCTCCCGGTGGCGGGCTTGCCGGCCTCCTGTCGTTCGGCCGGATCTTCGATGCCATGGACAACGGCATTGCGCAGCATGTGCTCAAAGGGCGGCAACATCTTCTCGAGCACCTGGCGATCGAGCTCGCCCGACGCGCCTTCGACCGCCAGTTCGGCGCGCTTGTCCGCTTCCTGCGCGGCCTGCCTGACGAGACGGGTCAGTCGCGGCACATGCCGCTCGAACGGCACCATGCGCGTTCGCATGAGGCCGTCCTGCAGCTCAGCCGTTACTCGTGATTGCTGCACCAGCAGGCCCTCGGCCTCGGTCGTCACCGACTCCAACAGGTCCTTGAGACTCGTCAGGTCGTTTGCCGATTCCGCCAACGCTCGCGATAGCTGCTGGATGTTCGAGTAGCGATCCAGCTCCAGCGGATCGAAATCGCGCGCCACGAGCGTGTCCTGGTGGCCGTGCATGATTTGCGCTTCGGTCTCGATCTCGAGTTTCCTGAGCTGCTCGCGCAGTCGGGCGATCGTCTGCTCGAGTTCTTCGACGTGGAACTCGAAGGAACTGACCTGCTGGTTCAGTCGCGAATGGTAAATGCTGATCTCGCCGGCCGCGTTGATCAGGTCCTCGAGCAGTTCGGCGTCGATACGCGCGAATTCCTGGCGCTGATCGGCGGCGCGCAGCGATCGAACCTCCGCGGGTGGCTGCGGGGGTGGGGGAACGGGTGGCAGCGGTGGTTCCGGCTCGGGCTCTGGCCCTGGCTCGGGCTCGGGCTCGGGCTCGGGCTCGGGTTCGGGCTCGGGCTCGGGTTCGGGCTCGGGTTCGGGCTCGGGCTCGGGCTCGGGTTGCGGCGGCGCCTCCACGAGCGGCGGCTCTTCCGCCGCGGGCTTGCTGATCTCGGCGAGCTCATCGGCGAGCGGCGAGTCGACGATGACCATGCTGATCGTGTCTTCGGGCTCGATCGTGAACGCGGCGGGCTGCGCCTCTTCGACACCCGTTTCTTCGGGAGCCATTTCTACTTCGGAGTCGTCGGCGACTTCGAAGCCGGCATTGGCCTGCTGAATGCGTTGCTCCAGTTCGGCCGCCGGGCGGACGGCCTTGCCGGCAATCACCGTATCACGCATGCGGTGCAGTTCGTCGATACTGCGCTGCAGCAAATCGTCGACGGCCGCGGTCGCTTTGACACGTCCTTCATCGACCGAGATCAAGAGCGTCTCGATTTCGTGACTCAGGTTGCCCATCGCCGTGATACCGGCCATGCGAGCGCCACCTTTGAGCGTATGCAGGTGCCGCTTGAGTTCGTCCATCGGCTGCGCCGACCGTTCTTTCACCCAGTCGATCAGCGCCTGGTCGGCCGATTCCAGCAGCTCCGCTGACTCTTCCGTGAAGATAGACGCAATCTCGGCATCGTACTCCGGCTCATCGGAGATAGGTTCGTGCACGGGTTCCGGCGGCTCGGCAATTTGCTCGGGCTCGGGGGCCGCTTCCGGTTCGGGCGCCGCCTCGACCGGGCGCACGGTATCGGCGAGTTTCGTCAGGTGCTTGATCAGTGTGCTGTAGTCAGCGCGTTGCCGTTCCGGGTTGTTGATATCGCCGACGATCGTCGCGATAGCACGTGCTGCCGCCCGCAGGCCGTCGAGCCCGGCGGCCTGGAAACCAATTTTGTGGTCGTACACTCGGCGAACAAGGCGATTGAGTGCTGCGGCGACCGCCACGCCGCGCTCGACGTTCGCCATGTTGGCACTGCCATGCAGCGTGTGACACGCGCGATGCAACTTGTCGGTGACATCGAAGGGTGGCTGATGTCCTTCGCATGCGGCCAGGTAGTCCGTGATGACCTTGAGATGCCCGGCGGTTTCCTTCGAAAAAATATCGTACAGGACCGGGTCCATTTCGGGCGCTGGTTCTTTTTCGACCGGCTCCTCGCGTGCCGGACGCTCGAGCGTCAACACCGCCGCGTTCGGGTCGCCTTCGGCAAAGGCGTTGGCACGGGCGATCAGCAGGCTGATATCGGCCTCGGGCTCGGCGCCGACTTCGAGCTGCTCGATAAGGTCGGGCACTGCGGAGGCAGCCTGCTGTATGAAGTCCACCATTGGCGGCGTGCGCGTCAGCGTTCGATTGATCAGGCGATTGAGCAGGTTCTCGACGGCCCAGCAGTATTCGCCGATACGCTCGGCGCCAACCATGCGGCCGCTGCCCTTGAGCGTGTGGAACGATCGGCGCACCGTGATGAGCAACTCCATGTCGTCCGGCGAATCGGCCCATGAGGGCAGGTGTCGCTTGATCGAGGCGATTTCTTCCTTTGCCTCCTCGATGAATAGTTCGAGGAGTTCCGGATCCATGTGCTCGGCATCGGGTGACACGACCGGCAACGGCATGACATCGGTCGACTGCATGGCCTGCGTATCGGTCGGCGACTGCGCCGTGGCCGCCGCGGCCTGCGCAGCAATTTCTTCGGTCGACAGGCGCATCGTCTGGCCCAGCGACTCGCCTTCGACAGCCTCCTGCGTGAGCCGCTGCTCGACATCTCGCAGCACGGCAAGGCATGCCTCGGCATTGTCGAGCATGTACCACGGCTCACTGCGGCCAGCCTTGACCGTTTCCATGTAGTACTCGATGCTGACGATGGCGTCGGCCAGTCGGTCAGTCTCCTTTTGCGTCAGCTGTTTCGGACCGCCGCCTTTCAATATCGCAGTGATCAGGCTGCCAACGCGCTCGACAACCTCCATGGCACGCGGCTTGTCGAGCATCAGCAAACCGGCCTTGATGCCACGAATCAGCGATGGAACGCTGTCCAGGCCCTGCGAGGGTGCTGTTGATGTGATGCTCTGGCTGATCGTTTCCTTGATACGGGCGAGATTGATGATGCACTCGCGCATGACGGACACGGCAACCTGTCGAAACTCCTCGTCATCCTCGGGCGCCTGTTCGGCATGTGCCGCATCGCCTTGCTGCGGCATGGTCAGCCTCAGCAGCTGCTGATCCAGTCGATCCTCGACACGCAACAGGGTCGACGCAATATCCAGGATGACCTGGTCATTGGCGACGCCGCCGCGTTCGACAACCGTCTTGAGTCGTTCGATTTCGCCGTCGATATCGCCGCGCAGTTCGCCGAGCCCCAGCACGCCGAGCGTGTCGCTGATCTTCTTCAGCAACTCGAGTTGTGGCACGAGCTCGGACGACTTGTTCATGCCTGTCCGCACAAAGATATCGAGCACATCCTTGACGCGGCTCAGGTCCTCCTTGATGGCGGAGCCGACCGTTTCCATGAGCCGGGCGCTGGGCGCCGACAGCGCTTCGCGCGCGTGTTCGACCTGCTCGTCGCCTGGCAGCAGCTCTTCGAGATTGAAGGCTGCGCGAATTTCACTGATGCGTTCGCCGGCGCTGCTCGAGCGGGCGACGTAATAGAGCAGATTGTTGAGGAGATCGTCGACCGGGTGGTTGTCGAAGGCGAGCAGGCCTTCGTCGATGATGTACTTCAGCTGCCGGTCGGTCTGGCCCAGCAGACGCTTGATCGCGACCGTCGTCTCGAGGCCGCCATTCTGCAGCGACTCGAGCACGCCTCCGACCACCCACCAGAGCTGGTAACTGTCGTCGCGGGTCGCCGAGTTCTCGAGCGCGGCGGCAACCTTGCTCAGGGTTTCGAGGTGGCGTTCGTTTTCGCCACCCTTGATCCATCCCAGCAGCGCAAGCTGGAATTTCGGCCGCAGTCGCTTGACGACGACGACTGGATCTTCACCACTCCCCTCCCGATCCGCGACCTTTATTTCCGAGCGGCTGGGCGACAGATTGAGCAGCAGCAACGTGCCTTCCGACAATAGCGGTCGCCCGCGTGCCGCACGCAGGTCGTTGAGCATCGGCAGCAGGACGAGCGCGATATCCCTGCCGCCGCCAAGCAATCTCTCGATGTAAATCGGGAGCTGCACCATCGAGCGCGTGAGCGCGTCGAGGCCATCTTCCCGGCCCCTGCCGGAACGCAGCGACGCCAGGTATTTGCACGCGAGTTCCATCTCCTCGACGAGCAACGCAGCGCCGTAGGTCTCCGTGATTTGCAGGGCGCCGCGCGCCTGGTGCAACAATTCGCCGGCCCGGTTCAGCGCCGCCGTACCGCCGCGACCATCGACGCAGTCCTCGAGCGCCAGGGCCGCGTTGCGGATAGTCTCCATGAGCTCATTGCTGACGATCGCCAGCGCGCGAATCGGGCTGTCCCCGCTCACCTGCTCATGAATGCCCGTATCGCCCGTCATCTAGTCGTCCGTGTCACTCGCGAAGATCCGCACTCGAGTCGCTTTATCCCGCCTTCGCCTGCGGCTTGGCCGGTGCCGCTGGCTTCGGCGGCGCGGCTGGCGGCGGTGCCGCCGGCGTCGTGTTCCTGGCCAGTGCGCTCGCCTGCATCATCTCGGCGGGCAACGCGAATCCCTCGACCGTCTTCCTGAGCTGAGTTGCCAGTTCGGAGAGCTTGGAAATCGACGCGGCCGTCGCCGTCGTCGCCTTGCCGGTCTGGTCTCCGATTTCCCGGAGGCGCGTCGTCCGGCGCGTGACGTCGGCCGCCGAACCGGCCTGCTGTCGTGCCGAGCCGGAAATGTTCTGAACGAGGCTCGCGATCTGGTTGGATACCTGCTCGATTTCGTCGAGCGCCGCGCCCGCATTCTCTGCAAGCAGCGCACCGCCAACCACGTCTGTCGTACTGCGTTCCATCGAAACCACGGCCTCGTTGGTGTCCGCCTGAATGGTGCGCACGAGCACTTCGATCTGCTTGGTCGCATTGGTCGAGCGCTCGGCAAGACGCTGCACCTCGTCGGCAACTACCGCAAAACCGCGACCCGCCTCGCCGGCCATTGAGGCCTGGATCGATGCATTGAGCGCCAGGATGTTGGTTTGCTCGGCGATGTCATTAATCAGTTCGATGATGTTGCCAATTTCCTGTGAGCTCTCGCCGAGTCGCTTGATACGCTTGGAAGTCTCCTGGATCGTTTCGCGAATGGTGTTCATTCCATCGATCGTGCGCCGCACCGCTTCCCCGCCCTTGTGCGCCACTTCAACCGAATGTCGCGCAACGTCCGACGATCTCTCCGCGTTGCCGGACACTTCTTCGATCGACGCCGCCATCGAGACGATCGATTCAGTCGCAGCGTTGATTTCCTTGGCCTGGTTGTCAGCGGCTTTGGCAAGGTGTGCAGCCGTGTTCTCCGTCTGCTTGGTCGCCGTATCCACCATGAGCGCCGTGTCGTTGACCGTCGCCACGAGTTTGCGCAGCTCCTCGATGGCGAAATTGAAGGAGTCGGCGATCGTCCCCGTGATGTCCTCGGTCACGGTTGCCTCGACGGTCAGGTCGCCGTCGGCGAGACTGCCCATCTCGTCGAGCAATCGCAGAATCGCCTGCTGATTGCGTTCATTCTGCTCAGCCTGTTCTTTTGCCGTTCTCTCGAACACCGACGCCTTGGAATGCAGGTACAAGAGCACCCCTATGAGAACCAGTGCCAACCCAATGGCGCCTATCGGAATCCACATCAGGGTGAGGAACGACGGCAGCGCACCGGGCGCGGAACCAAAAGCCGAACCCAGCAGGTTATTCGCCGCTGCCGCCAGGTCCGCCTGGGCGGCGGGCAAGTCTGCGAGCAACGCGAGACTGCTCGTGAGTGTGGCCGACTGTTCTTCGAGGCTCGCGAGATTGCCGACGATCGGCACGAGCGCCGCCTCGCGACCCGCGTTGTTCAATGCGCGCACGTCCAGATCGCTTGCCTCGCCGGACAGCGCGTTGACGACATTTCGCAGGAACGCGACATCTTCGGCGATTAGCGTTGCATCGGCGACACCGGGCCACGCGGATGCCGTCTCCTGAATGCGGGCCGCGCGCTGCTGAAACTCCTGGATGACGGCCGTGGATCCCGAGCGGTCCAGAAGTTCGTTTGACTGTTCGAGAATCACGGTTGCGTCAGCACCCATTTGCGTTGCCGCAGCTTGCACAGACTCGAATTCGTTCCGTTTGCCAAGGATTACAGCCGCTCGCGACTCCAGCTGCTGCCAGTCGGCCGAGCTTCCGGGTGCACCGGCGCGCCTGAGCGATGCGATGTTCTTGATGCTGTTGTCGAGCTTGTCGAGCGCACCGACGTCGCCCGCGAGGACCTCGGTGGCCTGTGAAGGAACAGCCTGTGACAACGCGGCCAGTTCGGTCGTGCTCGAGCCGCCGCTCGTTGCCTGCAGGTAAACCAGCGCTGACGCGCCAACCAGGCATAAAGCGATCAGCGCCGAGACAGTTCTGAATGCAGAAGCATTTTCGGTTTTGTTGGCCATGGTATTTCGGACCCTTTACTCTGCAGCTGCCTGCAGAAACGTTTTGCTTTCGACTAGATCGAAGAGGTTAAAGACGGGCCAGGCTTCATCGCCCCGCTGATAGGTGCCGCCCAGGAAGCTGTCGCAGCGCACGATCGTCTTCGCTGCATCCTCCTTGTACTCGTGCTCCATGAAACGACGAAAGCCAAGGACCTCGTCGACAACGAGGCCTGCCGGTACCTCGCGGTGATTAATCGAGATTACGCGCGTCGTTCGCCTGAGTGACGTGCGGCCGCTGCCGAGCATCAGCTTTACGTCGATCAGCGGCAACAGGTGGCCGCGCAGGTTTGCGATGCCGAGCAGCCAGCGCTTGGCGCCGGGCACGCGGGTCATGGCCTCGGGCAACATCAGGACCTCGCGCACGTCGTCACGACTGGCGACGAACTGCTCTTCGCCGATGCGAAAACCCACGCCGACCCACTCGGCCGACGTCGCACCCGCGCCCTTCCCCGCGTGGGCTGCGCGGCTGCGCTGCTCCATTTCCTGCAGCAGAGCAAAAGGCTCTCCTACCAGCGCTGCAAGGTCAGCGGTAGTGCTCATTCAGTCCGCCATCACCGAGTCGATCATTGCGACCAGTTCTTTCTCGGCCACGGGTTTGACGAGGTATTCGACGGCGCCCTGGCGCATGCCCCAGATCTTGTCGGTTTCCTGGTCCTTGGTCGTGATCATGATCACGGGAATGTCGGACGTCTTCGGATCCTTCGTGAGACGCCGGGTTGCCTGGAAACCGTTCATGCCCGGCATGACGACGTCCATGAGAATGCAATCCGGCCGCGCCGACGCGGCCGCCTTGATCCCTTCTTCGCCGCTGTCGGCAACGAGCGTGTCGTAGCCGGCTTTTTCGAGCATGTTCTGAAACAGGTGCAGCTCTGTCGGCGAATCATCAATGATAAGAACAACTGCCATCCTTATAAGTCCTTAGTTGATCTGGTTGGAGATAGCGCCAAGCAGTTCGTCCTTGGTGAACGGCTTGGTCAGGTAC
>Ga0209456_10000434_pt1 | contig 22904 bp, 19 predicted proteins | sample COG_11_FD_184755 | JGI IMG/M metagenome (GOLD analysis project Ga0209456, IMG submission 184755) | Pelagic marine sediment microbial communities from the LTER site Helgoland, North Sea, for post-phytoplankton bloom and carbon turnover... | ecosystem: Environmental > Aquatic > Marine > Neritic...
CTTTCTGTGAGTGCGGTTTCGGAGTCGGCCATTTTAATCAAGACCCGCACAACCGAATAGGATACAAAAGGAGCGATGATTCCCGGAAAAAGGATGCATTTGATGAGCATTGCCCGATGAAGTTGACCGGAAACCAGCGAAAAAACCAATTCAAGTCCTACGGATCCCAGAATTGAAATCAGCGTGATGACCAGAGCAGTTTTTACCGTTCCCAATCTTAGTATCCATTTCAAAATCATTTCGGCTTTCCTATTAAACTCAGGAATTACAAATGGTTGGTTTAATCCAGGGCTTCATGAGCACCTGTGTCCTATCAAATTTTCAAAAACGATATTCAATACCACTGGTTGAAATATCGGGGTAGTTGATAACAACGGTCTGATAAAATTATTATAAACTCTATTGTTAGTATCGGTCAGTCGGCGTAATTCTTTACAATTTGGTTGATAATATGCTGCCGGTGGGAAAAAGCCGTGAAAATGGGGTGATGCGGTTGCGTAGAATTACTGTTAGTAACGTAAATTCAGTTACTTGTGAATAAAATCAAAGATGAGTCTTTGCGGCTCATATTTTGCCAAAACAACTCGGGGTCGGACAAGTAGATCCAGCGATCATCCCTCGACAAACCTGGCTTCCACCCAGCCGGTGCTGTAATAGTCTTCCGGCAGATAGGTCAGCTTATCACCGTTGAGCTGTTTCATGAAAACCTGATTAAATTGCATGAAAAATGTTGGTTGGCTACCATCTTTTGGAATGGCGACCAGATCCGGCGGTTGTAGAAACGGGGTGGTTTTAAAAGCGCCCTTCTTCCATGTATAAGACCGTTGTCTGGGCAAACGCGCATAGCCATTCTGCTTTCCACCGGACTCGACTCCGGATAGCACGGTAAAATAATACCCCTTGTATGGTTTTAGCCTATACCCGAAGCGTTTCTGTCCGGCCGGATCGGAATGGGCTACCTTTTTATCGATAAGGGCCATGGATTTTTTCTGTTTACGGCTATACAGATAAAACAATCCGGCTAGATCATCGCCATACTTTGAGCGATCCTTACGCCGCGCGCTGGCAATTTGCTTGAGCGTTTTGACAATGTCCCGGTGGTTTACGATGTCCTGTTTAAATTTTGTGTAGCGGGCTTCATCCACCGTACGTTGGCGAACATCAAAATCAATCGTTTTATTAATTTTTTCAGTGGCCACATCGACGACAAACCGGGCGGGCACTCCCCAGAAATACATTTTTTTACGGCTTCCATTTATACCGGTATACCCGTCCTTGCGTAACCGCAATCCCTGGGCATCAAATGCCATCGATTGGATCACATCTGCATTGCCGGCATCCAGGGTGATTTCATTCTGATTGAAAATAACCTTGATCGATTGTCCGGATGGCAGCTTTTGATAGCTGTTTTTGCCGTCGGCCTGCTTTTTAAAGGTCATTTGCTCGATGGTCGATGCCAGTTCCATTTTCACTTTGCCAAAAGCGGCATGGGCGTTTTTGAGCTCACCATTTGAAAGCCCGTAACTGAAACCGGCAGGGCTATGGAAGGCGTTGCCAGATAAATAGACGGGCTTACGCTCGCCAAAAAAATGAACCTCCCAGCGAATATCGCCGCTAAAGGGTCCCCGCGGCAGGCTAACCCGCAGGCTATCGGTCCACATCATACCGCCGGCTTCTTGCCATTCAACATCCAGGGTGTTGAGTTCTTTTTCAGTGTAGCTGGCAAAGCTTTGCATCGGTCGATGATCGTAGCGCAGCCTGGCCGGCGTCTCCGGCTTATGGGACAGAACCAGCTCCTTGCCATGGTTTAGATCGGCCACGACGTCAAAAGCGTGCTCAAAGATTTCTTCAACCACCACAACCTGGAGCCGATAGATTTCGCCTTGAAACCGGCTGGCCGCTGATGAAGCGCCGCTCATGGATTCCTTGGAAGCCAGTGATCGACCGGTACTGTCGATTGCAAAAAGCCGAGCCGACGCGCCGCCCCGAAAGGTGACTTTGGCCACGTCCTTTTCCAGCCGGTGCAGCTTCACTGAAACCGCGTCCGTTTTCCGGACCGCACCGGCTTTGTCATTGGTCGCTACAAATTCGAATATTTTCAAACGGGCCGGTAATGCAATGTTAAACTTAATTTTTGCAGATCCCAGCGTTTCGGCCGGCGTGTTCTTTTTGACATTGATTTCGATAAAGCCGGGTGAAGCACTGCCCGGGTGAATGATGTGTTGGAAGCTCTTTTCTTCCACCCGCCGGATATCGACACCATCTGTTGATAGGACCTCGCTGACTTCGTATTTTAACTTGGCTAAAGACGCATTCGGAATCGCCAGGGTGTCAAAATCCAGCGTCATACGGGGCTCATCACCAAAACTCCAGTAATTGCCCGGAAATAAATTTTGCTCGACTGCTGCGGGTATGGTTTTTTTCAGGATTTCGATGTTGACCACCGGTAAGATGCGCGGTGTATCGACGTATTGGGCGGCAACCTGACCCTCTGAGGGGGATAATTCCATACCCGCAGCCAACATCTGACCGATGGTCGCCTCCGACAAGGCGCTAAAGAGGGCCTCGTCATGTGTTTGATCCCAGTTGAGGCCAATCATCAGGCGGTTGTTTTTGTGCGCCAGGGTGTGTTTATAGCGCGGATCATTGAAAATCTCGATTAGCTTTAAAACCGTACCGTCGACATCCAGATCATCTGGATTTCCAGCCTTTAACTGCCGGTATATTTGCTTTCCATCGACCCGTTTACGAAATTGCTGGGCATAGCTGAGCATGCGTCCGTTGGTCTCATCCAGGCGAAACCCGATTGCCAGGGAATCGACGCCTTTCAGGGAATCGGATACCTGGTTAACAATGCCGCCTCCCATAGCGATCATCATGGCGGCCTGGGGGTTTTGTTTCACCACAGGGTTGCCTTGAATTTTTTTCTGCCATTTCGCATCCAAATTTTCAGGGATTTGAATCGCCAAAGTCGCCAGATCCCCGGGTTGAGCAATGGCAGCCATCATCTGCGCCACCTGTGCTTTTTGCAGCGTTTGCGGCCCCTCGGCAAATCTTTTGATTAAATCTGCGGGTGCAAATATTGCCTGATTATCGATAAACTGAACCCGGTACAGATCGACCGGAAAGCTATTTTGTATATCAGCCGGAATAGCGTCTTTTTTGATGCGATAGAGTCCATCCGGGTGCGACTCCAGTACTTGCACGTAATTAATCTGGGATGTCAGCAGTGTTTTAAGATTGTTGCCATCTTCTCCCCTGGCAAAAATAACCGGCAAAACCGCGTGTTGTGAATGCCCATAGAAATAAAGCTCAACATCTGTCAGGCCAAGCGATTTGATAAGCGTGGTTGTCATTTTGTAGCGGATGTTTTTTTTGTCCGCCGCCGTGTTTTGATCGACAGCTGCCAGCAATAAGGGCACATTGAGTTTAGCCGCTAAAAACGGTTCGGCAGCGACCCAGCTGCCGGTCGCAACGTTGGTTTCAAAACCAGGCTCTTGTTTTTGAATGGCTGGTTTTTTTGCAAAGATGCTGCCCCATCCGATGCCGCCGTCACTCAACTTGGACCATTGGGTAATCGCAAAATACCCGCCCAGCACCAATAGAAGAATGGCGGCCACCGCTAATAGCGGTCTCCGCTTTTGCCAGATGGGATTCACGCGTTGGCCGCCATCGGCAATTACCGGGGCATCTGCATTGTCAAACGGGACTTGCGGGTTTTTGTTTGGCTGCGGTTGAGCCACCGGCATTTCGTTTTTAAGTGCCGGGATGTCTGTTCGAGTCGCTTGTAATGACATGGGGCGGCCGCAGGCTTTGCATTTGGTGGTTTTGACACCCGGTGGAATCTTGGCGGCATTTATGCCGTATTTTTTGCCGCAATACAGGCAGACAATAGTTAAGGTTCCGGCGTTTTGCGGTTGTGAACTCGGCGTAGCCACGGTGGCTTCGGGTTTTAAAGAAATGTTGTGACCGCAGGATTTACAACGCGTGCTGGTGACACCCTGGGGGATGGCACTGGATTTGATCTTAAACTGCTTGTTGCAATATTGACAGTTGATGTGCACAACCTCTGATGCCGCAGCCGGCACTGCCAGCGGTTTTTGCGGGCGAAGTGGAACCGAACCCCCGCAGACTTTACAACGGGTGGCGTTGACATTAGGAGGTATCTTGCTTGAATTAACAGAATAGACTTTTTTGCAATTCGAACAGCTGATTTGCATGATTAAGTTCCCGATTTATGGGCTTGGATGCTTCGGGTATTCAGAAAATTTGTGTTGCTGAATTTAGCAGGGCGTAAAGATAACCCGTTAGCCGGTAGATCCGATTGCCCGCTGGTTGGGAAGAAGGTTTTTGTCAGTTAGGGTTAGCGGTTAACCGGCTAACGGGCCAACGGGCAATAGAAACATTTAAAAGGCAACTGATATAATTATCTCATATAAATGGAATCTTCGCAAATTTTTCGATACCCTAAAAACCCAATAATGATGAATCGAATTTAAGATGATCTTGAGGTGAGTTTTTGGAGGTACGCGTCCCACTCCATGGGCAGGAGTTGTTTTTTGGCGTTGTTGCAGCTTTTGCAGCAGGGGACCACATTGCCGCGGGTGCTTTTGCCGCCGCGCGCAATCGGAACGACGTGATCCATGGTCAGCTCTCCGGCGGGTGTCGGGCTTCCGCAGTAATGGCATTCACCTTTGGCCACCCGGCGCTTCCACCACTGGGACTCCCTCAGATCCCGGGCTTTGCGGCGCTCGTGTTTCAGATCCGATGCTTCCAGATCATAGGCAAAGGGTTTGACAGATTTTCTTTTTTTCATTGTTCTTTAATTACCTATATTACTGAAAAAAGCACCTTAAATCTGATCAACAAATTTTAAACTCATACTGAAGATGGGCGGAGGTAAACTTTGCCCCTACATTTGCCTGAACAGATAAAAGAAACCTAGGGGCGGGGTTTATCCCCGCCCGGATTAGCGAGAATTTGATTGATCCTGTTTATTCAGCGTATGAGCCAGCCAGTTATCAATCTCTGTTTTTAAAATTTCATAATAGGCATCGGAGCCGCCGAGGCCCCGGCGGCCGAAAAAATAGTTTATTTCAAGCATCAGGGGTTTGATATGTTCCTCAATCGGAGCAAAGATGACATCGAAGCCGGCCAGATTGATGCCGGTTTTGTTGCACAGATTTTTTACGAATACCTTTGCGACATTTTGTCTCACGGGTGCTAATGCCGCATCGATTCTGGCCCCCCGCGATACATTAGACTTAAAAGCGTCCGCATTTTCCTGAATCCGCCAGTATGAAATCAAGGTCTGTCCGATGATGACCACCCGCAGGCTTCTGCCCTGCGTGGGCACATATTCCTGCAATAAAAAGCCCTTTTGACCCGAACGTTCAAATTCAGCTGCTTTTTGTAATATTTTTTTAAGATCGTCTTGGGAATTTATAAGAAAAACGGTTTCACCTTCACCGCCCCAGTCAAATTTAAATACACACGGTAGTTCAAAAGCAATATCTTTTGGGTCGTCACCGTATTGCTGCCAGAAATCCTGCAGCGCTGCATATGATTCGGCATGCGGATGTGCGGTGCCGTTTTTTTGAAACAGCTGTATCTGACCGATTTTACCCGAATAATTAAAGCGAGTACTATAATTCGGGAAAACATGCCGGCAGTTATGGGTGGCCATTTCGTACAGCGATTGGCGGCACCCCTGGGGCAGTACCACCGCTTTGGCTGCTTTTATGGCGGCCAGATCGTCTGCACCGGGGTCGCGCCCGGCGCAGATGATATTCTGGTCGGCTTCAAATAACGGATGAAAAGATACGATCATAAAAAGTTAGCTCGGAGCTCTAAGCTGAAAGCAAAAACAAATAATTCTGAACATCAAACAATCACCTTTCAGGACAAAATAACAAGATATAGAATGAAGTCAACAACATCAGTTGATAGGAGCGATGGGGTGATGTCGATCGCAGTTTTTCGCCCGGGGTGCGGTTTGCTATTTCGCCAGATATCTGTAGAACTGTTGATCCAGAAAATGGTCTATTTTGTATCGCTTGGGCTCAAGCTGCATGTGAAGCATTGCATTAATCAGCATTTCTCTCTCACTGTTTAAAAATTCTGCTTTCTTGTCGTGAACATCCGCATAATTCCGAAGTGTTACAGACCTGGATGTATATAACAACTCTGCTAGTGATTCACACTTCTCAATCTTTTTAATAATGCAGCTTTCGTACACTTTAATCAGATCCTCTTTTTCATCTGCTATTCCGGGTGAGGAAACCACCCCGATCATAGCACCAACGGCAATCAATCGGCCTATGATCAATACTTTTGCATACATGTTGCTCTCCTTTCATTTGCTAACCGAAAAGGCTCCATGTTTGTAGGTTGAAAATGCAGAATCAATTAAATAGAACAGGTGAGGTCGCAATCAGAAATGACAAGGAAATCAGCGGAAAACCATCGGGTCGACTCAATTGGAAGTTTGCCAAGCCCTAATCCGATAGGTGAGCAAGATGGATGCCAAAGTATTTCATATGGAGGCAGGAAAGGATGTGTCTCGTAAGGGGTTAATATCTATGCTATTTTTTTATTTAATAAAAAATGCTGCCATCCAGACGTCATTATCTGGCTTTTGAAACTGTCAACAATGTTTACAGGGGGGGGTATCTGATCGTTTAAAATGCACCAGAAAATAGCATCTTTGTCAGGGTGGAGACCAATGGGCCGGTGGGCGCCGCCATTCCTGATGGAGCTAAGCCTCATTAGATTCCTTTTTTAGCTTTTCCGATTCAGCGGCACATGAAAGGAACATGATGGCAATCGGTACTACGGCCGCAAACACCTTTATGATCTTCAGATAACACCCTGTTTTTGATTGTTCAGGTCTATCAAAATTTTAAGTATTTGCCCCAGAAAATCAATATCTAAAACCTATTTTTAGTCGATTTGACCCCTGCCATGAAAAACTCTAGTGGGTAGATAACCATGCCAGATGATGTCGCGCTGGCTCAGGTGTGCGGACGCCGCTTTATCCGGCGGGCGGTAGACCAGGCGGAACTGCTCGGTGAATTCCAGGCTGCCGATCTGCTGGATTTTGTCCTCAGCTTTGACCAGCCAGCGGTCGGTGGAAAAATCGATAACAAAACCTCTTTGCTGGCCGGGTGCCAGGGTCAACACATCAAAATCAGAAGGAACAATTTCGGCACACAGATCATGTGCCAGCGCCCAGCGCTGTTTTGCCCACGCCACCGGCTCGAGAGAAAAAGAGCAATAGTCGGGCAGATTGACGATCGCCAGGGGTTCATCGGTGGCGTTGGCCAGCGTCAGCTCTACAGTGGCGCTGCGCGGCGCTTCCTGGTTCTTCCGGTTCCTTTGCGGATTGCGCAAAACCTGCAAACCGAGTCCCAGCGGGCTCCAGCGAAACCCTCTGATGACCGCTTTGCCGCCGCGGCTCACTGCAATTTCCATTTCCATCGGAATTTGGATGCCGGTTCGATTGCCGCGCTGCTTTTCAATCTCGCGGCCCTTGCCCTGCTCGACAAAATAGGCTTCGATGCCGTAATTGATCCATAAGGGGCCGGTGACTGACGCCAGCCGGTGCGGATATACGCTGCGGCCGGTAAGATACAGGCCCTGTTTGGGTTTGTGAAGATCGGCTTCTGTCAGCTCGTACAGACCGTTGGGCCCTTCCGTCAAAGAAACATATATCTTTTGCCCCTTTTTCAATTCTTTAAGACCCTCGGTATCTTTAATGACCGCTGGCGGCATCCGCGATATCTCGTAATTTAGGCGTACGTAATCGCCTCTGAACAAATCACGCGGATCGATGGGCGCGGTTCGCAGGTGGATGATGTTTCCGCGGCGCAGAATATATTCGCGCTCAGCGGCCATGTAGGTCAGCACGAAGAGCTGCAGAATGACCGCTCCTATGACAATGGATTTATTCATACGGATTTTTGCTCAATTTGCTTCCTGGTTCTGGAATAATACAGGCCCACTGAAAACAGCACCGCGCCGGCAATGAAAAAAACCAGCGATCGCATCACCAGACTGCGGAACAGATCGGTATAGCGGGCCATCGCAATGACTGCAAACAGGACACATCCGGTCACCGTGATTTTCAGGTTGAGGGTTTTACAGCCGGTCATGATCATCAGAATGCATTGATATAAAAATAAGATATTGAAAACCGCCATGCCCAGCCACCCTTTCAATGGGATCAACCCCAGGGTATTGAGAATCATCAGGCCCAGGGTGGCCAATACACCATAATATTCGGCGCTCAGCGCGCTGTTGGGCTGACCTTTTTTCCGGGCTGTCGGCCAGATGGCCCAGGCCCAGGCGCCGATAGCTGCCAGTGCAAAAGAGAAGAAAAACAGACTGTGCATAAACTGATCGAACTCAACCGACCAGGTACCTTTGCCCCGATGATAAAAGCTTAAGATCAACAGGATTCCGAAATAGATAAAAAATCCAATAAAAGTAAACACCGGGCCCATTTCCGGAAAAAGATTGCGCTTGCGGACTACATTGCCGGCCGCAATCAATATGCAGCTGCAAAAGAAAAAAACCAGCGCCGCCAGATCGCCTTCAAGTAATGAAACCGACGGGAAAAGCGTCACCAGAAAACCGATGACTCCAACGGTGACCAGTACCCGGGAGTGCCTGAGCCAGGCCAGCGGCATGATGCTGACTAAAATCAGAAACGGCGAGATCAGGTGGGGATCCTTGAAATCAAAGGCTTCAAAGCAGTTCCAGAGCACAAACAGCAGGACTGCCCCGGTGCCGTGGGCAATCGACGGCAATCCCCAGGCCATGGCCAGAGTGCCCAAGCCCCAGATTAAAAATGCGGTGGGGTAGTGCTCTTCAATATGGTAAATTTGGGCGATCAACCAGATGCCGGCACCAAAGATCATGGTGCCCAGCAGGTGCAGCCCCTCGCCGGCGGTCTGGTGCGGGCTATGCGGCCTCCTGAGCCAGAAGCCGGCGCCGTGCGCGCCAATCAGGGCCACAAAAATAACCGCCAGCTTCGCAAGCTTGGGCATTTGCTGCCAGTTGTAGGCAAATAACAGAATAACGCCCAGCCCGAATAAAATAGCGCCGATGCTAAAAAAGATGATGCGGCCCCAGGCCGGCCCCTCCTCCGGTGTGGGATAACGCTTCTTGATGGCCTGGCCCTGCTCCGGCTCGATGATGTCGGCGTTTACCCACCCATCGATTTCAGCTATCAGCCATTTGATGTGTCTTTTCATATGGGTTTAGACAATCTCAATTATATTTCGATGTGCGCGTTTGCCAGTTTGTATTCATTTTTTTGTACGTATAATTGTAGTCATGATTGTCATAAAAGATCAAATTTATCGTTATTTGATCTCCAACTTTCAAATGTAGTTAAAAATGTTTAGTTTTCCATATTAGAAGTCATTTGTGCTTTATTGTTATTGACAATTTTAGTAAAATTGGATGATCATATCAGAAGGAGAGGAGTTGTTATCAATCCCATAAAAAAGGGTGTTTTATGATGAATATTTGAAAACCCATTTCTCAGGGCTTCGAGAAATGGGTTTTATGGTATCGTGAAACAATAAAAAACAGCGTTGCAGATCTCTTTAACTAAGGAGGATCTATGCAGAAGTCACCTGATAAGCCTATTCAGGGTTCACTGTTTGAGGAAAATTATTTGACACGCACACTGGGCTCTTTAGCAGTTAATCCTGATTTGGCATTAACAGAGCTTGTTGCAAATGCATGGGATGCAGGAGCTTCATTTGTAAAAATCAAAATTCCTTCTGACCTTGGAGAAAAGTTAATAGTTGAAGACGATGGCTGTGGAATGACGCCAAATCAGTTTCGGAAACGTTGGATGACATTAGGTTATAACCGATCAAAACATCAGGGCAAATCTGCCGAATTTCCAGTGAATCGAAAAGAATGGCGTAGAAGGGCATATGGACGGAACGGCGTTGGACGACACGCCCTACTTTGCTTTGATAATATCTATAAAGTTCGAACTAAACGAGATGGAAGGATCTCGCTTTTTATTGTTTCGGAAACAAGTGGACAAGAACCATTCGTATTAATGGATGAAAAAATTGAAGAGGGTGAAGGACATGGGACAAAATTGACAGTTGCTGTCAAATGTAACCTGCCAGATCCCGAACGAATCAGAACGGTATTATCCGGCAGATTTCTCTCAGACCCTCAATTTAAAATCTATGTTAATAAACAAACAGTTGCACTAACAAAACATGAAGGGTTAATCGACCAATCTGAAATTCAAATTGATAATGAACTTAAAGTCGAAGTCTTGTTTTTCAAACTCGATGATACGAGCAAGCGAGTATTGCACCATGGTATTGCATTTTGGGTTGGTGGTCGTTTGGTTGGTGAGCCGACATGGACGTTAGCAGATCGTATTATTCTTGATGGCCGGACCAGATTAGCTAAACGCCATACAATTGTTGTTCGGGGAGAGGATCTTTTTGATTTGGTTCTTCAAGATTGGAGCGCTTTTAAACTGCTGCCTAAAACTGAGAAACTGTTCTCCAAGGTAGCTGATTATGTCGAAAATAAGATTAGAGAAATAGCATCTGATCAAATTCAAGAAACAAAAGAGGAGGTTATTCGTCGGCATCGTCCAGAAATAGAAAAGCTCAGACCTCTTGCGCAGATTGAAGTAGGTGATACCGTAAATCACATCACAAATAAATATCCAACTTTGGGGCAAGAATATGTTTCAATAGCTGGAAAAATAGGGGGACGCCCATTAAATTATAAGTTTCTTTGCGCGAAAGTTTGTGCTATATGAATTTGTATGCCCCGTAAAGCTCGCATAGATGCGCCTGGTGCTTTGCATCATATCATTGTTCGCGGAATCGAAAAGCGCAATATTTTTAAAGATAATACCGATCGGAAACGCTTTGTAAAACGTCTGGGTGATATATTAAGCGAAAGCCAAACCCCCTGTTACGCCTGGGCCCTGATCCCCAATCATTTCCATCTGCTTTTAAAAACCGGTCTCACCCCGATTGCCACCCTCATGAGAAGACTGCTGACCGGCCATGCCGTGAATTTTAACCGCCGCCACAATCGATCCGGGCACCTTTTTCAAAACCGCTATAAGTCGATATTGTGCCAGGAAGATAGTTATTTGCTGGAGTTAGTGCGCTATATTCATCTAAATCCGTTGCGGGCAAAACAGGTACCTTCTCTAAAAAAATTAGATATTTACCCTTACAGTGGCCATTCTGTGCTAATGGGTCGCTATCAAAATGACTGGCAGGCAGTGGGTGATACATTAAAACTATTTGGTAAAAAGGTGGCGAAGGCTCGCAAGCGATATCGCAAGTTTGTAAAAAATGGCGCACATCAGGGCCGGCGACCCGAGTTGGTAGGTGGCGGTCTGATCCGAAGTGTTGGCGGGTGGCACGCGTTTAAGGCGTTAGATCGGACAGATGGGCACCAAAAAAGTGATGAGCGGATATTGGGTGATAGTGACTTTGTCGAAGAAGTGCTAAAAAAGGCCGCGGAAAAGCGTGAACGCCACTACCAGCTGGAAGCTGAAGGCTTCACTGTTAATCAAGTAGCCAAAAGGGTGGCTTCAATACTGCACATCAAAAGGGAACACGTATGGAAAAAAGGAAAGCACCCGCAAACTGTAAAAGCGCGCAGCCTGTTATGTTACTGGGCGGTAAGTGAGCTCGGCATGACCACCACTGAGCTTGCCAGGCGAATCGGAATCACCCAATCGGCAATCAGCCAGAGCGTTAAAAGGGGTGAGATCATTGCCAAGCATAATGGATTTAAATTAAAAGAATCATAGAAACTTATAATTTAATGGGCGTCCCCTATAATAAAATAAAAAGTGGGATGCTGAATAGGCTGCTAGGTTCTGTGGGGGGTTGGACTTCCTTGAATTAGACTGAATCTGCGTTCTGACCATTCTTTCTTAGCGGCTTTGCGTCTACGGTCAACTCTTTTTCTGCGGTCCCTGCCTGATCTTTTTTCTGGAAAATATTTCATAAATACATATACCCGGCGATCCGTTCCTGAACGGGTTCCACCATTATCTTGCAGTGTGCTTTTTTTATTGCTTTTAACGAAGGGTTCTTTGTTAAGCACAGCAATGATACCTTTCAACCGGTTTCGAATGGTTTTGGTATCCTTTTTTTTATATTTAGATAAATCGAAACCACAATATTGGCACCGATGTATTCCTTCCTGCGGCAAATTACATCTTGGACATTTATGCATTTTTACTGGTGGCATTTTTAAAAGGGCTTATAAGATTTTCTGCTTACCGAGACCATTCTATGCGAATAAATCACATGCGGTCTTTAATTTTAGACTTTTACTTAAAAGCGCTTAAGGTCACCCGCGCCTTTGGGGTGCCAGCCAAGCTTTTGTCAGCGCAATAAAAACAAAACAGCAGTTAACAAAAAAGCAAAAGCGATCAGAAAACAAACTTTTTTAAGAACGTCAAGCACTTTTTTTTGATTTTCTTTGGCAGTTTCTGCCGGCGATGCGTAGCGGTAATATCTGAAGCTTTTCATGTTCCCTCCATCAACTTCACGGGTTAATGTGTACTCCAAATTCACCTCGAAGACTTCGAGAAAATACTCTACATGATTGCATTGAATAACAGTATAGGAATTGAATAAAAGAAAAACAAATAAATGTCAATTAAATAATTATAAATGATAACAAATGATTATAAAGAAACATAGGTTTGTTTATTTCTATAGATAAAGATAATTAACACCAAGGTAAGGCTTTTCCCTGTTTACGGATGTTATCGGTTTGTTAATAGCAGCTATAGAAAGAGAAAAAGATTGTCTGGGTCAGGTCGTAATTCCTGCAAAATATTAAAGAAGGAAAATTTGACTCATATTTTTTTGCGATCTTGCTGCAGGTATGAGATCATAAACGTAATATTTCCAAAAGAGCATGAGACGAAATTAAAAAAAATGGGGAAATATGAAAAAGCCCAGAGCGAAAAGAATATTTTTCATTATCTTATTTTTACTGGTTCTTCCACTTTTTGCTACCTGGATTCTTGTTGCCCAACCCGCCCTTTCTAAAAACGACCCTTCCAAGCTGACGCTGGATAGAGCAAGACTAAAGGCGCATGTTGTAAAGCTATCAAGTGATTATTTCCCGCGGAGTTATAAAAATACCGAAAACCTTGACCGCTGTGCCCAATACATACGGGCCCATTTCGAAAAGGCCGGCGCTGATGTTTCCATACAGGAATTTACGGCTCGGAAAAAAAAATACCATAATGTTATTGGTTATTTTGGAAACAAAGCCGGTGAGCGCATTGTTGTTGGAGCGCATTATGATGCCTTCATCAATACGCCGGGGGCTGACGATAACGCCAGCGGCGTATCGGGCCTGATTGAGCTGGCCTATTTGATCGGAAAAGAAAAAATGAATGCGGGAATTGAACTGGTGGCCTATTCGCTGGAAGAGCCCCCGTTTTTTGCCACCGAAGACATGGGCAGCGCCCATCACGCCAGATTGTTGCATGATCAAAAGGTCAGGGTAAAGTGTGTGATTGCGCTGGAGATGATCGGGTATTTTAGCAGCGAGCCCGGCAGTCAGTTATATCCCATCCCAGCACTCAAGATATTCTATCCGAGCACTGGAAATTCCATCGCGATTGTGGGACGCCTGGATCAAAGAAAAATAGTCAGAAAAATAAAGCGACTGATGAAAGGCGTCACTGACCTGCCAGTCTATTCCGTGAATGCGCCATTAATGGTGACTGGTATCGACTACTCCGATCACCGAAGTTATTGGAACTATGGCTATGATGCGGTGATGATAACCGATACAGCTTTTTATCGGAACCTGAAATATCATACGCCCAATGATACGGTCGACAGGCTGAATTACGAATTGATGGCCAAAACGGTTGTTCAAGTTTTTGAAGCGATCAAGGGATTGGCTGAAGAAAAATTACCAAACGCCGGGGATTAAACGATATTTTATATTTTGCATGTATTCCCGGTAACCTTCTAAATTCCTTTCCAGCACTTTTTCTTCATTGAATATTCTCGGCACTAAAGCGCAGATCATCAGCACCGAAGGGATTAAAGCCCAGTAGGAGCCCAGTGCCAGCGGGGTAAAGAGAAACATCAATGCGACACCCAGGTACATTGGATGTCGAACAATTGCGTATGGCCCGCTGCTGATGACTTCCTGGTCCTTTTCCACTTCGATGACACGCGATGCATAGCTATTCTCTCGTAATACCAGAAAAACAAAACCATAGCCCAGCAACACCATCACATCGGCTATGATAACCACGGTGACAGGCACACGCGTCCATCCAAATCGCTGGTCAAAGCCCGGCAGCAAAAAGGTGAAAATAAAGCACACCGACATGATACCGATAATCCATTTTTGCTCCGTTTCCTTTTCTTTCGACCGCATGCGGCGCTCCAGCAGATCGGGATCGTTTTTAAGAAAATACATTAAAAACGCAAGCATGGAAATAAAGATAAGGATCAGATATACCCATGCTTCCCAGAAATTAAGGCTTCCAACCGGCAAAAAGAACATCGCTAGCATCACAATTAGAAATAGAAGAATCCGTATGAAAACCATTATGATCAATTTGTTTTTCGGCAGGTGGTTGTTGCTTATGGTGTCCTCTTTTCATCGATAGTCGTAAAATGTTATGCCGCAGCAAGGCAGCGCAGAAAATCACAGCCGCCCCATAGTTAATAGCCAAAAACCGCCATATCTAAATTGCGACCAACAATTTTGGGACCATTCCGTCTTTCTGTCGCTTAAATTTTTAAGAATGTATTCCGTAGAACCGATAGTATCTTTGGGCATTGCTATACAGACATTATGATAAAAAGCAACCCTATCATACAGTATGATCTGGATGGGAAGATCTTATGGAAGATCAGGACAAACCAAAATCAAAGGCAGGCACCATCTTTGGAATTGGATTCATTCTGGCAGATAGGTGATGTGGCACAACGGACAGGCGATACACAAGGATAAAATTACATTTAAAAATCGATTTTCCTGCGAGACGAATTTCCCAATAAAAGTAGGATTTACCGGCCCTGATTCCCTCTCGTTACCGCTCCTATGGGCGCTAGATTAACGATGCGGCCGTTTTCATCCACATCAATCGCCGCCGCCCGAATGGCTGAATACCAGACGCCGATTTCGCGGCCTGTGCTGTCGATAATCGTGAATCCCCAGGGCTGAACGGTGTTGCCTGTACCCTGAAGCGATACGCGATCAATCAAGGTTCGGAAATCTTTTGATTGCGTGTCAATTTCAACCCACAGCGGAGAATCCAGTACAAAATCTTTTTGTATACCAGCGACCACAAAGGGTCGGCTATGGGAGCCTCTGTAGTAATAGGTGTGGTTCGGCAGGACCTGGTGGTTTTGAAAAGCCTGGGTAACGTCAGGATTTGAGGTCAGTCTGCCATAATTTGAAGCGGCACATCCTATAAGGGCTGCTAGAAGTATCACCCATAAACTGTTCGTCTGCCACACTTTGCCTCGACTCGTTTTTAATGCTGTCATAATCCATACTTTTCTTGATACAGGGTTGATATTTGTAAAGGAAGGATATGAAAACATCATCATGGTAAATGATTTCGTCAAGTCAATCTTACGATCTATAAAAAAAAGGGTCTTGCGTGATACCCATGGGAATTTCAAGCAAGGCCCTTTTAAGTTTTTACAGATAAGAACAGCCAAGTCATTCAGACTTTTTATTAATTCATCAATCCTTTTTCAGCTGCTAAATTTGCGATCTCTTCAACAGACATGCGACTGAGTTTTTCAAGCGGTATACCCAGTTCGGTGGCGGCAGCCTGCTTTAATTCATCGGCTTGCGGTGTGTTTAAAAAATCGACCGAATCGCTCTTCGAAGCATTCGATTTCTTTTCAGTATTTGGTGATTTACCATTCGCTGCGGCGCCGTTGTGTTTTTTCGAATACCAAAGCAATCCGTTCAACGCCACCACCACTATGCCCAGTATGAGTAAAAAAAGTTTCATTTTATCATTCCTCAAGTAACTTATTGGCATTTAACGAGAATACTTTAGAATTGTTAAAAGAGACCGAACAACAGCGCCAGACGAGAGAATGCGCATGCCTTGTTTTTTTCACGGTGGAGCTCTGCAAAGGAATCCGGTAAAGGACTTTATTTAGTTGCTTATTTATGTTATAATATTGGATAGTTTGTGAGAGTCTTGATAAGATGTACATCCTTAAAAAAGGGGGGCAGTTCATAGTCGGTGCCCCCTTTTTTTCAGGCCGTCGCAAACCGATATGCTTTCAGAAGGGTTGACACCTTGAACAATTTGGCTTTCATCGGCTTCAGCTTAATCGGATTCGTGATCATTTTTCTTTTGCTCCGGGTTCTGCCCCGGCTGAGAGCAAAAAAGAATGATCGTTCAAATGCGCAACATACCTCCCGTTCGACCCACCAACAGACGACCGGCCCGAAAAGAGTCTACAAGATATAGTGCGGATTACTTCAGGGTAAAAAGTCGCCCAGATCATCGGCGCGCTGTTTGTATTTCAACGCTCAGCCGATCTTCTCGTTAAATATGCCGGCTGAAAAACAAGCCCACCGATTCAGCATTACCTTAATTTGAAATGCTAACCGTTTTCCCGATTCGGCTAAACTAGCGCTCCAAGCATTATCAGCACAGCCGATGTAAGGAAAATCACCGGGCAGAGTTTATATGGAAGAAAGTCGATTTTAAATCCTGTGCAAAATGAAACCAGGGCCAGCGCAATGAGAACCACAGCTGAACTAACATGAACTGCCAATGAAACTGGGCTGGTAGGGTCAATGGCAGTCACTATTGCATTGATGGAACCAATGAAGATAAGTGCGACACCCTCAACAAGCCATTCCATGGTAATGATTCGCTTATTATCAACGGATATATCCCCAAATCCCGCGACTACCGATTTCGTTGGAAACAGATGAGCTATTCCCCAAAAGGCAATAAATGCCGAACCTGCGTAAAGCAAGATCTGGCCAAGCATAGATGACCTCCCCAGGTTGCATTAATTTGAAAAAATGAGAACACCTGAAATCAGATACTAGCGGATAGAATCATCTGTTACCACCGCCTTTTGAGTGAAGTCAATTTTAGCGGTATTCTGTCGCTATTTCATCATCGACGCCGAAAAGGTACGAAATGAGTGCAGCCCGCATCCACATACCATTGCGCTCCTGTTTCCAGTAAACAGCGCGCGGGTCTTTGTCGACCTCGATTTCAATTTCATGGCGGCGCGGCAGCGGGTGCATGATGATGCAGTGGGATTGGATGACAGAGAGATGCTCTTTGGTGAAATGAAATTCCGGGTAAACATCGCTTTCTTCCACCGGGGCTTCGGCATATTCTTTTTGAATGCGGGTCATGTAGATGGCATCCACATGAGGCATGACACTGGCAAAATCATCCGTTTCGTGAAATTCGATATTATGTTTATTGAGAAAACTTTTTATATCGTCTTTCATGCGAAAGACTTCCGGGGCAACAAAATACAGCGTGACATCTTTATAATTTCGCATCAGATAGCTAAGCGAGCGCACCGTGCGGCCGCGTTTTAAATCTCCGACCATGGCAATTTTTTTGCCGTCCATCCCGCCGATGTTGCGAAACGAGCGTTCCAGGGTGTAGATATCCAGCAAGGCCTGGGTGGGGTGTTGATCGGGTCCGGAGCCCCCGTTGATAATGGCTACCGGCAGTTTGTTTTGATTCAGCAGCCAGGCGGTCTTTTCGGCAAATCCGGCCTCAGGATGCCGGATAATAATCAAATTCACGTAACTGGCAAAGGTGCGAATGGTGTCCTCCTGTGATTCGCCTTTAACTTCCGAGCTGGTGGAAGTGCCGCGAATTTCAGAAATTTTCATCCCCAGGATGTGGCAGGCGTTCAGAAAGGATATAAATGTGCGAGTGGAGGGCTGCACAAAATAAAGCATGGCGCGCTTGTGTGAAAGCAGGCCGCTTAACTTGCGAGCGCCCATTTTGGTTAAGGCCATGCGACGGATCTGGGTAGCCAGCTGGCACATATTATTCAGGAAATCCCTGTCAAACTGCTGTGAAAATAAAATATCCAGCATACGCCCTTTACGAATAAAGAAATCAAGCTTTTCACTTTTTTCGATTTTATGAAAGTTTTCCCAGCCTTTGTAATTTTGGATCGTGACTTCTTTTGGCTCGTCCATCGAGCTTGCCCTTTCAGCCCATTAAGTTAACTTTAACTATAACCCATCTCAAAAATGCATCTAACGCCCAATGGCTTTGTTGTAAACCGATTCGAAATGCTCGAATACTAGCGTGTATGCTCCACTTTCGAATCGGTTTACGTCGCGCCCTTGAGTGTGATCTACTATTTTTGAGATGGGTTCTAAAAGAATAAAAGATTAAATTAAATCCGCTTTTCGTAATGTTGCGGATAACAATAACAGACCTGGCCCGGACTTTACAAGCCCTGGATTTATAATTTAAATGGCAAAATGAATTTATTTTATTGCTCCTGGAAGCGATTTTATCTATCACTGAAAGCTTGCAACGGATCAAAAGCAACGCACACGGATCATATAGGTGCTGTTACCCCGTCAACCCTATTCGCCGGGTCCCAGCGTGAAGATCGCAAACAACCAGCAAAATGATCATCCTTTTGTAAAGTCGCCGCATCGAACCTTGTTGTACATGTCGGTGCCGGTGCTGTTGTCGCTGGTGGCAGAGCCTTTAACAGGTCTGGTGGATACAGCCTTTGTCGCACGCCTGGGTGCAGAATCCCTGGCGGCCCTGGGCGCGGGTACAGTCGCGCTTTCAAGCATTTTCTGGGCCTTTAATTTCTTAGGTATCGGGACCCAGACCGAAGTGGCCCAGGCTTATGGCCGCAAGGAAATCAAAAGGACCGCTGAAATCGGCGGTCTGGCAATTGCCCTGAGCGCTGCCATTGGCGTCCTGATGATACTCGGCGGGCTGCCGCTGGTACCTTATATATCCACTCTCATGGGCGCCGAGTCCGCAGTCCATGACCTTGCTTCTCAATACATTCAGGTGCGCTTGTTTGGTGCGCCGGCGGTCCTGGTCAGTCTGGCGGTCTTTGGTATCCTCAGGGGCTTGCAGGACATGCGCACACCGTTCTGGGTGGCGGTTAGCATTAATCTGTTAAATATTATTTTAGATCCGTTGCTCATCTTTGGTTACGGACCCTTTCCGCGACTGGGCATTTTCGGTGCCGGTCTGGCCAGCGTCTTCAGCCAGTGGCTGGGCGCCGTGTGGGCAACAACGGTGGTTTTGCGCCGTCTGGGAATGCCAAAATGCCTTCAGATGAGAGATATTTTAAAACTGTTTCAAATCGGACGCGACCTGTTTATCCGTACGGGTTTGCTGACGGCATTTTTTATATTTAGCACCCGGGCCGCTACCCGCAGCAGTGCGGATGCCGGTGCAGCCCACCAGGCCATACGGCAGGTCTGGGTGTTTACCGCGCTTTTTCTGGATGCCTATGCCATCACCGGGCAAAGCCTGATTGGTTTTTTTATGGGCCCCGGTCGGCTGGAGCAGGCGCGCCGTGTCGCCCGGCTGGTTTGCGGTTGGAGCGCTGCCACCGGTGCTGTATTAAGTGCGGCCATGTGGCTGGGTCAGGATCTAGTGGTCCGGCTGTTGCTCCCACCGTCGGCGATACCTATTTTCTTTTCAGCCTGGTGGTTGGCAGTGATTACGCAGCCGATCAATGCCCTGGCCTTTGCCACCGACGGCATTCACTGGGGCACCAGTGATTTTGGCTTCCTGCGCAATGTTATGATTTCAGCCACTGCCTTTGGCGGCATTGCGATTTATTTGCTCGATGAAACTGCACCAGGAACCCTGACCTGGATTTGGTTCATTACGGCTGCCTGGATTACCATACGGGCGGTATTTGGGATGGTGAGGATATGGCCGGGGCTTGGCAATTGCCCACTCAGAAATGGAAAGGAAGTATAAATCCTCTCGCAAAGTTGCCAAGGATTTTTAATTTATAATTTTTTGCAACTTAGTCCGCCGTCGCTTTAGCTATGGCGCGGCATGCGGCTTCGTGTAAAAATATCTCAAATGATCTGAAGCTCTTTTCAACCGGCTAAACGGGCTCAACAGGCATAACCGGCAAACCTAACAAAAGGAGGAATTTGTGCAAACATACACGGCCTGCTACTGGTCTGAAATTGGACCTTTTGAAATTGTCGGAACTTCTAAAGGCCTTTTGACGATCACCTTTAATAAGGACCCATTAGTGACGGATCACGACTTGCCGGCCAGCATAACGAAATGTCTACGGCAGCTGGAAGAATACTTCAAAGGTCAACGTCAAAAATTCGATGTGTCGCTCGTGCTGGAAGGAACCGATTTTCAAAAAGCCGTCTGGCGACAGCTGCAAAAGATTCCCTTTGGTGAGACCGCCTCCTATGGCGATGTGGCTCGGGCAATTGACCGTCCCAAGGCCTATCGAGCCGTGGGAAACGCCAACAACAAAAACCCGGTGCCCCTGATTATTCCCTGTCATCGTGTGATCGGCAGCGACGGCAAACTGGTCGGATTCGGCGGCGGTATCTGGCGCAAGCAGTGGTTGCTGGATCATGAAAAAAGTTTGCTTTAAGACTGTGTATTCGAAAATATTCTATTGCCTGGATCAAGGCAGAATGTTAAACCCAAAAGCAGGAGGACTCCTGGATTCTGTTTGCGCTACCCGATAAATACTGAATTCATCCAAACCGAATGATGCTTTTGCTGTCTCCGTCCTGCGTCTGGTATTTTTAAGAATTATCGGTGGCTCCCGGTCGCAAACCATAATCGCAAATTGCGGGTTACCCATGATCCGACTCACGAATTTGCATAAATCCTACACCATGGGCCGTAATCAGCTGCATGTGTTAAAGGGCATTGATTTGCACGTTGCAGAAGGCGAGCTGGTGTCGGTGATGGGATCCTCCGGATCCGGAAAATCCACCTTGCTAAATGTCATCGGGTTGCTCGACACCCACGATTCAGGTCAATACCAGCTGAACGATCAGCCCATTCAAAACATGACCGAATCCCGGGCCGCGCAATTGCGCAACCGATTTTTTGGTTTTGTTTTTCAATCCTTTAATTTAATCCCCTTTAAAAATGCGCTCGAAAACGTGGCGCTGCCGCTTTACTACCAGAAAATGGGCCGCAAAAAGCGCCTGCGGATGGCCATGGATTATCTGGATAAAATGGGTATGCGTGAGTGGGCCGATCATTTGCCGGGAGAATTATCCGGCGGCCAGCAGCAGCGATGTGCCATCGCCCGTGCCATGGTCACCAATCCTAAAGTCATTTTAGCCGACGAGCCCACCGGTGCGCTGGACACCGATACATCTTATGAAATGATGGCATTGATGAAAACCATCAATGAAGATGGCGTTACCATTATTATCGTTACCCACGAGCACGACATCTCAGACCGCACCGATCGGGTGATCCGGTTAAAAGACGGCGTCATCGAAAATCATCAAAACCCTGAGGCCTAAAACGATGCTGCATTTTATCGACCGACTCCAGGAGATTTACAGCACCATTGAGAAAAACAAGCTGCGAACGGTGCTGACCGGATTCAGCGTCGCCTGGGGTATTTTCATGCTGGTTTTGTTGCTGGGATCCGGCACCGGTATCGAAAACGGGGTTAAAAATGAGTTTCGCAATCTGGCGACCAACAGCATCTGGGTTCATCCCGGGCAAACCAGCAAACCCTATAAAGGTCTCCAGCCGGGACGGCAGATTGAATTTACCAACACAGACTATGATGAAATCAAAACCAATTTAGACGGGGTTGAGCACATTACCGCACGCTATTATCTGTGGAATACGAACCTGATCACCTACAAGCAAGAATACGGTGCTTTCAATATCATTGCCTTTCACCCGGATCACAAATTTCTGGAAAATACCATTCTGAGAGAGGGCCGGCTGATTAATGAACTGGACATCAGCCGGGCCCGCAAAGTCGCCACCATCGGGACCCTGGTCAAAGAGCAACTGTTTAAAGATGAACCCGCCGTTGGCAAATTTATCACCATCAATGGCGTGCCCTTTAAGGTCGTCGGGGTTCATTTCGATGACGGCCGTGAAATGCACCTGCGGCTGATTTATCTGCCGGTCTCCACGGCTCAGAAAATTTTTGGCGGCGGCAATCAGATTCATGCCTACATGTTTACGGTCGGCAATGCCAGTGTCGAGCAGGGCCGGGCCATGGAGAAAACCATGCGCGCTAAAATGGCCCTGCGGCACAACTTTTCTCCGGATGATCCCAAAGCGCTCAGAGTATTTAATACCGTTGAACGTTTTCAGAAATTTGTGAATCTGTTTGGCGGTATTCGTATCTTTATCTGGATTATCGGCATCGGAACGATTGTTGCCGGAATCGTCGGCATCAGCAACATCATGCTCATATCCGTTAAAGAGCGGACAAGGGAGATCGGCATTCGCAAGGCGCTGGGTGCGACACCGGGCGCCATTCTGGGAATGATATTAACCGAATCGGTGCTGATCACGGCGGTGGCCGGATATATCGGCCTGGTGGCCGGGGTGGCGGTTGTCGAGCTGGCTGCCGCCTATCTTCCCAAGCTTGATTTGTTTCAGCATCCGGAAGTTGATTTCCGGGTTGCCATCGGGGCGCTGGTGCTGCTGGTGATTTCGGGAACGATCGCCGGATTCGTTCCGGCCAGGCGGGCGGCGGGGATATTGCCGGTGGAGGCCCTGCGCGACGAATAAGAATCAGCTTATAATCACCATCTTTTGTCCGCTGGCTGCGTTTCCCCGCCGACGCGGGATTTCACATCTAATAATATGAATATTAAGGAGTTCAACAATTTGCTTCAAAATA
>Ga0209456_10000435_pt1 | contig 22859 bp, 17 predicted proteins | sample COG_11_FD_184755 | JGI IMG/M metagenome (GOLD analysis project Ga0209456, IMG submission 184755) | Pelagic marine sediment microbial communities from the LTER site Helgoland, North Sea, for post-phytoplankton bloom and carbon turnover... | ecosystem: Environmental > Aquatic > Marine > Neritic...
CCTTCAACTTGCGGCGATTATACGCCGGACGATTCAGCTGTCAATGGATGTACAATACAGTAAAGCAAGAAAAGTACGTCTGCGCAGGATTAATTTTGAGGCTGGAAAACAAAAGGATAACGGAAGGTAACGCTGCCTCCATCCGGTCCCGGGTTGAAACGGAACCGGCTGATCGTCCGAGTGACACAGTCCGCGACGGCGGGGCTGCCCGTCGTATTCTGGCTGGCCTTCGCATTGGTGACGTTGCCCTGCTGCTGGATCGTGAACGTCACCGTGACCTTGCCCGAGAGCGTCGGGTTCTTGCGAAGCTCGGACTCGTAGCAACGGGTGATCGACTTCAGGCGTTGTTTGATCTGGCGTTGAACGAGGGCGGCGTCGAACTCCCCGCTGCCGCCAACATCGCCGCCGGCGTCGACCCCGACGTCGCCCCGCACCTCGCGCTCCTTGACCGCTTCGCCCTCCTTTGCTGCCTTGCCGGCGCCTTGGCTCTTCTTGAGGGAGCCCAGGCCTGCCTTCTGCCCGCTGCCGCCACCGCTTCGGGTGCGAAGCGTTCCAGCCTCGCTCTTGGTCGCAACGCCTACGCCGGAGGCCTGCGCCAAAACGTCCGCGGCATTGCCCGTCACGGCGCCTCCGGCAAGTACGTCACCGAGAGCGCCGCCATCGCCACCGAGCGCCCCAAGCAGCATTGCTTCGGCCTGTGCCGCGGCCTCTTGTGCGATGCGGGCGCGGCCTTCTGCGCTGGCTTCAGCCGGCTCCGCGCCCGTAGGTTCCCTGCCTTCGGCCCTGGCAGGCTTCTTGTCGGGCGCCTTGCCCTCGGCTTCCTCTTCTTCGCCCTCGCCTTCTTCGATTTCCTCTTCGACCGTTGGCGGTTCCATCGGCGCTTCGAAGATCAGGCGCGCCAGGCTTTCGGGAACTTCCTGGACGCCCTTGTCGACCTCCCAGTCGGCGTTCTCCATGTAGATGATGAAACCGAAGAACAGCATGTACGAGAAGATGACCCAGGTCGTGAACGTCCAATCGATGTTCTTGACGAAGCCGCGCTGAACGGCGGCTGGCAGCTGTGGCTTCGGTGTGATTGGCGGCGCCGACACGAACTCGAAGAAGACCGTGAAGTCTCCCATCCGGATATTTCCCCGCGACGAGTCCGCTAGCTTGATCTGATAGTGCGTGCCGGCGTTTCGGGCGGAGCCCGTTTCTCTGAGGTGTTCGAGCTTCTGGACGCCGCCCGGAAGCGCAACCTTGCCGGTCATCTCGGCCGTGAAGTTCAGGATGTAGTCGTCACCGACGAGCTGAAAGAGCTCGAAGCGCGACTCGAGCTTCGGGGGCAGAGTCCCCGATTTGATAATGAGGTGGTTCTTGGCAGCCGTGCCGATCGAAACCGTCTCTCGGTGCCGAACGATGCGCTCTTCGACGATCTTCTTGTCCCTGAAGAGACCAACGCGCAGAACCTTTGGACCCCGGTGCTTCACCGGGACCGCCTGCATCTCCATCGTCATGGCGCCAGGTCGCGTTCCCTTCCTCGGAGTCTGCGGTTGCGCCATTAGAATGGTTCCTTCTGCACGCTGCGGACCACCTTGCGAAGGAAGCTCGTGCGAAGCTCAAGCACTTCATAGCCCAAGTTGGATCGATTGAGGATGTAAAACGCGTTGGGTTTCTGCACCCGGCCTTCGATGATGATTTCTTCGAGTTGGATCACCCGTGGTTGGCGTTTCTTGGCGTCTTGAGCGAGCGATGTAGTCGCCGACATGGCAACCAAAAGCAACCCGACCAAAACCGTTGAAGCCCATCGTTTCATGAGGCGCCTCCCTGTTCGCGTTCGATCCGACGTCGAGCTCGCTTGATCATCCGGTCGAGGTCACGGAGATACTCGGCCGACTGATCGTCCTTGCTCAAACGTGGTCCCATTTCGGCACGGTAGGTGTTCAGCTCGTCCACCGCCTTCTCGTAGGCACTGAGCTCGTCGAGGCCGGGAAAATCAGCTGCGGCGGTAAGAAAGAGTAAACCGAGGCCGTAGTGTGCTTCGGGAAGCTTCGACTGCAGCTCGAGCGCTCGCCGGTACGCGCGCTGTGCTTCCGTCCATTGTTTGTTTGCTCGGTACCCGTCGCCGAGGTTGACGTGCACCGCTGGCAGCGTGGGGACGAGCTGCTCTGCTGCCTGGAAGTGTGAGAGTGCGCCCGGATAGTTGCCGCCAGCCAAGAGCTGAATACCGAGCGCCATGCGCGCCTCCGCGTAGCTAGGACGCAGCTGCACGGCGCGCTCGTAAGCCGCCATGGCTTCGCGCAAGCGCCCCGGCTCGGCCTTGAGCTTTTCGCCCTGCAGGAAGTGGAGCTCTGCGACCTGTGAATCGACCTCCAATGCCTGGTCGAGGATCGAATCGGCTAGCTCGTCACGCCCCTGGGCACGGCTCGCCTTCACGAGCGCGACCAATGCGGGTACGAAGCGCTCGTCGCACTTGAGCGCCCGCCTCGCAGCCATCCAGGCTTCCTCATACCGTCTGGCTTCGACCAAGACCTCTGCGTAGAGCGCCTGCATTTCGAGATTGGATCGATGCTGGTTGGCGAGTGGTTCTACGGTAGTCACTGCGGCTTGCACCTGGCCCCGGCGGAGTTGAATCGTCGAGATGCCACGCGCGGCGGGCTCGTAGTCGGCAAGCGCCCGAAGCGCGCGCTGGTAGTAGTTGGTCGCGTCTCGATCATTGCCAGCGCGGTCGGCCAGCACCCCGAGGTTGTAGAGCGCCGCGTACGCGTTCGGGTCCCGCTTGAGCGCCGCTTGAAAGCTCTCCTCCGCCACGCTGCGGTCGTTGGCGACCGCGGCGCTCACCCCTCGGTCGAAAGCCTTCTTCGCCTTCGACGACATCGCCGGCCGTGCCGGTCGGCGGCACTGCTCGGCCTGCGTTGCGCCCCAAGGGCTTTGCTCTGCTGAGGAAGGGGTCCCGCCAAGCGCGCCGGGCTCTTGCTCCCCTGGCGCAGCCGGGACCTCACCGCCGGAGCTGGCCTCGGAATCGACCGGTGCTGACGGCGACGTCCCCTTGCAGCCGTACGCGGCCAACAGCATCGCCCCAATCAGCAAGGTCGTCGATATCTCCAGGCGCATCACTCGCTCTCCTTGCTGATAGCAGGCGGCGCGATCCCAGGTCGAATCTCCAGCGGTTTACCCCGTGGCGAACGTGCAAATTCGCCGGGCGCATACCCTTGGAAGGTCGCATCGCGGGCTCGCGCCTCGGCGATGCACTCCGCGATCCGCTCGTCTCCATAGGCCTGAAGCCGGTCGATTGCGATTCGGGTGTACTCGTCGTCGAAGCTGCCAGCCCGGCCTGCCCGCGCGGCCAAGGCGTACCGCGCGACTGCGAAACACTCGACAGGGCGCACCTGGGTGTCGAGCACTTGGCGGACCTTGTCCTCGAAGTCGAGTTGGTACTCTTCGCGTTCGTATTCGTCCGCCTGGCGGAGCAGCCGTTGGAGGTCAGCCGGCATCGTGACCGGTGTGTTCAGGATCGAGCGCGCCAGGATCTCATAGGCGCGGCCCTGGCGCACGTACGAGGCGATCGTCCAACGCGGGCGGCGGTACGGGAAGATCGGTTCGTAGCCGTCCGCGACTGACTGGGCTTGTTTGGAACCGTTTCCGATCTGTTTGGTGATCGTGTTGATGTACGCCTCGACGGTCTTTGGCCTCCCCGGCTTGATCTGGAAATTCTCGAAGCTCGCGAGCTTGCCATCCACCAAGATGAAGCGCGCTTCCGCAGCGTAGCCGGCAGCGATCGACCCGGCAGGTTGTCCGGTTCGTTCGTACGCTGTCGTCACGTCCTTGAGCGCGCTGCGGTAATCGCCCATGCGTCCGCGCGCCTTCCAAGATTGCGCGATTCGCCAGTACGCTTGCACGACCAGATCAGCGGCCTCGCCATCGTTTCCATACGCCTTGATGAAATCGCGCATACCGCTGATCGCCTGGGGATAGCGCCTCTGCTTGTAGGCCATCTCGGCGATGCGGTACAGGGCGTTTCGTTTGGTTCCGCGAGCCTCGACGGTGTTGTGGACGCGACGGTAGTACCGCGTCGCTTCGGGATAGCGTTGGAGACGTTCGAGCAAAATCGCCGAGTTGACGAGACCGTCGGCGCGCTTGCTCTGGACTTCGGGAACACTCGATTTCGCAAAGCGCTGCGAATCGGCGAGGACGCGGTAGTTGTCGACCGCGCGGTCGAAGTCGAAGTTGCGGCTTGCAGTGTACGCCAGCTTGAAGTGGGCGTTTGCCAGAATGGCGTCCAGGCTCTCTTGCTCCTCGGCGTCTGCGGCTTCGCGGGGTCCGACCTCGTCGATGACGCGCTGATAGAGCTGCCCTGCGGACTCGAAACGGTTGGTCGCCTCGAGCGCGAGAGCCGCGTACTCGAGGGCAATCGGAGCTTGCCTGTCATTCGGGTTGCTGTTGACCGCCGCCAGCAACATCGTGGCCGACTGTTCGTAGAGGAGCCTTTGCTCTGTGCCGGTCGCCTGGCCGGCGCGCTTGTACACGTCGAGGGCGTCCTGGTACACGAGCGCGTTGAGGTCGGCGCCCGCACGGCAGATGGGCTTGTCTCGGTTGGCCGGTTTGCTGCAGTCGATCTTGGTGGCGCGTGCCGAGAAGGTGCAGCCTCGGTCTTGAACCTCGGTCGCCAGTCGGCGAATCTCCTCGCTGTCTTCTCTTGCCATCGCCATCGCGCGGAGGTTCTCCCAGGCGATTTGGCCCGTCGCGTCAGCCTCCGGCCCAGAGCATCGTTCCTCGTAGATGCGCGTGAAGCGACTTTCGGCCTGGGGCCAGTAGCCGTACCAGTAGAGAAGCAATGCGTTGTTGTAGTCGTAGGCGGCGCGAACGCCCTCCGTATCGCGTTGGGGGCTCACGCGGGTGAGGTAAATCTCTCTGGCTTGCGCAAGCCGTTGCACCGTTTCCGGCATGGCAACGGGTTGAACCGACGGCGGCGCACCGGTTGGAACCGGGGCCTGGTCGCGAATGACCAACCGACCCTCTTCGACATCGCGGTCGGCGATGCGCCTCAACGACTCGACCACCCGTCGCGCGGATTCAGCGAGGTAGCTGTCGTCCACATTCGAGTCTCGGACCTCGGCATACTCCGTCGCGGCCTGCTCGTAGCTCTTCGACCAGTACAGGGCATCGGCGAGGTTGTAGTGAAGCTCGTAGCCCTGGGGATTGTTAGGATAGCGTTCTAGGTACCCGCGATACGCAGTCGCTGCCAGGCCGTACTCGGACTGGGAGTCATGACAAAGCCGCACGTTGCGCTCTTGGACGCACCTCTGACGCATGACTTGAGCTCTCTGATGGTGATGAATCGCCGTTACGATGAGAGCGTTTTCTGCAAGCTGTTCAGCCTTTCGCTGCTCCGCAGGGCGGTCCATGTTGGCGTTCCACCAGGCGCTTCCCTGGACGTACTGGGTGAGGTCGGAGCGCGCGACGATGGCGTCCTCGAACTGGTTGTGCATCTGGTGAGCGACCGCGATTTGGTTGAGCATCTCGGGCGTGCGGTGGTGGTTTGGCCATTTCGCGATCGCCAAGCGCCATGCTGCGATGGCTTCCGGGTACTTCGCTTCGTCGAAGTAGACCTGTCCAAGCTGAAAATAAACCTCGGGCGTCCACGGCCTTTTCTGTGGGAGGAGCGAGGCGTCCTGGATGCGCTCGATGCCCGTTGGCCTGCCCTCGACAGGATCGGCGATCTGGTTCTCGTTCCAGTCGTCGTACGCGAATGCAATGCCGAGGTATTCGATCGCCTCGGGCCGGAGCTCGGAGCCCGCTTTACCTGTCTGACTTCGCGTCTCGTCCGACCACTGGACCAGCTTTGCGAAGTTCCGGATCGCCTCTGGGTACCGGCTTGCGCGGTAGTATGCCCACGCGACCTTATACAGCGCGAGGTTGTAGTTGCGGTCATCGGGGTTTTCCAAGATGCGCCCATACGCGGCGATCGAAAGGTCGAGAGCGTTCTTGCCGCCGAAATCATCGAAGTGGAATTCGCCGATCCGGAACCAGGTCTCGCTGACGAAGCGGGCCTCGGGCGTGATCGCCTGGCAGCTCTTGTATGGGCTGACGAAGGCGCCGCCGGCCGATGCGCCGAGCGGGCGTCCGCCTAGCCTCAACGCCGGGTACTTGGCTTGCGCTGCCAAGGATGCATCCGGGGGCGGTGGTTGCCAGTTGGGGTCGTAGCGGTAGTTGTTGGCGCAGACGAGCGCGAGCCAGGCGGCCAGCGCCTCCTCGGGGCGGCCCATTTCGTTCAGGGTGTATCCGATCAAGTAGTACACACCGTCCGAACGTTCGTAGTCGGGGAAACGACGCGCCAAGGATTTGTAGAGTAGGACCGTCGGCGTGAAGTCGGGCGAGCTCGGGAGGTTATCCTCGGCGGTCAGGTCTCCGGCTTCACGCGCGGCCTGCGCGTTGTCGTATAGGTTCTGGAAGTCGACGGCGCTTCGTTCGAAGTAGAGCTCGCCCAAACGGAACATCGCGTCCGGCGTGTACTTCCTGTGATTCGGGTATCGTTGCAGGAACTCCTCGAAGACTCGAATCGAGCTCTCCCGCGCCTCGTCGAACTCGCGCTCTTCCGCCTCGAGTTGCTCGCCGTACCAACGGTCGCGCTCGCGTCGTTGCTGGAGATACTCCCGACGCACCAGCGAGGTCACAGTCGAGCGGAAAGCCTCTCCGGTCTCGCTGAATCGCTCGACCTCTTCTTCGAGTTGCCGCATCGCTTCGAGCTGTTGGTCGGTGGGTGCAGGGCGCTGCTCCACGACACGCTTGCCTGTGTCCTGCAGGAACGGTGGCAAGGTGACGTCCGTCGCGCCTTCCCAAGGCGCGGCGGGCTGCTCCTCGGGCTCCCGGCTCGAATCCTGCGCAGCCGCAGGAGCCGAAGGCTCCCAGACCGAAAACGCGAGAGCGAAGAACGACAGCGACGCTAGTTGGCCAAGCCTGCTCATGGGCCGCCCTCACTGCTCTGCTGTTGATCCATCACGTCGCGGAACTCGTCGTCGAGCGCCTGAAGCTCACGCGCACGCTCGCGGGTCAAGGCGTCAATGCGAAGCCGGTGGTCTTCGCGCCGCGCCCAGGACACGTCGATCTTGCCGACGTCTGCGCGCAAGACCAGGTCGTAGAAGCGGTCATGGATACGGTTGAAGTTGAGATAGGTGATCGCGCCGACCACGTCTTCGGTCTCCCCTTCGAGTGACCCGAGCGCGGCGCGGTAGCGCGCAAGATTTGCCGTCTCCTCGTCGACCGTCCTCAACATCTGCGAGACACGCCGTTGCACCATGGCTGCGACCTCGGCGTCACGCTGATCCAGCCGGCGCTCCAGCGCGGCCACACGCGAAAACGCCGAGTCATACCCCGGCCCGCCCGAGCCCGCGAGATTGCGCTCGCGACCCACCAGGTCGATGAATTCGTCACGCTCCGCGTCGTCCGCTTGGTATCGCTTGTCGCCCACTCCGACGTGGAGCCGGCCGACTTCGAGGCGACGGCGAATCCAGGTGAGTTGCTCTTCGTAGTCCTTGATCTCCGCTTCGTGCTGCTCGAGCTGCCCGGTCAGGGCTTGGCGATTGACCTTTTGCGGATCCACGGCAGGGAGCCCTGCCCTCGACGCGACGATACGGGCTTCGAGGCCGAGGATCTCGACGCGCAGGCCTTGAAGGTCGCGTTCGGCCGCCCTGTACTCCGCGAGCTTCTCGAAATCCCGCTCGACGAAGCCCTCGGTCTCGACCGGCATCTTCATCACACCGGCCTGGAGCTTCCTGCGCCGCGAGCGAATGCGCTCGACCTCGCCGGGGCGACTACTCCGGGCCCGGGCTTCGATGTCGATCAAGGTGCCACGCGCACGTGCGGCTCGGTTGCGAAGGCCCGTCGTCCTTTCTCGCTGCCGCCGTAGGTCGGCGAATACGCTGAGCCGGTTCGGCGCGCTCAGCGCCGCGGTGATCCGTTGCGCCAGCTCGTCGGTCTCGCGGACGAGCTGCTTGGCCTCGCTGAGATCAGCGAGCACCTCGAGCGCACGCTGGTAGTCGCCTTCGAGGTCGATCCAGCGCCGGGCCGACTCCGGAAGGAAATCATCGATGTCGAAGTCATCTAAGTTTTCGCGGACAACTTCCCGGAAATACGCATGAATATCCGGATGGTTACGTCGCCTGCTTGCCAGCTCGTCACGGATCGGACCGAAGGTGTCGCGAACCTCGTCGAACACGACCTCGGCTTCGTCGTACCGACCATTCCGCGCGAGCAGGTCACCCCGCAGCACTTTGCCGTCCGCGTTGAGCGGACTGTCGGGCGCTGCCACCGAAAGCACCTCGAGCGCCCGCTCGGCTTGAACCGCGTCGCCCATCCGGATGTAAGTCCAAGCGAGCTCGAACAGCGCTTCGTCGAAGTGAGAGGAGGTTTGCTCAATCGCCCGGTATGCTTCGGCCGCCTGCTCCAGTTGTTCGGTTTCGTAGTAGAGGCGCCCGAGCGCAAGATAGGTCAGCTCGACGACCTTGCGCTCCTTTTCGTTCGCAGGGTCGTGGCCGAGGGCGCCATGGAACGCGGCGATGGCGTCGAGGTACTCCCCCCGGAGTGTGTGAATCGTTCCGATGAAATATTTGGAGCGCAGGGAGAACTCGGTGCCTCCTGGGATGGCGATGAAGCCCTTGCGCGCGAGCTCCAGGCGGCCTTGGTCGACTCCGCGAACCGCGTCCTCGTCGGGCGCGTTGAGCACGTCGTCGATTGGGACGGCTCGGTTGTACAGATACTTCGCGCGAAAGTACGCCGTCGTGATCGAGAGCGAAGCGGACGGCAGAGCGTCGAGCAGTGCGAAGTAGCCGTCCACCTCTCGGAAGTCGCGCGTGTAGATCGCGATCTCGATCAGGCGACTGAGCGACCTCTGCAGGAACGGTGCGAAGGTTGGCTCCGCGCTGCGCTCGATCACCTCGGAGTAACGTCGCCGCGCCCCCAAGTAGTCGTCGGCAAAGAAGAGAGACTCTCCCAGGAGAAACAGAGCCTCCGGATAGGCGCGATGCGTCGGGTAGTGCTCGACGATGTCTGTCAGCAGGATGGCGGCACGGAGGTAGTCCTCGAGGCGCAGATAGAGCTCTCCATCCGTCAGTCGCTCCTCGACGAACGTTTCGCTCTTGAGATCGTGGGGCCTAACAGGACCGGCCATCAGGCGCTGCGCGTCCGATTCCAGGTCGGACAGCTCGCGGTTTGCGGATGTTAGATCTTGCGCGGCAGCTTCATGCGCGACCAACGCCATGGACGCCACGAGGCCGATGGCCAGGATGAAACCCAGCCACAGCCTTCGTGCTCGCCCCCTGCCAAGTGTCAGCGTGGGCGGCGATGCGGTCGCCCCACGAGCTTGCATTACCGATCGCCCTCACCGCGTGCGTCGGGTCGAGTTTGACGCTCGACGCGCTCGATGTATCGAACCGCGGGCCGCTCCTCCAACGGTGTCGTCGGACCGCCCTTCTCGTAGCCCACCACGTGGACCGTCGAAATTCGGCCTTCCGGCACTGCAAACGTGTAGGTCGAGCGCACCTTGAATCGGTACCCCTTGAGGTAGGCGAAGACACCGTAGCCATGTCCTCTGTACTCGAGGCTGACCGTGATCGTGTGCTCCCCTGGAACGATGCTCCCGTTGTAGATTTCGAACTCTTTCTGCTCGCCGAGGGAGCCCTCCTCGTCCGCTTTGGTGAAGATCGGCGCGCCGTCCAGGGCGTAGACCACCCTCACCAGCTTGTAGGACTGGGACATGCGGTTCTCGTGGATGATGGCCGCCTGGCCGCCTCCTACGACGCCCTCGAGCACCGTTTCGGCGAGCAAGGACAGCCGAGCCTTGGAGCGAAAGATCTGTTCCTTCAGCTCGTTGATTCGCTGCTCCAGATCCCGAAGGCGTACCGCATACGTCCCGGCGTCGATCGGCTTGCTCGGCGTGGCGGGGGTCGCCTCTTCGGGCGCGGCCGAAGCCTCGCTGTCCGTGTTCGTCGTCGGCGTGTCCCCGGTCTGCGCCGCCGCGATGGTGCCCCCTGCCCAAATGCACGCTGCCACGACCGAGAGCGCAACTGTCCTGCGCATCGCAATTCCCCTCTAAGTGACCACCATCTGAGGCGAAATTGCCCCCCGGCGGTCCCGGAGCTTATACCGCAGCGCTAGCGGGCGGGTCAATGAAGGTCGGGGGCATTTCTGACCGCGAAGGATCCCCGATAAGCCTTGAATTGTCCCTCACTTGCGTGGGGACGATCGCCGGGCTGCCGGGGGTCACCCCCAGAGGCGGTCGAGCAGCGCGCGCCACCTCGAATTCCTGCCTCCGGAGGCGCGATCGACGATCTCCCGAGCCGCAATGAGAGCTTGGCCCAGATTTGGCGCGATGTGCATTGCGTCCAGGGGAAGGCGCGCCTCGGCCGCCGCCGCCCTCCAACGGGAATCGACACCGGTGAAAAAACAGACGCCGCCGAGCATCCTCGCGACTTCGTCAGCCGAGAACACCGCCACGGCTCGATCCCGGCTCGGCTCGGCGAGCTGCGTGAGATCGACAATCGCAAGCTCGACATCGGCGTCGAGCATGGCGCGGCCAAGCGCGTCGGCGCAGTCGCTCAAGACCGCGGGCTCGTGCACCCCCGAGATGATGAGCGCGAACACCGAAGCATCGATGCGCAGCGGTCTTAGAGCGGCAGCGGCGCGCTCGTTTGCGATTTGCGCGACGCGTTCTTCCCGCCCGAGGACGAATCCCTCGATCACGGCTGCAACCGCGTGTTGCGCAAACCCTTCTTCGGACGATTCGTCTGACACGCTCGCGGACCGTAAGGCGAGCCGCGCCACCCGAACCACCGAGGTCGGCGTGAGGTCGAGCAAGGCGAGGCGCCGCCCGAGGAGCGTCAACACGGTGAAGCACTCGCGGAAGTCGAAGGACTCGAAGTCGCCGCTTGCACGCTTGTCGGCTGGGAGCTCAGCAAGAAGAGGCAGCAGCGGCGTCGTCTCGAATACGATGTCTTTGAGCGCCACGCCGCCGGTAGGTGGCTTGGCGGCCTCGAGCAACGCCTGGAGACGCTCGGCAGCTGATTCTGCGTCGTTCACGAGCGAGCTACTCTATCACTCTTTGGGAGGGCCATCGTCCAGCGTGATATATACCGACACTGAATGGCTGCCACCATCCTCGTTGTCGACGATGAAAAGAACATTCGACGCACCTTGCAGATGGTGCTCGAAGGTTCCGGGTTCAACACGCTCGAAGCGTCGTCGGCCGAGCAGTGTCTTGAAACAATCGAATCGGGCGAGGTCGACCTCGTCATCCTCGACGTTCGCCTGCCGAAGATGAGTGGCATCGAAGCGCTCCAGAAGATCCGCAACGAGCCGGAGACGCGAAAGCTACCCGTGCTGATGGTGTCCGGTCACGCTTCGCTGGCCGAAGCAGTGCAGGCGGTGCAGCTCGGGGCGACTGACTTCTTCGAGAAACCGCTCGATCGGGATCGCGTCCTGGTGACGGTGCGCAACGCCCTCAAGACCTGGCAACTCCAACGCGAGGTCGAGCAGCTGAGGGCCGACGTCGAGCACCGCTATGAGATGATCGGCGAGAGCCCCTCGATCCGTTCGCTGTTCGCGCAACTCGAGAAGGTCGCGCCCACGAATGGCCGCGTTCTCATTTCGGGAGAGAGCGGAACTGGCAAGGAGTTGATCGCGCGGGCGATTCATCGACTGAGCCCTCGCGCAGACAAACCGTTCATCAAGGTCAACTGCGCGGCCATTCCAGCAGAGCTGATTGAAAGCGAGCTGTTCGGCTACGAGCGTGGTGCGTTCACCGGAGCCCAAGGGCGCAAGAAGGGCATGTTCGAGCTTGCCAACGGAGGCACACTCTTCCTCGATGAGATTGGGGACATGAGTGCGAGCGCGCAGGCCAAGGTGTTGCGGGCCCTGCAGAGCGGAGAGATCTCTCGCGTCGGTGGTGAGAAAGCGATTGCAGTCGACGTACGTGTCCTGGCCGCGACCAACAAGGACCTAGAAATTGAAGTGCGCGACGGCCGTTTCCGCGAAGACCTCTACTTCCGCCTCAACGTGGTCCCGATCGTTAGCCCACCTCTGCGTGACAGGAAATCGGACATCTCGCTCATGGCCAAAGGCTTTCTCCGAGAGTTCTCGCTTGGGAACGGGCTGCGTGAAAAGCCAATCGACACGGAGGTTCTCGAGGCCTTGGCCGAGCGCTCATGGCCAGGGAACGTCCGCGAGCTCCGCAACGTCGTGGAGCGAATGGCGATCTTGAGCGGAGACCGAATCACGCTCGACGACCTGCCGGAGGAAGGGGTCCTGAGCGACGTTCGACGTGAGTCTGCTCCGCCATCTGGCCTGCCTCCCACGCTCGATGACTCGGGCGAACGCCTGACTTTGCGGGAATATCGAAGCCGCGCGGAGAAAGACTACATCCTGCAGACGCTCGACGAAGTGGGCTGGAACATCTCCCGCGCCGCGACAATTCTCGGAGTGGAGCGCACCAACCTCCACAAGAAAATGCGAAGCTATGGTATCCGTCGGGAAGAGACATGATCCGTCGTTCGATCAGGCTGGTCTGGACCGGCGCCATTCTGGCGTTCTTAGCCTACGTGCTCTTTTTCGTGAAGCTCGGGGAGCGTTCACCCTTTGAACATCTGATGCGGGTCATCAACACCGATGAGGCGCAGGAGCTCGGCCGCGAGATGGGCGCTGCGACCGAACGCATCACGCAAGAGATCGGCGAGCAGGTTCACGAGGTCACGAAGCCACCCGAGCAGGACGGGGGAGCCTCCCAGGTCCCCGCGACGATCACAGACAAGCTGCGAGGCGTCGTTGGACACAGCTACGATCGGGAAGAACGAATCGAAACCGCTCGCGAACGCGAGTCCCAGTAGCTTCCGTTGGCGCCCCGGATTCGAGGATCACGCGCCGACTAGGGCCATTCGAGTTGAAGGCGCTTCATCTTGCGCCAGAGCGTCGTTGGGCTGAGCCCGAGGAGCTCGGCTGCACGCTCTTTGTTACCGTCGACGTATCGAAGCGCGCGAACGATCGCGTCACGCTCGACATCTTGCACGATGGCCGCGAGCGATTGACGGCCTGGATGTGAAGCGCGGCCGTTCCCATTACTGTTGGCGTTCGGGAGGATGTCCGAGAGGTGAACCTGTCCGTCTTGTGCGAGCGCCACACCTTGCTCGATCAGGTTTTCGAGCTCCCGAATGTTCCCTGGGAAGTCGTAGCCGAGCAGGTGGTCCATGACGCCCGGTCCGAGAGACGCTCGTCGCCCCATCTTCTTGCCATATTTTGCGAGGAAGCTTTCGACGATGGGAGGGATGTCCTCTTTGCGCTCTCGTAGTGGAGGCAACTCGAAGCGCGCGACGTTGAGCCGGTAGTAGAGGTCCTCCCGGAAGCGCTTTTCCTCGATGAGGCTTCGCAGGTCCTGGTTGGTTGCCGCGATGATCCGCGCATCGACGTTGATCGAGCTGTTGTCGCCAAGTCGGCGGATTTCGCCTTCCTGAATCGCGCGGAGTAGCTTCGCTTGGAGCGAAGGGGGCGTCTCCGCGATTTCGTCGAAAAAGAACGTGCCACCGTTGGCTTCTTCGAAGAGGCCTTTGCGTGTCTGAACCGCACCGGTGAACGCGCCGCGAACGTGTCCGAAGAGCTCGCTTTCGAGAAGAGTTTCGGTGAGCGCTGCGCAGTTGATCGAGACGAATGGCCGTTCGGCGCGCAGCGAGTTCGCGTGAATCGCACGAGCGACCAACTCTTTGCCGGTGCCGCTTTCGCCGGTGATGAGGACCGTGGCGTCGGTGGGCGCAATGCGGACGATGCGCCCCAGGATGTCGCGTATCTCCGCGGACTGGCCGATGATGTTGCCGAAGTTGTAACGCTCTCTGAAGTCTTCGGCGACCGCACGCATCTCGCTCGAAAGCTGTCGTGTCCGTGCAGCTCGCGCGACCTTGATGAGAAGCTCGTCCACTACGAACGGCTTCTGAACGAAGTCGTGTGCGCCAAGTCGCATGGCTTCGACGGCGTCTTCGATCGTGCCGAAGGCGGTCATGACGATCACTTGGGTCGGTGGCGAGGTTTCCCGAGTGCGCTGCAACACGTCCAGTCCGCCAACTTCGCCCATCCTCAGATCGGTGATCACAAGGTCGTAGCTGTTGTCAGAGACCATGGTGCACGCCGCCTCGCCGTTTGGCGCTTGGTCGACGTCATACCCTTCCGCGTGCAGCATCTCCGAAAGCATGCCGCGCGCGCTGTCCTGATCATCGACGATTAGAATCCTGGCCATCCCCCAACCGGTTCCGTCAGCCCTGACTCTACCGCAATTCGCGCTATTGCGCTCAAAGCGTCAAACCAGCACGTCATGCATCGCCGCGAGCACCTCGTCCCGGAACTCGGCGGGGAAGATGAGACGCGGGTGCTCGATGCGCTTGTTCCGGAGCTGGCCGAGGAGAAACGAAGCATCGCCGAGCCGTTGTAGCGGCTGATGGCGGAGCGTGACCCACATGCCGTCGGTGCTGCCATCGGTGGGCTCGTAATAGGGAACGTCATCGGCGATATCGAGCCAGACCGTGAGGTCCGGGCGCAGGCCCTTGTCCGCAACGATTTCCTCGGCGCGAGCCTGCGCCTCCTTCCATTGCTCGGGACGGTCTTCCGGGAGCGGCACCGTCTTCGGAAGGTCGCGGCTTCGAAGGCGCTTGCTGAGCTCCGCAAGGGTCGAGTCGCCGCCGCGCTCCCATGCGCTGAGGCACGTGAGCAGCTCGGCGTCGTCCATCCGAAGGTACTCGTCGAGAGACAACGACTCGCCTAGCGCCGCGGCTCGAAACGCGGGCAGCAGCGGGTCGGGGGCCGCGCCGTCAGAGATCAGCTCGCTCACCCGCATGAAGATCGCGCGCACCAAGGCTTCGGCCGCGCGCGTCGCCTTGTGGTGATAAACCTGCTGATACATGAAGTGCCGCCCGAGGAAGAAGCTCTCCGCGGGCGGCAAGCCCTTGCGGCCTTGCACGGCGAGAACCCATCGATCGTTCACGCAGGCAAAAGTCAGTGCCTGCAGCAACCAGTCGAGGTCGTAGAGCCCGTAGCGCACACCCGTCATGTGACTGTCGCGCAAGAGATAGTCGGCGCGGTCCACGTCCAAAGTTCCGCTCACGCTCTGACTCAGATAACCGAGCCGATAGTTGCCGCTCAGCAGGCCCGCAACCCGATCGGCCATGCCGGCGGAAATCGACTCCAAGGTCTGGTGCACTTCGGTCGATGGGTCGAGCAGGATCTCCCGGGTCCACAGCTCGTGATGCTTGGCGTGTGGCAACACTTCTTCGAAGAGATGCGAGAACGGCCCGTGACCCAGGTCGTGCAGCAGCGCCGCAGCAAGCGCCTCTGCCCTCGCCTCGTCGTCGAGCCGCTGGTCCGCCGGGAGCTCGTCGCTGCAGGCATCGATACGGCGCAGGAGTGACTGCATGACGTGCGCCGTGCCAACTGCGTGCGAAAAGCGCGTGTGCTCCGCCCCAGGAAAGACGAGCGGGGCGAGCCCGAGCTGGCGAACCCGCCGCAAGCGTTGCACTTCTCGCGTGTCGAGCAGAGATCGAATGACCCGCTCCGCCATGCCTTCGAAGGCGATCAAACCATGGACGGGGTCCCTGAGGATCACGCTCTACGGTACCACTGCGCGTTCAGAACGCCAGCGTCCCGAAGCGACCGTCCCGCGGCACATCGAAGCTCGAACCGCGACGGACCACGGCAATTGTGTCAGGCTGCCACAACGGCAAGACCGGAAGGTCTCGGGCGAGGATGCTTTGGACCTGTGCGTACGCAGCCCGGCGCTTCTCTCGATCGATCGTGGTTCTCCCGAGCTCGAACAGCTTGTCGAGCTCTTGGTTCTGGTAGCGCCAGCGGTTTGCTCCTTCGCTTCGCGGGCCCGGGATCCGCGATGAATCGAAGAACCAACTGAGAACATGCGGTTCGATCACCTCTGGAACCTGGAGGAGCGTGAGCTCGAATCGGCCACGGTTCAGATCGGAGATCAGCGTCGCCGCTTCGGATGGCCGCACGTCGACCTCCACACCGACGTCTTGCATCATCGCTGCGATTGCGCGTGCCACCGATTGGCGAAAGCGTTCCGAGGTCGTTCGGAGCACGAGACGCATGCGAGGCTCGGGGCCCGCTGGGTCCGCAAACCCGGCCTCGTCGAGAAGCGCGCGCGCTTGCTCGGGATCGAAGGCGCGGGGTGGCGAGTCCGCAAGCTCCGCCCAGTGTCCATGCGGAATCCAGCTATCGGTGATCCGCGCGAGGCCGTCGTACTTGGCATGCACCAGGAGCTCCCGGTCGATGGCGTAGCCGATTGCGCGCCTCACCCGCACGTCATCGAGCTTGGGTGAGCTGGTTTGAAAGCCGAGATACAGGGTCGAGATTCCTGACGCAGCGCGTGTCTCGAAACGCTCGTCGTCCTCGAACATCGGAAGCAGCAGCGGAGGGATCGACGCGATGGCGAGGTCGCCCTGGCCCGCCAGCATTCGGAGCGCTCGCGTGTTGTCGTCGCGGATTACGACCAGGCGCAAGCTCGGGAACGTCGGCGTTCCACGGTGCCAGTGAGGGTTGGCACGCAGCTCTAGAACTCCGGGCACCCGCTTGACCAGGCGGTAGGGACCAGCGCCAATCGGAAAAGGTTGCTCGGCCGTGGCGACTCGACGAAAAGCATCCTCGCTTCGGACGATCGGCAGCTCGAGGTCTGTCAGAAACGTCGCGTGCGGTTCGCGAAGGATGAAAAGAATCGTCCGCGGATCCGACACCTGCATCTCGGCGATCCTCCGGTAGGTGTGGGCGTACCGGCTTCGAAGGTTCGGGTCGACGACGCCCCGGAAGGTCGCCACGACGTCTTCGGCGTCGAGCGGGCTGCCGTCACTGAAGCGCAGTCCTTCGCGAAGTTTCACTTCGAATCGGGTCGGGCTCTGGGCCTTCACCGACTCTGCCAGGTCGGGAATCACCTCCAGGCTTCGCGGATCGATCGTCACCAGCGAGCCAAAGAGGAGCCGTGAGACGCGCAAGCCGTAGGGGTCTCCGACGAAGCGCGGGTCCAGTTGCTCCGCATCCCGCGGCAGCATCACGACCAGGGCATCGGGGTCCTGCTCGACCGGCCGACTACAGCCGAGGCCGATCACTAGGAGCAGCGTGAGGGCGCTGCTAGGCTGTAGACGATGGCGCACCGAGCGCTTCTTTCTCTTGCGATCATCGGCCTGCTGGTCGCGAACCCCGGTGCGCGCGCCAAAGGGCCACAGCCCCTCGCACGGACGATCGCGACCCTCGTCCGGCAGGCGGGGCTTGGCGATGGAATCGGGATTCATGTGGTTCGCCTGCACGATGCGGAGGAACTGTACCGCAATCGACCCGATCGCCCTCGGAATCCTGCGTCCAATCAAAAGCTCCTGACTTCGGCAGCGGCGCTGCGGCGGTTGGGCCCTACGTTTCAGGCGACTACTCGCGTCGAGGGGACCATCGACCAGGGCCGGGTGGCTCGCTTGGTCATTCGGCCGTCGGGCGATCCGAGCTTGGGATATGACGAGCTCGCTGTTTTGGCGGAGAACGTGCACTTGCAGGGCGTGGACACGGTGGATCGAATCGTGGTCGACGACCGCTATTTCGACGACCAGATCCTGCCGCCGGCGTTTGACCAGCAACCGAAGGAAGCGTCGTCGTTCCGCGCCGCCATCTCCGCATTTTCCGTAAACCGCAACAGCTACATCGTGCACATTGCCCCGGGGCCCGAAGTCGACGCGCCCGCCCGCGTTCGTGTTCTCGCCGATGACTATGTGCGGATCGACAATCGGACGGTGACCACCGCGGGTGGCCCACCGACCCCGCGTATCGATCACAAGCTCACTCAGGATGGACATCTGGCGCTCCGGGTCGACGGTGCGATTCCACAGCGTGCACGGACGATGTACTACCGACGCCGCGTTCCGGATCCGCGAACGTACGCAGCGAGCCTCTTCGCTCGGGCGCTGAAAAGAGCAGGCGTCAGGGGGGCCATGTCAATCCAGCACGGGCCGGTGCCCGAACCAGAGCCTCTGATCGGCGAGGCACTTTCCCCTCCACTCAGCAAGATGCTCTATTCGGTCGGCAAATGGAGTGACAACTTCACAGCCGAGATGCTGTTGAAGGTCATGGGCGCGCAAGCGGAAACGCCGGGCAGCTCGGCGCGCGGCGTCACCGTGGTCCTCGAAGAGCTCGCCGAGATGGGCGTCGACACCGAGGGTCTCGTCATGATCAACGGCTCCGGGCTTTTCGATGGGAACCAGGTCGCACCGCAGCACCTGACCCAAACTTTGGTGGCCGCCTATCGCGATCCGGCGATCCGAGCCGAGTACGTCGCCCACCTGGCTGTAGCCGGCTCGGACGGCACTCTGAAATCCCGCCTCGAAGATCTTCCGCGCCCGAGAATGGTTCGCGCGAAGACGGGCACGCTCAGAGATGTGATCGCGCTCTCGGGCTACGTGCTTGGGGAGCCTGACCGGTCCGTCGCGTTTAGCTTTCTAGCGAATGGGATTGCCGGGAGGCAGACGGAGGCCAGGCAACTCGCAGATGACATCGTGAGAGCGCTAGCCAACTACGCCGTGCAGGCCCCGAAGCACTGACGCTGGCGCAGACACCGACACTGACGCAGACACCGACACTGACGCTGACACTGACGCTGGCACTGACGCTGGCACTGACACTGTCCCTGACACTGTCCCTGACACTGCCCCTGTCCCTGCTACACCCCCGTCTCATGCCCCGGATCCTCCTGCTCCTCCTCTGTGGCTGCGCCACCTCCCCGAAACTCTCCACCGACCCCCCGCGTTCTCCAATGCACCCACCCGTTGCCGCCACGAAGCCGCACTCCGTCACGCTCTACGGCGACACGCGCGTGGACGAATACTTTTGGCTTCGTGAAAAAGGCCGGACGGAGGTCACTGCGTATCTCGAGGGCGAGAACGCATACGCCGAGGCGCAGATGGCACCGATCGGCGAGCTTCAGAAGACGCTCTACGATGAGATCGTCGGGCGCATCCAGGAAACCGATCAAAGTGCGCCATACCGCAAGGGTAACTTCGAGTACTACCACCGCACCGAAGAAGGAAAGCAGTATCGGACCTATTGCCGGCGCCAGCCTGGAAACCGCGATAGCGAACAGATTCTCGTCGACATGAACGCGCTCGCCGAAGGCCGCCCGTTTCTCGGTCTCGGTGTCTACGAAGTGTCGCCCGATGGCCGGTACCTCGCCTTTTCCCTCGATGAGACCGGCTTCCGCGACTACACGCTTCAGATCAAGGATCTGAGGTCCGGCGAGCTGCTCGCCGAGCGCATGGAAAAAGTGAAGTCGCTCGCCTGGGCAAGCGACAGCCGGACCTTCTTTTACACGGTCGACGACGAGACAAAACGCGCCCATCGGGTCTTACGCCATCGGCTCGGCGCCAAAGATGCAGGTGCGCTCCTCTATCAAGAGGACGACGAGCGGTTCCGGGTGGCGGTCTGGCGTTCTCGGAGTGGCGAATACGTTTTTCGGGGCGCGTTCAGCCATACCACCAGCGAAATCCAGTTCTTGCCGGCGTCCAAGCCGACGGGCGCTTGGCGGATGGTCGCCGAGCGCAAACAAGACCATGAATACGACATTGCGCATCGAGGCAGCGATTTCCTGATTCGGACCAATGACCACGGTCGAAATTTTCGTGTCGTCCGGGCGCCAGTCGGCAATCCAGATCCTTCGTCATGGAAAGAAGTCGTGCCTCATCGCGCTCGCGTGATGGTCGAGGCGTTGGATGTCTTCGAAGGCTTCTACGTGCTTCTCGAGCGCGAGACGGGGCTTCCCTTCATTCGCGTTTCCACCTTCAGCGATGGGAAATCGGGTCGCATCGCGATGGATGAGCCCGTGTACGCGGTCTACCCGGGGAACAACGAGGAGTTCTCGGCGAACGCATATCGCTTCCGTTACGAATCTTTGACGACCCCGGATTCGGTCTTCGACTACGACGTCCGATCGAAATCCCGAACCCTCGTGAAGCAGCTCGAGGTGCTGGGCGGCTACGATCCGGCTGCCTACGATTCGGAGCGCCTTTGGGCGACTGCCCACGATGGAACCCAGGTGCCGGTTTCCGTCGTCTACAAGAAGGGCACTCCAAGGGACGGCTCTTCTCCGATGCTGCTTGTCGGCTACGGTTCGTATGGTTATCCGTACCCGACGGGATTTTCGCATGCGCGTGTGAGCTTGCTCGACCGCGGCGTAGCGTACGCCGTCGCGCACATCCGCGGCGGCGGTGAGCTCGGCAAACCCTGGCACGACCAGGGTCGCATGGCGCACAAGATGAATTCCTTCACTGATTTCATCGCGGTTGCCGAACACTTGATTGCAAAGGGCTACACCAGCCGCAACCGTTTGGCTATTCAAGGCGGCAGCGCCGGCGGTTTGCTCATGGGCGCAGTCAGCAATCTCCGGCCCGACCTCTTCAGGGTCGTCGTATCGCTCGTTCCGTTCGTCGACGTCCTCAACACGATGCTCGATGACACGCTTCCGCTCACCGTGGGCGAGTACGAGGAATGGGGAAACCCGAACGAACGCGACGCTTACTTTCAGATCAAGGCATATTGCCCGTACACGAACATCGAGGCCCAGCCCTACCCGGCCATGCTCGTGCGCACCTCACTCAATGACAGCCAGGTGATGTATTGGGAGCCGGCGAAGTACGTGGCCAGGCTGCGGGCGCTCAAGACCAACGACACGCCGCTGCTGTTCAGGATCAATATGGCTGCAGGTCACGGAGGCGCGTCGGGGCGGTACGACTACTTGAAAGAGACGGCGTTGGACTACGCGTTCGTTTTGTCGGAGCTGCGGTAGCGGGGGCAGCGGCAGTGTCAGCGTCAGTGTCAGCGTCAGTGTCAGCGTCAGTGTCGGTGTCAGCGACAGTGTCCGTGTGACGTGACTTGGTCATCGTGATCTCCTTTTTTGCGAGTGAGTGGGGTCGGGCTTCGCCCTTCTGGGGAACCCCACTCACTCGCAAAAAAGGAGATCACTCATGGGACTCATCATTCAACAACGGGCGCTTCAGGCAGCAGGTGGCCTGCGGCAGGTGCTTTCGGTCGTTCGGAAGCGGGATCGATCGCTATTCGATCAGATACACAGAGCAATGAACAGCGTCGTGCTCAACATTGCCGAAGCCGACGGAAACGATGCGGGGACAGCCAGAGCCCGATTCGCATCAGCATGCGGCTCGGCGAAGGAGGTGCGAGCCGGACTCCAACTAGCGGTAGCTTACGGGTACATCCCAAGCACGCACGTCAACGCGGTGGACATCGCGCTAGACGAGGTCTGCGCAATGGCCTGGAGGCTCTCAGGTCGTTAGAGCCTGCGACCTAGACACCAGGTGATGGCACACACCTCGTCTAGCTTTGCGTCGAGGTGGGTTGCCCAGTGACTCTCGATGTAGCCCCAGTCACTTGCGACGTTCAGCGCCGCCCGGACTTCTTTGGCGGAGCCACATGCGGTGGAGAACCGCGCCCGCGCGTTACCCGCATCGTTCCCTCGCGCCTCCGCGATGTTCAACACCACACTCTGTGCAGCTCTCTTCAGTTGATCGGCCAGCGACCTGTCGTGCTCACGAATGGTGTGAAGGAGAGGGACCAGTTCTCGCACCACCTTCCGTGCTCTGTCGTATACGTTCGTCTTTGCTTCCATCAGCGACTCCTTGGTTTGGGTTGGGCTCTCACCGAGGTGCGAGCCCAACCCAAACCAAGGACAAGCGATGACAAAGCCTGCCAGTGCCAGCGTCAGTGCCAGCGTCAGTGCCAGTGCCGGCGTGGCTACTTGCGGCCTCGGCGGGAGCGTGGGGCTGGGACGGTGTTGCCCGTCTTGCAGGCGAGCCAGTGCAGGATGTCGAGTGAGGAGAGGAGCCCTACTACCGTCCCCTCGGCATCAACGACCGGAAGACGATGGATGCCTTCGTATGCCATCAGCGCCGAAGCCTTCGAAACCGACTGGTCTTCATGCACGGTGAACGACATGGGGGTCATGATGTCTTTCACTCGTGCATCAGGAGCGACGCCGCGCCGCAACAGGTCGGTCTTCGAGACGACGCCGATGGGCCTGCCCTCTGTGTCGACCACGGGTGCGCCGCTCATCCCGCCATCGAGCAGGGAGCTGGCCAGGGCACTCCGGCTCACGTCCTCGGTCACACAGTGAACGTTGAGACTCATGATGCGTGAGACCGGCGTGCAATCGGCGCGCTCGTGAAGCTTGCGCACGAACCCTTCTCGCTCACCTGCGGCAAGGAAGCTCCGCAGAGACTGCCGCGGCGTAGGCCTGCCGTTTTCGTAGCAATGCAGCAATGCGGTCTGCTCCTCCCGGTCAAAGGACAGGCCAATGTATTCCTCGCAGTCGACGCATTCGTTCACCCGAACGGTGCGCGCTCGTCGTGCACAATAAACCGTCGAGTGCGAGGAAGTCGTACCGTCCGCCGCCAGCGTCTGGCGGACGCGAATCTCCAGCTCGCAGTACGGTGCTTTCGACGCCATTCACCGCCCCCAGGCTGCAGACTATGCGAGATGCGGATTTGCATCAAGGGACAGTGCCAACGCCGGTGCCAGCGTCAGTGTCAGCGCCGGTGAATTGAAAACGCCGGCGGGTTTCCCCACCGGCGCTCAATGCTGAGAGGCGTTTCCGCCTACTCCTTGATCTGTCGCCGAATCTTGCCGAGCGCCTGCTCCTGCAGTTGCCGGATCCGCTCGCGCGAAAGATTGTACTTGTCGCCGATCTCCTTGAGCGTCAGCTCGTCCTCGTCGTCGAGGCCGAAGCGCCAGCGGAGGATGCGGGCCTCCATGGGGGTCAGCGTGTCGAGGAGCCTGCGCACCTCGTCGCTCCACTTGCGGGAGACGAG
>Ga0209456_10000436_pt1 | contig 22753 bp, 26 predicted proteins | sample COG_11_FD_184755 | JGI IMG/M metagenome (GOLD analysis project Ga0209456, IMG submission 184755) | Pelagic marine sediment microbial communities from the LTER site Helgoland, North Sea, for post-phytoplankton bloom and carbon turnover... | ecosystem: Environmental > Aquatic > Marine > Neritic...
TCGTCGCAATGGCAAGGTGACGACGTTTGTGATCAATGCGACGATGACTATTAGGGACCGAAAACGATGAGTGTAAACGCCGCCGACTATTATCGATTTCGTTCGACTCCGAGTGCCCAATTCGGGTAACACTTCTGAAGATGGGAAAATACATCACGACAATTATTAGCGAGTATCGTGAAACGTAGGTAACTGACAACTCCATGAACGTTTCGCATTAGTTCGCATTGGTATTCATTCATAGTATGATTCTACTTCCTTTTGAAAGGTTGTCTTCAGCCCACAGCGGTTGAAGATTAGTAAAGTGACACGCTCGCAAGAACTCACTACGATCGGTCAAATCGAAAGACGCCAACGGGCGAACGTGGTCAATATGCCAGTTAATTCCGTAGTTGTCCCACGACATACCGTCGACAAATTTGTTTTTGAGCCAAACCTTCAATTCTATAATCGTGCAACCGAGATCACGAATCGCCGACCCACCTTTTTGGTCACCATGAACGACCGCGTTGATTCGGCGGCGAAGATTTCGAGCAAGCCGAACGTTGATATTCTCGTGACGATGTTGTTTGCGTTGCTCGCGAATCCGTTCTTTGTTTTGCTGATAATGCTCGGGACCGTAATTCCGTTGGTATTGCCGACGTCTTTCGGCGTATCGTGGATTCAGTCGTTTTTGCTTCTGACAATAGTGTTCGGTGTTGTCGGCGTAGTGTTGATTTTGATAATTTCGCAAACGTTGTCGATTCTTTTCACGCCAACGATAGGTAACTTCGCGAGTCGCTTTTGCGGCTTTGGGATTAAGTCGACATCGGATTGCCGCTGTCGACCATCCAAGCTTTTTACCGATCGCTTTGTAAGACAAGCCACGACATCGCCAAATAATAGCTTGCGTGATGTCGGCAGGTTTCATGGTTCTTCGTTTCATAAGACTATTATAGGATGTTAGACACATGAGTGTCAATGCTGCACTTTATTACAGGTCTCTCGATGACGCAGACGCCTACTTCGCGAATCAACTCCATGCGGAAGATTGGACTACTGCTACCGACGCGACGAAAGAGAAAGGGCTTCTTGCCGCCGCACGGGCGATTGATTCACTTGTGTTCACGGGTTACAAGGTTCCGGTCTTCAACATCAAGTTCGATGCAACAGATGATTGTAACGAAATCTTTCCCGCCCCATCGCAATCCGCGATTGAATCCGCCGACGCGAGTCAATCGAAGAAGTGGCCACGGGATGGTTGCGACTTCGCCCCCGACACGCCTTCAACAGTCCAGTCGTTGAAGGTACTCACGGGAAGCCCTTCAACTGGTAACGTTGTTATAGCTGTTACGCTCGTCGACGGAACGACTTTCACGACCGCCGACGTGGCTTTCGACGGGAACACGGCGGCGATACAATCAGCGATTGACACGGCGGCTCTATCAGCAGTCAGCGGGTACGTGGCGGGCGACATTGTTGTCGCGGGCGGACCTTTGACTACTACGGCGGCGACGCTGACGTTTAGCGGTTCGAGTGTGTCGGGAGTGGCTCACTCAACGCGACCAGTCGTCGCGGCGGGAACAGGCTATGACGGGACATTCGCGAGCCCTAGCGGTTCCGCGACGATCACTGGTGAATGCCCGGATGGTGTATTCTTCGCCCAATGCGAGGAAGCGGTCAAACTTATCATGGGCCACGACCCGCAACAAGCGTTCGAGAACCTTGTTCTGTCGGCCGACGGCGTAGGATCGACCCGAGCGTCTAGCGACGTCACGGGTGAGTCACGACGTCATCTATCGCACTTCATCACGTCGTCGTTGGCGTGGAAGTATCTCTTGCCATTCTTGAGCGAAGACAACAACACGTTTGGGGTTCAACGGGCGTAGAGTTTGGCCGCTTGCAAACCGAATGCCGGAAATTCCTTCAGAGTTTTACGGTCGTAACGACTTTTTTGCGTATAATATTTGAAGGGGTCGTGATGATCCTTTCCGGTTCTTAGGAAAATCGTAAGTTTCCTAGTGGGTAGGATTGTCTCGGGCGACTTCCGTTTAACCCTTCAAACGCCCGGAAAAGGTTTGCTACCATGCCAGACGACGTGACACCATCCGAAGGAACTCCGACACCACCCGCAAAGCCAGTAACGCCACCGACGCCCCCCGCGACGCCGACGACACCGCCGCTCACACTTGACGACATACCGCAAGAATTACGCAATCAAATCGAATCGAATCATCGAAGGGGATTACAGCAAAAAATCGAAACGCTTACCGAGCAAAACACAGCACTTGGTCAGCTTCGCGAACAGTCAGCGGCGTTCATGGATCTTGCATCGGCGAACGGGATACAATTCGACGGTGACAACAGTCAACTTGGCGACGTAGCGACCCAAGTCATGGGAACGCTCGAAGGTCTGCAAACGGAGCAAGAACGACTTACCAAGGCGAACGCAAAGAAAGCCGAAGAGATCGACGCAGCGGCAAAACGTGCCGACGTACTTCAAACCGAACTCTTCGACACGTTGATCATGAACCAACTCTTCGCACAACTCGGGGCGTTGGATGATGATGGTCGACCACGATGTGTGAGCCCGAAAGCTGCCGAAATGGTAGCTAAGGAACTCAAGTCACTTGCGAAGGTTGGGGACGACCGAACGATCACGTTTGAAATGGATGTCGTTGACGCCGAATCTGGGATGTCTCAGAAGAAGCCGGTTGACGCCAAGACCGCTGTCGGGGCGCTTGAAGCGGACGCCGCGTGGAAGACCTTCTTCACCGCGACGGTGAATAGCGGGGCGGGCGGCGACGTAGTCGACGGGGTCCAACGAAATGCCGGAAACGGAGAAGTTGACATCAACGCTCTTGCGGGGTCCGAAGACGGAATTCGCAAGTTCTTTGAAATCATGGAAAAACAACCCGAGTTAATCGACCGAGCGATGGAAAAAATTCCACGCTAAGTCGATTTGAACTCTTCACTGTAACCCACAAGAAAGACTTTCAACGATGGCTAACAACAACACTGCGACTCGGTCGCAAGTTTGGGCTCTTCAAGGTTTGCGTGTGCTCTTTCAAGAGACACCCGCTTTACAATGGGTCGACCGGCAGTTCAGTATGGAACTGCAACGAGCGGGAACGCAAGTAAACGCTTATCGAGCCGCGAAACGTAAGACCCGACGTAAAGACGGTCCCGACTCTAATACGGCAAGCGATACGACCACGGTCGCGGTTCCTGTTGTGCTCGACCAATACTTCTTCGACGCGTTTTTCATCGATGACGAAGATGAAGCTTTGTCGGTCACTCAGTTGACCAGATTGCACGCATTGCCCGCACTTCAGACAATTTCGCAAGGCGTCAGCCGGGCGATCTTGGGTCGCTGCCATGCCTTCTTGCGTCAAGGTACACCTGCTAAGCGTGCTGGTCGTCTTGGTAAAATGACCAAGGATAACGCCGCCGACTTTATTCTCGAAGCAGAAGAAGTTCTTGCCGACAACAACGCACCGCTCGGTGGCGTGTGGGCTGCGATCGTCCACCACACCGCGAACACCAAGTTGATGCGATCCAGTTCGTTCGAGACGATGAACGAACGCGGTTCCGACGGAACCGTGATCACTGGTCGCGTGGGTAAAGTCTACAACACGCAAATTGTGTTGAGTCAAGACGTCAACTATGTAGACGCCGCGTCAGCCGACAGCGAAGACAAGGCGATCAATAACGCTGCGGGCTACGCTGTTGGTTCGGTAGCCGCGATGACTACAGACGGCGGTGGAACCGATTACACCGTTGGCGAGTATGTCACCGTTGACGGCAACGATCAACCGACCTTTGCGACCGCCGCAACTTCCACGACTTCGGTCACGCTGAACGAAGCCTTGAAGTTCGGTGTTCTCGATGACGCTGTGATTAAGCATTATCAAAAGTGCTTGGTTGACGACGTGCCAGGTGACTTGGTCGCGGGCTACAAGAAAGTTGTGAAGCTCGACAATCATGCTTCGGGTAAGAATCCGCAAGTGGGCCAACTCGTTTCGTTTGGGACGGGCGCTTCGCGGCACACTTACACGATCATCGAAATCGATGCGTCAACCGCAACCACGACTGACGTGTTGCTTGACCGGCCGCTCGATGCGACTGTCGCCAACAACGCGGATTGCTTCCCCGGTCCTGCTGGTTCAATGAATCCAGTCATGCACCGCGAAGCGATCGCTTTCGTTTCTCGACCGATGCGATCGAAGTCGGGTCGCGGTGTTTTGGCTTCCGTCGCCAACTTCGACGGTGTAGCCTTGCGTGTTCAGGAAGCTGATACGACCAACGGAACCGAGTACGTCGTTGACTTGCTCGCGGGCGTATCCGTTTTGGACGAAGACCTTTTGTGTGTCATGCTTGCCTAAACGTGACGCGGGTTGAATGAAGATTACGAAGCCCGCGATCGTCTAGGCGACGCGGGCTTTTTCACACCGGGGTTGGGATGTCACGAAACGTGAACTGGGATCGTTGGGTTTACGCAAGTTTTGCAAAACACTTGCGAGCCGCGATCGCTTCGCCTATCGTGTTCGACTTCGGGGGGAAAAGGACATCGGCTTGGGAAACTGCGGACCATAGAGCGGAAGTGTCGATCGGCGGACTGCGAACGCAGAAAATAAACCGAACGACTTACAAAGTGGAGTGTGACGTATTCGTGATTGTGTCTTCGGACTTGACAAATGAAAACTACAATCACGTCGACGTTGTCGGCGACGTCGCAAACGCTCTTGATTCGTGTGTAACCGTGACGGACTACGGGGCGACTGGACTTGTCGAAATCGGGTTGTTGCGGACAATGCACGGCGACGACCAGTTTGTCGCCCCCGATCACATCAAGCCGCAACAAGCGGACGATAGACTTCATTCGACCGTCAATGTTACGTTCGAAGGTAGGTTCAAGCAATAAGAAAGGTCAACAAATGGCTGAAGTAATTCGTATAATCGAGTTGCAAGATATGCTGTTGTACTTCCAAGAAGGCTTCTCGGGGTCTTCAGCGGTCGACGACGCAACTCTCGCAGCAAGCGACACGATTATGGGCGTGGACACGCACGCCCTACGTGATTCGCGAACTACTGTTCCGATCGGGGCTCGGTTCACGACCGCTGGCATCGCCACCGTTCGTACGGTCACGGCAACTCAAAACTCACAGCAGTGGACGCTCGATTTGTCGGCGTCTTCGGCGGGTACGTTCGATATCACGGTTAACGGCGACACCGAAGCGGGTGTTGCCTTTGACGTGGTCGACTCGGTTCTTGAAGCGGCTCTTGAAGCCTTATCAGCGGTCGGTGTCGGCAACGTCACCGTCGTTGAAGTGGCGGACGTTTACACAATCACATTCGCGGGTACGCTTGCAAACATCTCGACGAACACATTGACCGTCGACGGTTCAAGCTTGACGGCGGCGAATTCCGAAGTGTTGACGGCGATTCAAACCGGTCTCGTCACATGGGAAGTTACGTTCACGCCCGCGATTGCGACGGGTTCGGTTCCTTCCGACGACGACGTGATCACTTGGTATCCCCGACGGCTCGAATTCGAGCCCGAAGGCGGCGAATTCGAATGGGGTCAAACAAGGGAACGGATCATTCGCAAACCGCGTGGGATTATCAAAGGGTCACGACGGGGTGTTGAACAAGAAATGACCGTTACTACGTCGTTCCCGTTCGAGTTCCTTCGGGCTCAAACGACCGCGACAGACGAACTTGACGAATTGACGCCTTACGAAGTCTTGGAACAAGAAGGCTTCGCGGCGGATTGGATGCCGTCAAGTCATGGCGGAGAATGTGAACCCTATTCGATCGATCTTGTTATCGTCGACAAGCCCGACTGTTTAAGTCAGCAAGCCCAAGTGTGGATTTTCCCGCAGTTTGATTATACGGACCTTGGGCCGACAGTCAGTGAAGGGATCATCAATCTGACGGGCGCGTGTGTGGCTACAAAGCCGATTACATATCGTGTTGACAACAACGACGACGCGATTAACGTCATTTTCTAGGATTCTCTCCCCGGTCGCGGCGTTTTGTTGGTAGGGCGTCGCGGTCCGGGCTTTTCTACCAATGCAAGAAACGACCGTGATCATCGAATCGATTCTCGACACCGCTTTAGCGGTTCGACCTATTGCGGTATCGGGGGCACATACGGTTACGATTGGGACTTTCTTCAAGTGTGATGCGACAAGCGGGGCGTTTGCTATCACTCTACCAGCGGCGGGGACTCTCGTCAGTGCGGTTGATGTGTCGCGCGTCTTGGTCTTCATCAAGACAGATTCTTCGGCGAACGCCGTCACGGTAACACGAGCGGGGTCGGACACGATCAACGCGGGGACGACACACGTTTTGACCGCTCAATTCAACTATTTGATTCTGATCGATACGGAAGTGGGTGGTGTTTGGTACATCATAGGGTCCGGCTAAAAAAGGAAAGAACACATGTCGCAATCAATCAACCTGGATAATCTAGGGATCGTACTCCCCCGAGATGAAAACGATTCCGCAGAGATGAACGTAGACGGATCAGAAACCCTGAAACAGTTCGTCTATAAGGTTCCAAAAAAGCAAAAATTCTTGGTGCATCGACAAACTGTTCTTCTTATCGATCGTGGGCAATTTGATGCAGACATCTTTGGTGGGACTTTGAACCCCCTAACGAACGGAGTGAGGACGTTTGTAAGACGCCCTAACGGCGGGATGGCTAGTGGCTTCCCCGATGAACTAAACATCCGCGTGAACGGTGATTTTGCTCTTTTGGCAGGGGTTGACGTGCAACCGCTCGGGGGTGAGCGGGGCTTAGGAGTTCGCTGGACTTGGTCCAAAGCAACCGGGGGACTCCCCGTTTTGATTCCGTCTGAATATGAAATCGTCATCGAGATTCGAGATGATTTGTCGCGTTTGACGCGTTTTCGATCAACTATTCAAGGCATCTTCGAGTAACAATCGCATGGCGGACGACAAACAATCACCGACTGACGTCAAGCTTGACACCATCATTAAGAAACTTGAAGGTATCGAAGGGCTTCTCTTCGGGGACGGGAGCGACGACAAGCCAGGTATGCGACTAGATGTCGATCGTTTGAAGCGGTCACGGGCGGCACACAACGCGGTGTTGTGGGTCATCTTTCTAACTCTTGCCAGCGTCGCGGGAACTGTCATCGCGTCGATGGTTGGGGGGTAACCAACAAGGACTACCAACGAATGAAAATCAACGGCAAGAAAATCACGAACAAAGGACACCGAACAGACCCCTACCCGATCGTTCGCAACATCGAAGAGGGAGTCGAAGTCGATGTCTTGAACGATGACGGCAAGCCTACGGGTGAGAAGACTACCGAGCTTCAAATGGTGAAGCGAGTCTATTACATCATCGCGGAGCCTGTTTGGAGTTTTGACTCTTTCAATGAGCTTTACCCGCGACCGACGCCGCCAGCTAGTGGATGGTCACCAAAGACTAAGGAAAAGGAACTCGATTACAAAGACGCCCAATACTTGGCAGACATCGAAGACTACGTTCTTGCTCGCGAAGGTTGGTCGATGATGACTTCGCTCGCTTTGTCTAACATTGAACTCGACATCTTGGACGAAGACGGCGAACCCACTGGCGAAATTGTCGACATGAAGAAACCGAATACGTGGTCGTCTATCAAGGCAAGTCTTCGGAACATGTTTTCGTTCTACGAATATAACGCGATCATTAACTTGATGGATGAAGCGTGTGGCATCAACGAAGAGAAGATCGCGGAGAACCGTGAATCTTTTTTGTCCGGTCAGCAAGTACCAAGTTCGGTGCGAACAAAAGCCTAAAGTATTGGGTTTTCGGTGCTTGCTTACGGGCGGGGTTGAACCCGCATAAGGACTGGCCATTTTTGGGACTCCAAGAGAAGCTCGACTATCTAAACTTTCATTTTCTAGCTCTTGCCGACGAGATCGAGCTTCGCGGCGGTTGGGGCGACAAGGAATCGACAGCATGAACACAAGCTTCATCAACAACGACTTCGACCCCGAAGTGTTGCGTCGAGCTTTGCGTCATCAACAGCATGGCGTAGCTCAGCGGGGACTATTCAAGGGTCGATGGACGAAGGTTTCCGCGTGGGAATCCGCCGCTCATCAACGTTTTGGCCGCGACCCATTATGGTGCGTAGACTTCGACAATGGAATCGTCGACGAAGGGATTCACCACGCCCTTGACCGATTAACCGATATCGACGGACCGACAGTCACACTTGCCCCTTGGCATGCCGGATTGATTGACAACGCAAGCTTCACGGGTGTTGCTAATGCGGACACAATGGCATCACACACGGGTTGGATCGAAAACGAAGATTACAGCGAATCGGTCCGCCAACAATTGAATTTTGCGGCGGCGGCGGCTCGAACAATCAGCGATTCGGTCTCGTATTCGATCAACGCCACGGTTACGATCAAAGGTTTGTTTGTCACCAGTGACAACACGAAGGGCGGAACCACGGGAACACTTTTTTCGACCGCTCTTTTCGGGACGCCCCCTTCGCTGGTTTCAGGTAATACATTAACTGCGAATTATAGCCTTTCTGACTAATTTAACGGTTGCCTTTCACATAGCATTCACAAGTCAACGTATTCAAGGATACCTTTACCATGGGCGTTTACGCACAACTTCAAGCACAGCAAAAAACTTTCAGCGACGGCTCACCGCTCGGAACTTGGCTTGAACAACAACTTGCAAAATCGGGGGTCGGCTCAAGTGTTGACCCCGACGTTCCCGCCGCCGCCGCCGCAATCGACGCAGTCGGGTCGCTGGCTGATTCGACGATGACTTCGGGTAACATGACACTAACGATTGGCATTCGACAAGCCGACGGAAGTGTTGAGTCAGCGACGACCGGGAGCATTGCCTTCAATGCGAACGCCGCCGCCGTTGAAGGAATCATTGACACCGCAATGACGGGGGTCATTACCGGATGGTCGAACGGGGACATTTCCGTGAGCGGAACCGCTGTCAATAGTGGGCCGCTGACCTTTACGTTCGACGGGGCAAGTGTCACGGGTAAGCAAGCCCCCTTGATCGTCCTAGCCGATGTCGACGGGGCGGGCGGGGCATGGGGAGCCCCAAGCGTCACAACGCCCGGACAGACCGAACGAGCCGCCCTAGGCGTCTTGCTGGCTTTGAATGTGCTCAGTGGGGCGGTCGCGGACCAAGACGCTGCGACTTCGGTTACAGCTTTTACGGATTCGGAGAATCGAAACCACAACATCCCCGCGAATGTTGTCAAGGCTTTAATGCGCGAATCCGCTGCTGAAGACGTGAACAACTCGACTTACCATTCGATCGACGCGACGATGTTTGATAGTCAAGACCGGTCAAAGATGGTAGAAGAAAGGGTTACGGGGGACCGAACTCGGAATCGAACGACGTAATTAAAATTTTTGAATTCAGAATTGAATTTTTCGTAAGGTTTTTACTACATGTCGCAAGAACGAAAAGCTAACTTAGCTCAATCAAGCCTGACGAGTAAGATTTCCACTTTTATTGGGACGGTTCAAAATGGCAGGAATCTATAATCGCATCCTTCGGACAGCCCCGCCTACTTTTCGGCTCCCGGCAGACCTACTGCATGTATCTATGCACTTACGATCACAAGATATTTATGATGATACAGCCCTGTTCGCAGCTCTAAATACGAACATTTTTCCTTCGCTCTCGGGTGCGGAAGTCACTGATGTTAATAATATCGTGACCGAGATGCTTGCGGTAGGGAATCCGTTTCAACGGATCTCATACTCGCAGACTGTAAGGGCTGTTGCAGTGTTAGCAGAAGAAATCACTATATCGGAAACAGATTTTCGCTCGTTTCTCGGGATACCATAGAGGTTGTTTTGTATGTATCCCCTACCTTTCGATTGACTTTGAAAGACAAAAATGTCTCAAGAACAAAAAGCGAACTTAGCTCAATCAAGCCTGACGAGCACAATTTCGGATGTGGCGGCAAGTCTCACTGTTGACAGTGCGGCATCCTTTCCGCCATCACCTCAATTTCGAATTATTCTGGATGATGAGCTTATGCTCGTGACTGCGGTCGCGGGGGCAGTGTTTACAGTTACCCGGGCAATTGAAGGAACGACGGGTGTTGGGCACGCTGGTGGAACAACAGTCACTCTTGTCGAAACCGAAGCCGGGCAAGTACGATTTCAACGCGACTGGTCTAATCCTCTTTGGGGAGTCGGTAAGCCTATGCAGTTGCTTGATTCGACAGGGGCAACCCTGACAGCGTCAAGTTTTACGAACGTGAATTTCACAAACGGAACAAAGACAGATCAAACCGGCGGGGGGATTCTCTTAGAACATGCGACCCAAGGCGCGGCAAACGATTTCGCGATGCTTGTCAAGACCGCAATTTCGGCCCCATGGACTCTTACCGTTGGGATAATCCCGAATCTTTTAAATGGAACTGCAGCATTCCCGTCGATCGGCCCAGTCGTGCGCGAAAATGCAACTGGAGAATTCTACGCGTTTCGAATATTGGCTTCGGATGATGGTCTATGGGTAGATGTCATAAAATTACCGAGCCCAACAACATCTTCAACTGCTTTTTTGGCACGGCGCGATTGGTCGGGGGGCTCGGGTGTCGTCTGGTTTCAAGTCGAAGACAACAACACAAATCTGATCTTCAAAATTTCCGCCGATGGGGTGAACTATATCACTCTTGGACAAGAAGCCCGGACAACGTTTTTGACTCCTGACGAATATGGGATTGGAGTCAATAATTTTGGCAACGGCGCGATGGTTTGTCATGGTACAATCGTTGCTTGGGACGAACAGGACGATTCGTAATGGCGTTCACTGGACAACTCGGGACGTCACAAAGCGCCCTTGGGGCGACGTTTGCCCTAGGGTTTGCCGAAGACCCCGACCCCACGAATCAAAATGTTTCGAACTCGTTTGGGTGGTCATCAGTCGCCGCATACGATCCGGTTTTCAATATCTTCGTATCACAAAGCCTAGGTTGGAATTCAAACCAGATCGCCGAAGCATTGTATCGGGCGGTCTCACAAAGCATATTCGCCGCAAGCATTGCAAGCCCCGATGCAATCATTGATGTCGTCCAATATTTGGGCTTTACCGAGCGAACGTTTCAAGACGCGGGAAATGCGTTCAGTTTCAAAAGTGTCGCGACGATCGCGGTCATTGCAGATGCTACAAATTTTTGGTTTACCAACCCGTCGCAAAATAACAAAGTCGTTCAAGGCCACGTCGCGTCGAACTCACTTGGGTGGACCGATGTTGTTGCGCTATCGACAGAAGTTCTCGCGACGAATGAATTCGGGTTTGTCGATGCGTGGACTTTCGCGGGGTCGATCTTCGACCAAAACGTCACTCAAGACGGCGGCGGTTTCTTACGGCAAACGGTGAGTGTGACGGTCAGTGACAATACGTGTCGTGAGCTGGAATATGACCCCTTAATCGGGGAAGCGGACAACGACGGCTTCGACGCTTTCCGAGTCACGAAGCCGGTATTTTCGACGGGAACGGTCGAGTTTACATATCCGCCGACAAGCCCAACGAACACGCTAACACTTGACGACCCCGACTTCGGGAACAACGACACGCTGAACTTCACACGGATCGATCGCGAAACACGCGGGGGCGATCGTAAGATCTTCAGCGACGGTAAGTGGGCTTCGTGGGAGCGTCTTGAGATGACTGTTAGCGACTTATGTGAAGTCGATGCCGACGACATCATCACATTCTTGAATGTTTCCCTTGGCAAAACAGTTCGCTTGACGGATTGGGAGGGGCGGACATGGGAGGGCGTTATCGTCGAACCCGAGACTGATCTTGTGAAAGGTCGCGGCGGTTGGCGGCTCGACCTAGTATTCGAAGCGAAAGTCACTGACTCCATTGTAGAGCACAACGAACGACCTGTGACACACAATATCAATCCGAGCGACGAAGTATCTGTCACTCATAATTTATAAAGGCTTCAAGCTATGGTTGCAACTGCCCTTAATTTTCCAACTGCCGACACCGACGTCTTCATTCAAGGCGATGGCAACGCGAAACGAACGATCGCGATCGGTCAGAACACACTCGGGTCGAAAGACGATGTCGTGATTGCTTCGGAGAATTGGAGCATTACGGCGGCGGGTGTCGCGACGCTCGCGGGCTTGGGTACTTTCTCAGGTGGTTTAACAGCCCCCAATGGGACAAACTCAGAGCGTTTCGGGGCAAACGCTCTTGCGGCGATCACAAGCGGTTCGGGAAATACCGCATTTGGGAATAACGCGGGCAACGCGGTTGATAGCGGCGACAACAATACGTTGTTCGGACGCGGGGCGGGGGCGCTGTTGGACTCGGGCTCGGGCAACATCTTCATCGGTGAAGATTGTGGCGGTAACACGACGACCGGATCGACTAATATTTTAATAGGACAAGGACTTTATACAACTGCCGTCGGAACCACGGGCGAACTTCGAATTCACTACGTGGGCGGGGCAAATATCCCTTTAATTTCGGGCGATATGGTCGGCGGGCTTTGCGGCATCAACACACTCGCGAAACGATCGGCAACGCTCAACATCACGACCGACGACACCGACGCGGTTGATTGCTTGCTTCTCGACCAAGACGACGACAGCGAAGCTATGATTTCGATCGAAGCAACTTCAGCGGCTTCCACGGTCAACCCGGTGACGTCGTTCACCACGGGGGCGACGATTCAAGGCTTCTATCGGGTGAAGATCAACGGAACCGATCGATGGCAACCGTTTTACTCGGCACCGACAAGCTAGGGTTGCGTTGCTTCGGGGGTCTTGATACACTGAACAACGGAATCAACCACTATGTCAACATTTTTACGAGCCCCTTACCCCACGACGAAAGTCACCACGGTCATGCCCGACCCCCAAGAAGAAAATTCGCAAGGGTCACAATCGAAGGTTCAAATCGTTCGCGGCTCGACCAACGTCAAGAAGTGGACCTACGTTCAATCAAGTGACAAGGTCAACCTATCTGCAAATTGGATTCTCACACGAGCGAAAGACGAAGAGCTTGCTGAGTTCATTCGCGTCTATCACACGGCGGTGTGGGAGGTCGAATACACTCACGACGACGTCGTAAAAAAATGGAAAGCTCAACTTGTCGGGCGACCGATCCGACGGAGAACTACGGGTCGTCAAGATAAAAATAACACTACCACAGGTGATGAAGTCGTCGAAGTCACCTTAAACTTCTCGGCGGAAGCGATCTAAGCGCCCGCCTTAACACCGAAAGGTTTCAGAAAATGTCACGCACTATTGACCCAACTGTTCAAGCCCTTCTTGATACACCTGAAGACGGGACAGAAATTGTTGTTGTTCTTGAAGTGTTTTGGACGAAGCGAACCGACACCGCGATTCAACCCTTCCCACCGCCGGCGGACGCAACCGAGCGAATATGGTACGCGGACCGACCTATTCCGAACTACCCCGAGATCAAGTCGAACATTCTTGAACTTGGCAACGTCGACGCGGCGGTTCAAGTGTCACAAGGTGGACAATCGAAATCATTAGCCGTCACGCTCGACGACACGAACCCCGACGGCGAGTTGAAGCAGCTTTTCGACACGAACGACGTTCATAAGACACCCGTTCGTGTGTGGTTTTACGTCATGGGGACCGACTTCGCGACGAAAAAATTCCCGATCTTTTTGGGCCAGATCAACACGCCCGTCGTGTGGGATGAAGGCAAACGAACCTTTTCATTCTCGATTGTGAATCGAATTGAAGACGCGGAAGTCGGGTTCTCAGCGGAAGAAGGCGAATTCCCCGAACTACCCGAAGAGTTGATCGGTAAGACGTGGCCGCTTTGTTTTGGGACCGTGACCAACATTCCCGCGCTAAAGGCGGTCCCCACGTTGTCGGGCATCTTGGCGAATGGTGTTGGAATTCGGGACTTTACACTTGGCAGCCGTTTGACGCTTGCAGAAGCGATCACTTGCCCACGAACGCCAATTGGGTTCAAGTGTAGCGGTTCCCAAGGGCTTGCGTCAACGATGCAATGCAACATCGCGTTCGAAGACGATCAGAATTGTTTACAATCACGGTGTATCGAGATCGAACTTTTAAGGCTTCAGATCGCAGAGCAAGCCGGCTTTGAATATGGTCAAATTACGATCTTTAGCGGTGAGAAGATGCCACAAGGCTGGAACACGGGAACGCCCGTCACAGGGGGACCGGGGACGGGCGTTCCCGTAAGAGCTACGGGGCAAGGTTCAACAGGTCGTTTGAATCGGCTTACCTTGAACATTCAAGGCGGTTTGTTCACGGGTTACTTTGACGGAACGCCCGAAACCCCGTCGCAAGTGTTTGTAATTGAATCACGGCAACATCCTCGATTCGATCCTTCCACAGGGACGGTTTTAGTTGACCCGGTCGGGACCGTAATCGAGTCAAAATGTCCTGCCGATCAATTCGCGGGTCAAGATAGCGACAGCGACTTCACCGACACGTTCAGCGGTCCCGTGTGGACGGGGCTCCGTTCGTCGCGGATATCGTGGGAAGCATTTCGCAATGCCAAGGCAGCCGACTTTTTTTGGGCTCCCGGTGGTGCAACGGTCACAATTGAAGACGTTCGTGAAATCATTTACGTTGCGAACATCCTGCCATCGACGGTTCATTCGGTGAAGGCGAAACGATTCTTGAACGGCAATGAGTTCTTGTTAAGCGTTCCAACCGAATTTTACGAAGTGCGGCAAACTGATTATGTAGGTTACCAAATGATGGAAGTCGTGTTTCAGCGACCCTTATCAGTTGAGTCGAAGGAAACGGGCGGCGGATGGTCAGACGAAATCTACGTCACGATGACTTCGTCGGTCGGGCCAAACACGGTCGACATTATCGAATGGTTCATCAACACGTATACAACCTTCGCGATTGACGCGGCAAGCTTCAACGACGTCCGAACGAAGCTCGACAACTACCCAATGCACTTCCCACTGCTGCGTCGACCGAACTTATTATCGATATTGCAAGATCTTTCGCGGAAAGCCCGTTGTGCCCTTTGGCAAGTCAACGACACCTTCTTCATCAAATATCTGGCTGAAGAGCCGACCCCGGTCGCAACGATCACATACGACGACATCATTAAGGACAACCCCGACGAAAGCGGTCGCACGTTGTTCAAGATGGACTTGACGAAGACTGAGGACTTGATTACGAAGCAAACGGCTAAATGGCGGAAAGACTATTCGCCGTTCATCCTGAAAGACAACACATTGATCTTGCGCCACAACGTCATCCGCTACGGCACACACTCGAACGAAGAAGATTACTTCCCCTACGTTCACCTTGACATCGTTCGAAAGTCGGCGACGTTCCACTTGATCCGATCGGCGAACACGTGGAAAAAGATCAAGATTTCGACGTCACTTGCCTACACGTTGCTAGAGCCCTTCGACGCGGTAACCCTTCGACTAAACGACCTAGCCCGCGACGATGACGGCAACACGGTTGATGTGATCGGAGTAATCGAAAAGGCGATACTCGATTCGAAAGGAAAACGGATAAATCTCGAAATTTGGACCCCCGTACGGTCGGGTGAGCTATTACCTTACGATTTTGCCTTCCCTGCTGGTATTTCCGAGTCTGCCTTGTACCCCACGCTAGAAGCTCGAAATGCGGGCGAGGCGGGCTCGGGGACCGAACCCAACTTCAGCACCATTGCACCCCCTGGACACCCCTTACGCGTCGACCACGGGACGATTTTTAGTGGTCTCTCGCTAGGTTGCAATGGTGCGGGCGTCACAAGCCTGAAACCGGGTGAATGCCGGCAAGACCACGGGGACCGGAAACCAAGCGATATCGACGATAAAAAGCCGAACGTCGACGTTAATACCGACGACCAGACCAGCGACGTTGGCGGGGGGTCGAGCCCCATTAGCAACGGGGCGGGGTACGGGACGGGGTCGAGCCAATGGCTAAACAACGATCGCACCAATAAAGCCGAAGGTGACGGGGGGCGGGGCCGAGAAGTCGCGGAACAAGGAGGAACCGGAGATTCCCCAAGTTCGGGCGACAATAGCGACACGGTCGAACAGCCCCTTGACCAAGAGTTTCTCGACGATCTACCAGACGCCGACGAAGTCGAAGCCCCTTACAAGTGTGTTGTTACCGTTGCGGCGTTTGACACGACGGAATCAGGCGGTATTTGTGGACCGATACCGGCAACTATCCGAATCGAAAAATACGCCTACGACAGTACAGAAGCCGCGACCACGCTTTGCGGGAACCTTAGCGGACGGTCGAGCTGTAGCGGTGTTCCGCCGTGCAACACTTGCGTTTCGTCGTGTACTGTCTCTTGCACTGGCGACCCCGCCGACGCGGGCGATGGATCGTTGATCGGTTTTTCTACTAATAATTCGGGTACGGATGCCGTGATTTTAGGTGGCTAAAAATGGTGTACCACAACGACGACTTTCAACCGTGCTCACGACGCGACCATTTGACGCAAGTCAATGCGGACGGATCGAAAGAGCGGGTCTTTCGATGCACAGAGCCGAACGCGGAACAATACTTCAAGATACTGTCGCCGTCTATGTGCGAAGGTTGTCCGCTTCGACATGAAGTGACGAAGGCGGCGATCGCGAAACGCGAATACAAACCCCCGCTTGTTGAAGAGCATCGCGAGATCGTAAACCGCAAGACGGATGAAGCCGACCCGCTGTGGTCTCCTTGCATCGATCGACAAGTTGTTGAGACCCCGGCGTGTTGCGGAACGTCGATAGAGATCAAGATGTGTAACTCGGTCGACTGTTTCCGAATGGGCTCGGAAGTGTCACGGGAGATTTGCCGCGAATGTCTCAATCGTCGTGAATAGGGTCACCGCCGCCCATGTTGCTAAAAGTTCGCCGCGAATGCCTCGATCGACGTGAATAAGGGGGCAAGTTTGCAGATTATGCAACCCACGAACGTGGTTAAGACAACGACTTTCACGACGGTTGCTAGTGTAGTTTCTCGTGTCATGGTTTCGGCTCCGTAATTAAAGGTCAATCTGAACACTCAATTCTACTTTCTAGTTTGAGTTTGTCAAATCGTCGTCGTCGTGAGGCAGATTCGCCCAAGAATCTTCGACACGGGCGTGTTCGTTGTTTTCGGCGTGGACTCGACCGAGTTCGACGCATCCGGGGCAAGGTGGGTCAATCGACGGGTCGTACCCTTGAAGCCCGCATACATGTTTGGAGTCAACAAAGGCTTCATATTCCTCGTCGACCGGTGAAGCGAAATCACTGCCGATTGCCCATCGCGGGAACTCGCGACAAAGCTTCATACGCTCGCGGAATGGGTCTGCACACTCGCGATCAAGGTTAAAGGCGGAAATGATCATGCCGCCCGTCGATGGGTTGCATACACGGCGGTATAGTTTGAAGGTGTAGATCATGTGATGCGTTTCCAGTATCGAAAGAGTAATTGACCGAACAGAATTGTGAAGATCCATTCGGGAGCAAAGCACATTGCAAGCGGAAAAATTATAGCGATCATGTCTTAGGTTCCAATAAAAAAGGGTTGTGGTTCACCACAACCCTACGACATGGACCGAACGTGTCAAGCAACTGTTCGTAATTATGTCTCAACGTCGCCATCAATGTAGCCCCACGCGACGTTTTTCGGGTCAGAACACCACCTTGTGATGGTCGACGGGTTGCATTCCATCGCTTTCGCGGCTTCGCGAACGCTTGTGAAAGCTTCGCATTTGCTGATATCTTCAGCACAAAACCTATAAACGCCTTTTTTGGGATGACCACCCGAATAGCTGGCGGGTCCGCGACTCTTTAAGAGTGTCTCGGCGAACTTCGCCCGAAGCCCCATCACAAAGCCTATGGCTTCTTCTAAACTTATGACGTCGTTCCCGAATGCTACCCGCTTCGGCTCTTCGTCTAGCGACTGAAGCCAAATATCAAGCTCAGAATCAGCGTCGAAGCGAGCTGCGAAGCGATTAACAGCAGGGTGAGCGTCGATGTATTGCCCGTAGCCCGCGAAGCGAACAACGTCATCGGCGTCGAGCCACGTCCAGACAGTGTGGTTCTTGAATCTCAACGGATTAGCCTTTCAAGTGTTGCAAGAGCGGCTGTTGAACGTGAATCGGAACTTCGTTCAACCGGGGTAGCACGTAGTCAAGCCGGGCTATGTTATAGGCTCCAACCGCTTCTTCAAGTGTGGAAAACAAGCCGACATGGATTCGCCTTGTGTTAATAGTCAGACCGACGCGAAGCTTTCGTCCGTGTCGAGATACGCCGTGCGATCAGTCTCATTCGTTACCTTCAATCAAGAGTTCGACAAAGCCGCCTTCGCCATCGGTTTTGGGGATTGCCTTTTCAACGTCTAGCCATTCGCCGTTGATGCACACGTGAACCGTCGAGTTCATTGTACGATCGGCGGCGAGTAATTGGTCAATCAAGTCGCGAACAATCATTCTTCATCGTCTTCTTGGGCTAGGAAACTTGCCGTATCTCCGAACACGCGGTACGACTTGCTTCGGTCAAGGTCTTTCGGTAAAACTGATTCGACCAGAATTCCGAACTTGGTCAAACCCTTCTTCGCGTTCTCAGTCAGTTCGTCAAGCAATGTGTCGACATCGTCGTCGGTTAATTGTTGAAAAGTACGCCTTCGGATGGCTCGGAAGATCACACTTTGCGAGACATCAACAAGTGTGCTGTCAACGTCCCAGTTTTTCTCGCCTAACGCTTTGATCACGTCGTTGATTCGGAAGACGACCGCCGCCGACACGATAATTGACTTCCCGTCGGATGTCAGAATTGACATGTTGGGGATGTCGACCGGGCGGCGGGCGGTCACGATCAACTCAAGTTCGCTCGTCAGTGGCCAGTACCAGTGAAGACCGGGCTTCAATTCGATCACTTCGGGTTCGGCTCTATTGAGCAAATTCGTTCGCCATTTGACACCCCCATGGGTCGAACGAACAAGAGTCGCTCGGGGGACCCAAACAAAAAGACGATCGAAGAAAGCAAGAAAGGTCTCCATGTTAGCTGTCCGGGTGGTTTTCGAAGTCGACTTCGATGATTGCGACTAGTAGCTAAATAGACGGACATGAAAATCTACTTCGAAATCTGTCCACGATAACCCCGAACGGTACTTTCGTTGCCACCACACTGTGTATGTTTTCCCATCATACCCGATCACTCTACACGACCCACTTGGTAGATAAGCCGTCCACATGTCGTCTCTTTCGTTGGGGAAATCTTGTGGCAACCAATGGAAAAAAGCCATTGATTCAATTTGGACAGACGCCGTATTCGTTGTCAAGCTTCGATTTCGGGGGTCATTCAACTCATGAACTCGTGTTCGCATTCGTATTTCGGAGGATTGCAGATTTGCAGGTAAATCTGTCTTGTCCCACAAAATGTTTACGATTAAAGCATTCATCGATTTTTCCTTGTAAAAAAGTGAGTTTCACTACCCGATCACGACGTTGTCAGAGTTGAGACCGTCAACTAGGATCGGGGCGGGTTCGTCGAGGTTCGTGTAGAGCCCGTAGCCTGGTCGCGTGTCGGGGTCGTAGTAGCTGACGAACTTTGCGAAGCCTTTCGTCGGCGTCGAAATGAAATCAAGGTAAGGGTCCCCCGTCAGCGGGTCAACGTCGCCGAAGTCAGTGTTGACGGCTATCGAGTTGTAGTTTTCATGGAACGCACATACGCCGAAGTGTGGGTCACGGTTCGGTGTGAATTTGCAACGTTGGAAATCGAGAATCGATCGTGTGTGGTACGAACCGTTCCCCGAGACAAGCGAGCGACCGCTTGCCAGGTCGAAGACGCTGTCGGCGATCGAAACCTTCGTCTCTTCGAACACTTTATTCGTGATCGCTTGTATCATCGACGACGAAACCCAAATTGCCGAATGTGAATCGGGGTCGGGGTGGTCTTGGAAGAATTGTACACGGGCGGCGACTACTTCGGAAGCCCCGACGAGTAGTTCGAAGTAATAGGCAGCAAGGATCACGTCGTCAAGCTCGACATATGACCCAGAATGAACCGACAAAGCAATCTTGCCTAGCGAATCGAGCCGACAGCGTTCGAACCGCATACGGCTATTTTGGACGTTCACGACGCAACTTGACTCAGTCGTCAAGTTACCGGGGCTGAACTGCTTCGTGTTGACGGCGGTCAAGTTCGTGACAAGAAGATCTTCGCAATCGACGAAGTTGATCAAACCCGAATCAGGTCGCCAAGACGCTTCGTATAGTTGTTCGCCTTGCATCTTGCCCAAGAAGTGAATTTGAGCATTCTTGAGACCGCGAATAGTCAATCCGGTCAGCCCTACCATAGCTTCGGGGTGAACGTAGTGAAGGTAGCCATCTTCGAATTCGAGCCGTTGGCTACGATTCGTGAAGACGCGGACAAGTTTAGCGACATTCGAAGGTTGGTCGATTGTTTGCTTTGCGATGGTGTCTGTCATGTCGGTCTTTATTGTTGGTAGCGGGGAGAGAGAGAAGGGGGTGACGTGTGGCCACTAAAAGCACATACGTCTACCATCACCCCCTTGCTCACCCTAAACATTATTCAAGAACCTGTCCACCAAATGCTTCACCAAATTCTTCCCAGAGTTGATTTTGGGTTTTTTCAAGATACTCTGGATAGTTTTCAACGATCCATGACATCGCCGTATTCGACTTAAACGGGATATCATTCGGCCCTTGAAGCCCTTCGAAACTTTGCGGAACACCGTTAATAGTAACAATATCAGGCAATAGGAATGAATCCAGATTGCTAAAGTGAAATGTACTCTTAATCACGCCATCTATAAACCGTGTAGGCGTAGAAAATAGGCCAGTTATCGCCACATTACGTGGGTGAGGCCCAATCCTTTTAACATTTTGGAGGATATTTTCCGCAGTGTGCCTCCGGAGCGAGTATGTGCAATTCGTTGTGGTTATATCAATCCAAGTATTGATCGCGCTAGGCGGAACAGCGAGCCCATAATACCAACCATCCGAAATGAATCCATTCAGGTTGAGATTGCGAGATTGGAAATTCATGCTAAAACCGATATTTTGTAATACTCCGAAATCATCATCAGGGTTGGGGTTGTCGCCAATAATGGAATCTGGGTCCCGATGTGAGATAATGTTCGTGAAAGTCCAGCCTCCATCAATATCGATGTGTTTCGAGCCCACATAGATCAAGAATAAACCGGCCCATGTTGCGTTCAGAATTTGTATTTCGGATGCGGTATTAGCATTATGGGAGCCATCTGAATTACGATGCCACATGATACGCATCCCCGAACCACTTCCGATTGATACGTTTCCTGATATTACTGCCTCGTACGGAACACTAGCCAATCCAACGTTCGTGGACGGCTCTCTATCCGATTCTCGTAAGGGGATACCGTGAAACGTAAAACTAGTACCAGTTGCGCCTGTTGAGTAGTTTCCAATTAAATCAACTTCTTTACCTTGAAGCCAAAAGCCATCGCCCATAACCCCAAATAAGGCGGCAGTTTGCTTGATGTCCCTATTATGGAAATACCAGTCCTTAATGTTTGGGTTGTAGCTAGACAAATTGTCTATGAAAGCGCCTTGCTCTGTGTGTAGTCCTCCAGCTTCTGTTGTAAATGACGCCCCAACTACATTGATAGCGACATTATCTCTCATTATGACATTGCTACTGTGGTTGGTATATCCCCATCCGGGGCTTCCGATAACCACATTCCCGGTAGCGTAGACTCGTTTCTCAGGGCCGTGCCTATGGAAGTGAAGAGAATACCTACCATTCACGTTAGTAGCGCTTATGTTTTGTAGTCGGTCTGTACGACCCATTTCAACAAACGCGGCGTACTCCACTACCACATCAGGGCTATGCATAAGCATACAGTGACCACGATTCGGTGTCGCAATATTTGTGCTCTCAAACGTAATAGATCGTGTGAGATTCGCGACTGGAACACCAGCGGTATGCGGCACAGACGTAGGTAGGGTATGATCATACTGTAAGGGCTCATCGAACTCAATAACCCCACCAGGCCGTATACGACTAATAGTCCGTAATTCGTCTTGATTCGGTCTTGACGCGCCCAACCGGCTCGCTCGTCTAGTGGTGCCTGAGATATTCACGACATCCCCTATTTTCCACCCAACCGGGGAATCTGCAAGCGTAACCGACGTATCGCCGACTTGAGCTTCTTGCGTTGTAGTCCAACCAAGTTTGTGGTCTCCTTCAATAATGGTTTTCCCGTGCGAAATATAGCCAAGCGTAACTCTGTTTGGATCCCAAGGCTCACCGTCCATCCAAGTGATAGTAATTGACCCCCATCGCTTCGTTTTAGCAATGAAAGTCCCTAGTACTTTTACCACAATAGTATGAACTAGTAAATTATTCTCGGATTTCGAATCGAAAACTAGGGTTCCACGAATTTCGAGATTATAGATTTCAGCGGCCCCGGAGATCTCTACTTGAATTCCTTCTGGGATAAGAGCATTGTCGCTTGCAGTAGGAACAGCCCCTCCCTCCCATGTAGCGGGATCACTCCATAAACCATCTTGAACAGCCGTGTGCGTGATCATGAGATCTAAATTTTCAAGATAAGCGTGTTCTACAGCTTTAGCTGAATCTAAGGCAACCATTTTTTTTACTCCCGTAAGGACCTTCAAAAAAGAAATCAAAAAAGCAATCAACCATCCACACCACCCTATCACAACCCCCAATCATCCATAATCAGATCTTGAAGGCATAGGTCGATGGGAAACCCTCAAAAACCTTACCATCGATGTAAGGTATCCGACCCCAACTCGTTG
>Ga0209456_10000438_pt1 | contig 22724 bp, 23 predicted proteins | sample COG_11_FD_184755 | JGI IMG/M metagenome (GOLD analysis project Ga0209456, IMG submission 184755) | Pelagic marine sediment microbial communities from the LTER site Helgoland, North Sea, for post-phytoplankton bloom and carbon turnover... | ecosystem: Environmental > Aquatic > Marine > Neritic...
CGAACGCGCCGCCAAGCCCAAGCAAAGCGCAGGGCGCGGCAGGGAGGATTACGGGTGGGGGTGGGCGGGCGGTGTAACTAAACCGGCGCTGTTCGTACGGTGCCTGAACGAAGCGCTATCGCGGAGGGTGAACCCTTCATCCCCACCCCGCCGCCCCCACGCGAGCGCCTAGGTGGGGGTGGGCGGGCGGTGTAACCAAAATTCTAAAATTCCGGCCGGTCTTGATGCTGCCCGAACACCTCTCGAAAAACGTCGCAAATCTCCTGCTCGGTACAATACGCCTTTGCGGCGTCGACGATGGTGGGCATGACGTTGCGGTCGGAGCGGCAGGCGTCGGCGATGGCGGCCAGGGCCTTTTCTACCGCTGTGGCATCGCGCTCAGCTTTGACCTTGGCGAGGCTCTCGACCTGCTCCTTTTGAATCGATTCGTCGACTCGGAGGGTTGGGATGTCGGGTTGCTCCTCTTGCTCGTACTTATTGACGCCGACGACCGTCTTTTCTCCGCTTTCGATCTGCCGCTGCAGGCGATATGCGGAACCGGCGATCTCACGCTGCGGGTAGCCTCGCTCGACGGCCTCGACCATGCCGCCCAGCTCGTCGATCTTGCGGATGTAGTCCATCGCCTCTTCTTCGAGGCGGTTGGTCATCCATTCGACGAAGTAGCTGCCCGCCAAGGGATCGATGGTGTTGGTGACGCCGGACTCTTCAGCGATGATCTGCTGCGTGCGAAGGGCGACGGTAACCGCTTCCTCGGTGGGGAGTGCAAATGTCTCGTCCAGGCTGTTGGTGTGAAGCGATTGCGTCCCGCCCAGGACGGCGGCCAAGGCTTGAAGCGCCACGCGAGCGACGTTGTTGTATGGCTGCTGCGCCGTAAGCGACACGCCGGCCGTCTGCGCGTGTGTCCGTAGCATCAAAGAGCGCGGGTTTTGGGGATTGAACCGTTCGGTCATGAGCCGTGCCCACATCCGGCGCGCCGCGCGGAACTTGGCGATCTCTTCGAAAAAGTCGTTGTGAACGTCGAAGAAGAACGACAGACGTGGCGCGAAGTCGTCGACGTCCAAGCCGCGCTCGACGGCCCACTTCACATACTCGAGCCCGTCGGCAATCGTAAACGCCAGCTCCTGGGCGGCAGTCGAGCCCGCCTCGCGGATGTGGTAGCCGCTGATGCTGACGCTGTTCCAGCGGGGCACCTCGTTTGCGGAAAACTCGATCGAGTCGGTGACGATCCGCATCGCCGGGCGTGGAGGCACGACCCAGGCGTGCTGCGCGATGAACTCTTTGAGGCAGTCGTTTTGCACCGTTCCGCCGATCTTGTCGCGCGCAATCCCCCGCTTGTCCGCCAGCGCGACGTAGAACCCGAGCAGCACGGCTGCGGGACCGTTGATCGTCATCGAGGTCGTGACTTTGTCGAGGGGAATCTGGTCGAACAGGATCTCCATGTCGCGGAGAGTGTCGACCGCCACGCCGACCATGCCGACCTCACCGAGTGAGCGCGGCGAATCGCTGTCGTATCCCATCAGGGTCGGGAAATCGAAGGCGGTCGACAGACCGGTTTGGCCCTGCTCGAGCAGGTACCGAAAACGCTCGTTCGTCTGGCGAGGCGTGCCAAAGCCGGCGAACATACGCATCGTCCACAGGCGGCCGCGATACATGGTTGGCTGAACGCCGCGCGTGTACGGAAACTGGCCCGGGAAACCGAGGCTACGCTCATACCCATCATCGAGGTCGGCCGGCGTGAGAAGGTCCGGCACCTCGAGGTCGCTGTGGGTGGCGAAACGCTCCTTGCGCAACGGGTGGCGAGCCGCGGCGCCCTGCACTTCTTCCTCGCGCCACTTGGCAGCCTCTTTCCGCAAGCGGTCTTTGTCGTCATCCGACTGCCTTTCGGCCGCCAGTTTCTTCGCCGGATCGACGGTCACAGGTACCTCCTGCTAGTTCTCTACCGTGTCCTGCGCCCCTGGGAAAGGCAAGACCTCCCCCCGGATCACCTGCAGCATGCCCTCGACTTCCAAGGCGATCTCGAGCTCGGGGCCGGTTTCCAGAAACCGTTCGAGATAGCGCTTCGCCGCCTGGTTCTCACCCTTCTGAAAGTGGGCGGCGCCGGTCAGGAACAACCCATCGCCGTCGTCTTCATGCTTCTGAAGCACACGCTGACCCATTCGAATCGCGCGGTCGTACTCGCCCATCATTCGGAGCGTCTGCCCTGCCCCCACCATCGCGCCGACATAGTCGGGGGCAAGCTTCAACGCTTCGACATAACTCTTGAGCGCTTCCGGGTAGGCTTCCTTTTCGAAATACGCGTGGCCTAAGAAGTGAAAGGCATACTCGTTTCCCGGGTCATCGTGCGCGACGCGCAGGAGCTCGTCGATCGCTCGATCCAACTCGCCGACATGGAGAAGCTCCATTCCTTCTTCGGCTGCTTCCCACCGTTCGGACTGCGCATCGTCCACCGACGTCTCCTCAGTCACGCTTGCCGTAGTCGATCGAGCCAGCGCGCGTTCGATCCCGCGGCTGCACCCCGGATGCCAACGTTCCGAGCGCAAGTAGGAGAAACAAGACGCCTCCGATGAGGAGCGTGGCGCCCATCGCCTGACGGTTGTCGAATACCCAGTAGCAAAGCCCGGCGACCACCAATGTCAGGACGGCAACGACCGCCGACGCGCGTATCTGGAGGCGACGACGCTGCTGTGCCCGCTCCTGCGCTTGACGCTTGGCTTCCTTTGCTTCCTGGGCTCGCTCCTTGCGTGCCTGGCGCCGCTCGTTCTGCTTCTTCGCCATGGGGGGAGCATACTACTGAATCGCCCGGCGGGCCCGGTCTGCCAAATGGCCCTCGGGCACGAGCTCCAGATACTTCTCGTAGGCTTGCCGGGCGGCAGGCGAGTTGTCGCTCGATAGCCCCTCACCAAGGTAGAACCAAGCCTCGGCCGGCGTTCCCGGGAGTGAAATCGACTGGCGGAACAGGTGCCGGGCCGCATCCCGGTCGCCGCGCTCGTAGTGGACGCGGCCAAGCTGGTAGATCGCGGCAGCTTCGAGACCCGGGCGTGCGTCGACACCGCGAGCGAGCTGAAGCGCACGAGTCGCGTTCCTCATCGCCTCGGAGTACTTCTTGGCGCGCAGAATGCTTTGGCCAACGCCAACGAGGGCTGGCGCATAGTCCGGATCGATTTCCAGCGCTCGGCGATAGTAACTCGACGCAAGCCCGCTGTGACCCTGCGCATAGAGTGCATCGGCACGGGCGGTGAGCTGAGCGGGATCCATCGAAGCCAGCTCAGCCTCGACGACCGCATCATCGGGTGCTTTCGGCGCAGCCGAGGCTACTTTCGTCGGCTTCGCTTTGGCCTTCACCTTCGCCGGGGGGGCGGAGCCCTGTGGCGGCGAAGCCGCTTTACGGGTTGCCACGGGCTCCGGGCTCTTCTTCACCTCAGGGGCCTCCGGCGTCTCTGGCGTCTCCGCGACCGGAGCCGCGAGGACCATGGGTGCGGGTACGGGACCGTCGAGCAACTCGGGCTCCCCGGTCTCGATGGGCAAGGTCGGCTCGGGCTCGCTATCGGGGATCAACGCGGCGCTAGGCTCCGGCTGAGTCAGGGCCGGAGCAGGCGCAAATCCCTCGGCCGGGGCAACCATCTGCTCGTTTTGGGTGACGAAAGCAATCGCGCCCACCAGCAACGCGATCCCAACCAGAACCGCTGCCCCAAATAGGATTTGCTTCGGGGTCAGGGCAGCTTGGTGGCTTCGTTCCTGGCGCTCTGCGAACGCGATCAGGTCGTCCTCGCCCTCGGGTCCGACCGCCTCGAACGGCTCGTCGGCGCTGGTCGCGAGGTCTTCCAACGCGCTGGCCTTGGCCAGAATCCGCTCGGCTTTGTCATGCTCCCCGCGTTCCGCCAGGAGCTCCCCGAGCCACTGAAGCGGCCTTGGGTCCTCTGGAGCAAGCCGAGCCGCTCCGAGCAATGCCTGCTGCGCGCGGAGCGTGTCCCCCTCGGCGCGCCACGCCTCAGAACAAAGCAGCAGGTACTCCGGATCATCGACCAGTCGCTTGCGATGGGGGCTCAGCACCTCGAGCGCAGCGCGAGGGTTGCCCGCCGCGATCAGATCGCGTGCAATCTCCAACGGATGCGGGTGCCCGGTGGTATCCAGGTCGTCGAGCGCGTAGGCGTCGAAGCCGAAATCAGACACGGCGCGGATCTTACCAGAGGCACACCTGGATCCATGAATTCCCGCCAATCGCAGAGTCCCCCGGGCCTTCTGCAGCAAAGCTTGTATACTCCCGCGCAATGTTTGTGGTCGCGTGCTCCGGTTTCCCCGTGCCGGTCAGCCGATATTGGCGGGAATTTGATGCGGTGGAAATCTCGGACACCGAGATCGCCATTCCGGGTGCAGGCACCGTGAGACGCTGGATTCGGGAGGCTCCCGAGAGCTTCTTGTTCACGGTGGTGGCACCCAAGTCGGTTAGCGATTCCGGGTTCCGGCGCACCAAGGAGAACAAGGCGACGTGCGAGGCTGTGGCCGCGCTTGCAGGCGACCTCAAAGCCAAGGCGGTCATCTTCAATGCAGACGAAAAGTTCAAGCATGGCAAGGCAAACCGGACTGCACTTCGAGCGTTTCTAGGTTTTCTGCCTCCGAAAATGCCCCCCGTCGTGCTCGACCTCGACGCCTGGAAACCAAGCGATGTCGTCACGGCTTGCGGAGACCGGCCGGCCGTCGTGGCCTACGACCCGCTCACCGACGACCCACCCCCCAAGTCGAAGATGACCTACATCCGCCTCCCGGGGCCTGCGGGCCACCGATCGCGCTACGACGAGGCGGCGATCGCGAGGATCGCCGACCACTGCAACACCCTCGACCCGGAGCTGGGCATCTGCGTGTTCCGAAACATCGACATGCAGACCAATGCCCACCAGCTCATGAAGAGACTCCAATAGCCGATGTCGGAATCGGCGCCGGCGCCGATTGTGGTCACCCTCTCGGAAGACGAGGCGGGAGAACGCATCGATCGAGTGCTCGGGCGCCGCTGCCCGGAATTCTCTCGGAGCGCGCTGCAGCGTTGGATCGAGCAGGGGCGTGTCGAGCAGGCCGGCGAAGTCGTCTCTCGTAAGACCAAGGCGGTGGGCGGTGCCGAGGTCTCGATTCGCCCTGCCCCGCCCGAGCCGTTGAGCGCCGAGCCTCAAGAGATTCCTCTCGAGGTCCTCTTCGAAGACCCGCACCTGATCGTCCTCGATAAGCCCGCGGGCCTAGTGGTTCACCCGGCGCCCGGTCACCCGGACGGGACGCTCGTCAACGCCCTGCTCTATCACGCCGAGGTGCAGGGGGGAGCCGACTCGCTGCGCCCCGGCATCGTGCATAGGCTCGACAAGGACACCAGTGGGGCGATGGTGGTTGCGAAAACCCCCCAGGCGCACGAACGCCTGGTCGAGATGTTTCAGGGGCACAGCTTGGAGCGGGCATACCTCGCCATTGCACTTGGCCGGCCGCCCCAGTCGATCACGTACGATACGTTCCACGGGCGACACCGGGCGAATCGAAAGAAGTTCACATCGAGGGGCAACCGGGGCCGCCGGGCGGTCACGCACTTAGAAACAGTCGAGCTTTTGCACGGAAGTGCTTTGGTTCGCTGCCATCTTCAAACGGGGCGCACGCATCAGATCCGCGTTCACCTCGCAGAGCACGGGCATCCAGTCCTCGGTGATCCGCTGTACGGGAAGTCGATCGGCGACCCTGAGCTGCGCCGCGTCTCGACCGAGCTTGGCCGTCAGGCCCTGCACGCTGCGCTTCTTGCGTTTGCCCACCCGATCACGAACGAGGAGATGCGCTTCGAAACCGAGCCGCCGGAGGACTTCGAGCGCGCGCTCAGTGCCCTGCGGGGCGGTTAGCCGGCGTCTGGAGTGCCGGCATCCCCTTCCGGCATCTCGGGTTCCGGCTCGGGCGCGCACTGCGGATAGCCCTCCAGCACCCGCAGGCATTGCGCCGGGTCACATTGAAGGACGACCGAGTTACAACTCTCGAAGAAGACGGGGTTCACGAGAATCGCTCGGCAACAGTCCAAGAGCTCGAGGCAGATCTGGATCGCGGCCTCGTTGCACGGGGTCACCTTCGAGGCTCCCCATCCAACTTGGCAAAAAGAACCGTCGGACTCCATCCGGGCGACGCCCGAGGATGTCTTCCCGGTGAGCTCACCAGAGAATGACAGCTTGGCGTCGGTGCCCGGTGCTTCGAATCCCAACACTCTGAACGAGTTTGTGGGTTGATCGATTGGGACGTTCGCCGTGAACGCGAAGTCGAAGCTACAGCGGTCGCCGTTCTCGTCGGTGCCCACGAGGTCGACGCCGATGTCGTAGGAGCTCGAGCCTGCTTCGGGCTGACCGGTCACGTTGCACTCGGAGCTCGGGGTCAATTGTGAGCCGTCTTCGCTGACGTAGAAACACACGTCGACCCCGCCGGCGTGACCCTCCCACAGCCCCGGGATCGTGGGCACCGCCTCGCCTGTACCGGTACCGCCGCTTGCACCTGTGCCTGCCCCGCCGCCCGCACCGGCACCACCTTCGTCGCATGCGACGGATAGAACAACGAGGGAGCCAACCGCAGCCAGCCACCCGACACGGTGGAGAGTCATCGCGACCGGAGGCCTACCACATCGGCGATTCGACGTGCGCCTTAGAACGGACGAGGAGGTCGATAATCGCGCGGTCGTAAAGGTTCCGACCCATGAGGTCGGGCGCGACGCGGCTCTGATAAAGATCACGGCCTTCTTGAATTTCGTCGGCCATGACGTCGAAAAGACAATCGTTTCGAACGCCCTCGGCGATCTTGTCCTCGTTGTAGAGAGCAAGGTCACTCGAAATCGCTCGTGCCAAGCGACGTGCAGCTTCTTCGGTTTCGATCAGCGCCATCGGTCCTCCGTACGGCAAGAGTGACGCAGTAGCCCCGCCCCTGTCAAAGAGCGGCCGGGTCGATCTCGATGGCACCCGGGCGAAGGATCGCCATCGGGGTCGTCGTCGAGTCGACCAGGGTCGAGGGAGCGCCGCCCGGCGAGACCCCGGCGGCGACCCCGCCGAGCCGCTCTGCGAGCGCTGTGGGAAGCTCGTCGGCGCTCCGCACGGGAGGCTCACCGGTCCGGTTGGCGCTGGTCGCAGTCAGGGGGTGGCCAAATGCCCGCACCAACTCGGCTGCGGGGCTCGGGCCGGGGACCCGCACACCGACCTTGCCGTCGCGACTGAGCCGAGAGTTCAAACCCGGCTTGGCCTCTAGGAGTATCGTCAGCGGACCGGGCCAGTGGGTCTTCATCAGGGCCCGCGCCGACCCGGAAGGGGTCAGCGCCACCTCGGCGGCAGACTCGGCGCTCGGGAGAAGCAGTGCGATCGGCATGTCGGCCGGCCGGCCCTTGAGCTCGGCGACCAGCTCGACAGCCTCGTCACTGCTCGCGTCAGCAAGCAGTCCGACCCAGGTTTCGGTTGGACAGGCCACCACGCCGCCGCGCTCTAAGACCCGCACGAGCGTGAGGAGATCGTCCATCAGCGGGTGCGTGCCCGCCAGCCGATGTCGTGGCGGAGCTGCTTACCTTCGAACTCGATCTTGGCGACCGCCTCGTAGGCGCGGTCGGCAGCCTCGTCGATCGTCTTACCGATCGCGGTGACCGACAGCACCCGCCCTCCTGAGGTCACGACGTCATCGCCGTCGAGCGCCGTGCCCGCGTGGAATACCGTCACCTGGGGGAGCCCGGACGCTTCATCGAGGCCGGTGATCGCCTTGCCCTTCTCGTAGCTGCCCGGGTAACCGCCCGAGGCGAGCACGACGCAAAGGGACGCGGGCGCCTCCCACTGGGGCGCGAGCCCGCCGAAGTCGCCCTGCGCCGAGCCTCGAATCAGCGGCATGATCGACCCTTTCCACCGCGTCACCAACGTTTGGCATTCGGGGTCGCCGAACCGCGTGTTGTACTCGAGGACCAACGGCTCGCCGTCTACGATCATGAGCCCGACGAACAGAGCACCGCGGAACGGGCGCCCTTCGGCCGCCATGCCTCGCAGCGTGGGCTCGATGACGCGATCGAGGATCTTCTGCTCGACGTCGGGCGTCACGACGGGCGGCGGCGAGTAGGCGCCCATGCCTCCGGTGTTCGGACCCTCGTCGCCGTCGAAGGCGCGCTTGTGATCTTGCGCCGGCGCGAGCGGAATGAATCGCTCGCCATCGGAAACGACGTGGTAGCTCACCTCTTGGCCGACGAGACACTCTTCGATCAGGACGCGGTCACCCGCATCTCCAAAAGCGCGCTCGCGCATGATGCGATCGACTCCCGCAATGGCCTCCTTCGTATCACTTGCAACGATGACGCCCTTGCCCGCTGCAAGCCCGTCTGCCTTCACCACCAGCGGGCGGTTGGCCTCCTCGATGTAGCGTGTCGCCGCGTCCGGATCGTCGAAGACCGCAAAGCCCGCTGTAGGGATGTCGTGGCGGGCCATGAACTCTTTGGAGAAGATCTTGGAGCCCTCGAGTTGGGCAGCCTCACGATCCGGGCCGAACGCGTCGATGCCGTTGTCGCGAAGCGCATCGACCACCCCGGCGACCAGGGGCGCTTCCGGGCCGACGACGACGAGGTCCGCCGACTCATCCTTGGCGAGGGCGACGACTTGCTCGGCATCGGTCGGGTCGACCGAAACCGTGCGGCCAATGGCGGCGATACCGGCGTTGCCCGGCGCGCCGATGACTTCGACTCCGGAGTCCTGAGAGAGGCGCCACGCCAATGCGTGCTCTCGCGCCCCGCCGCCAACGATGAGAACACGCATCGTCAATGCCGAAAATGGCGAACGCCTGTGAAGACCATGGCCATGTCGGCGGCGTCGGCGGCCGCGATGACCTTCTCGTCTCCCTTGGAGCCGCCTGGGTGCACGACCGCGGTGATGCCCACTTTGGCGGCAGCTTCGATGCCGTCCGGGAAGGGAAAGAACGCATCCGAGGCCATCACCGCGCCTTTGGAGAGCTCGCCGGACTTCTGGGCCGCGATGCCTACTGCAGTGACCCGAGCCATCTGCCCAGCACCCACGCCCACGGTTCGGTCGGGTTTGGCGAAGATGATCGCATTGGACTTCACGTGCTTGCAAACCCGCCACGCGAAGTCGAGTGCGCGCATTTCGTCATCGGTGGGTTGGCGCTTCGTGACGATTTTGCCCGCGCGAACCTCGCTCGGACCGGTTGCATCGCGATCCTGCACGACCAAACCGCCTCCGACTCGCTTGAACTGCAGTGCAGCGTAGTCAGCCGGAAGCCATTGCCCCGTTGCGAGGATGCGAAGGTTCTTCTTCTTTTGCAGCCGCTCGAGCGCTGCCTTGGCAAAGCCAGGTGCGATGATGCACTCGATGAAGGTCTCGGCGACCGCGTTGGCGGTCGCTTCATCGACCTCGCGATTCAAGGCGACGATGCCACCGAATGCGCTTTGTGCGTCGGCCTCGCGGGCAATTCGGTACGCCTCCTCGAGGGTGGCTGCGGTCGCTACTCCGCACGGGTTCGTGTGCTTCACGACGACGGCCGCCGGCTGCTCGAACTCGCGCACCGCCTCGATCGTCGCATCGACGTCGACGAGGTTGTTGAAGGAGAGCTCCTTGCCACCTGCGCCAAGCGATTCGGCCAGCGCCAGGCTTCCGGCGGGGGCGTTGCGCTCGATGTAGAAGGCGCCTTGCTGATGCGGGTTCTCGCCGTATCGAACGTCGTAGGCCTTGGTGAAACTCAAGGTCAGTGCGCCGGGGAACTTCGACTCACTGCCCTTCGAAGTCAGATAGCCCGAGATGGCGCCATCATAGGCAGCGGTCTGAACAAAGGCCTTGGCCGCCAGGCGCGCGCGCAACGAAGCGTTCGGCCCATCGCCGGATTTCACCGCGGCGAGCACCTCGGCATAGTCGCCGGGCTCGGTGACGACGGTCACGCGCGTCTGGTTCTTGGCGGCGCTTCGAACCATCGACGGACCCCCGATGTCGATGTTCTCGATCGTCTCTTCGTGAGACGCGCCACGCGCGACCGTCTGCTCGAAGGGATAGAGGTTCACGCAGACTAGATCGATCGGCTTTCCGCCAATGCCACCGAGCGCGTCACGGTCCTCGCCGCTGTCCCGCATCAGAATGCCGCCGTGAACCCGCGGGTGCAGGGTCTTCACTCGACCGTCCATGATCTCGGGCGACTCGGTGTACTCCGAGACGTCGATGACCGGAACCCCGCCGTCTCGAAGCGCCCGGGCCGTGCCGCCGGTGGACAGGATCTCGACGCCCGCGTCCGAGAGCCCCTTTGCAAACTCGACCACGCCCGTCTTGTCGGAGACCGATATCAGTGCGCGTTTGATCTGTGTCATGCCCCTACCTTTGGGTCGGGCCATACCCCGCAGCCAGAATGTCGTCAATGGATGAGGAGTCAGGCTTCCAAACCGCCGACTTCATCGAGCTCTTGCATCTCGGTGAGCGTCGCCTCGACCCAGGAGGCGAGCCCGCCGACGCGAATCATTTCGCGCGCTTTGCGCATCAGCGCCCCGTAGAAATGCAAGTTGTGTAGCGAGACCAACCGCGGCCCGAGCATCTCGTCGGCCTTGAAGAGGTGACGCAAATACGCGCGTGAGTAGGTCGTGCAAACCGAGCAGTCGCAGCGCGCGTCGAGGGCGCTTTCATCGTCGCGGTGCCTCGCCTGCCGGAGGTTGACCCGACCTCCCCACGTGAGGGCTTGCCCATTGCGGGCGTTTCGAGTCGGCAGGACACAGTCGAAGAGATCGATCCCGCTCGAAAGCGCCCGAAGCAGATCGGACGGGGTGCCCACGCCCATCAAGTACCGGGGGCGGTCGTCTGGCATCGCGGGACCGATCTGCGCCAGAAGCTCGTACATCTGTGCCGAGGGCTCTCCCACCGAGAAGCCCCCCAAGGCGACCCCGTCAAAGTCGAGGGCCGCAATGGTTTGCAAGTGTGACAACCGCAGATCGGGCTCGGTTCCGCCTTGAACGATGCCGAACCGGGCCTGACCTTCGGCGGGCTCGGTTTTCAAGCAGCGCTCGGCCCAATCGGTGGTACGCGCGATCGCGCGTTGGACCACGTCCCGTGAGGCGCCTCCGGGAGGGCATTCGTCGAGTACCATCGCGATATCCGAACCGAGCAGCGCCTGCACGCGCATCGCCTCTTCGGGCGTCAAACGATGCAGGGTGCCGTCGAGGTGGGAGCGAAACGTAATGCCGGCGTCGTCGATGGTTCGATGCTTGGCCAACGAAAAGACTTGATAGCCCCCGCTGTCGGTCAACAGGGCATGTGGCCACTTCATGAAGCCGACGACGCCCCCGTGAGAGGCCACCGACTCGGCGCCCGGGCGAAGCCAGAGGTGATAGGTATTGGCCAAGATGATGCGTGCGCCCGTGGACGCGACCTCTTCCGGCGTGAGCGCCTTGACACTGGCTTGAGTTCCGACCGGCATGAAGGCAGGGGTTTCGATGGTGGCGCGAGGAGTCGTGAGCTCTCCGCACCGTGCATGTCCGTCGACGGCGTCGACTCGAAACGCGAACCCCGCTGTTGGAAGGCTCATCACGCTCCCCTACGGATCAACATCGCGTCGCCGTAGCTGTAGAACCGATAGCGTCGCTCAGCGGCTTCGCGATACGCGCGGCGCGTGAGCTCGACCCCAGCGAAGGCCATCACCAAGGCCAGCAAGGTCGAGCGAGGCAAATGAAAGTTGGTGACGAGGTGATCGACCACCTGGAATCGGTGCGGCGGACGAATGAAGAGCTGCGTCGCCCCAATCCCCGCCACAGGGCTTCCTTCGGCACCAACCGAGGATTCGAGAGTGCGGACGACCGTCGTGCCAACCGCAACGACCGGCCGTCCTTCGGCGCGTGCGCGGCCAATCGCAACTACGGCATCTTCGGGAACCTCGTACATTTCTTCGTGCATCTCGTGGTCGTCCAAGGTGCCGACCTGGACCGGCTGAAATGTGCCGGGTCCGACGTGCAGTGTCACGTAGGCCGTTCGGTGCCCGGCCTCTTCGAGGGCGCTCAAGGTGCTGTTGGTGAAGTGAAGGCCGGCCGTGGGGGCCGCGACGGCACCCGACTTGCGCGCGTAGACGGTCTGGTACCGCGTTCGGTCAACCTCGCCAGCCGCGCGGCGAATGTATGGCGGCAGCGGAACGGCGCCGAGCTCTTCGATCAGGGCGTCGACCTCTCCCTCTGCCCGGAGCTCGACCTCCAACTGCCCGTCGTCGAGCACCCGGACGACGCGCGCCGCGAGACGACCGTCACAAAGGGACAGCTCGATCCCGACGCGTAGCCCCTTCGACGAACGGCCCATCGCTCGCCAACGATCGGTGCCTTCCGGGGTTCTCGCGAGCAACAGGATCTCCACGCGACCTCCAGTGGCCTTATGGCCAAGCAATCGCGCGGGAAAGACCCGGGTGTCGTTGAAGACGAACAAGCTCGGCGGCAGCAAGCCCGGAAGCTCGGTGAACAGATGGTCTTCGACATCGTCGGCTGCGACATCTAGCAACAACAGGCGCGATGCATCTCGCTCCGCCAGGGGCTCTTGCGCGATCAGCTCGCCGGGCAAATCGTAGTCGAGATCCGAAATCCGCATCTAGCGCCCAGGCGCACGGATGAACCGCACGCCGTACGTCTCATCGGGCTGGGCGGCGCGGCCCCTCTCGTCTCGAGGGTCGGCCGAAACCTCGACACACAACTTGCCCGCTTCGGCGTTCCGCCACGTCTTGCTGGTTTCGCCCCGGCCTGCACCTTTGTCATCGTACTTTCCGCTGCGATCGGTTCGCCGATCGACCACGCGAAGGACCAAGTCGACCTCCCCGAGCGCACTGACCTGTGCAACTACCTGCTTGGCGTCCTCGCTCAAGCAAAACGTGTCGACGTCGCCGGCCCAACCGATCCACCCTCGCCGCTCGGCGCCGAGCCCAAGAGGCTCGGCTAGCTCCAACGAATCGTTGAACTCACGCTCAAAGGCCCTGTCGTTCTCGAGGAGCCGCCATCGAACGTAGTACGCATCGGACACGTTCTCGGTCGGAAGCTCACCTTCGACCCTCCGTTCGCGCGCCCGAATCAGATACGTACCCGGCTCGATGGGAACGTTGGGAAGGCGTTCCCCCTGCCCGAGGCCCCGGGAGTCGGCCACGACGAGAGGCTCCTCGCGGCCGGGTCGGAGAAGCTCGACGACCACATCGATGTTTGGAATCGAGCTCACCTCCAGCTCAGCTGCTCTGCGCATGCTGCCCACGTGCTCGATCTGGAACAGGTCCACGTCGCCAGAGTCTTCGCTCAGGCGCTGACCGAGATACGCTTTCATGTCGGTGTTTACTGGAAGGCTCGTCGCGTTCTCGGCAACGTGGTTGGGTTCGTGCTCGGAGGGGCCACGCGTCGCGAGCTGCCATGCGGCCACGCCACCACCAGCAAGCAGGAAGAACAGGAACAGCCACCAAAGTCTTCGCTTGGGCTTGAAGATCGAGTCGAGCCGGTCGACGCGGCGTGCGCCGCTGCCGGGTGCCGGCTGGCCGACTGCGCTGAGCCGCCAATCGCCGGAGCCGACCGTGGTGAGGTATTCGATCAAGTCTTGCCTGAGGTCCTCGGCAGTTTGATAACGGCTGTCGGGGTCTTTCTCGAGGCAACGCATGATGATCTCGTCGGCTTCCGCCGGCACCGACAACGGAGACCGGGCCGAAGGACGCAACGGCTTCTCCGACAGGTGCTGCGAAAGGACGCCAAGCGGGTTCAGCGCTTCGAAAGGAGGCTTGCCGACGACGCATTCGTACATGATCGCGCCGATCGCGTAGACATCGCTTCGCCCGTCGAGCTCTTGCCCCTGAATCTGCTCCGGCGACATGTAGTACGGGGTGCCCACGATCGTGCCGCTGCTGGTCACCTGCGCTTCGACGGTACCCTCGAAGAGCTTGGCGAGCCCGAAGTCCAATACCTTGGCCGTTTCGCCATCTCGACCTTCGGTAATGACGATGTTTTCTGGCTTGAGGTCGCGGTGGACGATGCCCGCCGCGTGCGCATCTGCGACGGACCCGGCCACCTGGGCGCACAGAAACGCCACACGCCCAAACGGCATCGGCCCCTCTTTGTCGATGACTTTGGCCAAATCATCGCCGTCGACGTACTCCATCACCAGATATAGCGACCCGGACTTGGTGCGCCCGAAGTCGAACACGTGGACGGTATTGGGATGATTGAGACGCGACGCGGACTCGGCTTCGCGGTGGAAGCGCGCGACGTTCTCGGGGTTTTGCTGGAGCTCGCGGTGCAGCAGCTTAATCGCCATCACCTTGCTGATCTGCACGTGCTCGGCGCGATAGACCACACCCATTGCGCCGCGGCCGATCGGTGCAACCACGCGATAGCGGTCGGCGATGATGTCGCCCGGTTTGGGAAGCGGCGCCGTCAGGAGTGTTCCGCATTTCCCACAGAACTTGGACTCCGGTGGATTGCTCTCCTCGCAAGCGTCACACAGCACTTGGTCGTGTGGCGCTGTGCTAGCCATTCACGGTCATGAAGCGGTAACCAAGCCAGGCTGCCGCGAGAATGACGAGCACCGCGAGACCGCGGAGCGCCTTTTTGCGTCGCTCGATCACCGGAAGCGGTTCGTTTGCGCTGTCGTAGCGAACACGAGCGCGGGCACGATGGCTCTGACTCTGGCGAGCCGGGTCCGACGGCGCCCCGCTTGGGACAGCAGGAGGCGTGCCTTGTTCCGTGTCGCTGGGCTCTTCGGAAGACGCAGTCCCAGGCGGCGCCGGAAGCTCGTCACGCGGAATGCCGATCATCGTCTTTTGTGGCGTGCGAGTGCGTGCCCGCGCCGAACGCGCTGAGGCGAGCGAGGTAGGGGGAGGCGGTGGAGCGGGTGGAGCGGGTGGAGCGGGTGGAGCGGGGGCCGCGTCTGGGCTCGCGACTGGCGACTTTGCTGATGGCATCCCGAGCACTGTGTGCTTGCGAACGCGCTGTTGCGAGGTGGAACGGGTCGGCTCGTCTTGGATCGCCCCAGGCGCCTCGTGCACGCGAATGCGGGACTGATCTACGCGCTCTGGGCCGTGATCGCGCCTGGCGTAACCGCATTTGCCGCAGAACGCATCATCGGACGGAACTTTGGCTCCACATTGGGGACAATCCATGACGCGCCCTTACCGTATCAGAATTCCTTCGTCCTTGCGCCTAGCGGGGAATCCCCATCACGTCGGCCATGTCATAGAGGCCCGCGGGCCGACCGACGACCCAATGCGCCGCGCGGACCGCTCCCCGCGCAAAAATCGAACGGTCTGTCGCGCGATGCGTCAGCTCGATGCGCTCGCCCTCTCCGACGAGGTAGAGGGTGTGTTCACCGACCACGTCACCGCCACGCAAGGCCATCACGCCGACCTCGCCGAGAGGCCTCGCTCCGATTTGGCCGCTTCGCCCGTGACGAGCCGCCTGTTCAGCATCGAGGTGCTTGGCCCCGGCCACCACCTCGGCAAGGCGAACCGCGGTACCGCTCGGTGCGTCGACCTTGTTGCGGTGGTGGATCTCGACGACCTCGGCATCGAAGGTCTGCCCCAAGAGCTCGGTCGCACGGGCCGCGAGAAAGTACAGCGCGTTGACACCCTGGCTGTAGTTGGGTGCGAACACGATCGGCAACCTCTCGGCCGCCCGTTCGACGGCGGCACGCGTCGAGGCATCGAGCCCCGTGGTTCCAATGACCATCGGAATGTGCTGCCCGGCACACAGCGGAAGGAGCTTCTCGGTCGCGGCCGCGATGCTGAAGTCGATCACGATCTCGACGTTACTCAGAAACTCTTCGACGTCAGCCGTGATGCAAACCCCAGAGGGCGCCCCGCCGGTCAGGACCCCCATGTCTTGACCGATGAGCTCGGAGCCTTCGCGATCCATCGCGGCGACGAGGCTCGCTTCGAGATCGTCGCGGAGGACCAAGGCGATGCTTTGCCCCATGCGACCCGCTGCCCCGTGTATCGCGACCTGCACCATGGTGACGGCATCGCAGATGCAGCGACGAGCGTCAATCGACTCCTAGGTCGACGACCGCCCGGCGCTCAGCTCCACCAAGCGGTCGATGAGGAACCCGCTCTGCTCGAGCGCTTCGTCCGTGAACTCGCCGAAGAACGCGCGCACGTCGGCGAACACCTGGTCGAATGCTTCTTGGTCACCGCCCGCAAGGATGTCTGCCAGATCGGCGGCGGCCTGGCGGAACCCGTCGATCACCTGCTCGGAGTCGGGATTCAGCATCTCGATGGGCCCGTACAGGTCCGGCGACTGCGCGAAATGGCGGCCGGTCACGTAGGTCTCGAGGAGGTACGCCGGCGAGGTGAAGCGAAGCGTCTCTTCGAGCGGCGCGCCGGCCCGGCTTAGCGCAAGCCCCAGCGCCTGCGTCTTGAAATGATGCAGAACCTGGACGATCGCCATCATCGAGTCGTGCTCGGCGGGGGTCGTCTCCGTGATGACCAAGCCCCGCGCGCTGAACATCTGCCGAGCCCAATCGAGCCAGGCGTCACCGCGGCCAGGACAGATCACCACCCGCTGACCTTGGTACGTGTTGACGGCGGGGCCGAACATCGGATGGGTGCCGACGACGCTTGCTTGGGTGGACGCCAACATCGCCGCCATCGGGTCGGTCTTGATCGACGTGACGTCCATGAGGAGGGCGTCCTCGCGAACCAGTGGGCCGAGCTCCTCGATGACTGCTCGCGTCTCGCGGATCGGAACGCTGATGATCACCACGTCGGCGGCCGCAGTGGCTTCGGCAGGCCGAAGATCGGTTTGAAGGTCGGAGCTGAGCACTTCGTGACCGAGATCGGAGAACAGGATGCTGAGCGATCGGCCCATTCCCCCTTCGCCACCAATGATCGCTACCTTCTTGGGCTCGACGTCCAGAGGCACTTCCGCGCGAAGCGCTGCCTGCCGCTCGCGGCTCATCAGCATCAATTGCCGCCACACCGATTCGATGCTTTCGGTGGGAAGACCGAGCTCCTCGGCCCGGGTGCACCGGTCATCCAGAACGCGTCGCTCCCGAGCGAGATCACGGATCCGAACGCGATGCTCTCGCTTGCGCGCCGCGATATTGGCCACGATCTCCATCCGCCGGACGAGGAGCTCCAACAGCTGGTGGTCGAGCGCATCGAGCGCTCCGCGCAGCTCCAAAAGCGGGCCTTTGTCTGGATTCGGGTCGGTCATGGGTTGGTTTTACATCGAAGGGGGGCGTCCGCATAATGCGCGCCCGTGAAGCGACTGCAACTCCATCATTGGATCCTGATCGCGATGGGTCTTGGCGCTGCCTTGGGGCTCACGCTCAATTGGGCGGGCAACCAGGGAATGGTCGATGCCGACATCGTCGGCAATGTGGCGATCGTAGGCAAGGAGGTGGGGGACCTCTTCCTCAGGCTCCTTCAAATGCTCGTCGTTCCGTTGATCGTCTCCTCGCTGATCACGGGCGTGACCGGCATGGGCGACCTCCGAACCCTGGGCTCGATCGGCGGGCGCGCGATCGCTTTCTATCTAACGACGAGCTTCCTCGCCATCCTCACCGGCATCGCAGTGGTGAACCTCATTCGCCCCGGTGATGGTGCGGAGCTCGCGCTGCTCGAAGAAGGCGCTGCGGACGGGCCGCTGCTGACCGAAGCGCCAAGCAGCATCGGGGTCGTGCTGTGGGAGCAGCTCGAAAGCCTGATTCCCAAGAACCCGCTCGCCGCGGCAACCGAGGGCGACATGCTCCCGGTCATCTTTTTCTCGCTCTTGATCGGCGTGTTCATCGGCCTTGCGGAGCATCGTGAAGGTTCGAAGGACGCCAGCGTCGTTCGGCGCTTCTTCTCGGGCCTGTTCGACGTGATGATGCAGATGACCCTCTTCGTGGTGAAGCTCGCGCCGCTCGGCGTGTTCGGCTTCACCTTGTACGCCGCCGCCGGCAAAGGTCCGGCCGCGTTTCAAGTCCTGGGCTGGTACGTCCTGACCGTCTTCATCGCGCTCTTGATTCACGCGACGGTGACCTTGCCGGTGATCCTCAAGCTGGCCACCGGCCGATCGCCGATCGCCTACGCCCGAAAGCTCACCACCGCGTTGGTGACCGCGTTCAGCACCGCGTCCAGTAACGGCACCCTCCCCCTCACGATGCAAGAGGTGGAAGAGGCAGGTGTGAAGCCCGAGGTCACCTCGTTCGTGCTGCCGCTCGGCGCGACGATCAATATGGATGGCACCGCGCTTTACGAAGCGGTGGCTGTCTTGTTCATCGCGCAGGTCTACGGCGTCGACCTCAACCTCGCCCAACAAGGCCTCATCGCCCTGACGGCCCTCCTCGCAAGCATTGGGGCAGCCGGCATCCCACATGCGGGGATGGTGATGATGGTGGTGGTCCTCAACGCCGTCGGCTTGCCTACGAGCGCAGTGGCGTTGATCTTGGCGGTAGACCGCATCCTCGACATGTGTCGCACGACCGTGAACGTTTGGTCGGATTCGGTCGCGGCCGCCGTGGTGGACGCGCGGGAGTAGCTCCGCCGTTCAGGGCCAGTGCCAGCGCCAGGCTCTCCGCTGCCGCTGTTACGACCCCAGCGGGTTCTCCCAGCTCAAGTCCTGAAACCGGGCGAAGTCGCCGTCGGTTGAACACAGCGTGAGGCCGTGTTCGATCGCGAGCGCGGCGAGGTGAGCGTCGGGCACCAAGTTGGGGCGTGCGATCTGCGGGACGAGCGAGCCGAGGATGGCAGCGTGTGGTACCCCCGGCGTTGGAATCCAGCTCGCGGGGGCGCTCAACCATGCCTCGACTTGAGCCCACGCTTTTTGGATGCTCAGCGGTCGTTCGAACACGCGCGCGTTCGTGGTGATGCGCATGAAGGCAAGCAACGACGACCAAGCTAGGCCAACACGCGGCTGCTCGTTGATCTGGTCGTCGAGCCACTCTCGAGCGACCGTGTGCTCGGCGAAGTCCCTGACGTGCGCGTAGATGAGCAGGTTCGCGTCGACTAGAATCATCGAAAGTCGTCGCCCTCGGCAAGCGCCAACACCTCCGCAACGTCGTCGACGTTGCTTGCGCGCGGCTTCAAGCTCACCGCCTTGGTCCGGAACGACCTTTTTGGCCCAGGACGCTCGAGCTGCGAAAGACCCAGTCTCAGCGCGTCGTTGATCAGCGCCTTCAGAGATGTCTCCCGCCGCTTGAGCAGCCGCCTAACCGACTCCGCCACGTCCCGATCGAGCGTCAGGGTCGTTCTCATGTACCGCAACATGGCACATTTGATGTCTTGATGCAATCTATAGGACATCGTGATGTCTAGCGTGGCGCCAGGGTCTCCGACGATCTCAACCTGGGAAGGTTCAAAGGGGCAAATCGATCCAAATAAAGCTGGACACCATGCCTTTGTGAGTGGATAGTTACCGTATGAATAAAAATCTTAGCTGGATACTTGGGGTTACCCTCTGCTCATTGCTCATTGGTGGATGCGGAGGTGATGACGGCACTGAGAGTGGCAGGAGCGGGGAAAATCTGGTCGATCCGACCGACCCCAACGCCCTTTCGCAGGTGTTGGTCATTCCTGGCGCGCTGCGTGTCGAGGGCAGCCCGCCGCAGGGGTCTAGCGATCCCTCCGCTCCGGCGATCGCGGGTGGTGGGGAAATCGAGACGGTCAGCGGGGACCAGGCCGTCCTCGAGGTGGTCTACGAGTCTCCGTCCGGGTACGTGGACTGTTACGTGCAAGTAGCCGGCGCGGACGACTATTTCTTGATCAGCGCTGCGAGCGACATCACGTCAGGCACGATTCAAATCCCGGTCAACATCCCCGAGGGCGTCGACACGGGCGTGTTCGACCTTTACACCTGCATCGCCGGACAGAACGGAGCCGTCTCCAACGCGATCAACACCAACGTCGGTGTGACGTACTCCGGCGGCCCTCCAGGCGGTGGAGGGGGCGGAAACGTGATCTGCGCATCCAGCGACCCAAGCGTGGGAACGCTATTGCCTTGTGGCGGAGGCACTCAGATGCTCGACTTCTGCATCGATCAAAGCAGCGGCTCTTGCTACTACGCGGTCGGCAGCCAACAGGTGAACTGTGGCAACTGCGGAAGTGGTGGCGACATCACCACGATCCAGGCTTGCGCAGAGCGCGCCGTCGCCCTCTGCCTCTAAGCGGCCCCCTTTGCCAACCGGCTTGGTAGCAGCGGCCCCTCGTAGATGAACGCGGTGTAGATCTGCACCAACGTGGCGCCCGCCTGAATGCGCTCCCACGCGTGCTCCACCGTCTCGATCCCGCCGACCGAAATCAACACCAACCGATCTCCAACTCGAGCGCGCAAACGCATCAGCACCTCGAGCGAGCGCTCGCGAATGGGGGGGCCGCTCAGGCCGCCCGCACCGCAGCGTTCCACTTCGGAGGCGTTGCTCGCGAGCCCGTCTCGTCCAACCGTCGTGTTGGTCGCGATGATCCCGTCGAGCCCGAGCTCGAGCGCGAGGTCGGCGACGGCGTCGACGTCGGCATCGGCCAAATCAGGAGCGATTTTCACCAGCAACGGCACACGGCGCGCGGGAGATACTTCATCGAGGGCTTCGCGAACCGCGGCCAACAAGGGGCGCAGCTTTTCGGTGGCCTGTAGGTCACGGAGGCCTGGCGTGTTCGGTGAGCTCACGTTGACCACCACGTAGTCCGCAAATGCGCCGACCCGCCGCGCGCTGGCCACGTAGTCATCGACCGCCCCCTCCTCGGGAACGGCCTTCGTCTTACCGATATTGACGCCAACGATCGTCCGGTGCGGGCCCCTTAGGCGTGCAACCGCATCTGCGGAGCCGCGATTGTTGAAGCCCATGCGATTGACCAGGGCGCGGTCTTTGGGAAGCCGGAACAGGCGCGGTGTTGGGTTACCCGGCTGCGGTTGTCCTGTCAGCGTCCCCACTTCGACGAAGCCGAAGCCCAGCGCCCCCAACGCCTCGTACCCGATGGCGTCCTTGTCAAAGCCTGCCGCCAACCCGATTGGGTTTGGGAAGTCGAGACCGAGCGCACGAACCTGCAACGCCGCGTCGCCACGGTGGAACGCCCGCCGCATGAGCCCCAACACCCCCGGAATCATAGCGAGCAACCGCAAGCATCCGAACGCGAGATGATGCGCGGCCTCCGCGGGAAGCAGATACAGCAGCGGGCGGATCAGCGCTCGATACACGGTCCCCTCAACGAGCGAGCGCCGCCCATATCGCATCGTCCCCGAGGCGTTGGCCGATCCGCACGTCGAACGCCTCCTCGATCGGCCCGAGGATGCCTGGGTCGGAAGCGTGCGTTTGGCGCAGCGCTTCTCGGCACTGCGCGACAGCGGTGGGGCTCATACGCCCAAGCGGGGGACGCTTGGCCGAGGCGATCATCCCGAGCCCCGCCATCATGGTCTTCAAAGGCACCGGGTTTCGGAACTTGTCGGTGACCTCGACGCTTTGCCCATTCGGCAGCGTCCGCACGGCGGTCACCGTGCAGGTCACGATCTTGAGCAGGGGAGCGAGTGTCTCGGCGAGCCGCTCGGCCTCCTCGGGGTCGTCGGCCACTTGGGCGCGAACCATCCCGCCAATCGCCCCAGGAACGATGTTCGACATCACGCTGATGACGCCACACCCACGGATGTCGTCATCACGCATCATGGTGAGGGTCATGTCATCGTCCCCCGACAGAATGCTCAACGCCGGCCCGGCAAGCTTGCGGTCCAGCCGAATGCGATCGACATCGCCCGTGGCTTGCTTCACCGCGGGTACCCGCTTCGGGTCGTTGAGGTGCAAGGTGGCGAGGTCGGCCGCGGAAAGCGCACACCCGCTGCGCCCCGGAATCACATAGGGCACGACTGGAATGTCGGGCACGCTGTCGAGAATCCGCTGGTAGTATTCCGTTCGCAGCTCGAGGCTCGAGGGGCCGTTGTAATAGCAGTCCACCAGCAACACTGCGGTGGCACCCGATTCCTTTGCCTGGGTGGTCGCGCGAATCGCCTCTTGTGTGTTGTTGCTGCCCGCACCCGCCAAGACCCCGGCACGCCCTTCCACGGCGCGCACGGTGGCATCGATGACCCCGTCGTGCTCTTGCCACGAGAGAGTGGGCGACTCGCCGGTCGTGCCGCACGGAAGGACGCCGTCGACGCCTTCCTGCACCTGAAACTCGATCAGGCGACGAAGCGCATCGTAGTCGACCTGCCGGTCCGTCGAGAACGGAGTCGCCAGGGCGGTCCACACACCATGGGGTCGAAAGGTCCCACTCATGCCGGGACCTTAGCGTTTTTCGTCCCAAAGGAAAGCGGGATTGTCCTTGACCAAAATCGGAAAAAAGCCCACCAACGCGACAAATGGCAGCGTTGGCAGCAGCTCTGGTCCTTGGTGCATTCCTGATCGCGTATCGATTCTACGCGCGATTTCTCGGCGAGCGTATCTACCAGGACCAAGAGGACATCGTCACGCCTGCGCACGAGCTCGAGGACGGGGTCGACTTCGTGCCCACACAAAGGGCCGTGCTGTTCGGACACCACTTCACGTCGATAGCGGGGGCGGCTCCGATCATCGGTCCGTGCGTGGCGGCGTACTGGGGCTGGGGGCCTGCGCTCGCGTGGGTGGTCCTCGGCACGATCTTCATGGGCGCGGCACATGACTTTGGTGCGCTGGTGGCGAGCGTGCGTGAAAAGGGTCGCTCAATTGCCGACATCACCGCCAAGACGATCAGCGGGCGGGCCCGAATCCTGTTCATGTGCTTCGTGTTGGTGCTGATCTGGCTCGTCCTCGCGGTCTTTGCGATGGCGATCGCGGGGCTGT
>Ga0209456_10000440_pt1 | contig 22692 bp, 24 predicted proteins | sample COG_11_FD_184755 | JGI IMG/M metagenome (GOLD analysis project Ga0209456, IMG submission 184755) | Pelagic marine sediment microbial communities from the LTER site Helgoland, North Sea, for post-phytoplankton bloom and carbon turnover... | ecosystem: Environmental > Aquatic > Marine > Neritic...
CAAGGAGCATGAGTACTAATGGGACAAACAGGCCTTTCTTCATTGTGGTCGCTCTATTTCCATATCAATTCCGAGACCGGGTCTCTATAATCCGCCGCCACTCTCACTGGCGCCGCCTAACATGTCTGATTTATCCAAACTTCGCAATATCGCGATCATTGCGCATGTCGACCATGGCAAGACCACGCTCGTCGACCAGATGCTGCAACAGTCCGGGACCCTCGGTCCCCGCGCCGCTGTGCCCGATCGCGTCATGGATTCCAGCGACCTCGAGCGCGAGCGCGGCATCACTATCCTAGCGAAGAACACGGCCGTCAACTGGCATGACTATCGCATCAATATCGTGGACACACCGGGCCATGCCGACTTCGGTGGTGAAGTAGAACGGGTTCTCTCCATGGTCGACAGCGTCCTGCTGCTCGTCGACGCCGTGGAAGGCCCCATGCCACAAACGCGTTTTGTCACGCAGAAGGCGTTTGCTCAAGGCCTTGTTCCGATCGTGGTCGTCAACAAAATCGATCGGGACGGTGCCCGCCCGGACTGGGTTATCGACCAGACTTTCGATCTGTTTGACCGCCTTGGCGCTACTGACGAGCAGCTGGACTTTCCGATCATCTACGCATCGGCCCTTGACGGTTATGCCGGGCTCGATTCTGGCGTACGTAGCGGAGACATGACGCCACTGTTCGAAACTATCGTGCAGCACGTCCCGCATCCCGAAGTTGATGTCGACGGCCCCTTGCAGCTGCAGGTCTCGAGCCTGGACTATGACACCTACACGGGCGTCCTGGGGATCGGCCGAATTCGCCGCGGCAAGTTGCAGGCCAATGCGCCGGTCAGCGTCGTAGCGCCGGACGGCAAATCACGGCGTGCCCGTGTACTCGAGCTGTTTGGCTTCCATGGCCTGAAACGCCAAAAGGCGGACTCAGCCACGGCCGGTGACATCGTGGTCTTCAGCGGCATCGACAAGCTGGGCATTTCCGACACGCTGTGCGACCCGGACCATGAAGATCCGTTGCCGGCACTGACGGTGGACGAACCTACGGTGAACATGACCTTCCAGGTCAACAAGTCGCCCTTCGCCGGCCAGGACGGCAAGTACCTGACCAGCCGCCAGATTCGCGAACGCCTCGACCAGGAACTCAAACACAACGTCGCATTGCGCGTGGATGACACGGACGATCCCGACAAATTTCGGGTATCCGGCCGTGGCGAGCTGCATCTGTCTGTCCTGGTCGAGACAATGCGCCGCGAAGGTTTCGAACTCGCCGTGTCCCGGCCCGAAGTCATCATGCACGATGTCGACGGTGCCGAGCACGAACCCTGGGAGCAATTGACCGTCGATTTTGACGAGGAGCACCAGGGCGCCGTCATGACGCGCCTCGCCGACCGAAAAGGCGAATTGCAGAACATGTTCCCGGACGGCAAAGGCCGCATCCGCCTCGACTACAACATCCCGACTCGCGGCCTCATTGGCTTTCGTACCGAGTACTTGACCGCGACCTCAGGTACGGGCCTGATCTACCATGTACTGGACAAGTATGCGCCGCGCGTCAAGGGAGCCATTGCCCAGCGTAACAATGGCACGCTGGTATCCATGGTTACCGGCAAAGCGCTCGCCTATGCCCTGTTCAACCTCCAGGAACGCGGCAAGTTATTCGTCGGTCACGGCGCTCCCGTCTACGACGGCATGATCGTCGGTATCCACAAACGACAGAATGACCTCGTCGTAAATCCGACCAAGGCCAAGCAATTAACCAACATTCGCGCCGCGGGCACTGACGAGAATCTCGTTTTGACGCCGCCACTGAATTACTCGCTGGAGCAGTCACTGGAGTTTCTCGATGACGACGAATTGCTTGAGGTGACACCGACCAGCTTGCGATTACGCAAGAAGTTGCTGAAAGAGTCGGATCGCAAGCGGGAATCACGCCAAAAGGTCTCGTGAACGACGCAGCGACGCTGGCATTTGCCGACCTGCAGCCCGAGGACATTCTCGCGACACTGGGCGACCTGGGCTTTGACTGCGACGGCCGGTTTCTCGCGCTCAATAGCTATGAGAACCGGGTCTACCAGGTGGGCATCGAAGAGGGCCGACCGATCGTTGCGAAGTTCTACCGGCCACAGCGCTGGAGCGATGCGGCCATTCTCGAGGAACACGAATTTGCCGCGAAACTGGCTGATCAGGAAATTCCCGTCGTGCCGCCACTCGAACACGGTGGCACCACCCTGCACCACGCCGGCCACCATCGCGTCGCCGTGTATCGCTGTTACGGCGGTCGAGCGCCTGATCTCGACAACTACGACCTGCAGGAACAACTGGGGCGGCTGGTTGCTCGCATTCACCTCGAGGGAGAAGTCTCGAGGTTCGCGCACCGCCCGAGCATCGACATCAATTCCTATGGGACCGAGTCGGTCGACTACCTGCTCGAAAACGACTTCATTCCCGAGGACAACCGTCCTGCCTACGAGAGCATCGTCGAACAGGTCCTGGATGGCGTTGAGGCCTGTTACGAGCGCGCCGGGAGTGTCCGCGAGATCCGGCTGCACGGCGATTTTCATCCAGGCAACGTGCTGGTTCGGGAGGAACAATTGCATATCGTCGATCTCGACGACGCGCGGCATGGGCCGTCGGTACAGGACCTCTGGATGTTCCTGTCCGGCGATCGGGACGAACAGACACCACAGCTCAAGGCGCTGCTCGAGGGTTACACCTCGTTCCGGCGCTTCGATGCAAGGGAATTGCACCTGATAGAGGCCTTGCGGAGCCTGCGCATCATGCACTACGCCGCGTGGCTCGCGCGTCGCTGGGAGGATCCGGCGTTCAAGGTCGCGTTTCCCTGGTTCGACAGTCGACGGTACTGGGACGATCACGTCCTCGCATTACGTGAACAAGTAGCCCTGATGCAGGAGCAGCCGCTTGAGTGGCTCGACTACTAGTCGACAGATATCAGGAACCCGGGATTTGCACTGCTCGTACGCTCGCACTAAAGTCGATCACGCTTGGCGCCGGTGTTTTGCCGGGAACTCTCCGTGATTGAAACGCTCTGATTAATCAGCCTGTATAACTCCTCGGATTCTATCTACTTGATCGCCCAATTTCGCTATACCGCAATTGCCGGCCTTGCCACGATCCTGCTGGCAGGTTGCAGCTCGACCGTCACCATGGAAATGCCGACGATCCCCGAGCCGCGTATCGAGAAAATACCCGTTGAGGTTGCCGTACGGATCCCCGCCGAATTCCAGGATTTCGTACACACTGAAGAAGTGCTCGGCAAAGACACCTGGACGATTCACCTCGGCAGCTCTAACGTCGCCTTTTTCACGCAGTTGTTTGGCTTTATGTTTGATTCAGTCGTCATCCTGAACCCGGAAGACGACCCGCGCGATTACCAGTTCGATGCCCTGATCGAACCCAGCATAGAAGGTTTCGAGTTTTCGGTGCCGGCGCAAAGCCAGACAAATGCATTTGCCGTTTGGGTGCGTTACCGTATTGCGGTATTCGATAGCGTCGGCAACCCGGCGTCGAGCTGGACCGTCAGCGCCTATGGCAAGAGTCAAAAAGAAGGGCTGGGTGGATCAGACTCGCTGCGACGGGCTGCGATTCTCGCGATGCGCGATGCGGCGGCTTTGATTATTATGCAGATGGACAAGGTCACGAAGATCCGGCAGCTGGCGGACGGACCACTCGATCCGGCAGATGCGGAGCCAGGCGAGCTGAATGCGGAGGCGTCGCCTGGTGCGGAGAGCAACGAACCAGCTAGTGTTATTGGCGTTTTCGCCATTGGAGGTATTGACGATGCGGCAGAGTAGCGTCCTTCTCGGGCTCCTGACGATCAGCCTGGCGGGATGCGTGACGTCTCGTATCGAGGACGATCGCGCAGCGGGCACCGGTATCGACGAGGGCGAGTCCGTCGTCGTCATGGCCAAGAGCTATCACCAGGGCAATGAGACAGAGGCCGACTATATTGCCTGTGTCGAAAAGGCGCTTGGCAACGGATCCAATGCAGTCAGCGTCATTCCGAACCAGCAGTTTGTCGATAACCTCTTTCCCTGGTTCGAACCCCGCACGGCGCCTGCGAAAACGGAAGGACTTCCGACGCTCATGAGTCGGCCTGGCGTCGAAGCCGCAATACGGGAAATGGGCGTACGCTATATCGTCTGGCTGGACGGCGACACTGAACGGGTTGCCGAGGGTGGCAGCCTGTCATGCGCCGCAGGCCCGGGCGGCGGCGGTTGCTTCGGCTTTGCCTGGTGGCAGAACGACTCCGACTATGAAGCGGCCGTCTGGGATCTCGAAGCTCACGCGACCGCAGGCACAATATCCGCCGACGTGAGCGGCACGTCCTTCCTGCCGGCAATCGTCGTACCCATTCCATTAATTGCGCGCCCCCAGGCCAGGGCCTGCAAGGGCCTCGCGACACAGCTAAGGGCGTTTATTGTCCAGTAGACCTGGTTCAGTAAGGCCGTCCGGCCCGCATCAGTGCTGACTTGTAGAACGGCGATTCCAGCGAGCCGACCGAAACCGTACGCCCCGATTGTGGCGCGTGCACAAACTGCCGGTCTCCGAGATACATGGCGACGTGGGACATCTTCCCGTCGATACTGAAGAACAGGAGGTCGCCGGCACGTAGCTCGTCCTCACCGATTGTCCTCGAAGCGGACCATAACTGGCCGGTCGTGCGCGGTACCGTGACGCCGGCTCGCGAATAGGAAAACTGTACGAGGCCGCTGCAGTCGAACCCCCGTGGCGTCGACCCGCCATAACGATACGGAACGCCAACCTGGTCGAGTGCAATCATGGCAGCACGCTGCCCCTTGCCGGATTCCCCTGACGAGGACGTAGCCGCCGGATGCGACGCGCATGCAGAGATCGCCAACACGGTGATTGCTAAGGAAAAAACGCGGAACAGACGGGCCGGCTGCGCTATCATCGGCGACACTCCGAACTAGACAAGCGTCCACACTACGCTACAAGAACTGAAATCGGTATGAACTGCTTCTCAGCTTTATACGCAAGCCGCTGCCATGCGCTCCTGCTGTCCGGCGCGCTTCTGTGCGCGGGCTGCGGCGTTTCTGATTCGGAATCTGCAGGTAGCCCAAACGATCGTGAGTATGGGGTCCAGTACACGCTACAGCCGGACCCGAAGGCATCACGCGTGCGGGTTAACCTGCGCCTGAGGCAAGCGGGAAGCCTGCTTCGGGAGCTTTCCTTCCCGCTCGACTCACACATCAGTGATGTCGTCGGCGACGGCGAAGTTCGGATCGCCGGCGGCACCATTCACTGGCAGCCACCTTCCGGTGGCGGCGTATTGGAGTGGTGGGCAACGATTCAAAACAAGCGTGCTTCGGGGGCATACGATGCATTGCTCAATGGCGACTGGGGCATATTCCGCGCGGAGGACGCCATTCCACGTGCCCGCACCCGAACACTGAAGGGCGCCGAATCCAGAACGACCATGACATTTGACCTGCCGCCGGGGTGGGCAGTTGTCAGCGAGTACTCCGCGATCGACAATCCAATCGTCATCGACCGGCCCGGGCGTCGGTTCGACGAGCCCGCTGGGTGGATTGCCATGGGCAGACTCGGGGTCCGCCGAGAGACGATCGCAGGGATCAAGGTCGCGGTCGCGGGGCCTGAGGGACACGATGTGCGGCGGATGGATATGCTCGCCTTGCTTGGCTGGTCCCTCCCGGAGCTTGCAGCAATTTTGCCGCACGACTTCCCCCGCCTGACGATCGTCAGCGCAAGTGACCCCATGTGGCGAGGCGGCCTGTCCGCGCCTGCCTCGATGTTCATTCACGCCGATCGGCCGATGATCAGTGAAAACGCCACAAGCTCGTTGTTACACGAGGTGGTTCACACGGCCATGCCGATCAACAATCGCGACGGTTACGACTGGATTGCCGAGGGTCTGGCCGAGTACTACAGCATCGAACTGCTGCGCCGTGGCAGGGCCATCACCGAGGAACGCGCGGTGTTTGCGTTCGAACGCCAGGCTGAATGGGCCGCGAAAGCCGACACGCTTTGCCAGGAATCATCAACCGGCCCGACCACGGCGCTGGCTGTAACGCTGTTCAAGCAACTCAATAACGAGATGTCGCAGCAGTCCGACGGTGAAGCGTCGCTTGACGCTCTACTGCCGTATCTGACCGGAGACGAGGTCGATGATGCGACGTTAGCGGCCGCCGTCGAGCAGGTCATTCGCTCAGTCCCCGACGCACTTCACATCGACAACCTGCCCGGCTGCCTTAGTATTGCGCCAGAAACAGCGGAGAACTAGCCAACAGCATGGACGGACGTCACGACCTTGAACTCATTTTGCGATCACGGACGCCGATCGTCGTCATCGAGTCGCAGGATGAACAACGCATGCTGGAGCTTCTGCAATCGGCGACTATTGCACGAGCCAGCAGCGACTACGTGCCGCTGTTTCGCTGGACGCTGACCGACGGATTGCAGCGTCTTGACATCTCGCTCGAGCCCCAGGCGATCAACTCTGAGCCAAGCGACGTCCTCAAGCACATTCGTGCGGTCTCCAAACCGGGGGTGTACGTGCTTCTCGACTTCCACCCGTTTCTCGACGACCCGGTACACGTGCGTCTTCTGAAAGACATTTGCATGCAGGCCCGCAAGGTCAATAAGCAGCTCGTCCTGCTCAGTCACAAGGTCCAGATTCCGCAGGAACTCGAGAGCTATTGCGCACGCTTCGATATGGCGTTGCCGTCCGAACAGGAACGATCGAATATCATCAAGAAGACAGCCAGGGAATACGCCCAGGACAATCCAGGTAGCAAGGTCCAGGTCGACCCGAAAGCGCATGCGCTGCTGATCAGTAATCTCGCCGGTCTCACCTACGCCGATACTGAACGCCTGGCGCGTAATGCGATCTATGTCGACGGCGCCATTACCCGCAGTGACTTACCCGGGGTCATGCAGGCGAAGTACGAGCTGTTGAATCGTGGCGGCGCGCTGCAGTTCGAGTACGACACGGCAAGATTCAATGATGTTGGCGGACTGTCGCGCCTCAAGAACTGGCTGAGTCATCGCCGACCTGCTTTTCGCGGCGATGAAAGCGTTGCTCACCTCGACGCACCAAAGGGAATTCTTCTGCTCGGCGTACAGGGTTGTGGCAAGAGTCTTGCGGCAAAGGCCACTGCTGGAATCTTCGGCGTCCCGCTGTTGCGCCTGGACTTCGGCGCCGTATACAACAAGTATCACGGCGAGACCGAAAGAAAGCTTCGTGAGTCCCTCAAGACCGCGGACGTCATGTCTCCTTGCGTGCTGTGGATCGACGAAATCGAAAAAGGCATCGCGGGACGCGGCGGTGAAACCGGAACCACTCAACGCGTACTGGGTACATTCCTTACGTGGATGGCGGAACGGCAAAGCCAGGTTTTCGTCGTAGCGACAGCGAACGACATCAGCACCCTCCCCCCGGAACTGGTTCGCAAAGGGCGCTTCGACGAAATTTTCTTCGTCGACCTGCCTGACGACGAAGTCCGTCATTCAATCCTGGCCATCCACCTGTCTAACCGCGATCAGCCCCTCAAGCGATTCGACTTACAGCAGTTAACGAGGGCCACAGACGGTTTTTCCGGCGCGGAGATCGAACAGGCGATCGTGTCCTCACTGTACGCCGCGCACGCGAAATTAGAGCCCTTGGCAACTGCTCACCTGCTGGCGGAAATCGCAGAAACCCGGCCTCTGTCGATAGTCATGGCGGAGCGCATTTCAGCTATGCGCGAGTGGGCTCACGGCCGCACGGTCCCGTGCGATTAGCCTGATTTAACTTAAGCAGCCAAATTCCCGGTTCTGCCCAATTGAGAGCGGTCCGACGCGTGATAGACTGCGCGGATGACTAATGAAAAAAACAACATCAATGAATTAGTCGCAGACGACGAAGATCCTACCGCGGAACTTGAGGCAATAACTTTCCGGCATGATCGGCCGCCTGGCGAAGACGCTTTGTGCGAGTCCGACGAGCACACCTACGATGTCGAGAAACGCGCAAGCGGCGATGCGAGGACCATCGGCAAACTTCAATACGATATTGAGCAGCTACGCGCAAAGTGGCTCGGCCTCGATGCCGAGATCAAGGTTCGCGAAGAACTTACTAACAAACTTACCGCTGAGATCAACGAACTGCGAGAGACGGTCTCGCGCAAAAACAAACTTCTCAAAACGCGTGACAGCAACATCAAGGCGCTCAAGAAAGAGATACGAGAGCGCGACAATCACCATCGGCACGCGACGACAGAACTGACCGAAGAACTGGAGCGGGCCAGAAAGACGTCACGCGAAATTCCCGAGCCGCCTGCAAAGTCGGCCACGAGAATCGAAGCCCCGGAAGATCACGACCGACTTGTGCGCTCCGAGGCCTATGCGGATGCCTTGCGCAGAAAGCTTCAGGATATCCTGGCCGCCCACGAAGGCCTTGAAAAAGACAGGGGCCGTTTGCAGAACGCATTGACCGAAACGATGGCGAAAAATCGTCGGCTATCCGATGAATTGGCAGCCGCGAATCAGGCGAATCTCGCACTGGAAGAGAAGTTAGTGGCGGTGGCTGACAAACACGCCGAAGACATTCGTATCCTGCGCTTCGAACTCGGCGAGGCGCAGGAAACGGTGTCACAAACCGAAGTGCTCAACACGCAACTCGCATCCGACCTCGTCGACACGCGCAGTTTCAAAGAAGAACTGGAGCGTATGTTGTGCGATACCGACGAACGCTCCCAGGCTCGCATAGATGAGCTTGAAGCTGAGCTACTGCAGGCAACCCGTCGTGCAGAGGACCTCGAAGAAAAACTCGAGGCGCGGAGCGATGCAATCAACGTCCTTCTCGCAGAGCTCGCGCGCAAGTCCGAACAAGTCGAGTCAATCAACGAAATTGGTGACGTGATTTCGGATATCGATGATCGGATCTCCGAGCGCTTCGACGAAGATGAAGATGCCGGCGGCGCAACGCCGAAAAATTACGACCGGGTCACCCGTGTGCTGGTCGGGAAAATTGGAGACCAACTGCTGCGTTTCCCACTCTTCAAGGACCGGCTCACGATCGGGCGAACCAGCGACAACGACATACAGCTCAATGCGGGCTATATCAGCCGCCGCCATGCTGTGGTACAGACCGATGGCGAAGCGACTCGCGTAATCGATTGGGGCAGTAAGAACGGCGTATATGTCAATTCGAAGCAGGTCACTGAGCACTTCCTGAAGAATGGCGACATTGTCACAATCGGCAATGCCCATTTCCGCTACGAGGAACGCCCCAAGCGCGATGCATGAAGTGTGAGCGCTTTCACGCTCCTTTTTTCCCAGATGCACTATCGTTCTGCTCTACCACAGGGAAGTGAGACAGAACGATGCTCAGTACGGCTGCCGGCAAGCCTGCCTCATTAACCGAAACTCAAGAAGTCACACGTGACACCGGGCGCCTGTTTTCGAAGAAGATCTGGTTACCCAAGCTGATCTACGATGCCCTTCCGTATTTCTACGTGGTCGCGGGAATTGCGGCGTTCATGGCAACCTTCTACATCAACGAGTGGTTTTGGGTACTACCCCACTACGTCCTGTTCTCAGTTGCGTGCATGCACCTGGGCATACTTGTCTACAGGCGTCGCCGGCGACCTCGGTCCGAGGCTTGACCTCCACTCCAAGCTAGGCAAGGATAGCGGGCCCTGAACAACCGGCGCCCCACAATTGAGTGACAATCCATCACCCGTCATTAGAATCCTGAAGAAGGAAGGCGCGTTATTCGCGATTCTGCTTTTCGCGGGATTCGTATTACTGCCGATCGCCATCTGGTTTGTTGGAAACGCCGTCTTTGGGGCCTATGGCGGCACCGGCTATGCGGAGTTCTTTGGCACGCTTAGCGGCAAGATTCGCAACGGCGATTTCGTCGCCTGGTTTCTTGTCCTTTCGCCTTACCTGGTCTGGCAATGCCTGCGGTTGATGGTCTTTGGCTGGCGAAAAGCCGGGAAACTGTGACCGGCTTCACAGTTTCGATATTCTAATCGGCACCATGCACAAGCGGTTCATAGAAAAACCGCGGTTCTTCATGCATCCTGTATTCTTACCGGACTGAACCAGAGGACACCTGGCCTGACTCGATAACTTGCAGATGCTACAAAGACTCAAAAACTGGCTCAAACAGCGTTTTTCCGACGAGGAATCAGAGCTGACGCAGGATCTTCGGATGACAGGCGCGCATTCCGGCGCGCCAAAGGTTCAACCGAAACAGCAGGTACCCCGGCCCGATCCTGAATACGTCGCGGCTGACGAAGAGCTGTCGACCGAGCTCGAGAGCAACGGCCCCGGTAAGAACGTGCTGATTCGCAACAAGTTTGTACGAGAAGACACGGGTACCCACGAGACCCTCAAGATCATCGACGATTCGATTGTCGATACTGGCGAAGAGACCGGGCTCGACCCCTACAATACCGGCGAATTCGATCGCTCAAAGAACTGGGACCGACGCTTCGGCAAGTAGTAATATTCGCATGTGACTTTGCGAATCGCTTTCGAACTCGACGATCAGGACCTGCAGCATTTCCAGCTCATCATGGATGAGGCACGGCGTGCTGCCAGCCGTATGGCGCCGGAAGACATCGTCGCTGCGGCTGAAGACCTACTTGCGCACGTCCCCGAAAACGGTACACCCGGTTTCATTCTCGAGCGCCTGAGCAAGCTGCGGCTCATGATCCGCATGCTGTCGGACATCGAATGGCGTCTGCCACACGATGATGCGGCCCGCGTACTCAATGCCCTGGCCTATTTCGCTGAGCCCGAGGACCTGATTCCTGATCATATTCCGGGCCTTGGTTTTCTCGATGACGCAATCATGATCGAACTCGTGGTGCGAGAACTGAAACCCGAGATCGAGGCCTACCAGGACTTCTGTAATTACCGTGACCGTCAATCTGAAAGTGGTGACGGTGCCAGTCGTGCGGGCTGGCTGGAGACTCGCCGCAAGGAATTGCAGGCCCGCATGCGGCGGCGGCGCAGGCGCGGCGGCCACCTTTTCCGCTAGGCCTGTTGTTGCATCTACGGCCAGTAAAACCAGCCGATTCCCAGCAAACCAAGCCACATAGCCGCCTGAAACCAGTACCTGAGCGTATGATTTCTTGCCAGTGAGTAGAAACTTGCAGCGGAGATCAGTGTCATACCGAAGAAGATCAGCGAACTTTGGAGTAACGAATCAAACTCATGCTGCAGGCGTGGGTATTCGTCTCCCAGGACAAGGACGACGATGATGACGGCGGTCAGGCTGAAGGTTATTGCAAAACTCGAACCCAGGATTATCAGCGTGACGGCAGACAAAGGACGCATGATTTAATTTCCAATGCGGTATATTTACCGCGATTCAACGACAATTGTGACGAATGTGCCCTTGATCGCAGGGCGCTGGGACACTAGCCTAGCCCAAATATGGACAATGCTGAAACTAATTGGCAACGATGGAGAAAACCTTGACGAAATTTGGAATTCGCCGCATTAGCGCCCTCGCCGGACTGGCCCTCGCCTTCCTGGCATGGCCGGCGCTGAGCAACACAACAGCAGTTGACCAGCAGAGCTTTCTCTATCCTGAAAATCGCCATGAAACTATCGGCGAAATCGTCACACAGTTTGTGCAGAAGTCACATTACAACCAAGTGGCCGTCAATGATGAACTGTCTTCGAAAGTATTCGACCTGTTTGTCGAGTCGCTCGATCGCAACCGCATGTACCTGCTTGAAGGCGATATCGAGTATTTCGAGTCGCTGCGCTACGAGCTGGACGATATCGTCAAGAGCAAACCCATGGACCCTGTGTTCGAGGTATTTCAGATCTACCAAACCCGCGTCCGCGAGCGCCTGGACTACGCGCTGACCCAGCTTGAGAATGAACCGGATTTTACGATCGAGGAGAGTTACCAGTTCGATCGCTCCGAAGAACCGTGGGCCGAGACATCGGCCGAGCTCGACGAAATCTGGCGTAAGCGTGTCAAGAACGACGCGCTGGCGCTCGAGCTCGAGGACGAGCCCTGGGAAAAGACCCAGGAGGTCCTGACCAAACGCTACAGTGGATACCTGCGCCGCCTGAACCAGGTGAACAGTGATGACGTGTTTGAGCGCTTCATGAATGCATTCGCACACGCCCTGGACCCACATTCCAGTTACATGGGTCCACGCAATTCCGAGGAATACCGTATCCAGATGAGCCTGTCCTATTTCGGCATTGGCGCATCGCTCCAGACCGAAGATGATTTCGTCAAGATCGCAGGAATCATCCCGGGCGGCCCTGCCGCCATCGATGGATCACTGAAACCCGAAGATCGCATAACGGGCGTCGCCCAGGGTGTCGACAGCGAGGTCGTTGACGTAATCGGCTGGCGGCTCGATGACGTCGTGGATCTGATTCGTGGCCCTGCCGACACAGTCGTGCGCCTTGAGATCATTCCGGCCAATTCACTGCCGGGCAGCCCGAAGAAGTTTATTGATTTGACTCGCGGGCAGGTGAAGCTCGAGGAGCAGGCAGCCAAGAGTGAAATCATCAAGAGCCAGCGCGACGGCCGCGACTGGTCGATTGGCGTCATAGACGTTCCAAGTTTCTATCGTGATTACCGGGCATTGAGCAACGGTGACAAGGACTACACAAGCACGACGAAGGATGTGAAACGCCTTATCGGCGAGCTCGAGGAAGAAGGCATCGATGGCCTGGTCCTCGACCTGCGTGGCAACGGCGGCGGCCATCTGACCGAAGCAACGGCCCTGTCCGGGCTGTTTATTGATAACGGGCCCGTCGTACAGCTGCGTAACTCCAGCGGTCGGATAAGCCGCCTTGATGACCCCGATCCTGTGGCGCGTGTCGCGTATAACGGACCACTTGTCGTCCTGGTCGATCGTTACAGCGCCTCGGCTTCCGAGATTTTCGCCGCCGCAATCCAGGACTATGCCCGCGGCGTAATTGTCGGCCAGCAGACATTTGGCAAGGGGACGGTCCAGAACCTCTACTCACTTGATCAGTATATTCGTCCGGATGGCGACAAAGGATACGGCCAGCTGACGCTGACGATCGGCAAGTACTATCGAGTGACCGGTGAGAGTACCCAGCACCGTGGCGTCGACCCGGACATCATCCTACCCTCGCACATCAACGCTGAACTGGTCGGTGAAAGCGTCCGCGACAGCGCCCTGCCCTGGGATACGGTGCAGACGACTCGGTTCCGCTCTGGTGTACCCCTGACGTCGACCATCGAGTCTCTGACGACAGCCCACGCCGAGCGTGCCCAGGACGACCCGAATATTCAGTACCAACTCGAGGTCATTGAAGCCACCAGGGAGATGACCTCGCAGAAGAGCCTGTCCCTGAATAAGGCGGTCCGCAAGGCCGAGCGCGAGCAAGAGCTACAGCACCGGCTGGATCGTGAGAACGAGCGCCGTGCCGCCCTTGGGCTCGAACCTCTGGCCAGTCTCGACGATATAGAAGCAGATGAGTTCCCGGATATCTCGCTGGAGCAGGCAACGGGCATCGTGACGGACCTCGCAACCCTGCGGGAAATTGCCACAAGACCGCCGCAGGCGGCGCGGGTACAGCCCTGATACGCTCGCTTGACGAGTTTGTGCGGGGTGTTATACTCGACTATAACACCGCGTAGTTCGCGGAGGCACTCAAGGTCATTTTATGGCGGTAAGGCCGACAGAGCGAAGACAAGTCAATCTCGCTGCACTCGCTGCGACTCTTCTGCTGTCGACCTCCTTTGTGACTGCTGCTTTTGCAGCACCCGTGCATGGCACCCTTTGCAGCGAGGCCCGCGACGCAACGCTCGAGGTAACCGAGACCGAGCTGAACGCCGCTCTGGTCAACCATGAACTCGAAGACAAGGACACCGCGGACAAGGTAGACGTGCTGTCTACTAACCATCTCCTGAGACCCCGGGCCGCAGAAACTATCCGTGAAGTCTTTGCTGACAGTGACGACGAGACAGAGTTACCCGAAGAGGAACAGTCCGAAGCGGACGATACGGTAATCATGAATACCCGGGTCCCGGGCTTGTCCGATGACGAGCTGGCACGGTTCAAGCGCCAGATGTATCGGAAGGATATCTAGCGACTTAGCACTTTCGCGACCGCGAAGTAATTCTCACCCAACAAGCTGGCATCCGACTGCCTGACAACGCCGTTCGCGTCAATTTCGTAGATTGTAGCAACCGTCCCTGGTGCCGGAACGACGTCGTCGTCGCTGCGAAATACAGCATGTTTTGCGATCAGTTTCGCCCGGCTCTGCAGTCTCTCCGCAAAGTCGTCGGCCTGATCCACTTCGTCACGACGCTTCGCCAGTATCGCGAGCAGCTCATCGCACTCCGCCTTGCCGCCATAGTTGACCGCACCGACGCTCTTCTCAATCGCCTCTTTTGCAAGTCCTACCAGGTCGTCCTCTTTGTAATCGAGGTACAGCTGCTGGGCGAATGACAGGATCATGAAGTTAATCGAACGTTTGGCCGCCGCATCCAGTCCTTCATGGTCGGGCGGACTCGTGTTCTGAACAGCTTCGAGCTCGAGCAACAATGCCTGTTCGTGCCCCTGGGCCTCCGCGATAGAGGCTTCGATTTCGTCAACGGTGGACTCCTGCGAACGACCATTTAGCATCCTGGAAATCCCACCCATCGTTGATAATTTGTGGCGCTCCGCCAGCAACTGATCTTCCAGTAGCTGCAGGCGCATCCGATGCTCGCCAATCTTGCGCTCGACTTTTTCGGATTCCTTCTCAATTTGCTCCTTCCAGTCGGCGAGTACCTTGCTGTGGATTCTGTCCTCACGCTGCTGTTTCAGCTGTTCCGCAAAGCGCGCGACTTTGTTCTCACAATGAACGGCGAGTCGCCGGAACTGGTAGAACACCACCACGTTGTGTACCCAGTCGGGGTCGAGTAACAGGGCTTCGAGGTGATTGAGTTTCTGCTGTACCCGCTCGACGGCGCCCTGGCGCTCTTTGACACGATCCTGCAACTGGAATTTTTCGTCGCGGAGCGCGGCGAATTCCTTCTTTAGCTCGGAACGGTTACGGAACAGGTCCACGAGCTTATCCGTGTCCTGAGTTGCTTCCGGCTCAGCCGGTTTGAAAATTCCTGTCAGACTTGCCACAGCGCCACTCGTTGCCTGCTCCACACCGCTCGGGCGCATTCCCGGGTCGGTAATGAACATAATGATCGCAGTACCGCAAGCGCGAAACGCTGACAGAATCGACAGTTTTAGCGTTCGAGGACGAGGTGCCCCTGCTCAGACAGGTAGTCCAGCCATTTATTCAGGACTATGTTGCGCCGCCAGCGGCGATCAAGCTCCCTGCGGTGCTCATCCACCAACCGCTGCAGCGTCGTGTGGCGCCGACAATCGCCAATCGCCATGGCCTCGGCAAGCTTGCCATCGAGATAGACCCGGACGGCCATATCCGGATCGATCAGAAGACCGTCGCCTGTCTCCAGGTGGTAGGTCAACGACAATGTCACGGTATAGCGGCAGCGCTCGAGGATTTCGACGTGCAGATCGCAGTCACCGACGACACGGGAGTGAAAACAGCCATCGAGCCGATCCAGCTCAGGAATCAGGCGAAACAGGCGCAGGTAGTTGCTCTCGTATAACGACATGAGCCCGACAAAGCTGCGGGGCTTTGCGATCGTCTCCGGGACAAGGTGTGAATCGAGCAACATGCCACTCAATATAGCAGGGCCCAAGCTGCAATATCAGGGTCGAACTCTGCGCTCTACACCGGTACTATCTAGGATTCTGCTCGATATCTCCTCGATCGAAAAACTCGTCGTATTGACATACGGAACACCGTAGCGACGAAACAGCTTCTCCGCTTCCCGCAATTCGTAGCGAACCTGCTGCGCCGACGAATACCGACCCATCGGACGACGCTCCTTACGGATTTCGCGCAGGCGTTCGGGCGCAATCGTCAGGCCATACAATTTCTGTTTTTGTTTCGTCAGGAAATCCGGCAACTTGCCGTTCTCGAGTTCTTCGTCTGTAAGCGGATAGTTCGCTGCGTATACGCCGTACTGCAGGGCAAGGTACAGGCAGGTCGGCGTCTTTCCGGAACGCGAAACACCAACGAGGATGACATCGGCCTCGTCGTAATTTCGGCTGACGCCCCCATCATCGTTCGCAAGCGCGAAGTTGGTGGCCTCGATACGTCGCATATAGGCATCGATATCGCTCATGCCGTGAGCCTGACCCGAAATGTAAGCCGGCTCCTCGCCCAGCTCGGTCGTCAGCGGTTCGAGGAATTCATCGAATATATCGAGATGCAGCCCCCGCGACTCACGGACTATTGCCCGCAAATTGGGCTGGACAAGTGTTGAGAAAACAATCGGTCGAGGCCCGCCGTTATCGCATTCGGCGTTAATTGTCTCTACCGCCTCGCGCGCCTTGTCTTCAGTATCTATAAATGGCAAAGTCATCTGCCGAAATTCTTGCCCGACATACTGTGTAATCAGGCTGTGACCCAGCGTCTCGGCCGTGACGCCGGTCTGGTCAGAAACAAAATATACAGCGCGCTCAACCATCGAAGGGATTGTCCATGTCCTGCTCAGGAAAACAAGGGAGTTAGAGTTGGAGCGATATGTAATCAAGCTCGAAGAGCTTGGCATGACCGATGTCGAAACGGTTGGCGGGAAGAACGCATCGCTTGGCGAAATGATCAGCAATCTGTCTGGCCTGGGGGTGACCGTACCTGGGGGGTTTGCCACCACAGCCGCTGCCTATCGTGAGTTTCTGAGCGCAGATGGCCTCGACAAGAGAATCAACGCTCTCCTGGCCGATCTTGACGTCGACAACATCGATGCACTGACCTCGGCCGGCAATTCCATCCGGCAGTGGATTCTCGATACTCCGCTACCGAGCAATCTGATGCAGGCCGTGCGCGAGGCCTGGGACACCATGAGCGACGGTATGGATATTTCCGTCGCGGTTCGATCATCGGCGACCGCCGAGGACCTTCCGGACGCATCATTTGCCGGCCAGCAGGAGACTTTTCTTAATGTGCGGGGCTTCGACAACATGATCGAGGCCATGCACCAGGTGTTCGCGTCGCTCTTCAATGATCGCGCTATTGCCTACCGGGTTCACCAGGGTTTCGATCACCACGAAGTCGCCCTGTCCGCAGGCATTCAGACGATGGTGCGCAGCGACGTTGGGGCCTCCGGCGTCCTATTCACGCTGGACACCGAGACCGGGTTTCGAGACGCGGTGTTGATTACATCGTCCTGGGGCCTGGGTGAAACGGTCGTCCAGGGCGCGGTCAATCCGGATGAGTTCTACGTGTACAAGCCGGCAATCGCCGCGGGCAAGCACCCGATTTTGCGCAAGAACCTCGGCAGCAAGACCATCAAGATGGTCTACAGCGACAATCCTAAGCCCGGCAAGACCGTTGAAACCATCGATGTTTCCGAGGCAGACAGCCTGTCGTTCTCGATCACTGACGACGATATTGTCGAACTCGCGAAAATGGCGATCACGATCGAAAAGCACTACGACCGCCCCATGGATATTGAATGGGGCAAGGACGGCAATGACGGTAAACTCTACATCCTCCAGGCACGACCGGAAACCGTACAGAGCCGCTCGGGCCGCTCAATTCAGCGCTTCACGCTCAAGGGCAAGGGTGACGTCATCATTTCGGGCCGCAGCATCGGCCACAAGATTGGCGTCGGCAAGGCAAAAGTCATTCGCTCCGTCGCTGAGATGAATCGCGTACACGCCGGTGACGTGCTGGTCTCTGACATGACCGACCCTGACTGGGAACCGGTCATGAAACGCGCGTCGGCCATCGTGACCAATCGCGGTGGACGTACCTGCCACGCCGCTATTATCGCTCGCGAACTCGGCATCCCTGCAGTTGTCGGTTGCGGTGACGCGACCCAGAAGATCAAGGATGGCACGGACGTGACAGTCAGCTGTGCCGAGGGCGACGAAGGTATCGTTTACGAGGGTAGTCTCGATTTTGAAGAGACCAATATCGAACTCGATTCGCTGCCCGATATTCCCGTCAAGATCATGATGAATGTTGGTAATCCCGACCGGGCATTCGATTTCGCCAATATTCCGAATCACGGCGTCGGCCTCGCTCGTCTCGAGTTCATCATCAATCGCATGATCGGGGTACACCCTCAGGCACTGCTCGAATACGACCAGCTCGACGCGGACACGCACGCAGCAGTACATGACCAGATGGCCGGCTACCCGGATCCGGTTGAGTTCTTCGTCGAAAAGCTCGCGGAAGGCGTGGCGACCATCGCCGCTGCGTTCGCTCCGGAGCCCGTCATCGTTCGTATGTCCGACTTCAAGTCCAATGAATACGCAAACCTCATCGGGGGAGAGCGCTACGAGCCTGATGAGGAAAACCCGATGATCGGTTTTCGCGGTGCTGCCCGTTATGTCTCCGAGAGTTTCCAGCCATGCTTCGAGCTCGAATGTCGCGCTTTGCGACGGGTACGCGAAGACATGGGACTGACCAACGTGCAGATCATGATTCCATTCGTGCGCACCGTGAAACAGGCGAAGGACGTCATTGACCTGATGGCCGCGAACGGCCTGGAACGCGGCAAACACGACCTGAAAGTCATCATGATGTCCGAACTGCCGACGAACGCCCTGCTGGCCGACCAGTACCTGGAGCATTTCGACGGCATGTCGATCGGCTCGAACGATATGACCCAGCTGGCACTGGGACTGGATCGTGATTCGGCGCTGGTCGCAGACAGCTTCGATGAGCGCGACGACGCCGTCAAGGCGCTGCTCGCGATGACGATTGCCGCGTGCAAGGCGAATAACAAGTACGTCGGGATCTGTGGACAGGGTCCGTCCGACCACCCCGACCTCGCGCGCTGGCTGTTGGATCAGGGTATCGAGAGTATGTCGCTCAATCCCGATACGGTCGTCGAGACCTGGATGTTCCTCGCAGGCGAGACAGTCTGACTAGAAGCGGTCCCAGCGACGCCGGCGGCGCCAGTTGATTCGCGGTAGCCACAGGCCGAGTACTAACCCGACGACGAGTACCAGCGCACCGGTAACAAACCAGTAGCGTGTCGTCTGACTCGCGAGCACGCGGTTTTCCTGCTCCAGTGTGTCGGCGCGTATCTGTGCTGCGGCGAGTTCATCCATCAGTGACTTATTCTGATCGTTAATCGCCAGGACATTGGCCGCTGTGCGCTTGATCTCGGCGAGTTCCTGCTCGACTGCGGCCTTCTCACGTTCCAGCGTGGCAATCTGGCGGCCCGCCGAGTCGTATTCACCTTTAATGGCATCCAATTGCGAATCGAGCGAACTGCCGCGCGTGTTAGCGCTGGTGAGCTGACTCGTTAATGCCTGGAGTTGCTCGCGTGCGCTCGCCTCGCTCATGAGATAGCGCGTCAGCACCCAGCCCTCCGTGCCGCCCTGCGTCATCACCCGCGTGTAGCCGGATTCAACGTCACGCTCGAGTACTTCCAGGCGTGTTCCGCTGTCGAGCATCAGTTGAATGGCGTTGCTCGTGCTTGGACCGGAACGCAGAGTGATCTCAAATTGATCACTAACCCAGGCCGGCTCCGCATAAGCGGCCGACGCCAGCCATAGCGAGGCGAAAGCTGCAAAACCAATTAGTCTTTTCATAATCCGGCAACTATAAGTCAAGAGCCTCGATCCTTCCAGCTAAACGTTAGACAAATCAGTCGCTTAACGGCGACAGTTTCGAGGCATTCTTTTCCCAGTTCGCGCCGTCGAAGTCCGTGATATTGACCGCTTCGACGGTCTCGGGATCGAGGCAGTGCACATTAACACTGACGCCGTCCGGGTGGGAGCGCGGAATATAGAACGATTTAACCCCGCAGTGCCTGCAGAAACGGTGTTTCGCGACGCCGGTATTGAAGCTGTATGTCGTCAGCGAATCTTCGCCGTCCAACAGGTGAAAATCGGCATTGGCGACAATCAGGTGCAGGTAACCTGACTTGCGGCAGATACTGCAATTGCAATGGGTTGCCTCGATAACGGCGGGCGCCTGGACTTCGAAGCGCACTCTTCCGCAGTGGCAACCACCTTTGTGCATCGTCATGTAACCGGGTCTCCCACCTTCTGCCAAATAACCACATAGTTGTTCGACGGCACTGCGAAGAGTTGCTGCCGGCGTAGTCCGTTCGCTCCTGCAAACCGGTCAAGCGCCTCGAGGTCTCGGATCCCCATCGCGGGATCTCGACCGCGCAGGTTGACATCAAAGTCCGCATTGCTCTGGGTATTGAATTGGCCGGCGAGTCGAAACGGCCCGTACAGGCAGAAGACGCCACCGTCCCGCAGGGCAGTACCGACCAGGGAGTACATGGACTCAACCGCGTCGATTCCCATGATGTGTGCCGTGTTCGCCGAATACACGGCGTCATAGGCACCTGCGTCAACTTGCGCAGTTCGCACGTCCATCGACAACGGCGGCGCCACGTTGCCTGGCTGGCTCGCCTCGATCCACGCATTGATACCCGCATGATTTTCGACGAGGTCGCTCGTCTGCCAGTGCGAGCGGTCCAGGACTGCAGCAAATGTCACCGCGTGTTGCCCCGTACCGGAACCGATCTCGAGCACGCGCCGACTATCGCGGAACTCGCGTTTCAGGATTTCAAGAATCGGGGCCGCATTGCGTGCGGCAGACTCGGCGTAGGGTCTGTCAGTCATTGCCGCCGGGCTGAACCAGAACGGTCGCATCGAAGAGATGTTCGCGATACCACGCAAGCTCCTCGATCGAGTCGCGAATATCGGACAACGCAAGATGCGCCGATTCCTTCACAAAACCCTTGGCAACACCGGGTGCCCACTGCTGGGCGAGGATCTTCAGCGTACTGACGTCGAGATTTCGATAATGAAACCAGGATTCGAGCTGCGGCATCTCGCGCGCGAGAAACCGTCGATCCTGGCAAATACTGTTGCCGCACATTGGCGACGCGCCCTCATCCACCCATTCTCCCAGGAATGCGATGGTCGCGGCCTCGGCTTCCTGAGTTTCGATCTCGCTTTCGAGCACACGAGCAATGAGCCCCGAGTCGCCGTGCTGGCGTGTGTTCCAATCATCCATACCATCCATCGTTTCCTGCGATTGCCGTATCGCAAGAACCGGCCCTTCGGCGAGTTCATTGAGATATTTGTCGGTTACGACGGTTGCGATCTCGATGATCGTGTCGTTCTGTGTACAGAGCCCGGTCATCTCGAGGTCTATCCAGATCAGGTTTGTGCTGCGATCGTTTGCTGGTGTGGTCATGGTTCACGCAGTCTATACTCCCGCCATGGATCTCGCTACGGTCAGCGCCTCGGTCATCGCCACGTTCAGCCGACGTATGCGACTCCGTCTGGATGATGGCCGCGAAGTTGATGCGCGCATCAAGGGAAAGCGCATCAAGCCGGTGTGCGGCGATCTCGTGGACGCAGAGCCTATCGAGAACGAAGGCGATTGGCTGATCACGAATATTGTCGAACGCCGCAATGAACTGACGCGACCTAATATGCGTGGCCAGGTCGAAGTACTTGCGGCCAACCTCGACTACCTGCTTGTCGTTGCGGCTGCGGAACCCAAAGCCGATTGGTTCATCGTCGACCGCTACCTGTGTGCGGCGGAACTCATGGGCATTGGCGCCGGTATCGTATTCAACAAGAGCGACCTCGGCATGGAATCTGCCCGGTACGAACTGGATACTTACTTCGACATCGGCTACGACGTTGTGTCCTGCAGCGCGCTGACCGGAGAGGGTCTGGACAATGTTCGTACTGTGCTTGAATCGCACTGCGCCATCATCGTCGGACAATCCGGCGTCGGCAAATCAAGCATCATCAACAGCCTGCTCGGGGACGATATACAGAAGACGTCCGAGATTTCCGACAAATCGCGCGAAGGCCGGCACACAACGGTCAACTCGGTAATGATCGCGTTGCCTGGTGGTGGTCAGATCATCGACTCGCCGGGCGTTCGGGACTACGCGCCGGCATTGGAGTCATCCACGATCGCGTCGGAAGGTTTTCGGGAAATCCGTGATGCAGCCCAGGACTGCCGTTTTGCCAATTGCCGCCACTTGCGGGAACCGGGCTGCGCGGTCAAGGAACGCTGTGAGAGTGGAGAGATCAGCCCTCGGCGCTACGAGAGCTACAAGCGCATCGTGAACCTGACGGACCAGCTGTCCGACGGTAAGTACTGAGCTCTTTGGAAACTTTCGGCTTAGCCTGCCAACGTACCTTAAAAACTCAATAACTTACCGCTACTTCCTAATGTGAATTTCACGAAATCCTCCCGCGGGAGGATGCTATTCGCCAAACTTAAAGTGAATTCTAGGAATGTTCCCGCGGTAACTTCGAGTGGCGGCTTTTACCGAAACCAGTCATTCGTTCATCTTCCTGGTGACCGTCGCCTTCCGGCCAATAGGAGCCGCTCGGAAACAAAACCCGAATGTCTGCTTTCAGTCGATGCAGTGCATCAGCTTGTTCAGCCGCCCGACAATCCTTTGAAATTCAGTTGGTGGCTCAGCTAAAGACATGGTAGCGGGGGCAGGATTTGCTCTGTTCCGACAGTCCCAGCGTGCATTCGCCTCAAATAGTCCGGTTCGATCTATCTGGTCCCTTCGCTGTCTCGAATGTCCGCCTTTCCCGATAGCGGACTATTGCGTCAATTCCACCGGAGAGCGCCACGAACATAGTAGTACGAACCCTGCC
>Ga0209456_10000441_pt1 | contig 22669 bp, 37 predicted proteins | sample COG_11_FD_184755 | JGI IMG/M metagenome (GOLD analysis project Ga0209456, IMG submission 184755) | Pelagic marine sediment microbial communities from the LTER site Helgoland, North Sea, for post-phytoplankton bloom and carbon turnover... | ecosystem: Environmental > Aquatic > Marine > Neritic...
TGCCCGAGGTCGAAGTAACCGAGTTCTGTAAGTTTTTCATTTAATCTTTTTCTAATAAATTGTTTTAAATCGTAAGCTTTAATACCTTCAATATCACCCATCTCAAACATCTTATCAATATAGTTCTCTTCAGCAACTAGCATAGTTGTTGCTGCTGTTACTATATCTTCTCTACAAGTATCTAAAAGAGTTTTATCTTCTTCGCACATTTGTCTAAACAACTGACAACCCATTTTACTGTGTAGAGATTCATCTCTTACAGACCATTTCATCTGTTGACCAATACCTTTAAGTAGATTACGTAGCTGAAAACTATAAAGAACAGCAAAAGCACTATATAGCGATACGCCTTCAGCGAACGCAGAGAAAATAGCGAGACTTTTACCAATGCTCCTGGTGTTATTATCAGAAGTAGCAACAAGATTATCAAATCTCTCCATTGTAGTAGGCTCATGTAAAAACGCTTCATAGTCTTCTAATCCTAATGTTTCATTTAAATAACTATAAGCAACAGCGTGTATAGTCTCTTGACTACCAAACATCATTGCCATCTGTTGTATTTCATGTTTTGGAAACCAGCTAACTACGTTTTGTGTCCAGTAATCTGATACAGCGCATTCTGTTTGAGCAAAACCTAATAGTATGTTACCTACTAAATTTTTTTCTTTATCAGTTAGCTTTTCGTTCCAATCTTTTAGATCACCAGACATAGGTATTTCAGTGTGCAACCAAAACGCTTGAGCTTGCTTCAGCCAACCCTCGTTGTAATACTCTGGATACTCAAAAGGTTTGTAAGCTACTCTTTCGTCAAATAATCCCATTTATTTATCAATTTTTAAAGCAATATCCACGCAAAATGGTAGATATAATACATGTTCATTAAACTCTTTTTCTTCGTAAGTTCTTATGCCAATTAATATTCCTGGATAAACACCTACAGATAACTCCCAATTTCTATTCATAGCAAACTATATTAAATTCATTTTGTTTATCAACAAGATCTTTATAAAACACATAGCCTTTGTTTTCTATACTCCATTTTATCCATCTATCTATTTGTCGCTCAGCATATTTCTGCCTAGCTAGTTTCTTTGCTTTTCTAGGATCAGCTCTACCGTTCTGTCGCATTCTTTTTGGTTTTGTGGTTTATATAGTGTATAGCTAGGAAATTGATTAGTAACCAGCTGTTTAAATAGCTTCCATCTCATTGGAAAAGATTCATTAGCTCTACCTTTTGTTTCTATTATAAAGTCTTGGCCAATAAAATCCGGTGTATACTTTATAGGCAATATTCTTTTACTGCCTCTATTAGTGTAATCACCTTTACCATTAGCCTGACGCTCGTAACACTCATTGTCAAAGTGAAAACCATTTAAAAGCACGAAGGTTTCGCCCTCGTACTTTGATTTGATTTTAGCTTTTCTAAGAGCCATATACATATAACGTTCAAGTCCTGAAGCAAAGTTTATACCATCGTATGTTACTTTTTTAGATTGTACTGGACCTTTTTTACGTTTAAATGGTTTTTTCATAATGTTCTCCTGTGTTTCCGTTTTGAGCAATTACTTTCATACGTTCGTCATCCTCTTCAAAAGCGTGAGCAGAGCAAGGTGATACTTTGTCATATTCTACGTTTATACGTTCTAACATAGCTTCTTCAACTTCGTCAGCCAAACAACGCTTAGCTGCTTCGATATAAAGCAAAGCATCCATAAGTTCTTCTTGAACATCAATTAAAAATCTATTAAGATCTTTTTCTTGACCAACTATCTCTTGCATCATCGTAGCGCCATACTTTTCTTGGCCTACTAAACTGCGATTATCCATCTTATGGAGTACAGCTAACACTATTTCGTCTTTAGTTTCTATCTTCATTATAAAGTCTCTTTAACAAAAGTTCCATTAACCATAGAGCCTTTTCTTTTATTAATAACATTGTAAGCAGACTCGATGCAGTGCTCGATACTAACGCCTCTTAAATGAGCTAAGTTAGTTAAAACAACAACTATATCACCTATAGCGTCTACAACTTCTGGCTGATCATCTTTAAGTATTGCTTGAGCTAATTCACCCGCTTCTTCTTGAAGTTTAATATACTGTGTTTTAGCATCGCCTTTAGAATATAAACCTCTATTCTCAGCCCACTCTCTTATCAATTGAAACTGATCAATTACAGGTGCCGTGTTAGTTTTTTCATCAAAAGCATAAGAAAAAGCTTTGTTATATACGTAAGATCTTTGATCGTTGTACATTGATGATTTAACGTTGGCCATTATCCAGTTTATAGATTCAGTAGTTATCTCAAAAGTACCGTGAGATGTTTTCCATGATGTTCCTATATTATCCATTAAATTACCTTTCAGTTTGTTTACTGGACAAGGAAACGTAGACGTTTGCTCAGTAGCATTTATTTTCATTCGATTAGATTTTTTAATTAATTGATTGTATTTCTGCCTATCAACTTTATAGCCATAAGACTTTTGAAGTTCTATCTCCTTGTCTGATATATAATCTATATCATCACTAGAATCAAGAACTTCGTATTCGTCTGCTTTATATCCTTGTATAAGCGTTACTCTGTTATTAAGATTACTCGTTACGCCTATCTTTTTACCCGGTATGTGGTACAAATAATACATAATTTTATTTTAATTTATTATTATACAAGTGTAAATTGTGAGCAAAGTGATAGTAAGCTCCTAGCTCCATAGATAGTCTCTCTGCAACTAATTCTTGAAGCGATGCAAAACAGTATTGATCGTTACAAAAACCAAACCAGAGATCATTACTACGCATAAGTACTGCCATGTGTAGTTTATTATCAAGTACAGTGAACTGAACAGCATAAGTACAAGGAGTATCCTTGCTATAAGTAGATATTTCTTTTCCATCATAAATTGATATTACTGCTTGACGTGTTTCAGGATTAGTTTTTAACATAGCAACAACTTTATCTAGTTGATGGTTGCGTTCCCATTGCCAACCGTAGTTAGATCTTACTTTTCTATCAGAGTCAGCCATTGTTTCCCATATGGGAGGAATACTTCCGTTTATCTCACCTAGCTTATCTATGCTAGGATCTCCAGATAAATACCATTGCCACTCAGCCTCTGCGTACTCTAAATTAAATTTACGATCTGGATTTAAAACATTAATGTTTTTTTGCTGTGGGCGCTCTAAAGTAAACCCTACGTTAAACAAAGCCTTAGTATCTCCAAACACAGTGCCATTATCATTTATTTCATTGTAAAAATAAACAAAAGCTTCTCTCGCATTTTTAAATTTTGTTTTCATTATTTTCTTTTGTTATAGTAATATAAACAATATCTATACATTACCTCCATTATACTATGCTTATCGCATATTTCCGGGGATTTATGAACTACCTTATGATTTCCAGGAACGCTTATTCCTATTGCCCAAGATCCTATTGTATCTTTAACAGCTACTGGACTTATTATTATTTTGTTTTTAACACAATATAAATAAGCTTCTTCTTCTTCAGCCGACTGCATATAGTCGTTTGGTAGTCTTCGTTTAGCTTGTTCTTTAGCTCTCTTAGATCCTACACTCATTTATTCCCAAGGCATTGCTTCGTTAGACATATCTACTGGTTCGTGAGGTATAAAGCAACCTGATTTTGGCTCCCATTTAAAATGAGCTTCAGCACCGTTTTCACCTAAATTTTGAAACTTAACCTTTAAAACTTTAGCTTTAACTGTTTTAGCCTCGTAATCTCTGTGAACTAATATACCATGATAACTAGCATCGTACCATTCACCACCACCTTTAATGTTATACATGGTAGGTTCTTCAATTTTACCATTACCATCTTTATACATTTTAGTAGGGTGAGCAACTATAAAAACTAGAACGTCATATTTCTTAGCGAATATTTCTATCTTACTAAGATATTCCATAGTGTATCTATTAACGTCTTCTGTTTTACAGTCAACATCTCTAACTTTATTAAACGGATCAATAACTAAACACTTAATACCTTTACGTTTTACAAGCTCAGCGCCTTTACGTAGCACCGATTCTAAAGTATAACGTTCCATGTCTATATGATAGAAGTTATCATTGACATGGTCAGCAATTTGATTCCATTTATCACTATGTATGTCCGCTGAGGTTGGCATGCCCTGCCAAACCTTACGCATTATTTTATGTGCGTGCAGATAAGTCGGTGCATTTTCAGGTGAAGCAAACGCCGTTTTCCAGCCATAGTTTTGGTTATACCCAACAACCATTTGATCGACAAAATCCGATTTACCGCTAGACGGAATACCAGTGACAGTAATGAATTGACCAGTGTAAGTCGAAAATATGTCGTCGAAATTCTGTAAGCCAACTTGAAATCCTGGTTTAAAACCATTGCGAACAAAGTCCGTAATCTCACCTTCGATATCTTTAAACGTCGTGACATTCTCAAGCGGTACTGGTCTTGCTCCGGTAATACACTCTGCCAGTTTTTCTTTTCCATGTTTAAGTAAGTATTCATTTGCGTCTTTACAATCGTCAAACGAAGCTAAGAAACAAACTTCAGCACCAAGTCTTCTTACGAGTTCTTGTTGCAGAGCTTGACCAGCTTCATCAGCATCGACAGCTAATATTATCTTGTCTTTATCTTCGAAGTAATCAATACAACTATCAAGATAATCTAAATTGTTAGAGTTTAGTGTAGCTCCGTTTGGAACTGATATTGAATTTGGTATACCAGCTTCGTGAAGAGCTAGCACGTCCATTTCACCTTCAACTATAACACAATACTCATACCCGATTATACTGTTTATATTATAGAACACTTTCTCAGCGCCCTTATATAATTTAAAGTTCTTTCTTCCATCACGATACTTAACATTGATAAGTTGATCGCCAATAAAATAATTGAACTTTATAACATTCTCGGTTTGCCCGGTCTGTGGCATGTACTCTGGACCCTCGCCGATCTTAAGATCTTTGAGGGTTTGCTGAGTAATTCCTCTTGTATTAAACCAATCTTCAACTTTTGTACTTACTTCTTGTTTAGCGATTGGTACGTCTGGTCTTATATAGACTTTTTCAGATTTACCTTTTCGTTCGTAAGTATGCAGTTGAAAACTAGTGTTACAATTATGGCAAGTACCGAGACCACGTTCCCAATCATAAGAAGCACATTGCGCTTTCTGATTCTTAGGTTGTCTATCAGAAGAACACAGAGGACAAATCCCCTGTGGTTTACCTTCAGCTAGACCATATTGATTGAAATCATCAATCAAGAATCCATTGATCTCACTTGTTTGCATTTAATCTTCTATTAAAGTTATTTCACCGTTCTTGTTTTTACGTGCTGTTATGTAATCTTCCATTAGAACGGTAAGTCATCTTCTACCTTTTGAGTTTGCCCAGCCGCTTGAAAGCCTCCGTTACCTTGAGCATCATCTCTTGGTGGTGGAGCCACGTTACTGCCGTTAGTCCAAACTACTTTAACGTTACCTAAGTAAGTTTTAGGCGATTTAGCCTCACGTTCTTCTTTGGTTTGCTCGACAATTACAGGACCATTATTGCCGAAGTTATCTACTTCATCATTTAATGTAATAGTTATAGGAAGGTATTTACCTTTCTTACCTACATAGATCTTGCTTTTGTCAATCTGATCTAGATTAATACTTGTTTTGATAATACTTGCCATTAGTAAGTGTTTAATTGGTTAAACATTCTTGTTAACTGGTCTTTATTAGCTCCAGTGTTTCTACGTAGATTATCTACTGCTTTTACATGCGATTGGTTTGCGTAAAAGTTTGTTTCATTTGTTTTGATTCCTGTTACGGAACATACTCTTTTTCTTGCTCTTGGCATATTTAATTGGTTTTAATTGGTTACATAGTTATTATCCATAGTAAATCGTATTTACTTTGTATTACAACGTTTCTGTTTTAAAGTACTGGTGTGGATCAAAGTCTTTAGTATTAAAGAATAGATCGTACTGAGCAACTGCTTGCTGAACCTTGTCTTGTCCTTTTGAGTAAAAACTACTAGAACAATCACAAATTTTAATTTGATGGGTGTTTTTGTCAATTACCATGAATAACATTTCGTATCCGAATAACTGATTGTAAATGTAAGCTTGACTATCATAATTGTACTTTGATGCTGAATATCTAAACTTAGCAATATCATTAGTAGTTTTTAAGTCTATAATTAATCTTTCGTCGTGATTAACTATATCAGCTTTACCTTTCCACATTTGCCCTTCAATCTCTTTTATAGCTGGAATTTCGTACTCTACGTTCTTGCCTCTGATTAGATCTTTGCATACGGTATTTGACATCATCTTGTCAACCATTAACTCAATTTGATCTACTTCTTGCTGTAGTAAACATAATTCTCCGCCAGAGATCTCTTTATACGCTTTAGTATTCCTCGTACTAGACTCTATTACTTTAAAGTTTTTAAGCTTATCCGGCTCTAATATAGCGGTGTGAAAATAACCGCCAACTAAAAAAGCCGGAATAGACTTTTGAGGAGTGTGTAGCGCTAAAGGATTTTTTAATAAAGTAGATATATCTGAGTTGCTTAGATATTGCTTTCCAAACTTACCGTAGTAATGCTCATCTTGTTCTAGCTTTTTTAAAATTTCTTTAGTGTTCATTTAGAGTGTTGTTAATTCCTGTTCCACCTCCTTGGTTAGAACATATTTAGCCTTGATAGCTTCTAACTTACCTCCTGACTTAATAAACTCTTTTGCTTTTGCTAATTGTGTAGAGTTCATAGGTGTCTTAGAGTGTTCGTTACTCGCATCGCTATCCTGAGTGTCATCTATAAGAAATAAATTCCCTAGAGAGTACTTCTTGCCGTAAGAAGATGCAGAGCCAAACTGTTGTGGTGTCTGCATGCCTTTTTGCAATAAGTCAACACCAACTAGAGCTGTAGCCGAAACGTGGTTTTCACCGTCTGAAATCGTAGCTTTACTTTCTAGTATAGGCATTGGTTGGCTATTGATTAATGTTTCGTTAATCGTAACCGATACTCCTAGTTCTAATAAATAGGGTTTTGTTGCTTCTAAAATGTCTTCGGCAGATCTGAAGTTGTACTTGCCGAATGAGTTAAATCTACTTTTTTTCGATTTAAACTTCGTCTGAATAGTTGAGAGCTTTTCGTTTATTGTCATTGCATTGTGGTGTTTGGTCTTATATATATAATCACATATATAAAACTGGTTTTACATTTATATTAATATTTAACTTACAGGTAGTCAAGTACTTGCGATGGATCTACATTTTTAATTAAACACTGTACCGCTTCTTTTTTTAGCTCTGAAACTCTTACATAATCGCTAGCACCTTTTATGTTTAGTTTTATAGCTATTTCTTTAGCAGAATGCTTATCGCAGTCTAATCCATAAGACAATCTAAGCACTTCGTATTGATTTTCTGTTAAATGCTTTTGCATTAATCCTTTTAAATAAGAGTTCATTAAAGCTATATTATACGGCTCTGAATTGTCAGGAACTTGATACGTCATGTCTTCGTCATCTTCATAAGGATTAGCATCAATACTTAAAAATATGCTATTAAAGAACATGCTAACCATCTTCTCGTCTTTAGGATTCTTACGTATTTCATTCATCTTATGCTCTGGTATACGTATATCGCCTCTGTTTATATCTACAGCTCTACGTATAGAACCTTTAATGCGTTTAGAAAAGAAAGATTTTAAGGTTTTCTCTTGATCTTCAGAACTTTCTAAAGTTAAGTAATCTAATCTATCAACTGCTTTTATTAAGCCAATTGATCCTTCTTGAATGAGATCATTTATACTCATAACTCCAGAAGCTTGTTGACTGGTTGAGAATTTACGAGCTATGTTTTCTACAAGAGGTAAAAACTTATTTATTAATTCTTTTCTTTCATATTTAGCAAGCTCTTTTAGATCAGGCTGTGAAGCTTTAACATCTTCTTTATATCGTACGTAATTTTTTACGTTATATTTTTTCATTTAAAGTATTTTTTTCTTGTTTAAGTTGTTCGTTCATTTTTCTGTGTACTGTTCTAGTTGAGCAGTTTAGAATATTAGCTATAGATTTAATAGTTATCTTATGACCTTCGTGGTTCAATAGCAGCATACTGTCATATATTTGTTCACTATCAACGTTACTTTGCTTTCCGATTAACTTACCTACGATCTTTAATTTATCTGCCATGCTTAGCATAGTATAGTCTTTAAAAATTATCTTACGTAGTTTATTGTTAGGCGGTTCTTCTAAATCTGTTTTGTCTATGTCTCGTATTATGTTTTTGAGTTTATCTGTTTGCATCGTAAAAGTTGTGAAACCATTATCCTTGTTTGCTATAAATGTAGATAGCTTACTAAACTCTTCTAGATTAAGCTGTGGATTTAGATGCCAGATGACTCTTAAGTGCCATCTAAGAGATTTATACGTGTTTATCAATGCCTTACTTCTAAATAAATCATAGAACTCATACGTACCATCTTCGTAGAAATAGCCCCAATCAAACGAATGACTAGGTTTATCAGAGACTGGAAGTCTTCTATAGATAATACGGTTATCGTTTAAATGCTCTATTTTTCGGTGTGACATTAGCCTGTTACTCTTTAATAATTAGTAGCCTATTGTCACATTTCAAAATGAAATGGTTTTTAGCCTTCGGCTATATTTTTTTATTAATAAAGCTTTTCTTTTCAACTCCGGTTCGTCAAGCGGTTTGTCGTTTCTTACGGCTATCATCACGTCGTCTATTATTTCTTGTCTAAGTTCATATATATTATCCCATAAATAAGATTTATGATCTCTTTTTCTTGTGCACATTATTCTGTGTCTTCCTATTTTTATTGTCATCTTTTCTAAATTTTTTTATAGCTGATTTAACTGTTTCATTAGATTGAATAGTGTGGTTGTATATTTTATAACTCATATTTTTTTGTGTTAAATGTTGTTTGTGATTTGTTACACTTTCCACACAGTGTTCTATGGAAGCTATTTAAAGCTCCACAGTTGCATTTCCACGTGTTGTCTACTGGTTCCATATTTTTATTATTTACAATCGATTAAATATCCTTCCATTACTTGCTCGCAGTAATCTTTACGAGAATAACTTAACCATCCAAAAGAATGTTGTCCTGGTCTTAGTTTTATTTTATTCCATGTGTCATAGTAAGCATCATAATAAACACAATCGCACATAACTTCTGGTATTACATAAATATCCTGCTCTAGTATATCTTCAACGTAGCAAGACTGTAATAATACTAATAGTAATAACGTTTTAATTTTATTCATAATTTCTAATTGCTTTAAAGAGTGGATGGCGATAAGAACCTGCTGGAGTTTTTTGAAAGAACGTAAACGTTGCTACCTTGCCAATATATGTTTCGGCATTTGCAAGCATGTCTCGCATGATATCGTAACTTGCCATAACAGGCATACCGAAAGCAATACCGTTGCTATCAACAGCCAAGAACTTGCCAATAGTACCGCTTCGTTTGCCTTTGCCTTCAACAAATCCAGTGATTGTTGCTTCTGTGTCTTGGAAGGCTTTGAACTTGAGTAGATTGTTTGATCGTTTGTTTTCATAAGGTAAGTTTGTACGTAATATAGAGCCTTCGTAACCGGCTTTTAGGTTTTGATTGTTAAAGATAGTAGCTAAGCCTTTGTTTGGCGTAAGCGTAGTTGCTACTGAGTGAACTTGAGGCAAGCTATAACCTAGGAGCATAACACGTATACATCTGTTGCGGAAGTCGAACGAGTGATTATTAGTCGTTTGAATATAATCGTAGCAGTGAAACTGAATAAGAGTTTGGTCTTTAGTAGCGTGCTGAGTACGTACAAGAGATATGATCTTGTTGAAGTTATCTTTGAAATCGTGATTGTATAGCTCGCCGTCGAGTACAACAGTTGGGTTCGCCGCAAAGAAAGGTTTTAGTTGGCGACGTAGATGCTGAACGTTTTTGAACTTTTTACCGCTGCGACTGTAAGCGCCTTGCTTTGTAAAGATACAACGTACGCCGTCAAGCTTAGGTTGAAGGAACATAGTTTGATTCCAGTTGATAGCTTTTTTTTGTTGTGCGAATGCTAGCATTGCGAATTTACCTTGTTTAATCGAGTTTATCATATTTGTTTTTTATTGTTTGTATTTTTCTTTTTATTATGTTAGCTTTTTCGTAAGCTTCTTCTTGTTCGTATCTTTCTAATAAGCTTTGTAATCTTATAAGCTCTAAGTCTAGCGTTTGTTTATCTAAGTCGTCTTGACTTTCTACTATAAAGTCAGACTTTTCTGTATGATTTTCAAACACTAAGTGTACTTCTGACGATACATTAAATATAGCTTTTACTACTTTAGTTGCCACGCGTATAGCAAGATCATCCATTTGTTTGTCTGTCATATATATTATCCTATTAAGTTCGTATTTAGTTTGTAATTATCTAGCATTTGTATCTGCTAATAGTTGTAAAAATTCTACGCCTGTCATTTCCTCTCTTTCAGGCTCATGATCAGCGTCGTATTTTTCAATCAGTTTATCAGGTTGGCCCACAAAAACTACTTTATTTTGCCACACGTCATAAATCGATATAAAGACCTCAGCTGTGTCGTTTTTTGGGAAGATAGTATAGATATACTCTTGACCCATATCGACGTCAGAGATAGCTAGAAGCTCAATCTTGTCAGTGTCTTCCATTATGCTTACAAAGTCAATCGCAAACTCACTTACATTTTTATCTTTAATGTTGCTGCAGACTCTAGCGATGTCTACGCCTAATCCCGCAGGATATCCATCCCAATGTCTATATATATTAAAGAAAGCTTTTTCTACGTGATTATGCGCTTGGTCGTAAGCCAAACCTTCCTGTCTTGGTATTACTCTTATTAATGCTCGTGTTGCCATTATTTTATAGTTTGTTGATTTAAAATGTGTAGTATTACTTGTCTAGCGGTACCTTGGATGGTCTCTTGTGCGCCATGTACATTTGCGTATTGTAGAACATATAAGCTAGGTTTATGTGGTCTAGGAGGCGGACTATATTTATTACCTGCCATTATTCTGTTAGATTAGATTTAAACCATTCTCTAGCTTCGTCTAAAGTTTCTTTAGGAAATTGATCTCTGTAGCCATTGTATATATAATTTACTTTCATATCTACGTTAAGTAATTTAATGCCGTTTGTTCTGTCTAGTATTTCAATTTGTTCTTCTGTCATGTTATGTAGTTGTTTCGTTTAGTAGTGCTATATGATTCCATATTGTCAGCTCTCTGCGTTTAAAAGATATCTGAGCGTCTATCATCTCTTGAGTGTAAGCTAGATACGGTTTTTGTATAGCTAGATATTCTAAGCTATTTTCTAATGCATTGATCTTAGCAAAGCATTTACCTGCTGTTCTGTCTTTAATTTCTGTATCTGTCATGTTATTTAATTTATATAAGTTAATCCTTTGTAATTAAACCAAGACTTTACGCCTGGAGTTTCTACTGTCTCGCCAAATTCATCAATGTCTTCACATGATATATAAGCGAAAGTTGGAGGTAAGTCGCCTAGCATATAGCCTTTATAGGTTTTGCCATTTAATCTTACTCTTGTTTTACCTGTTTGTTTGAATTTATTCATTTGTACATTTTTTACATTTACACGGTATCCATACAGAGTATTTGCACATTTCATCTTGTTTTGGAGTAACTATTGCTAGCTTGTATTTAACTGTGTATTTCATATTTATATTTCTTTATTCTATTATCCTATTGTACTCGTATTTACTTTGTAAATAGCTCTCTGTCTTTAGTGTCATTAAAAACCCATAAGTTGCCTTTTGAATGTGTTCTACGCGTTCTAGATTTGATTCTATCAACTTCCATAGACTGTTCAAACTCTTTTTGTGTAAAACCTTGACAGTGATTGCCTTCGCGTTCTTTATTCCATTGAATTACTTTAATTCTTTTTTGTTCTGCCATATATTTTTTAAGTTCTGTCATTGTCATATTCTAATTATTTAAAAGTTCGTATTGTTGTTGTTGTAAATATTGTTGATATTGTTGTTCTAGCTGTATATTATATTGTGCTATTGTGTCTCTGTTACGTTTCATTAGTAAATGCTTCAAATGATTCTTCGTCCATTTCGCTTTCAAGGTAGTTTAGCATATCGTATTCGTCAAAGTAGTCGTCAACGTCATAGCATGCAACGCTCACCTCTTCACCGGCAAAACGTAAATCGTCAATTGCATTCATAACAGCGTCAAAGTCTGGTTGATAATAGAATACTTCATTTTCAAAGTTTAAGTTTCTTATATCAGCTGTGATATAGTGTACTTCGTAGCCGTCTTGTGTGTTAATTGTTCCGATCTCAATATCGCCGTTGTGTTCTACAAATTTAATGTTTGCTTCTTCTTGAAATTTTTCTAATGTTGTCATGTTATCCTAGTTTTAGTATTGTATTATTGAACTGATCTTCGGTTATTTCACCTGATAAGAACAGATGAATTAGCTCTTGTGTTAAAGTTAGTTTGTCTTCTATTGTCATATTGTTTTCTTTACTATATTATCCGTCTGTGTTCGTATTTACTTTGTAATTTGTCAAGTATTTTGTTACCTGCTTTTAATGATATTTCTTTATTTAGTATCATTCTAAATATTAGTTTTCTCAATGTTTTTAATTTTCTTTAGCTCTCTTTCTACTGCGGTTCGAGACATTTTACCTTCCATTTGTTTTAGTATTAGACTTGTTACGTCTACGCCATTATATATTGCTTGCATATTATTGTGTTATTGGTTTGTTATTGTAATCTTCGTAAGTAAAATCTCCTTCTTCGAAAAGATCATACAGTGCTGCGTACGCTGCTTGGCCAATATTGTCTGCTCTGCCATATACATCATGCTCTTGAAACACATCATAGTTTAAATCGTCTACAATTCGTTGAGATTCAGAGTTATATATAACCATGTTGTCTATTTCTTGATGCAGTACATCATAAAAATCATCTTGATCCATACCTTCATGATCTTTTAATCTGTCTATGATATCATTGTACCAGTTTTCTTCTTTGTAATTCATATTGTTTATTTGTTTATTATATTATCCGTTTGTATTCGTATTTACTTTGTAAGTATGTGAGCAAAAAACTCTGATCTTACTACGTCTGTATTAGTCCATTCGTTAAATGGATTGAATGATTCTAAGTAGAAATTAAATAGATCTTCCTCGTGTCCTTCTAGCACCAACGTATCTAATCCGTCAGCGCTCGCATACGCAACTAGTTTTACTTTGCGATCATATAATTGCTCTAGTGTGTTCTGTAAGTCTACAGTATCTATTTCTATTTGCATAATAATGTTTTTAATTCATTTTTTAATTGTATAAGTTGTCTTCTACTAGTTAAGCAAAATCTGCTTCTTGTTGATAAGTACGCTATACGTTTTCTGTATTCTTTTTCCATAGTTTAATTTCTTTTAAGCATTCGTTTAAGCTAATACAGTTTAAGTCGTAACCTTTTTGTACTAGATAGATTTCAAATTTCTTGTCGTATATGTTATTCATACTAATATTATCCTGTTTTATTCGTATTTACTTTGTACTTGATGCAATAAATCTACTAATAAATCTTCGTAGCTTTCACCGTCTTCTAAATCACAATTGTCTACTACAAACATTTTCATTTCGCTCCACATATCGTAGTCTATTTTGCTATTAGTTCTAAAATACTCTAAAGTATTTTCATTCCATTCAAATCTTTTCATAATGTATTGTAAATTCTTAGTAATTCGTTTCGCTTATTCGCGCTGAGGTTTGTTTTTAACATACCTAGTATTAATTGCTTAGTCATATTAGTAAAAGTCTTGTCTAATCCAGTTGTTAATAATTCTGCTAACTTTTAAGCGATTGCTTCTGTCTAATTTTAAAAAGCTTTCGTCGTTTGACCAGCCATTTCTGAGATAGTCATGATTTTCGTAGATTTTACGCGCTACGTCGTGATAATTTAATGTACTCATAATTTAATTTTTAGTTGCGCAGCGAGAATCGAACTCGCATAAACCATTTACGCAGTCATTAGTTAATATTGCAAGAGGCAACTAATTCTATAAAACTCTTTATTCTATTATCCATTAAGGATCGTATTTACTTTGTATTGTGCAGTAGTAATTGTATTACTGCTTTTTTTTCACCTGAGCTACAAGTATCATAACCAAATTCACCAAAGTAGTTTTGTGCTATCATATCCATTTCGTTTACAAATTCTTCTGCATTCATATTTTTATTTCTTTATATTATTATCCGTTTACTGTCGTATTTAGTTTGTATTATAAAACTATATAATTTAAATTTGTATAGTCTTCGTATTCATTAAAATCTATATTGTTATTTTTTAATATAGTTTTCATTTCACTATAGTCATCGCATAGATTTGAGAAAATGATATGATCGTCATTTTTAAACCATTTTAAATCTAGCTCGTTTTCTTCTAGAAAGTTTTCACAGTCTTCTACGTGATAAATTTCTTCGCAGTGATTTTTAATTAAATCTGTAATGATATTGTATTTCATTTTAGTGATATTAGGCGTAAGAACTTCGTTGTTTGCTTACGTATATATTATCCAGCTAGCATCGTATTTAGTTTGTAAAAAGGTGTAGTATAATTTAATAGATAAAATAGTAATGAATGTGTACCGCAGTGACAACCTGTCATAGCAGTTATAACCTAGTGACAATCTGTCATATACATAATGTAAACTTATAATATAAATAGTATTATAGATATAGTTTATAGCTAGAAAAGGCTGAATATAATGGGGGTATCGTAACAAAAAGCTGAAACCTATGGAGGAAATGATAAAAAAGAGGGGGCCGTGGGCTAAATGAAAACCGTTTTGTATTGTGTTGATAACCAGTGATATAGGGGTATAGCACCTCACTTCCCTATAATAGCATAAAACAGTGACATTAGCCTGTTAAGGTTACTTAGTAAGAGGCTATTGTCACACTTTCCGTATTAGCTTTGTAAGATTAGTAAATAGCATGTAAAACGTGTAAGTATATAAAGTATACAAAACAACTAAATCAATTAATATGGCCGTTAAAATAGGTGAATCACCAATATCAGCGGTATATATAGGAGAAAGCACTATATCAGCGATGTACATAGGCGAAACTATAATATATCCATAACAAAACATAACACATGTCTATAATTTATTCTTACCCAACGATACAACCAACGGTAGATGACCTATTAATAGGTACAGATGTCGGTGATGACAACGCAACTAAGAGCTTTACAGTTCAAAGTTTAGTATCACTGATCAATGCAGCTGCAGGTTCAGGTACAGTAACCTCTGTTCAGATAGCAACTGATGCTTTTCTCTCAGCAACAGGAGGTCCGATCACAGACGCTGGTACAATTACAATGGGGTTAACTGCCACAGGTACTCCAAGTGCTACTACTTTTCTTCGTGGAGACAATCAATGGGTTGTACCTACTGTGTCTTCTGGTATTGGAGTTTACAGTAGTAATGTTTTATTGACAAACAACCTATCTTCAGCTAATTTTACAGGAGATGGTGTTTCAACATCGTCTGACCAAGATGGTAACGTAACTATAACTATAGCAGGTGCTACTAACGCTGTTGAGTCTTTAATTCAGGGTACAGGAATAGGATTAAGCTCATCTACAGGTAATATCATAGTGTCTAACACAGGTATAACCGGTTTAACTCAAGGAAGTAACATAAGTATATCCACCACAACTACCGGTCAAGCAACTATATCAGCCACAGGCTTAACAAGTGGTACAGTAACATCGGTAGGAGCTGGAGCTGGACTAGTAGAAACAGGTACAACTTCTATAGATCCTATATTAAGCTTAGAATACAACACGGCAACAAGCTATATAACACAACCAGAAACACTAGTACCAGTAGATGCTGATTTTGTTCCTTTTCACTCTGTGTCAGGAACTAAAGTAGGTAAAGTTACTTTCGGAGATATACAAGCATCGACGCTAGCTTCAGTAGAAAGCGCTATTACAGATTCAAATGTTGATACGATAAAGAATGATACAGACTTACTACCTTCAGTTAACAAGGTATTAAATGTAATAACACTTACAGATGCCGAGTATACGGCTATAGGAGCTGGTAACTACGCTGCAGGTACTTTATACCTTACGACAGCAACGGGTCAGCCTCAAAACACAGTAAACTTTACTATAGACACATCGGCTATAACCTTTACAGGTTCTTGTGGGTTTACTCAATCAACCACCGTTAATGGTTCTGTTGTAAATCCAATAGCTATAACAGGATCAGTAGGTAGTACATACACTGTATCTACCACGATAACTCCTACTGGAAGTGGGTGTGTTGTATCGGGCGGATCAGCGACTCAAACTATAACTGGAACTATACCAGCAACACCTACGCCAGTTGCGGTAACACAAACACTAGCAGCTAGAACCATATCAGTACCAGCTACTCCTCAAGGTGGTAACACTTTAAATGTGAATACGGCTATATCAGGTGGTATTTTTAATACAGATTACACTGTGTCGCCTACTAGTGGTAGTTCTACCGGTGATTTAGGCACCGCAGTTGGATCTTACGGTGTTACAGCTACTATATCAAATACAGCTCAATACGAGCTGACAGCTGGATCATTAACAGCTACTCAAAGTTCTGCTGTGTATGCTAATCCTAATTCTATATCAAACGCTAGTTTTCCAGGAACAACTATAGCTATAAGAAGTTATGATGTAACGTATGCTATTACTCTTGGAAGTGGATTAACAAGCGCCCCAGTTGATTCTTGGTACATACTAGTAACTGGTATTTTTTCAGGTAACGCTCAAAATTCTCCTGCACCAGTGTCAAGACAATACGACACTACTAATAATGGTTATACCTTTAATGCTGAAGTTATTGCGAATCCAGGGTACAGTGTCGGTTCGACTAGTAGCTGGAGTGGACCTACAGCAGGACCGGTTACTGCTGCGACTAATATAACCGGTACTTTAGATGCTACAGTGAGCGCTTCTACAGGTACAGCTACACTCGCTTTAAATACTAGTGGAATAAGTGGTAGTAACAATTATTCAGTTACAGAAAAATATCAAATAAACTCAGGAGCATTACTAACGTACACCGGAACATTAACAGAACCTGGAACTAGTCAAGCTACTTTTACAGCTGACATAGTGCCTAATTCTGGTTATTTTGTAAGTAATGAAAACGTAAATTATTCTCCAAGTCAAACCGTAACGTTTAGTGACAACTCTACAGTTACAGCAACGTTATCTGGAGTTGTTTACGCGAGCAGACAAAGCTTTAGTTATGGCGCTGGAAGTTCTAAATGTGGAAACACTATAAACAGCAGTGGTGGTGTTGAAAAAACATCTGGAGGTTCAGCTTCTTACGTAGAAAACGGAGATACTGTTTATACTTCTACAAGTAGTAGCACTTTATTAGCTAATGGAAATTACACAGGTAACATAAACAACGTAACAAATCCTTCATCTGGTGGATTCACAGTGACATCGGGAATAGTGAGTGGAGTAACTAGTTGTCCATAAAATAAATAAAAAAACAAAATATGTCAATAATCTACAGCTACCCAGAACAAGGAGCGTTAAACGCTAATGACTTACTCATTGGTACTTCCGCTGAAAAAGTTGGTGGTAAACAAAAAAACATAACAAGGAATTTTAGTATTCAACAGATTGCTGACTTCATCAACCGTGGAGCTGGATTTGTAGATCCTGTAGCTAGTGACTTTCAAATACCTGTTTTTAATCAAGAAGGTAAAAAGATAACCGGCTCTATAATGTCTCAAGATTCTTCACCTAGTAATGGTGTTGCTGGTTCTGCTATAACCATAGCTGGATCTTTAGTGACTACAGGTGATTTAACTTCGCCAGGTGTTGTAACTATAGGAGGTGGAACTAATTTAATAACATTAAATTCTGAAACTTATTTAAAAGGATCTTTAAGAGATAGCGCCAATGTTTTAGGTGCTGACAAGCAGATACTACTTTCAGACCAATTTGGATATACAACATGGACAAACTACGAGGCTGGTCTTACGTATGAAGGAACATGGGATGCTAACGCTAACACAACAAACGGCCTTAGCAATTCACCTGCTTTACTTCAAGGCGCAGGAGTAAGCGGTCATTTCTATATTGTCAATGTAGAGGGAACAACTAGCTTAGGTCCTGGTTTAAACGACTGGCACGTAGGTGACTGGGCTGTGTTTTTAGATGAAGGTGGTCAACCTGCTTCTTGGCAAAAAATAGATAATACTTCTGTATTAACGGGTTCTGGTACAGCTGGAACTTTTGCTAAATGGACAAATGCAACTACGCTTAATGATTCTATAATGTCAGAATCTGGTACAGTTGTATCTGTAGATGGAGATTTAAAAGTTAAAGATACTATACAAGCTACTACAGGGCCTAGTTCAAGCCTTAAACTTAAAGGAGTTGGAACTGGTGGTATAGAGATAATGAGTGCTGACGGGGTTACCGATGGTAAGATAACATTAAACTGTTCTCAAAACTCTCATGGTGTAACATTACAAAGTCCAGCACATGCTTCAGGAGCTACGTATACTTTAGTGTTACCAACAACTACTGGTACGGCTGGGCAAATATTAACAACAGCTGGTGGTAGTAATTCACAGCTAACATGGACATCACCGCTAGGTAACGTTATACAAGCAATAAGTGGTCCTTTAACATCTGGTACTATACCTATCGCTAATGGAGCTTATTCCGTAACTGATTCTATAATGAGTTATGCTGGAACTGTTATATCTGTTAATGGAGACTTTAGTACTCAAGGCTTAGAAGTAAATAAATATTTAACAGATGGAACTGGAAGCAACGGAACAGATGGTCAAGTTTTAACTAGCACAACATCTGGAACAGACAAAGAAATACTATGGGTTAATGCTTCAACAATTGGAGACACCTATACATTAAGTGCAGGATCTAAATCAGGATCTAGTGTACCTTTAAATTTAGACGCAGCGACTGGTTCAGACTCAGTTGTTAATTTAACAGAAGGGACTGGCATAACATTGACACAAACCTCAGCAACTGAAATAACAATAACAGGATCTGCTCAAGGAGTAACAAGCGTAGCGACCGGTGATGCAAATACTATAACAATAGGTGGAACAGCTACAGCTCCTACGGTGGCGGCTAATATAGCTACGGTAGCTCTTGGTTCTAATAATTTAGCGACAGGAGATCAAATACAAACAGCTATAAACACAGCCGTATCAGGATCTCTTAATTTTAAAGGAACATTTAATGCTAATACAGGTGCTATAACATCTGGTGTTAATTCCGGAAGTCAGTTATACACAGGAACTACTGGGGGTGTTGCTATAACTATAGGTGATTATTATATAGCAGATACAGCTGGTAACTTTTTTGGATCAACAGCTTTACAAGTTGGTGACGAAGCAATAGCTTTAGCTACTGTAGGAACAGGAAATTCAACTATTAGTTCGTTTAGTGTTGTACCTTCTGCAGCCGCAGGGGTTACAAGTGTACTTCCTGTTAACCCATCAGCCTCTACTGGAACCCCATTAGTCGTTACACCTGCCGGTGGAACTGGAACCGTAACTATAGAATCTACCGCTTATGCAGGTGGGTCTAATGTTGGTCACGTACCAGCCGGAGGGACTGGTGGCCAATACTTAGACGGAGGAACAGGTGGTTGGTCAACTTTACCAGCCGGTTATACTTCTTGGACGGCTAGCTCAGATCAAAACACAAATATAACAGTAACAGATACTACAAATTTACCATTTACTGGAAGATTAGCTAGTGATGGTGCGTATGGCTCTATACCCAATGAGTCTGGTATATATACAGATACCGGTATAAACACAGGAGAAGTAACAATAGGTTTAATAAATAATGGTGGTACTCCATCTGCTAGTACTTTTTATAGAGGCGACGGTCAGTGGGTTACACCTACTGGTGCTAGCGCAACTATAACAACTAGATCAACAACTACAGCTGACGCTATAACTACCGTGTTTGCTTTAGGTGCAACTCCAAATGGAGGTTCAACAAGTTTTGTAGATGTATTTGTAGATGGTGTATATCAAGAAATAAGCACATATAGTGTAACGGGAACTACTAATATAACTTTTGGTGCAGCTGTACCTTCAGGAGTAACGGTAGAAACTAAAACTATTTCAGATTATAATGTAGGCGCTGCAGTTCAAAGCGTAAACGGAATGACAGGTGCTGTTCTTCTTAGTAACCCACAATATGTTGCTGGAAATATAAACCCTGCAGTAAACGGCAGTTTATATATATTTGATTCAACCACTACGGCACGCACAATAACTCTACCGGGTTCACCCTCTCTTGGTGATTCTATTAAAATATCTAATAGAGGAGGTTTAGCAACAAACGTATTAGCAGCTAATGGTAATAATATAATGGGCGCTTCTACAGATTTAACAATAAATAATGTAACAGCAGCTTTTGAAATAATATGGGCAGCTGGATCTCAAGGATGGATAATAATTGGTAATGTATAAAATAATAAATAAATAATATGAGTAAGTTAACAGATTTTTTTCCTGCTGCAGGCGGAAGTGGTTTATATTTTGCATCTCCAAGAGAAATGCCATGTACTTGGAGGGTGCTCGGCAACGTGTATTTAAAAGTATCTTCGGCGACCGTATCAACTTCAATTAATGGTCTTGCTTTTCAAACAGGCATGACTCGCATTGGATGTACTAATCACGTTTATCAAACGTCAGAAGACAACACGTATGTTGAGTTAACTAATGTAACTAACGCTAATGGTGGTGTTTTCCATGGCGCTATATCTCCATCTTCACAAACTGCCTCTACATCTTACTCAGCTGTAATGGATTTTAGAATAACAATAGACGGGACTGAATATATTGTTTCGGGAGATACAAATTTAAACAACGTAGGTAATGGAGTTAGAGCTTTAATTGGAAATTTTCCTATTGGAAATCCAGGAACTTCGGGGACACCAAGTCAAACATTTTCCACTTCTAATAACTATTATGCTTACGTAGAAGACGTTCAGTATGCTGCATTTCAAAACGGTAGTTTTACTTTTTTGAATAACACAGATCGTTGTTTTGTACCTGCGTGGTTGTATCAAATGGGGGGTGTGAAATTTAATGAAACTTTAAAAGTAGAAATAAAAACGAAAGATGTTAATGTAGTAAATGATTATTATCAATCTGGTTACTCACTTCAAACTTTATATTAAACCATGGCATTAACTAAAGTTTCAACTGGCGTTGTAGATATGAGTCAAGATACCGGAGGTTTAATTATAGCCAAAGGTACCACAGCTCAACAACCGACGTGCACAGCTGCTAACCTTGGTTCTATCCGAGAGAATACAGATAAAAACAAAGTTGAAGTTTGTACTGCTGGTGGCGGCACTCCAGCTTGGCAGTTTTTAGAAGAAGCTGGACCATCTTTTGTACCTTTAACAGTTGACTACTTGATAGTCGCTGGTGGTGGTGGATCTGGAGCGGCCGGGGCTGCTGGTTCTGGCTCAGGTGGAGGTGGAGCTGGAGGCTTACTAACTTCAATAGGTTCTACTGCTTTATCTTTAAATACCTCTACAAGTTATTCTATTACCGTTGGAGAGGGTGGTACACCTGTAACAGGTGTCACCACCCCTAGATATACAGGTGGAGATAATGGTAGTGACTCAGAATTTTCAGGAACAGGAATTACAACAATAACGGCTATTGGCGGTGGTGGTGGTGGTTCTGGAAGCGGTAGCGGTTCAAATTGTAATAACTGTTTACCAAACGCTGGGGGTTCTGGAGGTGGTACTGGATTTGCTGGTCCTGGAGCTCTAGGAACTTCTGGTCAAGGTAATGATGGAGGTATTTCTGCTTCAGGTGCGCCTTATGCTGCTTCTGGTGGTGGTGGTGCTGGTAGCGCTGGAAGTGGCGCGCCTAATAATTCTACTGGTGGTAATGGAGGTTTAGGATTATCTAACTCTATAACAGGTACCGCTACTCTTTATGCTGGAGGTGGTGGAGGAAGTCCATCTTATAACGGTACTGGAACAGGTGGTTCTGGAGGTTCTAATATAGGGGGTGATGGAACAAGCGGGTTAGTTGGAAATAACGGGACCGTAAATACCGGTTCAGGAGGCGGCGCAGGATCACCAACAACAAGCAGCAATTCTACGGGCGGCGCTGGTGGCTCTGGAGTTATAATACTTAGATTTCCAATAAGTTATTCAGCACCAACTATAAGCAATATAAGTCCTGCTGGTGGATTAACTATAACTAACAGTACAGACGGAACCCATAGAGTAATGACATATACTTGTGCAACCAACACAACTGTTTCAGCAACACTAACATTTTAATAAATGGCAAATACTAGAGTAACTAACCCTGTAACAGGATTTAAATCAGCTACTGAAGAAGGATTAAAACTACCAAGCGGTACTAACGCCAATAAACCATCTGGAGTTCAAGGTATGATTAGAAACGATACTGGTGAAACTACAGGAAGTTCAGCTAGTGCTATAGAGCATCACAATGGAACTAACTGGCAGTATTTTGCAGCTACAGAGTCACCTGATGTTGTTTATCCTACTAGTTTAAAAATGTTTTTAGATGCTAATAATGTAGCTTCAAATCCTGGAAGT
>Ga0209456_10000442_pt1 | contig 22667 bp, 31 predicted proteins | sample COG_11_FD_184755 | JGI IMG/M metagenome (GOLD analysis project Ga0209456, IMG submission 184755) | Pelagic marine sediment microbial communities from the LTER site Helgoland, North Sea, for post-phytoplankton bloom and carbon turnover... | ecosystem: Environmental > Aquatic > Marine > Neritic...
GCATCGTCAACGTCCACCAGCACAGCCATTAAATCAGCATACGGCAATGCCTCGGCTACCACCATCAAATCAATGTCGCTGGCGGCACTATCCTCCCCCTTGGCCATCGAACCAAACACAAAGGCGAATTCGATTTTACTATCGAGAGGCTTCAGCGCCGCGCGTACGACATCCACAACACCAAATGTTTTTCTGACGATCGCCAGCAGCTCGGTATAGATGCGGACAATTTCATTGGTATAAAAACTCTTGTCCGGTTTTCCGTAAAGCAGGCCGAGCACCCGCTGCTGTGTCTTGGTGAACAACGTGTCAATCAACAATGACGGGATGCCGTATGGACAGTAGATACTCTGCCCCTGTTGACCCTACATAAACCTCAACTCCACGGCACCGCCCCCTCAAGTATCTCCCCGTCTTCCAGCGTCGCGGCCTTTAACCCCCCCAGTGGTGCCTGGATCACGATATAGGTCAATTCGGAATCGCCGGTGTTCCACCAGGCGCGTCTGGCATCGGGTTGAACACTCACCACGGAGCCTTCCTGCACGGGGATAATATCGTCATCGATACTCATCTCAGCCTGACCGCTGATGAAGATATACAGCTCTTCATTAACCTGTAGGAGCCACCCTGCGAATACAAGCTGCGAATGCTGTGGGTGCCTGGCCGCGATCACTGGCAAGACCGGAGTGTGAGCAACAACCTTTCCACCGTTATTCCTGTTCCGAGCCCAAGCAGCCAGCCTGAATAAAGGACTCCAGCTCGGCAGCGAACGCCGCCACCTCAGCCAGCAGCCCCCTCTTTCCGTCATCGTGCTCCATTTCGCTGCGCAACTGATCGATCTCGGCATGAAATTCTTTTAACGCGAAGTGACCGGCTTCGCCCTCGATCAAGCGGGCACGGCAATGCGCCAGCCAGCGGGCCTGCTCCCCGGCGTCGAGCGTTTCCGGGTAACTACGCGCCCGGTAACGGAACAGCATCTCCGGCAGCCGCTTGTCCGCGAAGTTCCAGCTTTGCGCACCCAGCGCCTGCGGATCGGTGTCGTGGATGGCATTCATGAGCGCCTTGTCGCTGCCCTCAAAGAAGCCACCGGCGTAGATCATCAGGTCGGGATCGCTGACCGGCTCGAATTCACGCGGCTCGAAGATTTTGGCGATCTTGTCCCGAATCGCCCTGCGTGCATTGAGCAGGGTCTGGCGGTTTCGCTTGCCTTTCATGAGATCGATGCCGAGGCGCCTGGCCGCGTCACCGGTCAGGGTCGAGGTGGGGGCGATGACCGGACACTTGTTGACAAAAAGCTGCTTGAGTGCCGGGCGCTCCACGCCATCGGGCAGGTCCTCACTGGCGGTATAGAGCCGTTCGGCCAGCGTCCTGGCCCCGGACTCGAGCAGCAGGCCTGGATCCTGAGCCAGGTCGAAGACGATGACACTGTTTCGGTTGGTCGGGTGGGTGGCAAGCGGCACTACCAGGCGCGTATTACCCTGGTCACTGCCATACATGCCGGAGGTATGCAGGATCGGCGTCATCTCCTTCAGGTCGATGTACTTGAGCACCTCCTGCTTACGCCGCAGCTTGTACAGGAACGTGTACAGCTTCGGCTGCTTTTCCCTGATCAGCCTCGCGATCGCGAGCGTCGCATACACGTCCGACAGGGCATCGTGCGCCTGTTCGTGGGCAATGCCATTGGCAACGCTGAGTTCCTCCAGCTTGAAGCTGGGGCGGTCAGCGTCGTCGCGCCTTGGCCAGACGATGCCCTCCGGGCGCAGGTCGTGGCAGACACGCACCACGTCGATCATGTCCCAGCGCGAATTGCCGTTTTGCCACTCGCGGCCATAGGGATCGTACAGGTTACGGTAGAGGGTGTTGCGCGTCACTTCGTCATCGAAGCGCAGCGAGTTGTAACCCACCCCGCAGCTGCCCGGCTGCGACAACTCCGCCAGGATACGGGCAATAAACTCCGCCTCCGGCAGGCCCTGCTCCAGCGCCTGCTGCGGGGTAATTCCGGTGATGAGCGACGACATCGGGTGCGGCAGGCTGTCCGGCGCCGGCCGGGCCATGATATTCAACGGCTCGTCGATGATATTGAGATCCTCATCGGTACGAATACCGGCAAACTGCACCGGCCGGTCCCGCGCCGGATCGATCCCGAAGGTCTCGTAGTCGTGCCAGTACAGTGTATTTTGTGTCATTGAGCGGCCCGAAATAATGCTGGCGGGACCCTACCACAGGAGCCCATCGAGGTACACGCAAGGTGAGAAAAGCCGTGTGTATTTATAAGGTGGATGTACGCATCGTACTTGCCATCGCCAGGGGCTCTGCACCCTCAGGTAGCCTGTTACCCGAGAAGACAGCCGCAGCAGATGCGGAAACGTGATCGGTGGATATGCCCAGTTCCCCGGCCAACGCGTCATTAAATTTAATGAGTTCAGGTTTTTTGACCGGCGTCGGCTGGCTCTTTTCGAAAAAACCCTCACCCAGGGTGGCATAGCGATTATTAAATGGAATCTGCATCCACGCAGTTTATCGCAGTGGGTCTTTTGCAATCTCTGAGAGATACTGTGGTATGAATTATTCTCGACTATTCAGGCACTGCCCAGATCGACGTTGTTCAACGGGAAGCGGCGCACGCGCTTGCCGGTGGCGGCGAAGATGGCGTTGAGCACCGCCGGTGCGGCAACCGCGATGGTCGGCTCGCCGATGCCGCCCCAGAAACCGCCCGACGGCATGATGATGGTCTCCACCTCGGGCATTTCGTCGATCAGCATGGACGGGTAGTCGTTGAAGTTGGCCTGCTGCACCGCGCCGTCTTTTATGGTGCATTCGCCGTACAGCAGGGCCGACAGCCCGTACACGAAAGAGCCTTCCACCTGGGCCTCGATCTGCTGCGGGTTCACCGCATGACCGGGGTCGGTGGCGGCGACGATGCGATGGATCTTCAGCCGGCCCTTCGCGTCCACCGACACCTCTGCACAAGCGGCTACGTGGGAAGCAAAAGCCTTGCACACCGCCAGCCCGCGGTGCACGCCTTCAGCTGCCGGCTTGCCCCAGCCGGCCTTGTCGGCCACGGCATTGAGTACCGCCAGCGCCCTGGGGTGTTTCGCCATCAGCTTGCGGCGGAATTCGAGCGGGTCCTTGCCGGCGGCGTGGGCCAGCTCGTCCATGAAGCACTCCATGTAGATGGTGTTCTGGTTGACATTCACCCCCCGCCAGAAGCCGGGCGGCACCGGCGGGTTGCGCATGGCGTGCTCCACCAGCAGGTTCGGCACCGTGTAGCTGAAGGCATGATCGCCGTCGGGCAGCAGGCACTGGAAGGTGAAGGTATCCATGCCGTTTTTCATCCACTTGGGATTGACCGACGCCAGGATGGACTGCCCCGAGATGCGCACGTGCAGACCCGTCAGCTCGCCCTCGTCATCCAGCCCGCCCACCAGCCGGCACTGGGTAATGGGGTGATAGTGGCCGTGCTGCATGTCCTCTTCGCGCGTCCACAGCAACTTGACCGGAGTACCCGGCAACTGTCTGGCAATGGCCACCGCCTGCTTGACGAAATCATGAAACGCACCGCGCCGCCCGAAACCGCCGCCGAGATGGATCTTGTAGACATCGCACTTAGTCGGCGGCAGCCCCGCCGCCTCGGCCGTCGCTTCCAGCGCCGCTTCGCCGTTCTGCGTGGGACACCAGACCTCGCAGCGCTGCGGCGTCCAGCGCGCCGTGGCGTTCATCGGCTCCATGGTGGCGTGGTTCTGGTAGGGATAGGCGTAAACGGCCTCGACGGTTTTCGCCGCGCCCTTGAGCGCCGCTTTGGCATTGCCATTCTCGTTGCCGACAAAAACATTGTCGTCCGCCGTCAGCCCTTCCTCCAGCATGCGCTCGATGGCGGCGCTGTCGAGCTGCGCGTTCGGGCCCTTGTCCCAGGTGACCGGCAACTGGTCGAGCGCGGTGTTGGCCTGCCACCAGGTGTCCGCCACCACCGCCACGGCATTATCATCCACGCGCAGCACCGCGCGCACCCCGGGCAGGGTGCGCACCTTGGAATCGTCAAAGGATTTCAGCTTGCCGCCGAAGGTCGGGCAGGCGCGGATACTGGCATTGAGCATGCCGGGCAGCTTGAGGTCGGCGCCGAACACCTGCTTGCCGGTGAGCTTGTCCCGCGTATCCAGGCGCTTGACCGGCTTGCCGATGAGCTTCCAGTCCTTCGGGTCCTTGAGGGTCACCTGTTCCGGTGGAAACAGTTCGGCCGCCGCCGCGGCCACCTTGCCGTAGCTGGTGGTGCGCCCGCTGGCCCGGTGCGTGATGACACTGGCCGCCGCGCTGCACTCGGCTTTGGGCACACCCCAGGCCTCGGCGGCCGCCTCGATCAGCATCTCGCGGGCCACCGCGCCGCCCTTGCGCACATAGTCATGGCTGCCGCGGATACCCTGGCTGCCGCCGGTGGAGAAACTGCCCCAGACCCGGTCGCGGGCCAGGTTCTGGCCCGGGGTGGGATACTCGGTCGTCACCTTCGACCAGTCACATTCGAGTTCCTCGGCCACCAGTTGTGAAAGACCGGTGAGCGTACCCTGCCCCATCTCGGAACGCGCGATACGGATAATCACGGTGTCATCCGGCTGGATCACCACCCAGGCATTGACCTCCGGCGGCCGCTCGGCCGCCGCGGCCGGGCCGCTGGCGAAGGGCAGATACAGGCCCAGCGAAAAGCCGGCGCCGGCCGCCGCCGTGCCGATAAGGAATTCACGCCGTGTCAGGGTGATCGCTTCCGTGGCCATTACACCTTCCCCCGCTTGTTCAGCGCGACAGCGCGATGCACACCGCGCCGCACCCGGTTATAGGTGCCGCAGCGACAGATATTCGGCAGGTTCGCATCGATGTCGGCATCACTGGGGGAAGGATTGCGCTCGAGCAGCGCGGCCGCGGCCATGATCATGCCGGGCTGACAGTAACCGCATTGCGGCACATCCAGCTCCGCCCAGGCCTGCTGGACCGGATGGCTGCCGTCGGCGGACAGCCCCTCGATGGTGACCACGTTCTGCGCCTCGCTCAGTGAGCCCACCGTAACGACACAGGCGCGCGCCGCCTGACCGTCGATATGCACCGTGCAGGCACCGCACAGGCCGATACCGCAACTGTACTTGGCGCCCGTCAGCCCCAGCTGCTCACGCAGCGCCCAGAGCAACGGCGTGGTGTCATCCACATCGAGTTCAACGGCTTCGCCGTTAACTTTAAGCTTTGCCATGTGCAAACCTCCCTGCCAGCGATAGGACCGATTATCCGCGCCTGTTCCGGGTGCGGCAAGCACCGGCCTATTCTTCTCTCAGCGCTCATCCTCCCACGGCGCAAACCCGATCGGCCTGGTCTCTTGCGGCGACGGCGGCGCCATAAGCCGACGAATGGCTTTCAACTCCGCTACTTCGGGGAATTCCATTAAGATATGGGCAATACTGTTCATGTGACGAATCATCAGCGAAAAGATTTCCTGGAATTCTTTTTCACTCTCCCACACCGGCGCAAAATCGCTCCACACCGCAGGCAGCCACTGTGACGGCACCGTGCTTATCGGGCCGCTGACGAGCGCGGTGAACAAGCCGTCCAGCTCGGAGATATCCAGGACGCCCTCGTCTTTATCCAGCGTGTCCGCTTCCTCGTCGATGCGCTCAAGCAGAAAGCGATCAAGAAGATCGCATTCTTCATCCGTTAATGGGGTAGACAAATCGTTCATACACTATCACTACCGGCTAAACGGTGCTGGCCGGAATCATGCCCCATATCCTTCCCTGAAGCTTGCGCCCGTAGCCTTGTCACCCAGTGATCCTAATCGTTGTCACCCAGAGGCGGCAACAGTGCTTCAATCTGCACGATCAATCCGGGTACATCCTCGGTTGCCGTTCTATAAAGTAATTCATGATCAATCTGGCCGTATTCATGCGCCAGAATGTTGCGCTGCCCAATAACTTCTCTCCACGGGATTTCCGGATGCGCGTTCTGGTAGGGCAGCGATATGCGTCGAGCGGCTTCTCCTATCAGCTCAACAGTCCGTTCTATAGCTCTCATCATGACACGATCGGCCAGAAACGCCGACAGATCGTAATCACCCAACATGACCTCAGCTTCCCTGGCAGCCTCCAGCATGTCCCATAAATAAGCGGGATCTCTTTCCTCAGGCCGCATAGAGCTCCTCCATATCCTTCTCAATCGCACGTTGGCGATAAGGATTGTTCAATATAGCAGGCGTAGCGACATCGACCTTGCGGCCACCGAATAACGCACTGAGTTCATCTTTCAGCTTTACCATCCCGCCCAGGGAAGGCGCTTTACCCGTTTCAAACTCAACCAGCAGGTCAATGTCACTACCGGGTTTTAGCTGTTCGCGCGCGGCGGAACCAAACAATACGAGTCGACGAACCTGGTAACGCTGCGCCAGTTTTCCAAGCGCAGTACGAGAAACCACCAGCGCTCCACCAATGACAAGTTTATCTTTATCACTCACCGGTCTTTTACGCGCTGGTTCATCATCGGAGAACAACCGCTTCTTTAATTCCTTTTTGGCCATATCACGCTCCCTGGCACGCCCACTTCTAATCGCATCGACAAGCACCAACAAAGGATAGAGCTTCAAGTCGCGCTTCGCGGCAACTGGCACAGACTTGTAGAGTGGAGAAAATGACTCACCCCGGACCGTTCCTTCTGGATCAGGCCATACTGGAGGCAGTTCATTGTCAGCCACAAAGCGTGACATTAACGGTTCAACGGCATAGGAAGTTGGCATACCCCGGATTAATCCACCGCGCTCGGGAACAAAAACATATTGAATCCCGTGCAGCAAAAACTCCTCCAGATTCCTGAGATTCGGTTCTATCCGGCTATCCTTTTTGATGGCCAGCCTCGCGGCGAGCGCACGTCTGGCGGCCCCATGAACCTCTGACGGGCTCATGCCTAATTCGCAAGCTAACATACTGAAAGACCAGTCGTTATTGTTAATGGCGACCAGCTTCAATAAAAACAGGACATCTTGTGGTTTGAGATTCATAAGACCATCATCATTCGCAATTCGCGAATAAAGAATAGACTAAGCGGGGAGCATGTCAAGCGACGGGCAGATGAACTGATCCCATTTCCGTAACTATTCGCGCGCTGCAGGATGACTTCCTGAAAATTGTGGTTCATAGCGGGTACGGCATTATTTCCCAACTCACGCCGCAGCGAGCTCAATCTTTACCCGCATACCCAGCGCCCTGGCCGCCCGCTCCAGCGTCAGCAAAGTCACTGAAACATTTTCCGGGTCGAGCAATCGCTCCAACGATGCACGACTTGTCTTCATCCGTGCTGCCAGTGCTGTTATTGATAGACCTTGTTCCTTCATCATCTCTTTGAGCTGGTAGGCGATCACACGCTTGACCGCAACCGCCTCGGCCTCCGCGAGCACGCCTAATCACCTGTTCGAACCATGCTGGAAGACCGGACCCTGCACCGGGAACTCACCGGGTACCGGGAATATGCAAGCCGGGTTCGCATTCTTCGAAATCGATACTCACCCTCTCGCCCGCATGCGGCCGGAAACGCTCATCGGCAAAGCGCTGGTGATCCGGGTGATCACGGTAGCTGTCGATGACTTCGGGGGTGCAGAATGTCACCAGCCAGCAGTGGCTGTAACCGGCCTCGTCCTGCACCGCATGGCCGGTAAAGACGCGCAGTACGCCGGGGATTTCACCGAGTATGCGGCGGCCTTCCGCCATCATGGCCTCGACGCCAGCTTCATCCAGGCCTTTGGTGTTATAAGCGATGACGTGTTCCACCGGCCGCCAGGGACGGCAGGCCGAAAGCAGCGCTTCCGCGCGACCGTTGCTGCCCCAGATGTCGATACAGCGTTCGGCTTCCTGCCGCACCGCCTGGGCGGTACCCTGCTGCATGCCGGTATAGCCGGGGCGTTCGGCTTCCTGCACATTGGCCTGTATCTGTTTGCCGGCCGCATCGGCCAGCGCGGTGTAATAGTTGATCTTGGTGACCCCGTTGTCGATCAGCTGCCTGAACTGCGCCTCACTCAGGCCGGTACCCCCGTGGATCACCAGCGGGATACCCAGGGCCCGGTTAATATCGGCCAGCCGTTCGATATCCAGCTGCGGTTCACCTTGCATGCGCCCGTGCACGGTACCGATGGATACCGCGAGAAAATCCACACCGGTCTCGTCGCAATAGCGTTGCGCTTCTTCGACGGTGGTATACACCACGTCCCCGGGATGGCGTTCGGCATCCTCGCCTTCAACGCCGGGCACATACCCCAGTTCGCCTTCCACCGGAATACCACAGCCACGCGCCATGTCGACAACGGCGCGGGTATGGGCGATGTTCTCATCCAGCGGTAATGAAGAGGCATCCACCATGACACCAGTCGCGCCCAGGTTAACGGCACATACAGCCGACTGCAGCGATTCGCCGTGATCCAGGTGAATCGCCACCGGTACGCTGGTCCGTTCCGCTGCCCGTACCACCGCCGTCATCAGCAGCTCAAAATCAAAGTATTCAAAATGCGACTCGGCCAAGCTGATGATGACCGGCGCTTGTTTCGCTTCGGCAGCGGCGATAACCCCGGTGATAAAATCGAGGCTCACCACATCGAATGCACCGACGGCATAGCGGTTATCGTAAGCATGTCGCAGCATGTCGTCCATATGAACCAGCGGCATAAAACAGTCTCCTCAAAACGAGTAAAGCTGACGCTTTATCTGGCCGCCTGCACAGTGCCCAGGCAGCCTGGTTTATGTCTTTGCGTTTACCTACAGGCGTAAATTTCCAGCAATTAAAGCGGCAGGTCAAATAGCGGTATCCTTGCATAGCCATAAGCAATGCTTATCGATCAGGGCGCAATAACACCACAATCATTGGGGCCAGCCTGCCGAGGCGCCGCTGCCGGGACACACGCAGCGCTCATTCCCCACAGATCTGCACCGCGAGGGTGCGTTCGCGCGAACCGTCCAGTTCAACCAGCATAATGGACTGATACTGCCCGAGCACCAGCGCTCCATCACTGACGGGGACCACTTCCGAGCTGCCGAGCAGCATGGCGGCGAGGTGCGAATGGGCGTTTTCCGGTTCGTCCGGCGGGCAATCGCGCAGATGGATATCGTTGTGCAGATACCTGGCCTGCGGCGGAATCAGCTGCGTGAAAAAGGTCTTCACATCTTCCAGCAGGCGTTCCTCGTGTTCATTGATGGTCACTGCCGTTGTCGTATGACGGGAAGTGACCGTGACGAAGCCGTCTTGAATACCGCTGTCGTCCAGACACAACCTGACGCGCGGTGTCACGTCGTGCAGTGCAACCCCCTCACCGGTCGTCAGTTGCAATGGATAGTATTTAATCAACATAGTCAGTTTATACTATTCGTTAAGCAAACTCGCCAAACGCCGCCGCCGGGCCTGGGCCTGCCCGGGTGCGTTTGCTGCCACCCGGATATTGCCCGGATCCTTCCGGATCGCCTCGGTCAACAGCACAATGGCGCCCGGCGTATCCCCGGCCATGTGCTTCTCGCGGGCCTGGGCCCGCATTTCGTCAGACTCCCGGCTGCTCATCAATATCCACCTTCGCAAGGTCACCGAGGATAGCAGTTACGGAGGGATTATCATTTAATCCCTCCGCCCCCTTTTCCATCCCCTTTTCCGAGAACGACCGGACAGTACAAGGCATCCAGGTCGAGCCGCGTGCATCGGTCGAACAGGGTGCGGCTTTCCGGATTTTCAAGAATCTCCCGCGCCACAATCAAGCCGGTGGCTGACCAGACCTGGAAATAGTTGGCGCGGCGCCCGATGAGGCCGCCACGCTTGCCGTCATAATATTCCGGCCATTGGTCCGCCTCGATGCGCTCGGTCAGGCGTGCCAGGGCACGTTCGGCCATATCGGTGCGTCCACAACGTACTGCGGCACCCACGAAGGACCAGATCAATACCGGCCAGTTGCCGCCGTTGTGGTAGGACCAGGCCACGTTTTTGGGATCACTCCCGGTGTGCATCATCCACTCCTTGCCCGCCAGGGCGGGATAGACGATCTTCAATGGCATTTCGCCCATGAGCTCTTCCCAGTGCAGCTCGAACAGGTCCATGATCGCCGTGGACTCCTCCGGGGTGGCCAGATCGAACAGGATCGCCAGCAGATTGCCCTGGGTGAAGAACCGGAAGTCCACCCGTCCCGGGCCCTGGTTACCCACCAGGTAACCTGAGTGCATGTCCAGCCAGCCATCCATCCAGTCCGGGATGCTCTCCGGGTAGACGTTCAGCACATTGGTGGCGTCGACACCGGACTCCTCCGCCTCGAAGCGGTGGATCTCGTTGAGCCGTTCCCGGTCTACCCAGTAGTGCCGGCGCACATAGCGGCGCAGACTGTGGATGCGGATGTCCAGATTCTCCAACACGGCCGTCTCCGAACCGCTGCAACTGAGCAGCTGGCGGGCGCTCAGCAGCATGCCGTAGAACAGCGCCTGAATCTCCAGCGGATTGCCGTGAACCCCCATGCGCCGGTCGATCATGAATGAGCCGTCCGGGACCAGCAGTGTGGGAGCGGATTCGAAACGCTCGCGCAGATACAGATCCAGGATCTCGCGCATACAGGCCTGGACCTCTTCACTGCGCACATAACCCCAGTCACCGGTGGCCACCACATAGGTGCGCAGCAGCAACATCCACCACATGGCGGAGTCCACCGGAATCACCCGTCCGATGGCTCTATCGCCGAAATCCGCTTCCAGTCTCTCCTCGCCATCGCCGGTGACGACCTTGAAGCTGGCGGGCATCAGACCGCGGGAACGGCTGTGGCCTTCCAGCACCTGCTGCTGCCCGCGCAACTGCATCACCGTGGTGAGGAAATTGCGCACGATGGCAGTCTCCCCGCGCATCAGGAATACCAGCGCCGAAGGTACGAAGTCCCGGACGAAGCACTCGGTGTAGTTGGCTGCCACCGGGTTGGGGTCGCAGGCGGCCGAAGTCCCCACCGCTTCACCCCGGTAGTGGATGATGGAGTCGTTCAGGAGCTTGATGGCGTTTGGCAGAGACATATGCGCAACATCCTACCATGCTGGCGCCGCCCTATCGCATCCATCACCAGCCTCGGGTTCTTCGCGGCGCTATACATTTTTGGCTTCAGGCCTTCTCCAGGCCGGCGAAAATATATAAAACACAATCGGACCGGCAACCGCGCCCAGCGGGGTAAACGCATAGGCCAGCCCGCCTCCAATAACAAGAAACCCGGCAATTTCAAAAACCGTCATATTGAGTAGTACCCGGCCAAAATGAATCCAGTGTATTTTAAAAAGGCACATCAGCAGAGCGGCAATGACCAGCACCAGCAAAGATATCGCCGGTTCGCCAAGTAACACCGACGAGACAACCAGCCACGCCCCGGCCGGACTCGGGAACCCCCTGAAAAAACCCGCGGGAGTTCTATCCCTGGCGCGGCCATAATCAACCAACCGGATGCAGGTGGCGACAAAATAAACAGCGCCCAGACCCACAGACAGGGGCGAAAAGTCATTCACGGCAGCCACCAGGAATGCCGGAGCTGCGCCGAAACTGATCAGGTCAGCGACCGTATCGAAATATTTACCAAATTTGCTGATAAAGCCCAGTTTTCTGGCTACTGCGCCATCCAGTAAATCACCGGCCATGGCTATAAATATCAATAACACGCCAGTCCCGATTCTGTTGTTCAACGCACACCAGACTGCACCGATTCCGGCTGCCAGGTTACCAAGCGTCAGGATCTGGGGAATAGCAACCCGAATACTGTCCTGCACTTTTGCAGGGAGCACCCGAATCCCGACAGAAAATGCTGCTAACACAACCGCGAGCCAGATAAGAAAATTGCCGACATGATTGAGCCAGGGCGTTGCCGTTAACACGGCTGTGGCAAAAAAGAATTTGGAAATATTTTGCGCAAGCGCCTTGTTCTTGCCGAACCGATTGGCTCCTTGCACTTGCGAACCTCTTAGCAACGTCGAGGTTATATCCAGGGCAAACAGGATAACAAAACCTGTCCTGTCGATGGCTGACCAGAACAGGATCAGGGTACTGTAGGTAATGAATTTATCAACAAGAGGGTCCAGGACCTTGCCGTGCGGGGTGACCTGCCCGGTTTCCCTGGCCAGGGCACCGTCGACAATATCAAAAACGATCACAATGGTGATAATAACCAGGGCAACAACACCAAAAAACTGCCATGGCATGCCTGTCCACTGAGCCAGTTCATTTTTGTATATCCACGACAACAAGCCCGGGACAAAAATAATCAGTCGCCCCCAGGTAATCTGGTTTGGCGTTATCCCCAGATCATAGCCAATCCATCGAACAAACCTTTGGAAAACTCGCTGTGACAAATAAACTCACCTAGCTGTTAAAACCGGGGTCAGACCCCAATGGTACTTACTTAAGCCGAATTCACACCCGTTTTAGATCGAAATCACATTCGTCATTCCGGCGTATGCCGGAATCCAGTATGTTTAGCCGGGCTTTCTAGATTCCGGCATGCGCCGGAATGAGTGAGTCCTCGATGGCTTCGAAAGCCAGCACCGACGGGGTCGACGTCAACAGCGCCGTCATCGACCCCGGAAACTTGCCCTCGTCGAAGAAGTTTTTGTTGTACTCGTTGCCTTTCTCGTCACAGGCAAAGCAGCGGACGAGGCCTTGATACACATAGGCGAAAGACCGGGGCACCTCGCCGGCGCGGTAAAGCCGGGATTGCTTCGGCAAAGACCTGACCTGAATGAAGCCCTCGAATGCTTCCCAGGTTTCGTCGCTGATGTGCGCATAGGAGGCCAGGGATTGTCTCAACGCGCATAATGCCCCGGGTTCTGCGAGTAACCCTTCTTCATCGAGGAAATCGTCCGGCGTGCTACCCATGTGCTTGTCCATATCGATTCTCCAGCTCTTTGTAGAGATCGCGTTTCATTGCAGTAATGTCGCCGGGCTACAGTTAATAGATCGTCGAACTCCACCTGGTCGGGTGGTTCAGGTTTTAACTGGCGGGTCTTGACCAGATTCTGTAAGGGTTGCGGTGTCATCCATGACTCCTTTTATCCATAATTTGGGTTGTTCCATAACCCGTTTAATAAAGGCGTTCTTCGACGCCCGTCGTTCATCAAACTCCACTTGTGTGTACAGGGTCGGATTTACCGGGCGACCCAATGCGGCTTCGGCGCCCGCCAAGGCTTCCATCAACTCAGCGTACGGCAGATCGTTCGCCACCACCAACACATCAATATCACTCTCCGCGTTATCCTCCCCCCTGGCCACAGAACCATAAACAAACGCGCAATCGATGCGCGAGTCCAGCGACTGCAAAGCCTCGCGCAATCGATCCGCAATCCCAAAGGTCTTGCGCACCAGACCCACCAGTTCCGCATAGACAGGATTATCCGCATTGGCCTGGTAATGGCGCTGATTACCCGTCGCCGTAATCCGCAACAACCCGGCATTCGCCAGACGGTCGAGCTCACGCCCCACCGTACCCCGCCCCATCCCGGCGGAGCGTACAATTTCATTAGTATAAAAACTTCGATGCGGATTCCCATACAACAGGCCCAGCACCCGCTGCCGGGTTTTGGTGAACAACGCATCAGCTATCGATACTGGATTCATGACCACCCCTAATAAGACCCACTATGGGGACTATAGTACCCATATTGGGTCTTATCAAGATCGTCAGGTCATTGATTTTCTTTAATGTCACTCCCCTCGTCGCAAAACCTGTAGGAGCGCCGCCCTCCGGCGCGATTGCCGTGACAAACCATCGCGGCCATGAGGCCGCTGCTATTATCTCAACAGCATCATTATCGAGTACATGCACATGATCGGGCGCCTCATGCTTCATTGCCTCGATAAGATTCAAATCATGATGGTAGTACTCATGGTTACCCGGCACGTAGATCACCGGCTTGTCCGGGAAACAGCGATCAACCCAAGGCAGCGCACCGAGACCCACACCGATATCCCCTGCCAGTATCGCAACATCGGCATCCGTCGCCGGCGGCGCAGCGAGCTTCCTCATCCGCACAAATGTGCGCATGATCGCGATATTCACTGCTATGGCTTTTGGACTGCGCAAAACGCTGGACAGCGCTGAAACATGAAATCGTCAGGGAAGCGATCCCGGTTTCTCCGCACGGCCTGGTTGAGCGTTCTCGTCTCCACGCCGTAGAGCTCGGCCAGCGAAAAGTCCAGCATCACCTTCTGCCCACGCGGCAGAAAAATCGATTCAGAAATGGACTCTACCGAAACAGTAGACACGTCTTTACTTTCTTCAGCCATCCATGGCCTCCTTGTCTCAGGTAAAACAGCAACCCCTGTAGACGGGCAGCCGGTCGCAAAAACTACTGTTTTTTTATACAGTATTGAGCGATCAATATCAATAAAACGTTTTTACTGTGTTGCCTGATATTTGCGTCAACCTAAAACCCCAATCATTTGACCCCAATTATTTCCTGGCAAACAGCGTATATTCAGCGTTCGATTCGCTGAACCGAACTTTATCCACCAGGATAAAACCCGCCTGTTCCATGGCTTGTAGTAACTGCCTGGTGGTTAGCGGGTTAATTTTTGGCAAAAACCCAAGATGCCCCGCAAATCTCAGCAACTTGCCTGCAATTTTACTTTTCTCACCCAGGCAAGCTGTTTCAGATATAAACAATCCGCCTGGTTTAAGCAAGGCATGTACACGTTTAACGACTGCATCCAGATCCTCGAAAAAATGCAAAACATAAAATGCCATCACGATATCAAAACACTCTGCTTTCAAACGTTCATCATAGAGTGATGTTTTTATAAACTCGATATTTTCCAGCTGACGCGCTGCTTTTCTCTGTTCTGCAATCGCCAGCAATTTGCTGGAGATATCAATGCCAGTAACCTGTTTTACATGACCTGCAAGATCACCACATTGGGTACCGGTACCACAACCAATATCCAGCACAACATCCTCTGGTGACAAGTAAGATTTTATTTTTTCGATTTTCGTCTCGTATGCTGTCCTATCAGAAATCGGAGATGCAGCATACTTAACCGATATCAGGTCCCAGAATTTTTCAGGCGATTTTTTAAATATCATATTATTATTGTTTCCAATATTGGCGAAAATTGCTCTCTGGCTTTTCCATTTTTCCCTGTGCCATTATCAGCCCCCAATTAGCCTGCTTGAACAAAGGACTCCAGCTCGGTACCGAACGCCGCCACCTCATCCAGCAGCGCCTTGTCGCTGTCATCAAAGAAACCACCGGTTTTTGATAAGGATTTATTCATTACCTTTCCACGGCGCAAACCCAATCGAGCGTTTCTCGCCGGTATCCGGCGGTGCCATGATCTGACGGATGGCTTCGATCAACTCCGCGATGGCGGTATCATGTGTACCCACTTTGTGTTCCAGCTCCATGAGCTTGGCCGCCAGTTGCTGATTTGCTGCAAGAACCTCTCGCAATCTAACAAACGCGCGGACTACGTAAACACTCACCTCGACCGCAAGTCGCCCTGCGGAAATTTGGGGGGCGATAACCATGCCGACCCAATTGAAGCTGTGCCTTTTTCCTACACGAAATTTAAAGCGGTAAAAATGGGGCCTGACCCCGATTATCTGGTTTTTATTCTATTTCAGGCGACAGCAACTTTCATATGCCCTGGTTTATTCCGCCTGGCACTGCCTGTAACGACAATTTCAATATCGCTGCCCAACACCGTCAGAAAACGGAACAAGCGATCAATGGAAAAAGCGGCCAGCTTGCCACGCACCAGGTTGGAAACCTTGGGCTGGTCGATACCCAGCAAATCGGCCGCTTCCAACTGAGTCATGTGTTTCGCCTCAATCGTCCGGGCGATCACACGCGCCAGCTTGGCTTTCACCAGCGCTTCATCGGGATTCCGGACACCGACATCCGCAAATACGTTGCCGCTGCTTTTCGTTACCCGTTTAGTCATTATCGTTCATCAGTTTGTGATACCAGTCCTCAGCCAGCTTCAACCGCTGTTTGACTAAATCCATGTCTGGCTTTGGCGTCTTGATGCCCCGACGGGATTTCTTCTGAAACACATGCAGCACAAAGACCGCATCCAGGAACTTTACCGTGTAAACAGCGCGAAACGTGTCGCCGTCGTAATCTTCAACCACCTCCAGCACAGAGGTACCTTTGAATCCCTTCAATGGCTTGGCGTCCGGGTGCCGGTCACCCCACTGAGCGAGATGCAACGCGAAACCGAACATATCCTTAACCTCGGCTGGTAGATCGCGCAAATCGTCCAATGCAGAGCCCACCCAATAGAGGGGCTTTTCATCATCCATGATATGCTAAATATAGCATATTTAACGGCAGCGTCTACGCATTACTTGATGAACAACGAAACAGCAGATCTTTACCTATTCGTTAAGCAAACTCGCCAACCGCCGCCGATAAGCCTGGGCCTGCTCAGGCGCATTTGCTGCCAGCATATTCGAAATAGTGAAGATCATCTCCCTCCCCGCACCCTCGCGGAATTCGGGTTCGGATTCCAGCACCGCAAACAGGTGATCCATTGCCCTGTCGTAGTCGTGCTGATTGACGAGGCATACAGCCAGGTCAAACCGGGCGGCATGATTCGAAGCGTCCTGCGCCAGTCTTGCCTGCAGTGCAGCGATACCCTCGGTGGCGGCCGCAAGATCCGCAAAAGCCAGCTGACCGGTGAGAGAACGGCCCATGGTCGTCTCCCTGTCCGGGTCCGGGAGCTTGTTGAACAGCTGCTTCGCCTGCTGCAGCTCGCCGCCACCCGGGTATTGCCCGCATCCTTCCGGATCGCCTCGGTCAACAGCACAATGGCGCCCGGCGTATCACCGGCCTGGCCGGAAAACAACGATCAATCCAGTGAAGCGCGTCGAGACCTACACTAATATCCCCTGCCAGAATCACCACATCGGCATCCGTCGCGGGCGGCGCAAAGTCACCGAACTCGATATGCAGATCATTCAGGAGATGAAGCTTCATCATTCATCCGCCCACGACGCGAAACCGATCGGCCTGGTCTCCTTCGGAGACGGCGGTGCCATGAGCTGACGGATGGCTTCGATAATTTCGGCAATGGCTTTATCGTGTTTCGACACACGCCGATCGAGCTCGTCAATCTTTCTCGCCAGTTCCTCGTTCGAGAAAGCGAGTTTCCTCATCCGAACAAAAGTACGCATGATTTCGATATTGATGGCTACCGCGCGTTCACTCTTCAATACGCTGGATAACATCGCAAGCCCTTGTTCCGTAAAGGCATAGGGCAGCGACCGATGTGCGCCACCGCGGCCGGGCGTTTTTGAAATCACATTTTGTGATTTCAAAACCTCCACTTCGTCCCGGGTGAGCTGGAACATGAAATCCTTCGGAAAACGCTGGATATTGCGTTTTACCGCCTGAATCAGCGCCCGCGTTTCGACATCGTACATGTCCGCCACACGGTGCTGAGCATCACTTTCTGGTCGCGAATCCACAAGATTGAATGGGTGACGCGATCAATTGAAACAGCGCTTTGTTCAAAATCTTCTTTTTCACTGACCATCCCTGGCCTCCTTTGTCATGACTGAATAACATTATCACCGGAACATACAGGTGGGCGCTTGTCCGATGATATCGGCTATCCATAGCCGACGTCGTTTGAACATTACAAGCTATTAGCGGTAAAACCCGCACACTGCCTGATATCTGCGGCAACTGAATTTTAAGATCACAATCTGTGACCTCAAAGCAACAGCTTCTGCTCCACTGCCCCCCTGTAGGAGCGGCCTTTTACACCCTGCGGAGCTGTGGGTGCCTGGCCGCGATAGCCCAGTCCAACCAATCACGCCGAAGGCCGGCGTTTATACCCGACGGCTTACCGTGCAACGTCAGCCCGTCGCGCGCCGGGTACTGCACAGGCTGCATGCGGCCCAGTTTATCGGCAAAGGTATGACTGGCGTCCTTGCCCAGCAGGCGGGTCTCGCCACTGCGCCGGTCATAGAGATAAAAGGCCACCTCACGGTCATCGTTCACATCCAGGGTCAGCCAGCGCTGCGCGTCATCCATGCTGGAGACATAAAGTCCGGCGGGCCCCGCCTGGTGGAAGGCATCCAGCGCTTTGCTGTGTTCTTCTTCGCATCGCTCAAATAGCAGCCTGGCCACTTTCCTGTTTCTCAGGAAAAGGTATTTAACTTTTCAGCCACCCGTATCCCTGAATATCAAGATTTGTAAGCCCCAGGTCTTTTGCCTTTTCTACAACCTTTATATATTCCTTTTTCGTGATTCTCCTCGATAACTCCGGATAATCATAGGCTTTAAAGACCGGACTATACTGCACCATGATATTGACATAAGTGTCTTCTGGTAAATTTCCTGCTATCCACTCCATAACTTTTTCCGAGCCACCGATATTATTTGGCATAACCAGGTGCCGAATCATCAATCCTCTTTGCATAATCCCGTCTTTTGCAGGTTTTGCCACACCCACCTGACGGTGCATCTCGAGGATCGCTTTACCCGTAATTTCAGGATAACTCTCTGCTCCGGAAGAATATTTGGCCGACATGTCACCGTCCCAGTATTTGAAATCAGGCAGGTAGATATCAACGATTCCATCAAGAAGCTTGACTATCTCAAGACGCTCCCATCCAGAGCTGTTATATACAATTGGCAGCCGCAGCCCCCGCTCTGCAGCGATATCAATAGCTTTAAGGATGTGTGCGGAATAATGCGTTGGAGTAACAAGATTTATATTGTGACAACCGATTTCCTGCAGCTCAAGCATCATCTCGGCGAAATCATCAATATTGCTTTCAGAGCCTGTGCCAAGGTGGGCTATTTCCCAGTTTTGACAGAATGCGCAGCGTAAATTGCAATGGGTTAAAAAGATTGTGCCTGACCCACCCTTTCCAACCAGCGGCCGTTCTTCACCAAAATGCGCATGAGACGATGAAATAACAAGTGTTGTACCAGGTGCCTGACACACTCCACTCATACCTTTATGACGATTAACGCCGCATCTTCTCGGACAGAGCCGGCAGCTTTTCATAATTGCCCAGAGTTCTTCCGCGCGCTTTTTAAGCTCTCCTGTTTTGTGAAGTTTCAGGTAAGCCGGTTCAAAACCAGAGCCGGTATCAACGGAAGCTTCTGCCCTACCGACATCAAGCAAGAGGGAAGGCAGCCCTATTGAGAAACAGAGTTTGGCCGTGTTTTCCAGAAAACACCTTCGGGTCATCTTTTCAGGGCAAGAATCTTTCATGTCTCCCCTCCCAATAGATGCCGATCATGCTGGGTGCTTATAACCGTAAAGCTTGTCAATTTAAGCAGCGCCACTGTCAGGCAGGTACCGGTTAGACCAAGAACAGGCAAAAGCACGACAGCACCTACAATGCCTCCAAGCCACCCGCCCAGCAGGTCAGAGGCATAAAGTAACCCTGCCGTCTGGCTTAAATTTCCACTCTTCTTCAAGTATAACTTATTTGCCAGAGGAAACTGCGAGCCGGTTAAAAATCCGCTTATAAATGAAAGGGTTAAAAACAGCATCTTGAATAAAAAGAAGAACTCGGCGTTACCCGGATTTGATGGCATAGCAAGAAATACAAAAGAGAATGCAATAGAAAAACAGATGATTGCCAATTCAATTATTTTAAATACTTTTAAATAATTTTTTATTCGCCCCAGAACTGTTGTTATGAGCATTGCCCCACAGGCTGCCCCTGCCATAAAAGATGCCACCAGAATCCCGATCCATGAAAACACGTATCCATAAATCGACTGGAAGGCAAAAATTATCATCAGGTCAAACATCATGCCGGCAAAACCTGTTGTGATAATGGATAAGGTGATGCCTCCCTGGAGGAATTGCCTGGTTCCTGGCCGAAAAAGGAAATAAAGAAGAAGTAAAATGACAAACAGAAGCACAACACCCCTTAAGTTTATGCTCTCAAATTGACTGAAAATGCCGCGTAGTGAAGGCGCAAATACGGCATTCCAATGAGCGATGCTGTAAAACACGCCCAGGGGTGTGAAATCGGAATTGATTTTCTGACTGCCCCCTTCAAGAAAACGAGTGAACCAATCCTGCCATCCAGGGTGCAGCTTTTTCTCAATATGCCAGGGAACCATCAACTCTGCTGCAATATTGCGCTGACTCAATCTTTCTATAATCTGCATTTTGTCAATCTGGGTAATTTCCCGGGAATCCGATGAGAGGAAAAGGTTCCTGCCATCACCGGGGATTACCCTGATATGAGAAAAGACACTTTCCAGGGTATTGAAAATACAGCTGTTCAGATTGCGCAATTCTTCATTTACGTAAGTTAAAGAGCCAGGCAATCCAAGGACAAGTATGCCCCCTTTATTCAGCCTTTCCTTTACAAGGGAAAAGAACTCTTTTGTAAAGAACCTGTTTGCCTGCAAATTAGACGGCTCTTGAATCCCGACAAAAATGACGTCGTATTTATTCTGTGTTTTATTGAGTAACAGACGACCATCAACATGTTCTATCTTTACTCTTCTATCATTCAGTTCAGATTCAGTGAGGGGTGTGGAGAATTTTCTTATCAGATCAAGAAGCAATGGGTCGAGTTCCGCGTATTCAATGGCTTCTATGGATGGATGTTTCAGTGCCTCGTTTATCATGCCGCCTGCCCCGCCACTCAAGATGAGAAGGTTTGCCGGTTCAGGATGGGCAAGCAGCGCAAGATGAACAAACTCTTCGAGGGAGGGTATGTCCGGAACAGGTGTTATGAGATTTGGAATACCGTCGAGAAAGAAACTGTATTGGCCCTCATTTTCCAGAACGCATATATTGCCGTATTGGGAGTTCTGGTAATGAACGACATGCTGTTTTTTCCATTGCGCTTTGATTGAATACTGATGCAGCTTGTCCGCCTGGCCTGCAAAGAGCGAATAGCCTGAAATCAAGATAAGCACACTCAAGACAGCCAGAACTGTTTTTTGAAATAATCCTTTTTTCCAGGAAGGGGCCAGCAAAACAAGGCATACGACAAAGTTCAACAAAGCGAGCCCTGTGACTGCCTGAAAACTATTGAAATAGGGAATCAAGAGATAGGTGCAGGCAATTCCGCCGATAATTGTGCCCACAGTCTCATACACATAAACCCTGCCGACAGATGCTGCACCCGGGCTGGAAAACAGGGAATAAATCCGGCAACTGTAAGTAAATAATGCGCCTTGAAGTATGCTTACGGCAGAAAGGACAAGAAACGAGGAGAATAACATTGGCAAAAATCCGATGCTTTCACCAATGGAAATGCCCATTACGCCTTTCAGGATGCGTGTCAGGTAAATTGCTATGAGCAGCGATAAGGAAAAAAGAATGGTAATAACAGTAAATGCTTCAAGACTATATTTGGATCGCTCGGCCCTCCTGCCAAGAACGTAAGATCCAAAAGCCCCAAGAATAAGCCAGTTGGCCAGAATAATGCCGATGCTGAGTTCATTGCCTGAAAAAACAATCAGAAGCTCCCTTAAAAGAAGTATCTGGGCAACCAGTCCGCTAAATCCCTTTACCAATATGGCTACAGAAAATTGCTTTTTCATTAAACCGGGCGAAAATGGCGACAGACGACAATTAATTTACTCCGTCTTTTCTGAAGGAAAAAGGGGACGGAGGGATTAAATATTAATCCCTCCGTCCCCTTTTCCTCCTCTTCCACTTTAATCCTTCCAGGGTGCAAACCCGATAGACCTCTTCTCCTTCGGAGACGGTGGGGCCATCAGTCGACGAATGGCTTCGATGATTTCAGCGATGGCTGCATCATGCGTTCCAACTTGATGCTCCAGTTCCCGGAGCCTTGCCGCCAGCTGCTGGTTTTCTGCAAGCACCTCACGCAATCTGACAAACGCCCGTACCACATGAAGACTGACATCAACGGCCAATGGGGTATTAAGCACGGTTGCGGCCATTAATGCACCATGTTCGGTAAATACATAAGGCATGTACCGCCGGCCACCACGGCTTTTTGAGATCGCAATTTGCGATCTCAAAGTTGCGTACTCATCACTGGTCAGCCGAAAACAGAAGTCCTGCGGGAATCGCCTGATATTTCGCTTTACCTGTTCGTTCAGACGCCTTGTTTCGACGCCATAGAATGCCGCCAGGTCAGCGTCCAGCATAACTTTTTTACAACGAATCAGTAATATACGTTCCGCTATCTGCTCAATTGTAAGTTTTTTGGAGTCAGTTCTTTCATTGCTCGCCATCCTTGGCTCCCTCGCTTAGTTAGTCTTGGTCAAAACTGGCTAAAAAGGGTGGTCGCAAACTGCGACCTCAAAGGCGTTCCATCGCCCTTTCAGCACAAAGGTTACGTGAATTGACCCCACCATAACAGCACATTGCCTGATATCTGCGGCAACTTATTATTTTTCAGGTCACAATTTGTGACCTCAAGATGGACAAACTTACGTCATTGCGAGCCGGAGGCGAAGCAATCTACCAAAGGGATTGCCGCGGCACTTCGTGCCTCGCAATGACGCTTAATCCCCAACTATTCAACAACCGCCAACAACCCCCGAATCTCCCCCGCCAACACCGCATCACTCGCATACAACACCCCCCCGGTGATTCATAAAGGTGGAATCGACACGGTTCAATTCCAACGCCCGCCCATAAAAATCACAGACCACCGTCCCGCATGCGTCAAAGATCGCCGCACTCGCCGCGAAATCCCACAG
>Ga0209456_10000444_pt1 | contig 22554 bp, 23 predicted proteins | sample COG_11_FD_184755 | JGI IMG/M metagenome (GOLD analysis project Ga0209456, IMG submission 184755) | Pelagic marine sediment microbial communities from the LTER site Helgoland, North Sea, for post-phytoplankton bloom and carbon turnover... | ecosystem: Environmental > Aquatic > Marine > Neritic...
CAAGCGCCTGCACCCCGAAAAGCTCGAGACCAAGAAGTACGATCCGACGATTCGCAAGCACGTGATCTACAAGGAAGCCAAGATCAAGTAGCAGGCGCGTTCTTCGATCGCGACAAGATATTCGAGAAAGCCCGCTTCACGCGGGCTTTTTTGTGCGCCGCAAGCAGGTTCTGGGTCACAATAACGCATGCCCGAACTTCCGGAAGTCGAAACCACGCGACGCGGCATCGAGCCGCATATCGTTGACGCAACGATCTCCCGTGTCGTGATACGCGAGCGGCGACTGCGCTGGCCTGTCGATAAAGACGTGGATCGCGAGTTGCCGGGCAAGAGGATCGAGTCCGTCGGTCGCAGGGCGAAATACCTGTTGCTCAATACCGATACCGGGTCCGCGATCCTGCATCTCGGCATGTCGGGTAGTCTCGTCGTGCTCGACCAGGGCGCACCGGCCGGGGTGCATGACCATGTCGACATCGAATTCGATTCCGGCCTGATGCTGCGTTTTCGTGATCCGCGCCGCTTCGGCTCGCTGCACTGGAGCGAGGCGCCGCTCTCGCATGCATTGCTGCAAAAACTCGGGCCGGAGCCGCTCGGTGCCGACTTCGACGGCGACTACCTGTGGAAGAAATCTCGTGGCCGCAAGGTCAGCATCAAGCAGTTCATCATGAATGCACATATCGTGGTTGGCGTCGGCAATATCTACGCGAGCGAAGCCCTTTTTCTCGCGGGCATCAATCCGCGCCGGGCTGCGGGCAGAGTCGCAAAGCACCGCTACGAGGCGCTCGCCGACGGGATCAGGGAAGTGCTGTCAAAGGCGATAAAGGCTGGCGGAACGACGCTCAGGGATTTCTATGGCGGTGACGGTGAAGCCGGCTACTTCCAGCAACAGCTCGAGGCCTATGGCCGCGAGGATGAACCCTGCCGGCGCTGCAACGCACCGATCACGGCGATCGTCCAGGGACAGCGAACCACCTACTACTGCAAGCAGTGCCAGACATAATGAATTGGACCCGGATTGCAATAATCGTGCTTGGGTCTGGCTGGTTGCAGACGGTCGTGCGTCGCAAATTCCATCCCACGATGCGAATTCCGCATGTTTTGTGAAACTGGTCTCATGTCGACCCCGGGTGACCTTGCTAGTCTTCCTCCTGACTGCCCAATTCCTCATAGCCCATTCGGAGAGAGACGATGATTTGTTCATCATTCCAGCGATCGGTTGCACTACTAATAGCAATCTCCTTTGCAGTACTCCCGGTCGCAAAGACCGCGCAAGCGGGCATTATTACGACCGACACCGCGATCGAAATCTCGGACCGCAGGCAGCAGGTCGATCGCGTCAACGAACTGTTGGCACGACGATCCGTTCAAAACGTCATGGTCAGCCTTGGCGTCGATCCGGCTGATGCCAGAGCTCGGGTGCAGTCACTAACGGCCGAGGAGCTTGGGTTGCTCGAGGAAAATCTGGCCGAGTTACCAGCAGGTGGCGTGGGCGTCGTTGAAGTGGTTGGAATCGTCGCGATTGTGTTGATCGTCCTGGAGTTGCTCGGCGTTACCAACGTCTTCGTAAAGATCTAGATCAAGCTGCGTGTTGAACGCATTGAGGCAATTGGCGTTTGTCCTGGCTGGACTCGCGCTGCTCCCAGGTTGCGCCAGCAGTATTGGCAGCATGGTGGCAGAGCTCGACGGTCGCCAAAAGAGCATCGAACTCGCGGATGTGCCATTTCATTCTCAGGTTACCGACCAATGCGGTCCGGCTGCCCTGGCAGCGGTCCTTAACGATGCCGGGATACCGGTCAGCCCTGAAGAACTGAAGACCCGCGTCTACATCCCCGAACGGCAGGGTTCTCTGCAGCTTGAGTTGGTGGCGGCAACACGCCATTACGGCCGAATTCCCTACGAAGTCGACCCCAGCCTCAACTCGCTCGTTGCTGAGCTGGAGAGTGGGCGCCCCGTCCTGGTGTTCCAAAACCTGGGCGTTACCTTGATACCCGCTTGGCACTATGCCGTTGTGGTTGGATATCTGGCGAACGAGCGGCAGTTTGTTCTCCGTTCCGGCGAGCAGGAGAGATTGCTGATGGAGGCGAAATCCTTTACGCGCACCTGGAAGCGCGGGGATTATTGGGCAATTGTGGCACTCAGACCCGGCGAGCTTCCCGCCAGCGCCATTGCAGAGCGATATCTTCGTTCTGTCGCAGGGGCCGAGTCTACCGGTAACCTCACGAGCGCTATTCCAGCCTACCGGGTTGCGACGAAACGGTGGCCAGATAACAGCCTGGCGTGGCTTGGCCTCGGTAATGCATGGTATTCAGAGGGTGGGTTGCGGGAAGCCAGCAACGCGTATCGGAAGACACTGGAAATCGAGCCCGATCATCGGATCGCCCTGAACAACCTGTCGCAGGTCTACCTGGGATTGGGGTGTCGCGATGACGCGCTGGCAACAATTAACGCTGCCTTATCCGGAGTCGATGAGACGGATCCCGTTCGCTCTCACTTGCTTCTGACTCAGAAGGAAGTGATGCGAAGTGATGCGGGACCTCAGTGCCCATAGCTCCGACCTCTCGACATCAGCAATTCATACATCAACAGGAGTAAGCCGTTTCCTTTCGAATGGTCTGGCGGCATGGCCGCGGTTCTTACTTGCAGACCATACGCGCCAGATTATGTTGCATCACAGACTGATGCTAGATTTGTGAGTGTAGAATTTGACGGGCAATTCAGGATATGCGCAACAAACCAGTCCGCCAAGAAAACGCTATCGATGGAAACGTTATTCCAATTCTATGATGAGACGGAAGACTTCGTGATCGCCACGGCACTCCGCTTGCGGCGCTCCCTGGCCTGGAAGCCACGGGAAAGACGGCGAGTTCCGAGAACCAGTTCGGCTACAGTCAAGAATCAACAAACGCTCCTGGCCGACTAGCGTAGTGCTCTAAGCCTGGCCGCAGCGCTCCAGCAACGCATCCTTGACCTTGGGGGACACGAACTCCGACACGTCACCGCCCAGGGACGCCACCTCTCGAACGAGACTCGACGAGATAAACGTGTACTTGTCGGTCGGCGTCAGGAATACCGTCTCGACATCTTCGGTCAGATGGCGGTTCATATTGGCGAGCTGGAATTCGTACTCGAAGTCGGAGACAGCGCGCAGACCACGGATGATGACAGCGAGACCGTTCTCGCGGGCGAAGTCGACCGTGAGTCCTTCGTATCCCATCACCTCTGCGTTGGGAATGTCTGCGAGCGCGGATTTGGCAAGTTCGACGCGCTCACCGAACGTAAACATCGGGGCTTTGCTGCCCGTATTCGCGGCGATCGCGACAACGACTCGGTCATAGAGTGGGGCCGCCCTGCGCACGAGGTCTTCGTGGCCCAGCGTGATGGGGTCGAATGTGCCAGGATACATCGCGGACACTGTCATTATTCTTGCTCCTGTCAGGCAGCTCGCTGGGCCAGCATATAGCGTACGTTACCAGCCGTCTTGTTCTTCAGCACGCGCCAGTTGTCGGGCAGCACGGCCATTTCCTTCGCCCGGTCCTGTTCCAGGTAGACGAACGCTTCGCCCGCAAGGAACTCCTGTTCCTCGAGCAGTCTACACAATTCGCCGAGGACATCCTCGGCAAACGGGGGATCGAGAAATACGATGTCAAACGGGGCTGGCCGCTCCGTGGCGAGAAAATCCCCGGCGTCCTCCTGTAGCACGGTGGCGCCCTCGGCGCCCAGCGTCTCGATATTCCGCTTCAGCATCTGCACGGCGCGGGGCGCTCTTTCGACGAAGATGACCTCACCCGCCCCCCTGGAGAGCGCCTCCAGCCCCAAGGCACCTGTACCCGCGAACAGGTCGAGGCAGCGTTTCCCGTGGATGCCTGGAGCAAGCCAGTTGAACAAGGTCTCACGAATTCGCTCGGAGGTTGGCCGCAACCCCTCAACGTCGGCTATATCCAAAAGGCGACTGCGCCAGTTTCCGGCTACAATACGCAGCCGTCCGGCCTGTGATTTGCCTGTCTTTGATCGTCTGGCCATGATGGTCCCGCTGCTCTAGAAAGAACGTATATCCATGTTTGCGAAGAAAGAAAAGCCCGAGAAGAAGGAAGGCTTCATCAAGCGGCTGCGCGCACGGCTGAATCGAGGCGATAGCTGGCTGACCTACGACCTCGCGAACCTCGCGCCGGGCGGCGAGATCGACGAGGACGTACTCGACGAACTCGAAGCCCTGCTCATCATGGCGGATGTCGGCGTGGAGACGACGGAGCGCATCATTGCGGGGCTGCAAAAGAGCCTGATGCGCAAGGAACTGAAGGATATCGAAGCCCTGCAAAACGGTCTGCGCCAGGCATTGCTGGAGATTCTACGGCCTGTCGAAATGCCGCTGACCATCGACAAAACTGACGGTCCGTTCATCATTCTCATGGTTGGCGTCAACGGTGCGGGCAAAACGACGACGATCGGCAAGCTCGCACGTCGCTTCAGGGACGCAGGTCTGTCCGTAATGCTCGCTGCCGGCGATACGTTCCGGGCCGCGGCGGTGGAACAGCTACAAGCGTGGGGCGAACGTAACGATGTTCCGGTGATCGCACAGCATTCGGGCGCGGATCCGGCGGCGGTCATTTTCGATGCGATGGACGCGGCCAGGGCCCGCGGAATCGATGTGCTTCTCGCGGACACGGCCGGCCGCCTGCAGAGCCAGACTGGCCTCATGGACGAGCTTGCAAAGGTCAGGCGGGTCATGGCCCGTCGCGATGAAACGGCGCCGCATGAAATCATGCTCGTGCTCGACGCCAGCCAGGGGCAGAATGCCCTGGTGCAGGCGGAGAAATTCAACGAGGCACTTGGGCTGACGGGCATTACCGTGACGAAGTTGGATGGCAGTGCGAAGGGTGGCATCCTGCTGGCTATCGCGGACCGGCTTAAGGTGCCCGTGCGATTCATCGGGATTGGTGAGTCCGCCGAGGACATGCAGCCATTCTCTGCGGAGGAGTTTGTCGACGCCTTGCTGAGCTCAGGGCAGCAGGCAGCGCCCAGATGATACGACTCGAAAACGTCACCAAGCGTTACCCTGGAGGCCAGGAGGCACTCTCGAACCTGAGCCTCGGCGTCGACAAGGGCGAGATGGTGTTTGTGACCGGGCACTCGGGTGCCGGCAAGAGCACCTTGCTGCGACTAATCGCTCTCATAGAGCGGCCGACCGGTGGCCAGGTCATCGTTGACGAACAGAACACCCGGCGGGTCAGGCGGCGCAAGATTCCTGCCTACCGCCGCCAGATCGGCATGGTGTTCCAGGACCACAAACTGCTGTACGACCGACCCGTTTCCGACAACGTCGCGTTGCCGCTCGTCATAGCGGGTGTCGGTCACCGCGACGCGTTGCGCCGGGTTCGGGCCGCGCTCGACCAGGTCGGCCTGCTGCACAAGGAGAAACAGAACCCTGAAACCCTGTCGGCCGGTGAACAACAACGCGTCGGCATCGCGCGCGCCATCGTAACGCGCCCGAAACTGCTCATTGCCGACGAACCGACGGGAAACCTCGACCCCGATCTGTCGCTCGAAGTCATGCGCATCTTCCGGCGTTTCAATGAAGTCGGCGTCACGCTGCTCATTGCCAGTCACGATATCTCCCTGATCGACCGCCTCGGCTGCCGCCGTATTGCACTGGAAGACGGTCGTTTGGTCGAGGAGGAGGCGGACTCTTGGCTGTGACGAGGAACGCGGATGCGGTTGCGCCGGTTCGCTCGTCGGGCCCCGTGTCTATCTGGGCGGGGCGTCACGTGAGTACGTCCATCGCGGCGCTTGGGCGACTGTTTCGACAGCCTTTTGCGAGCCTCATGATTGTTCTCGTTATCGCGGTCACGCTCGCGCTGCCCGCGGCGATAAATCTGATCGTCAAGAATGCGCGGGCCGTCAGCGATTCCTGGGACAACGCCCTGGACTTTGCCGTGTATCTCGAGCAAGACCTCTCGGTCAGCGAGGCCGAAGGACTCAGCAGGTTGATCTCGCAGCGCGCTGATGTCGATGCGGTCGATATCATTACGTCGGATCAGGCGCTCGCCGAGTTCAAGCAGCAGTCCGGCTTTGGTGAGGCGCTCGATCAGCTTCCCGAGAACCCCTTGCCACACACGCTCGTCGTTCGCCCCGGCGCCGGCAACACCACGGCTTCGCTGATCCTGCTGCAGGAGGAAATCGGCAATCTGCCCGAGACCGAATACGTACAGGCCGATACGGATTGGGTGCAGCGTTTCCATGCAATACTGGACATCGTCAGGCAGGCAATTGCCATCGGCGCTACGTTGCTCGGCGTCGCGATCGTCGTAATTATCGGTAATACGATTCGCCTCGACATCGAGAATCGCAGGGAGGAAATCGAAGTCACGAAGCTCATCGGTGCGAGCAACGCGTTCGTACGCAGGCCTTTCCTGTGGACAGGGTTCTGGTACGGCCTGTTTGGCGGCTTTCTGGCGCTCGCGCTCGTGCGCTACGGGCTGTTCTTGCTTGAGGGACCGGTCGCGCGTCTCGCCGGGCTTTACCAGAGCAACATCGTTATTTCGTCACTGGGTATCGAGGAAAGTGCAGCGATCGTCGGGATCGGTGTGTTTCTCGGGCTGTTCGCCTCGTGGTTCACGACCGCGCGACACATGCGCAGGATAGAGCCGCGTTAGCCATTCCGTAAGGCGGCCATCACGCCGTCGACGACGCCCTGCAGCGATTCTCTGGACGGCCTGCTCTTACACATGACGCGTAATCCCCAGATGTTGTTCATTAGAAATTCCGCAAGCGCGACGCTGTCACGATTGGCTGCGACCTGGCCCTGGTCCTGAGCGTCGCTTATCACGGATTCGAAGGCTGTCGACAGGTAGCGACTGTATCCGCAAAGGTGATCACCGATCTCGGAATCGTGCTGCGACATTTCGAGCATTGCGTTCACGGTCAGGCAACCGCGCTGATCATGGCCACTAGCCTGTTCCTCGACGATCTGCTGCAGCAGCACGGCAATCTTGTCGATTGCTGATCCGGGCTGCTCGTGCATTTCACGGATCTTCGCGATGAATTGCTGGTTGTACTGCTCGATAACCTCTAGGAACAGCCCTTTCTTGTTGCCGAAAGCCGCGTACAGGCTGCCGGGTTGCAGTCCCGTCGCGTCCACGAGATCGCCGATCGAGGTCTTGCCGTAGCCCTGCTCCCAGAACACACTCATGGCCTGCTCGACGACAGCGGTTCGGTCATATTCGGGTGGTCGTGGCATGAGAAACATCGGCGAAAGGAAAATCCTATTGTATACATACTTGAATACTCATTCAAGAATTGCTACTGTTCGATTCCGGCCTTCGATCAGGCCGTCTTTTTTGGCCTGTTTTTGAACATGTATTCAAGAATACAAAGGACCTGACATGACAAACTTCACGACGCATACACCTGGAACGGCGAGCGATGAGGGCCGCGAGCTGCTCGATGCTGCGAAAGCGAAGTTCGGCTTTATACCCAACCTGCTCAAAAAAACCGGTGCCGAAGTGCCTCTATTAGACATAATGTTGGCTGGCAATTAAAACTTAACTCTTTGTTTACAATAGAGAAATGCTTTGAATAGGCCTGGAACTTCTGATGTCTGTTAGCACTCCAAGTTCGCGAGTGCTAAAATTAGTTGCCATCCAAGGAGGAAGTAGTAGATGACAACAGCCGTTGCCAAACTGAACCATGATCTCGTACTGGCAGGACCGGTAGGAAGCCTCGATGCCTATATCCAGGCCGTCGGCTCGATTTCCGTGCTCGCCAAGGAAGACGAGCAGGCCCTGGCCACGCGTTTTCGCGATCACGACGATCTCGAAGCGGCGCGTGACCTGGTCATGGCCCACCTGCGTTTCGTCGTCCACATCGCCAAGGGTTACACAGGTTATGGCCTGCCCCTGAACGACCTGATCCAGGAAGGTAACGTTGGTCTCATGAAGGCCGTGAAGCGCTTCGACCCCGCTTACGACGTACGCCTCGTGTCATTCGCCGTGCACTGGATCCGTGCCGAGATTCACGAATTCGTGCTCAAGAACTGGCGCATCGTCAAGGTTGCGACCACCAAGGCGCAGCGCAAGCTGTTTTTCAATCTGCGCAAAGCGAAGAAGACTCTTGCCTGGCTGACGGCGGAAGAAACGGAAGCCGTTGCCGAGGACCTCGGTGTCAGCATCAAGGAAGTCACCGAAATGGAGAAGCGCCTGCATTCGCGTGACGCCATATTCGATCCTGCGCCCGATACCGACGACGAGCGTAGTTTTACGCCAGCCGCCTACCTGCCGAGCCCCGATGCGGATCCCGCGAAGCTCGTCGAGACGGCCGACTGGAACAACGACGCAACGACGCGCATGCACTCGGCGCTGAACATCCTCGACGACCGCAGTCGCCACATCCTCGAGGCACGCTGGCTTACCGAGAACAAGATGACGCTGCACGAGCTTGCCGACGAGTACGGTATTTCGGCTGAACGCATCCGCCAGCTCGAAGCCAACGCGATCAAGAAGATCAGGAACGCTATCGTTGTCTGATGCGGGTCGTTTGATGCGCCCCACCCATGCTATCGAGAAGGCCGCTCATTGAGCGGCCTTTTTCTTGCTGCCTTCGCCAGGTCGCTACGTGTCGCCGAAGGTCGCCAGCACGGCACCGTAAACCTGCATCGCCTCCCACAAGTTCTGCAAGCGGATGTTCTCGTTCTCCGCATGCTGGTTATTGTCGTGGTTGGCGAGCGGCAGGATGATGATGGGCGCGGACAGTCGGCTGCCGAATTCATGCAGTGGCAGGCTGCCGCCCATCGTCGGCGTCACGATCAGGTCTGGCGCGATCGTGCGCATCAACTTCGTCAGGCGCAGGGACATCGGGTCATCGAGTGGCGTACGCAAAGCCGGGTATCCCGCGCCGCGCCAGTCGAGCCTGGCCACCTTCGGGTGGGCGCGCAGCGTCTCGGGCGTGGGATCTTCGTAGACGATGTGGAAACCTTCTTTGGCAATATGTGCCTCGATAAGCGCACGTATGCTCTCGGGAGTCTGGTTCGGCACGAGCCTGAGATTCAGCGAGGTCGTCGCCGTCGATAGAATGATGTTACGGCCCTTGCCTCCAACCCCACCGGCAACGATGCCACGCGCATTTATCGCTGGCAGCATGATGAGCTCTTCGATGCGCTTGCCATCGCCTTCAGGCGTATTTACCGACAGTTCCTCCTTGAGCGTCTCGGTGACGTCGGGCATGTCCGCGATAGCATCGAGTTCCAGCTCGCTCGGTGGCGGCACGTCATCGTAGTATCCGTCGATCAGTATGCGCCCCGACTCATCGCGCATGCTCGTCAACAACCTGGACAGCTGCATGATCGGGTTCGGCGCCCAGTTGCCATAGTGCCCGGAATGCAGCGGCCGGGTCGCACCATAGGTCGTGATATCCATGGTCGTGGAGCCGCGAACGCCGAAAACGAGCTGTGTCCGGCGTGACTGGTGCATGGGTCCGTCACAGAACAGGAACAGGTCGGCCTCCAGCAGCTCGCGATTCTGATCGATGATCTTGCCGACCGTTGGCGATCCTCTTTCCTCTTCCCCGTCGAGCAGCAGCTTCAGGTTCACGGAGAGTTCGATGTCGTTCGCGGCCAGGGCATCGAGCGTATGCACGAGCGCGACGATCGGCATCTTGTCGTCACCGGCTGAGCGCGCATAGAGCCGCCACTCAGGGTCGAAACTGTCCTCGACCTGGTCTACCGGTTGGCCCCCGGCCTGGATGGGCCCGTCGAGCAGGGTGGGCGAGAACGGTGGATACGCCCAGTTCTCCTCCTGGACCGGCTGCCCGTCAAAATGCGCGTAGATGAGTATCGTCTCGGCAGCACCGGGGTTATTCAGCTCGGCATAAACATACGGCGCGTTGCCCGCCTGGAGCCGCCGGGTCTCGAACCCACGAGACTCGAGCAGATCGATGATGTGATCGGCGTTGCGCTCCATGTCGGGAAGATTGGTCGCGACATTCGGAATAGAAAGCAGCTCGACGAAGTCTCCGATGATTGCCGCTTCACGGTCCTGCCGATACTCATCGACGGCCTCGAGTACATGAGCGACCCGAGCGTCGATTGCGTCCTGCGCGGCAGCAACCCCGCACAGGAGTGCCGCCGATACGCAGACGGCCAGCGCCGCACGATTTCTGCCTGAGCCGGATTCGTTCATTTTCTTCTTTCCTCCAGGTACCTCAGCGCACGGGTCGAGCGTGTGCCGATCCGCGCAGTATGGCATTCATGAATATCACATTGAGGCCGTCGAGATAGGCGCGAACGTTCGGGTCCTGCGTGAACGCGATGACAAAGCCCCTGCCCGTTGGCTGCGCGACCGCGAACGGCTTGTAAGCCAGTTGCTTCCTGTTCTCTTCCCACATGTAGCCGCTGGCAAGCAGTTCATCGGCATCAGGGAAAAAGGCGACGTTGACGCCCTTGTCGAGGCGGATCGGCGTGTATATGTCGGGGCCGCGAACCAGGACATTGAGTGTTGCTGCGACGCCCGCGCCAAGCCAGTGATCGGGATCGACGTTGGCTTTCGCCAGCACGCCGGCAACCGAATCCGGGCTGGCTTTTTCGGCAGTGATGAGCGCCTGGAATTCGTCCTGGTCGGCAACGTAGCTGCCTTCCACGGTGGGCTCTTCGGGTTCGTCGCCGTTCTTCTTCGCTGGCTTCTTGTCTTCATCCTGCTTCTCGACCACGGCGTTCTCGCGACGAATCGAGAGCAGGTCGACCGCCGGATCGGCCAGCAGTTGCGTCGCGTTGCCCACGCCGATGAGCACGCCGCCGCGCTCCACCCAGTCCTTGAGCTTTGCAACGACCTCGTCACTGAGCGCGGGACGATAGGCAGGCCAGGCCTCGGGCATGATCAATACCTGGTAGTCACTGAGATCGCCTTGCGCCAATGTCGAGACGCGAATTGCCGTGACCGGGTAATCGAACTGGCGCTCGATCACGAAGCGCGTGTTGCCGGCGCTGTACGATGAGGTCGGCGTATCCCAGAGTATCGCCACTTTCGGTGCGCTGAAGCGAACGACCCTCATGCTGCCGAAGTTCGGGCCGTCGGTGACCCAGCTATCGTCGACCGCGGTCACGTTGGCGCCCGTCTCGCGAGCAAGCTCTGCCATGATGTTGCGCAGGCCTTCCGGATTATCCGCGGTATCCAGGATCAGGGTCCCGGATGGATAGCGCGTCCCCATGTGCGTGAAAGCGAGGTCCGAGCTCTTGACGGCCAGGCCGCGGCGCAATGCATTGGTCAGCAGGCGGACCGCGGAAGCCGATCCCCAGCGGACCAGGTATCCCACCGATCCCTGGCCACCGGACACGGTACCCGGCTGAACGAATTCCGGCCCGGCCGCTACGACCGCGGCGTTGACGGAACGACCGCAGGAATCGGTTTCCACGTTCATCATCAGCGGTAGCGACCATGCCGTGACGTCGTAGATTTCATCGCGGATCTTCTTCGCTCGGCGGCGTTCCTGCTCGACGAGAAACTCGTCGTCCATGGGGACATCGGTATCGAGCAACGTACGCAGGAGCCGCTTCCTTGGTTGCGCCAGGTTGATCACGTAGCTGCCGGCCTCGTAGGATTCTCCGCAAGCGCTGAACGATGCCGTGGCCCGCCCGACCTCGACACCCTGCCGCACCAGCAGTCCCGCCATCTTGTCCGCTGCAGCCTGGTCGTTCTGCGTGGGCACGATATAGGATCGAATTCTTTCCTTGCGGCCTTCCTCTATGGCCGTCACCTGGAAGTCGTAAAAATCGCCGAGCAGCTTTTCGCGATTTTCGGCGACGGTCTGTGCCGTGCCGAGCGACGTAACGAAGTGGTTGCGCACGGTATCCCGATAGGTCATCTCGATGCCGTCATATTTCCTGACGACAAGTCCGCGCGCCGATGCCTGTTCGTAGGTCATCGCTATACCACCGAAATACGAAGGCCAGCTGGCCCCGTAGCCCGGGTAAAACGCGTCGAAGATCTCGCGCGTAAAGTAGTCGAGACCGAACTTGTCAAACCAGTGAGCATTGGTCCGGCCAAAGAGCTCGAGGCTTTCGGTCTGGTTCTCCGCCAGGTGCGGATTGAACGGCACGGCTTCGGGCGAAAAATAGTAGGTGCTGTTGGAACCCATCTCGTGCGCGTCCACGAACGCGACCGGGTACCACTCCTGCAGCACTCGAACGCGTCCCTGGGTTTCGGGTTGGGTCATGATGAACCAGTCGCGGTTCATGTCGAACAGGTAATGATTGGTTCGACCGTTCGGCCACGGCTCGTTATGCTCTGCCGATATCAAGTCGGGGCTCGACTCGAGTCCCTCGGCGATTTCGAAACGATGAATGAAGCGGTCGCGACCGTCCGGATTCTGCATTGGGTCGATAACGACGACCGTGTCGCGCAGGATATCGGCCACACGATCGTCACCGCGCGCGGCCAGCAGATGATAGGCCGTCATGATGGCCGCATCGGTCGAGGAAATCTCGTTACCGTGCACGCCGTAGGACAGCCAGGTCACGGCGGGTTGACTGGCGATGATTGTATCGGCCGCGGCCCGCGTCGTCTTGCGCGGGTCGCTCAGGCGCTGCATGTTGGCCTTGACGTCTTCGATACGCGCCATGTTCTCGGGCGAGGAGATGACAGCGTAAATCAGCTCACGCCCCTCCCAGGATTCCGCGTAACGGTGCAAGGTGATGCGATCGGGGGCGGCAGCCGCAAGCGCCTCGAAGTAGCGGATGGCATCCCGGTGCCATGTGATGCGTTCGCCCGACGCGTGTCCGAGCACACTTTCGACGGTCGGAATCGCGGGATCGTAATCGGCGCCGGGCCAGAACTCGTCCTGCGCGATGGCCTGGCCTGCAAACGAACCGATGACGACAGCTACAATAACTTTGCGGAGAGTACGCTGCATTTTCTTCCCTCTTATTATTGGTCGGGCGAGTATAGTCCCTATTTGTAGACGCGTGTTCTGTAACGAATCCAGCCACCGTCCTCGACGCCGAGCGGATCGTGATGTGTCCAGTGCACGAGACCACCCAGGTCGTTCCACTCGTACATGCCACGAACCCGCACACGATCACCGAGCCCGAGCGGCACACGCTCCACGAGATCGATATTGTGCGCAATCAGCAAGGTTCTGCCCGCACCGATATCGAGGATAAAGCGCTGGTGACGCGAGCCATCGTTATCGTCCGATAGCAGGCGCTTCACGAAGCCCGTCACTTCGATAAAGCTGCCCGTGTCGCGTTTGCTGAAGGAGCTATTCAAGCTACGCCCTTATTGTTCTTGTTTAATTCGGGGTAGTGCGGCTACAGAGTGCCAAAAAAAAACGCGGCGGGCCATCGCCGCCGCGTTCTTTGTTTACTGCTGTTTCTTGCCTAACCGGACGTTAACGGCACCATCGTGATCTCGACACGACGATTGGCCTGCATACCGGCTGCCGAGGCGTTGTCGGCCACCGGTCGCGTCTCACCCATCCCGACCGTGATCAGTCGCTGCTGTATGACGCCCTGTCCCGTGAGATAGGTCGCAACCGATCCCGCCCGGCGCTCGGACAAGCTCTGGTTGTAGGCATGCGAACCGGAGCTGTCTGTATGCCCTGCCACCTCGACGACAGTCTGTTCGTATTCGTTCAGGACCTTGCCTACCGAATTCAGCACGTCGAAGAATGCCGGGCTCAGGTCCGAGCTGTTCGTGGCGAACGTCACATTGCCTGGCATATTGAGCGTGATGTTGTCCCCGATGCGCGTAACGCTGACGCCCGTGCCCTCGAGTTGCGCCCGTAACTCGGCTTCCTGCTTGTCCATGTAGTAGCCGATCGAGCCACCGGCGAGTGCGCCGATGCCTGCGCCGATTAGCGCGTGCTGGCGGCGTTCGACGGCATCGTCACCGGAAATCAGGCCGACCGCAGCGCCTGCAGCTGCGCCGATCAGGGCGCCTTTGGTCGCGTTGCTGGTCTGCTCCTCGCGCGTGTACGGATCGAGCGTCTTGCAACCACTCACAAAAACCATTGCAACCGTCATTGTGAGAATAATCTTTGAAATCCTGGTACTCATGTCCTGTCCTCCAGCTTGCAGTGGATGTGCGTATTGTAGGCTCCGCGAACCTGAACAGATACTTAATCAACGGCTTTATGTCCGGATAAATCGCAGGATTTGCGAAATCTGTGGACCCCGTCACAAGGCGTGTAGAATGGCGGACCGCATTCCGAGAACAGGCATGAGCGAATCCGACGGCTGGCTCGATCGCTATGAGAGCAGCCACACCAAACTCAGCAACCCCGTCGTCTACTGGGCGGCGGTGCCAATGGTGGTCGTCGGAACGGTCGGGCTGCTCTGGTATTTGCCGATTCCTGCGGAATTTGCACAGATATCCCCGCTCCTGAACTGGGGTAGCGCGTTCCTGATGGCTACCACGATCTACTACTTCATCATTTCACTGTCACTGGCCATCGGCATGTTGCCGTTCGTCCTCGGCCTCGCCTCCTTGCAACTCTGGCTGACAGGCTCGGAGTACCCGGCCCTCGGCGTGTCGACGGGGCTGTTTGTCGCCGGTGTCGTCGGGCTCGTGCTCGGGCGCCGCGGTAAGGGCACCGCTCTGGCCGTGCTGCAGGACTTGCAACTCATGATGATCGGCCCCGTGTGGCTATTGTCGGTCATCTACCGGCGCTTCGGGATCCCGTATTAAGCGGGTGCCAGCGCAGGACAACTGGTCTAGAATCAACGCCCCCGAAGATCTTCCGAGGAACCCAGCCGTGAGCGCGCAACATCTGGACCCTCTCGACCTATTCGATATCCGTGCCGAACTGAACGAAGACGAGGTCATGGTGAAAGACACCGTGGCGCGCTTCGTCGACGACCAGGTCATTCCGCTGATGCGGGAGGCTTTCGAAGAGCACGAGTTCCCGCGCCATCTCGTTGGCGAAGTCGCTGAACTGGGCCTCCTGGGCAGCTCCATCGACGGTTATGACTGTGCCGGCCTCAACAGCGTCAGTTACGGCCTGATTTGCCAGGAACTCGAACGCGGCGACAGTGGTCTGCGGAGCTTCGTCTCGGTGCAGTCGAGTCTCGTCATGTTCCCGATCCACGCTTACGGCTCGGACGAGCAGAAAGATCGCTGGCTGCCGGCGATGGCGCGCGGCGAAGCCATCGGCTGCTTCGGCTTGACCGAGCCTCACGGCGGATCCGATCCGGGCAACATGAAGACGCACGCGAAGCGCGATGGCGACGACTGGATTCTGAACGGCTCCAAGATGTGGATCACGAACGCCACGATCGCCGACGCGGCCGTCGTCTGGGCGATGACCGACGAAGGCGTGAAAGGCTTCATCGTCGAGAAAGGCATGTCCGGCTTCGACGCCCAGGAAATCGAGAACAAGTTTTCGCTACGGGCGTCGGTCACGGGTGCGCTGTTCTTCGACAACGTTCGCGTGCCGGCGGCCAGCGTGCTTCCGGGTGTATCGAGCCTCAAGGGACCACTCAGCTGCCTGACCCAGGCTCGTTACGGCATTACCTGGGGCGTCATCGGCGCGGCACAGGCCTGTCTCGACGAGGCCCTCAATTACAGCCAGGATCGTGTGCTGTTCAACCAGCCCGTTTCACATACGCAGGCGATGCAGATACGCCTCGCCGACATGGCGCGCCGCATCACGACCGCACAGTTGCTGTCACTGCGACTCGGCCGTCTCAAGGACAAGGGCGAACTCCAGCCCGCGCAGGTTTCGCTCGCCAAGTGGAACAACTGCCGCGCTGCGCTCGACATCGCGAGAGACGCACGCGACATACTCGGCGGCGCCGGCATCAGCGCCGAGTATGTGCCTATTCGCCATATGCTCAACCTCGAGAGCGTCATTACCTACGAAGGCACCGAGACTGTTCACCAACTCGTCGTTGGCAAGGAGCTGACGGGCGCGAACGCGTTCGGATGATCGCCGCTTGACGCAGAGCGGCCTGCCACAAAACCGCGATGTGTGGCGCATCGCGGCGCCCATGATCCTGTCGAACGTATCCGTGCCATTGCTCGGCATGGTCGACACGGGCGTCACGGGACATCTCGACAGCCCGGTTTACCTGGGCGCCGTCGCCATCGGCGCCATGATCTTCAGTTTCCTGTACACGGGATTCAATTTCCTGCGCATGGGAACGACGGGCATTACCGCCCAGAGTTTCGGAGCTGACGACAACGACGGCCTTCGAGTCGCGCTCGGGCAGGCGCTCGTCGTTGCTCTTTTCGTCGCGGTGGTGCTGATCCTGTTGCAGCAACCGATCGGCGAGCTCGCCATGCACCTGCTCGGCCCGGACCCGGAAACCCGAACCTACGCGCTTGAGTACTTCTCGATACGCGTATGGAGCGCCCCCGGCACGCTCGCGAACTACGCGCTGATCGGCTGGTTCATCGGTCTCTCGAATGCGCGCGTACCTTTGCTGATCTTCCTGACGATCAACATCACCAACATCGTACTCGACCTGTTGTTCGTCATCGTCTTCGGCATGAAGGTTGACGGTGTCGCGCTGGCCTCGGTCTTCGCCGAATACTCGGGATTGGTGGTCGGCGCCACTTTCGCGATATCCGAACTCAGGCAACGGTCAGGCCACTGGCCGATACCGAGGCTCGTCAATGTGTCGGCGTACAAAGCATTCATCGCCGTGAACGCCCACCTGTTCATCCGCACGATGGCGCTCATTTTTACGATCGGCTTCGTTACGGCCCAGGGTGCTCGCCTCGGCGGGCTCATACTCGCCGCCAATGCCGTGCTCATGAACTTCCAGAACCTGACGTCGTTCGGCCTGGACGGTGTCGCGCATGCCGCTGAAGCGCTGGTCGGCAAGGCGATCGGACAGAAGCGGCGCGAGGCCCTCGAAGAAGCGGTCCGGCTGACCCTGAGGTGGTCGCTGTTCTTCGCAATCGGCTTCACTGTCCTTTACCTCGTCACCGGGCGCCTGATCATCGGCGTGCTCACGAACCTGCCCGAGGTGCGTGAGGCGGCGGGGCGCTACCTGCCCTGGATGATCGCATCGCCGTTGGTATCGGTCTGGTGTTTTCTGTATGACGGCGTTTTCGTCGGCGCCACGCGCGCCAGGGCAATGCGCGACATCATGCTCGTGTCGACACTGGCCATATTCCTGCCGGCCTGGTATTTCCTGCAGCCGCTCGGCAACGATGGCCTGTGGCTCGCTTTCCTGGTTTTCATGGCAAGCCGTGGCATCGGCATGCATATCGCTTATCGTCGCTCCGTGTTGCCGTTAGTATTGGCGCGTAATGACTGAGCGCGCTTTTTTCTCGATTCGCAACGACGAGTGGTTCGTCGGCAACGACGGTGCCCGTGGCCCCTGGTCAGAGCACGCCTGCCACGCCGGGCCGGTTACGGGTTTGCTCGTGCGGGCGCTCGAGCGTGCCATCGACGACAAGCAGCTCGTGCGCATTACGGCCGACTACGTGCGGCCCATCCCGATGGCAGGCTTCCGTATAGAGACCGAGACTGTTCGCAACGGCCGTGCCGTTGCGGCTGGGAAAGCGACGCTGATCGATAGCGAAGGCAAGGTCTGCGCGACTGCGACGAGTCTGCATATCGTGCGCTCGGATTTCGAGAGCTTGCCGACTTCGAGCATTGATGTGCCAAACAGGCATGACGCCGTGCCGGGCGAGTTCGTCGTGGAAAGCGCGCATCATGACAAACCGTTCTTTCGCGACTGGATCGAGGTCGCCTACCCTCCGGGCGAATCCAATACGCCGGGCCCGACAACCATCTGGATGAAGGTGCCGCCGCTGCTGGCCGATGAAACGCCATCGCCGTTCCAGAGCATCTGTGCGCTCGCGGACTGCGGCAACGGAACGTCGCGAAATGCCAATCTCGACGAGGCAACGTTTGTTAATCCCGACCTCACAATCATCCTGCACCGCCTGCCCGAGACGGAGTGGCACGCAATGAGCGCGATTTCGTTCTGGGAGCCGAGTGGCATCGGCCTCTCGCAGGCGACGCTTTTCGATGAGAAGGGACCCGTTGGCATCGCTTCGCAAACCCTGCTCGTTCAACCGGCCGACTGACTCGCCGCAACCTCGCACAGCCTGTGCGCGTTATTCCTGGCCCAGAAATAGCCGAGGGTCCCCGACAGTATGTTCGCGGCCGCGTAGCCTGCGAAGATTCCGGGGACGCCGTAGAACTGCATGCCCAACGTTGCCAAAGGCACGTACAGCACGAGTATGCGCGTCACGCTGATGATGACTCCGGGCATCGGGTTGCCGAGGCCATTGAATGCCGCATTGACGACCATGACGATGCCGTACGCGCCGTAGCTGACGGGCGCGATCCACAGGAACAGCCGTGTTACCCCGATGACCTCTTCGTTGCTACTGAAGAGCGTTGGCAGGAACCCCGACATCAACGCAAGCACGGCGGCAATCACGAGCCCGCTGGCAATAGAGAAGCTCGCGCACAGGCGCAACGACAGCTGAATCCTGTCTTCCTTGCCCGCCGCCAGGTTCTGCCCGACGAAGGGTCCGATGATCGCCGACATCGCGTAGTACATAACCAGCACGAGCGACTCGATACGGCTGGCCACGCCGAACCCGGCGACGGCCTCGGGACCGAAACGCGCGATCATGGCAGTGATGGCAGCCATACCGATGGGCACGATCGCGTTCGTTCCGGCGGCCGGGAGGCCGACGTGCAGAATGTCGCGCCAGGAAGTCCGTAGCTCGGCCGCGTCGGGCCTGGCGAAGCTCACCATTTCGAGCCTGCCCAGCAGCAGGTAAAGCGTGCCGATGAAGATCGCGCCTCGCGCGATGAGGCCGGCCGTTGCGGCGCCGTCGAGCCCCATCGCGGGCACGGGCCCGACGCCGAAGATGAAGATCGGGTCCAGTATGACGTTGAGTATTGCGCCGGCGATCATGAGCTTGCTGGGTAGCCTGGTATCACCCGTTGCGCGCATGCTGCTCATGCCGACCATGCCGACGACGACGAACGGCACTCCGCTGTAGAGGATGGTCATGAAGCTCCGGATCATTGGGATCATGTCCTCGGGAGCGCCGAGTAAGCGGAACAGGGGATCGATCGTCGCGATACCGATAAGGCAAATGGTCCCCGTAATCAGAAACGACAGGATCAGACTGTCGGTCACGAGTCGCTTTGCACGACCATGGTTCTCGGCGCCGATGGCGCGAGCCACGACGGACGAGGTACCGGCACCGAGCCCGATCGCAACGCTCGTGACAATCATGAGTATCGGAAAGCCGAAACTGTAACCCGCCAGCGCGCGATCGCCGACGCGACCCAGGAACCACGTATCGATGAAGGACTGCGCCATCATCGTCGTAATGCCGAGTAACATGGGCAAGGTCATGTCGACCAGGTGGCGTCCCACGGGCCCCTGAGTCAGCCTGGCTGCTCGTGATTCCATCGAAGCTCGATAGGCTAATATGAACAGGGACGAATACAGGGAATAGCCATGAAACTCAAGGCCGAGGTCACTATCGACGCAGATCGGGATATCGTGTGGCGTCATTTTGACGATCCCGACAAGTTTTCGAAGTGGCAACCGACACTCCAGTCCTACAATTATGTGGCCGGCACACCGGGCCAGCCCGATGCCGTCTGTGAACTTCGTTATATGGAAAAAAGCCGCTTAAGGGTGGTGCGGGAAACCATCACGGCCCGCCGGGCGCCCGACTTCCTGGCCGGCATACGTGAATCCGGCTACGGCAATGCCGTCGTGGTCAATCATTTCGAGGACGCAGGGGACGGCAGGACGCACTGGATCGCTTACTGGAATTATTCTTTCAGTGGCCTCGCGAAATTCAAAACGCTGTTCACGCACCGGGGTTTTCGAAATCGTATCGAGGACGACATGCAGCGCTTCAAGCTGCTCGTAGAGACGGCGGAGAGTTCCTCATGAGCTGGAAGAAACTGAGTTCGCACACGGTTTACGAGAACGACTGGATGGCCGTGCGTGTCGACCACGTTGTCAATCCGGGCGGTGGGGAGAACCAGTACGGTCACGTGCATTTCAAGAATCGTGCGGTAGCAATCATCGCCCTGGATGATGCCGGCAACACCTGGCTCGTCGGCCAGCAGCGCTACACGCTCGGCGAGTATTCGTGGGAACTGCCGATGGGCGGGGCACCGCTCGCCGAGCCGCCGCTCGAAGCGGCCAGGAGAGAGTTGCGCGAAGAAACCGGCCTCCAGGCCGAGACATGGGAAGAACTCATGTGCCTGCACACGAGCAATTCGATCACCGACGAGGTGGGCTACGTCTATGTCGCGACAGGACTCATAGAAGGCGAAACCGAGTTCGAGGAGACCGAGGACCTGGAGGTTCGGAAGTTGCCTTTGGCCGACGCCGTGCAGATGGTCCTCGACGGCGAAATCACTGACGCGATCAGTGCAGCGGCTTTGCTGCGCATCGACACACTCAGAAGAGCATCTTCGCCGTAACGACGTAGCGCAGCGGACCGCCCGCTTCGGGCGCCTCGAACGGATAACACGTAACCAGCGTGAGCATCGCGGCCTCGGTATCCAGCACGAGACTACCCTTGCGTGAATCGACGACGTCGGCACCGATTACCTTGTAGACATGCCGCTGCCCCTTGGTGGACTCGACGCTCAACAGTTCGCCCTTCTCGACATCGCGCAGGAATCGAAAGTGCGTATCCCGGTGTCCGGCAATGATCGTGTTGCCTTTTTCTCCGGGCAACGCACTGGCGCTGAGATGCCCGGGGGCAAAAGCAAGCGTACGACCGGAGCCGCCCTCGAGCACGATGAGGTCGACGTCTCGCGCACTGGCTGTCAGGCGAGCGACGGGCCACGTGTCTGCCCACGGCCATGGCGCAGGACGTTCGACATCGCGACCCGCACGCAGCCATGCGCGCTGCATGAGTTCCTGAGCGAGCCAGGCCTTCGCCGGTATATAAGTGCCCTGGCCGAGCTGCCAGAAACCGAGAAACAGGAGACAGGCCACTATCCAGTGCCTCTTACGCCGCGGCAACACGTCGCTCTCCCAGTCGCATCGCCGCGAGCAGAAGCAGGGCGGCCAGCAGGCAGACGATACCCGTTTGCCTCAGCCAGGGCGCACTGGTCGCCGTCGCCGGGAATCCGAATATTGCGTTCATGCTCTGCCCGTAGGGCAGCAGGTTCGGCACCTGCTCACTCGACAACGGGTCGCCCGCAGGCCGCGCGGGCGTCTTGTCCACGGCGACGAGGCTCGTGTACTTGCTGACGAGGTGGTGTTCCATTGCCGTGGCAATCACATCTGCGCGCGTTTCGTCGCTGCCGCCTCGACGACGCTCGGTATTCATGAGTTCCGCGATTCGGGCACGTCCCCAGAGAGCGCCGATGCCCTCGCTGTTCAGTTTTGACACGAGCGGCAGTTGGGCCGACCAGCCACCCGAAACCGAGTTGCCGCTGATGGTCACCGTATCGCCCGGGCGGAACTCGCCCGATGCTCGCGCTTTCACGGTCACGGGTTCGCCGAGATAAAGATCCGGCACCGTTGCCGGGTAGCTGTCCACGACCACACCGCTGGGCCACTGCACGTCTATGCCTGTGACCTGCGGGTGCTCGAGCTTGCCGAACAAGGCATCCATTTTCTCGCGCAACTCGTGTAACGCACTGATCAGGGTGTACGAGCCCCGGCCGGCTTCGGCGGCCTTACGCATGAACCAGCTATTGGGCGCAGAGCCGATGCCGACCGTGAACAGGCGCGCATTACCCAGCTTCTCCTCGATCATGGAAAACATCTCGTCCTCGTAGCCGACGCTGCCATCCGTGATGAAGACGACCTGGCGCAGATGCGTTTCGAAGCCAGGCGCGTCGAGCGCCATCGTCAGCGCTGGCCGCATCTCCGTGCCGCCGTTTGCCTGCAACTGCTTCACGAACTTGAGTGCTTTGCCGACGTTTGCGCTGCTGGCCTGCACCGTCTGTGAGTAGAGCGCGTTGGTGGACGAATTGAACTCGATGACGTTGAAACGATCTTCGGGCTTCAGCGCCTTGATCGCGAGGTGCACGGCACGCTTGGCCTGCGAAATCGAAACGCCGTGCATGGAACCCGACGTATCGACGATGAATATCACCTCGCGTGGCATCGCGAGCGGGGGCGCCTGGCTACCGTCGGGTGGCATGACCATTAGCAGGTGGTAGGGCTTGCCTCCTATCGACTCGCTGAACACCATTGCCCGCGGCGCCGCTGATGGCACGGGGCGCCAGACGAGCTCGAAGTCATGGTCCATAGCAACCTGCGCGCCACTGAGCGTCACGCTGTACAACCCGCCTTCCTCGGTCACGCTGACCGGGTGATAGCGGCTGGCGATGACTTCGAGCGGCACACCGGCGTTGACGTTCGCCTCGAGCGTGATCGCGTGAGCACGCGAGTTGGTCACCATGGGTGGTGTGATCGATGACGCGTCGGGCACGCGATCGGTGTCGCCCGACCAGCCGCTGCCGGTCTTGTCCGGCAGCCCCTGTCCCGGGATGTAGCGAGGGGTCAATGTCATCGGGAATCGAATGCTGAAGCGGCCATCTTCGTAGCGAATGTCTTCCAGGTATTCGATCTCGACGACCACCAGTTCGCCGGGTGCGACG
>Ga0209456_10000445_pt1 | contig 22548 bp, 23 predicted proteins | sample COG_11_FD_184755 | JGI IMG/M metagenome (GOLD analysis project Ga0209456, IMG submission 184755) | Pelagic marine sediment microbial communities from the LTER site Helgoland, North Sea, for post-phytoplankton bloom and carbon turnover... | ecosystem: Environmental > Aquatic > Marine > Neritic...
TTTAGCCAGCTTATTAAACTAGCCGACGAGATTTCCGTTTTTATCAATCTGGCAACCGCGGAAAATTCCTGCCTCCATTCCGCTAATAAGCCCAATTCTTTAATAGCTTCTTGTTTTTCTATGACCTTTTCAATGCTGTTTTCAGTTAACAAGTCTGCCAGGGTTTTGCTGCCTTCGGCCAGGGATGTTCGGTTGCAATATTGGTAAAAAGACCCCTTGCCGAAAAGATCTATATCCTGACTATAAAAATGTCCACGGTCCGTGAAATCATTTCCATCCGGGAGCTGATAAAATTTTCGATCCAATACCTGCAACTCCGTTTCATTAATGGAGATCAAGGCCAGCAATTTATTTTTTTTGTAATTCAGGTCGGTATGCCTCGAAACCAAAAAAAGGAACAATATTGCTGCAATTAGTACAATTAAAAGAATGTAATTTGAATTGTCATAAAACAGGTAAATCCCTAAAATTGCAAGGACAAAAACAGTTAGCCTAATCATACTGGAGACCCATAATTGCCGTTTCACCTGAACAAGCAGCATACTCAATTTGTCTTTTCTTCCTTTATAAAATGTGGCGGGATTAAGCATATAGAGTAGCTCATTGATTTGAGGTGACAAAGATATAGTATTCCTAAAAGGATTTAAAGATTAAATCATACCCTCGAGTGCCTCTTTTTGTTTTTTTGGTAGTTTGGAAACAACCAATTCATAGGAATGATCTACAAGTTCTGTTATCAGATTTGCAGGTAATTGTTCCAGAAATAATGTGTTCCAATGCACTTTGCTCATATGATAACCAGGTGTAATAATTCCGTCATAGGTTTCCCGCAACTCAATGGCCCTTTCGGGGTCACATTTTAAATTTACCTGAGATGGAATCCGCTCAAGAGGGGCAATGGTAAAGATTTTACCCATCACCTTAAAGACCAGGGTTTCTGCATCAAAAGGAAATTCTTCCGAAATGCCCTTTTTTTGCAAACAAAGTTCTCTGAATTCTTCAATGTTCATTTAAAAAGCCTTTTATCCAAAATAATTAGCGGAAAAGGTGTGCCATTGATTAGGAAGGTTATAGTTTGACCCCCTGGGAGTCATATACAATTACCTTATTCCAAAGGTTTTGGGCCTCTTCAATAAAGGTAAGATGAGCCTTTTCATTTTGATATTTCTCCTGTTCTTTCGCAGATTTGAAACTGACGATCAAAGCATATGTAAATGAATCGTCAACCACATCGCGCGTAGCCTTTGGAGGCTTGCCCACATAATGGGTATTAGAATGTTTTGACTTCTTCATGAACTTCTTCATCGCCTTTTCAAATTGCTTTTGGTCATCTTCGTTATCCGGATTGTTGAGCCAAAAATATACAGTGTGTACAAAATGTGAATCTAAATTTCTCATTAGTTTATCTTGTTGACTATATGCGGTTATGGATATTAATAAAAGGGTTAAAATACAAACTGTCTTTTTCATTTTATTCTGATTTAAATTTAATATACTATTTTTCAATAAATGCTTTATTTTGTTCACTTAGTTCTAAAGCGGAATAGTCTAATTTCCACCCGATGGTTTCAACAATTTTTTCGATCAATAAAACAGCTTCCAATGCTTCACGCCGGGCTGTATCCATCAGTCCGCTTTCAGGAATTTTTTCCATGACATGTTTTTTAGCTTCCTGGTTTAAGGCCGTCAAATCTTTTGGAGTAAATGAATTGAAAAGCCCATTTTTAATATCGTAAAATTCAAGTTCTGGTTCTATTGAAAGAACTTCCGGCTGGGGAAAGTTAGCAAGAATTATCTTCTTTTTATCCGTGTCAGCATGCATAAGTACTTTTTTAAGATCGTACCCAATTTGCGCTTTTGCATTAATTACAATTAGGGCCTTTTTCTTGCTGCTTAGCAAGCTCATAAAGTGTTCCCTTGTATTTTCATACTTGTAAATCTCCGCAAAATCACCTTCTACAGAAATCAATTTACAAACACTTTTAATCTTCTCCAATATTATAGTGGATTGATGTTCTGTAAGTTCTTTGTTCCTCTTAATACGAAATAAGGAGTACATCCAGTACATCAGGATTGCTCCTAAAATTAGTCCTAAAAAAAGTTCTAAAATACTATCCATTGTGGTTTCCTATTTCTCCTAAATGAGTAAACTTAAATCCTTTCTCATATTTCAATCCATAACCGAAAGCTCTGTCTATAGCTGAGTGTGAAAACAAAATAATCCCAGCTCCTTCCAACAAAGGAAGAGAAAAATATGCTCCAAAAATATAAATAACTATTGTCAAGCCTTTATGATGAAAGATATTATATAAAACAGCCCCAATTTTATTTCCTAAAATATATCCCAACATTCCAATATCCAGGGCCAATAGAAACACAAAAAACCACCACCAGGAAAAAGGCAGGAAGGTAAAAAGATAGAATCCAAATCCAAACATAGCCCATTCCTCTAACTTGATAATAGTTTTCATGACTCTATAGGTTTAAATAAAAGGGGCCTGCTTGGGGTGGCATCATTTTCAATTGGGGCCAGTTGCAAATTCAAAATATAAGTACCGTCCTTAATAGAATTATTTACATAAATAAATTCTGTAATAGTAGCCATGGTTCTCAAATTGCCTTCAACTTGCCAGAAAGCCCTATGGGCCAGAAGGGCACCATTGTCTTTTTCTTTGTCTATCGAAGGGAGGTCTATGAGCAAGTGATTTATTCCCATATCTACTAAATATTGAGCTGCTTCTTCTAATAAATAAGGTGGATTTGTATCGGAATATTTCCTTGATAACTTTTCTTTAAGGTTAGGTAAGGTTCTGATGATGAGAGCCTCATGTTTTTTATTACCTATAGCATATTGAATTTGCTTTCGGGAGACAACAAAATCTTCCTGATATTTTTCCGGGGCAATGGTGACCACTTCAGCAAGGAAAAAATAGTCTAGTAATTGCGTATTTATGGAATAGCTCTCTTTTGTAATATGTCCTATACATTCCGTGTGTGTTCCATGGGCATGCGGATTAAAACTTATATCGTTAAAATTTACGGAAGCACCTTCAGATACTTTCCCAATAAAACCCTCTTCCCTATGCGGTTCTATTATAGGTGCATTAAGGTTCCAGGCCCTTACATTCGATTCATTACCCCTTAATGGTATAGAAATATCCAGAGGCATGGACAAATCTATCTTATATTCCTTGCTATTATGTTTTATTCGTGCGAGCATAGCTTCTAATGAATAATCTTATTTCAATTTAATCATAAATAAATCACTTGCAATCCCATCACATAAAAACTTTCCTTTTTTAGTAACGCATAACATATCCCCATCTGCAGTGAGCAATCCTTCTTTTATATGTTTATCTGATTGCAGCAATAGGTATTTATAATACGAATTGCCGAATTCTGTTTCAATTTTATTTAGCGAAATCCCCCAAATTGTTCGCAGGCCAGTCATTATATATTCGTTATATCTGTCTGTTTTGGTAAGTGTTTCTTCCTCCATTGGGAGGAGCTTCTGATTAATCGACTTTATATATTTTGAATTATTACTGATATTCCACCCCCTTTTAATCCCATTATACGAATGTGCAGAAGGACCTATCCCCATATACTTTTTCCCTTGCCAATATGCAGTGTTGTTCTTTGAAAAATAACCCTCTTTTCCAAAATTGGATATTTCATAATTAACGTATCCTTCGCCCTCTAAAATATCCAGAAGTATATAAAACTGCTGTTGTGTTATTTCATCATCAACATCGGGAATTACCCCTTTTTCTATAAAAGCCTTTAATGCCGTTTTAGGTTCCACGGTCAATGCGTAGCTTGATATATGAGGCAAGCTATATGATAATGCTATGGCAATATTCTCCTCCCAGCGCGCATTCGTCATCCCGGGTATGCCGTAGATAAGGTCAATAGAAATATTATCGAAATGTTTTTTGGCTTCACTTAGACAAAGCTCTGCTTCATTGGCGTTATGCGCCCTGTTCATCAGTTTTAAATCCTGATCAAAAAAGGACTGTATGCCAATACTTAATCTGTTGATAGACGAATCACTAAGTTCCTTAATTTTGGTTACCGACAAATCATCAGGATTAGCTTCCAATGTAATTTCAGGCGTTTCAATCACCTTATAGTTCCTGTAAACTGCATCTACTAAGTACTGAATTTCGGCTATTTGCAATACTGAAGGAGTTCCGCCACCAAAATATATGGTTCTTATCTCCTCTTTCTTAAACGCTTCCATTCTCAGTAGCAACTCCTGCTCCAGCGCTAAAATCAACTGGTCTTTTTTAGCCAGGTTAGTGGAAAAGTGAAAGTCACAATAATAACAGGCCTGTTTGCAAAATGGAATATGTATGTAAATGCCAGCCATTAACTATTTTGAAATAAAACTATAAGGTAAGACAACCCATAACTTATTGCCACGTATGAAATATAGGAAAGTATAAATACCAGAATAGATTTTAGAATTGTAGCTATTTTTTTTGTTTGAATAAAGGACTCCATTGCATATAAAAAATATACAAACATTACCAGCATACCCAGGGGCTGCAATTCTTTTTTCACCCAAACTACCAAAAATAAATTTAGGGTAGTAAACAATGTATACATCCCTGTTAAATAAAAAGATACCGCTAAAAATTCTGCCAGAGTATATTTCTTATAAAAGAACAGTTTGGAAAATAAGGCTAATGTAAACGGAAAAAAAAAGAGTAGTTTATCTATGTTAAATAACATAAAATCACGTGCCTTGGTTAGAAGTTGACCATCCTGAGTGTCTTCAACTACAACTACGGTATCGCTGAAAGGATCAAAACCAATCGCAGAACGAATAACGAGATATGCTACTGTGGTAAGTATAAAAAAGGCAACCGGTTTATAATATTTCTTCCGCTTACCCTCAAGATACTTCCTTAATACAATACCGGGATTTACCAAGAGGAGTTTTAAAGTGATAAAAAGCGGTGCATTTACTGAGAATGCAGCATCCATAAAGTCGTGGATAGTTTCCTTAAAACTAACTTTATAAACAGAAGTGCGTTGTCCACAATTTTCACAATATTTATTGGTAGCAGCGATTCCGCAATTCTTGCAATATTTTGATTCTGAAGTCAATACTATTTATTTTAACCGATCTTCATTTTGTTTTACGAATGCGGACCATCCCGTATAACTTTTTCCTACTTCCACCCTTCCTTCATTATAGAAATGACATACCGCAGCCGCAAGGCCATCTGTACTGTCAAGATTTTTTGGAAGTGATTTTAATCCAAGCGTACTTTGAAGCATTTTTGCGACCTGTTCTTTACTGGCATTGCCATTACCCGTAATCGCCATTTTTATTTTTTTTGGCATATATTCTGTTATTGGAATTTGCCTGGAGAGTCCGGCTGCCATGGCCACTCCCTGTGCCCGGCCAAGTTTTAGCATAGATTGGATATTTTTCCCATAAAAAGGAGCTTCAATGGCAATTTCATCCGGATGGTAGGTGTCAATCAGTTCAATGGTTCGTTCAAAAATAAGCTTGAGTTTGGTAAAGGGGTCATTGTATTTTTTGAGTAATAATTCGTTCATTTGAACAAATGTCATCTTCTTCCCCTTCACCTTTATGATGCCGAATCCCATGATAGTCGTTCCCGGGTCAATCCCCAATATGATTTTTTCGTTTTGCAATTTATTTTGTTTACTCTGAATTTAAAATAATGGGAATCCTGCACTTGGCATTCACAGGTATTCCCCGTTTTAAAGCCGGCTCCACCGGGGGCAGACTTTTAAGGCTTCGACTTATAATCCCATCAAATTCGGGAATCTGTTCCTGAATAATGCTGTTCTTATCAATATTCAATACGGAAATTTTTCCTTCTTTATCAACCAGAAAATCTACAAATACTATTTCCTCAACATCTTTATCAAATATAAATTCGAATTCCTGTAAGGTCATTGAAAAATGCAAAAGCAAGGTATTTTCAAAGCACTCTTTTTGTGAAGATTTAGACACCGTTTCGTCACAATCATCAAACAGGGGGTATTGGTCAACATCATTCCAATTGATAGCTTGTAATTCTTTTTCCACCAGTTTTTGCGTTTTAACTTCGGTTGAGGTAAACAAATCGCAGGAAGACAGTAAACAAAGACAAGACAAAATTAGCAACTTCCTCATATAAGCCGTATTCTTAGCGGAAAATTACGACTTTTTCGGGCAAATAAGCCTCAGAAATTCCGGATTTCCTGCTTCCCTAAAAAGAGGTGTAACAAATACGTACTATCTTCGTCCAATTACAAATGGTTTTTATGGACATTGTCTTATTCTTATTGGGATTTTTCTTTATGCTCATTGGAATCCTAGGGAGTTTTTTACCTGTTTTACCCGGCCCTACAATAAGCTGGATAGGTCTTTTATTATTGGTTCTTACAAAGGCAGTACCTGATGACTGGTGGTTTTTGGGGATCACACTATTAGTTGCGCTAATTGTATTGGCATTAGATTATATTATCCCGGCAATGGGTACTAAAAAGTTTGGGGGCAGCAAGGCTGGAATGTTCGGGACCGTAGTTGGGCTTCTTGTAGCAATAATATTTCCAATACTGGGTCTTTTTGGAATAATTATATGGCCGTTTGTTGGAGCGTTGATTGGAGAGCTAATAAATAAGGCGGAGAGTAAAACAGCTCTTAAAGCCGCTTTTGGTTCCTTTATTGGCTTTCTTACCGGGACTTTCTTAAAATTTGTGGTTACTATAATTTATTTTGGACTCTTTATAGCCAAAACCTGGGAGTATAAGGAAGACTTATTTCCATTTTTTTACTAGCCCCTAATTAAACCAAACCACCTTTTCCTCAACAGGTTTTCTTTCACTAACAGTGATTTCCTCTTCGTAACGGCCCATATATAAAAAACCGAGACATAGTTCCCCATCACCCATTTCAACAAATTCACCCATATATTTTGTCAGGCCCGGTGAACTCCAATAACAACCTATCCCCATTTCTGTGCAACAAAGCCACATATTCTGAACAGCCATTGCTGTGGCGGCAATTTCTTCCCATTCCGGAAGACTTTCTTTTGGGTCTCTTTGCATGCATATGGCTATGACTGCGGCAGACCTGCTTGGGTTTTCAAGGAGCTTTTTTACTTTAAAAGCTTTTGGATTCCCTTCCGTTTCCTTATATTTTTTTGCAAGAAACCGCCCTAGTTGTTCTTTTGAATTTTCTAAAAAGACCTTAAACCTCCAGGGTTCTGTTTTTTTATGTGTTGGTGCCCAATTGGCCGACTCCAGGATTTTTTCAATCTCCGATTTATTTATCGGCTGGTTCGTGTATTGTGCGGGAAATACAGATCTCCTCTTTTTAATCAATTCAAATATCATTATAAACATTTTAGTTTTGCAAAGTTAGAATTTCTAATCGTGATTTAATATTCAAATTAAAGTGGGGTTGCAATTCCATTTTTCTGAAACTTAATGAATACATTTATAGTACTAAAAAATAAAATTTAATGGTTACACCAACTCATACCTTTATGTATGGAGAAGAAGAACTTAGTTGCGGCCTTGCATTGGGAATTGCTAGAGGCACAGTTCAGGGCCAATTATCCAATGCTGCACGAAAACGGGTACGGGACAGCAAGCTTGTGGTTGAAAACATAGTTGAAAAAGGACAGGCTGTTTACGGTATAAATACCGGGTTCGGACCCTTATGTACCACAAATATTTCTAAAGAAGAAACCAGAATACTACAGACAAACATCCTCAAAAGCCATAGCGTTGGAGTTGGCAAGCCAATAAAGACTGAATTAGCTAAGCTGATGCTCATTTTAAAGATACATTCACTTGCCAGAGGGTATTCAGGTATTGCAGAAGAAACCATAGACAGAATTCTTTGGCATATAGAAAACGATGCCATTCCGCTTGTACCTTCTCAAGGATCCGTAGGAGCCTCAGGAGACTTAGCTCCTCTTGCCCACCTGTTTTTACCTCTTATAGGCCTTGGTAAGGTTCTGTTTGAAAACAAAATTATTGTAACTGAAGAACTATTTAAAAAAACAGGGCTGAAACCCCTGGAACTTGGTCCCAAAGAAGGGTTGGCGCTTATCAACGGTACTCAGTTTATCGCGGCACATGCTATAAAAGTATTGGAAAAATTACACAATTGCCTCCAGCATGCCGATATTATAGGTGCTATGATGATTGAAGGATTGCAGGGCTCCGTTAAGCCATTTTACAATGAATTACATAGCCTGAGGCCCTATAAGGGGAATATACATGTGGCACAAAGGGTTAAATCACTCCTGAAAGGTTCTGAGATCATGGAAAATCATATTGATTGTGAGCGGGTACAGGATCCATATTCTTTGCGTTGCATTCCACAGGTCCATGGAGCATCCAGAAATTCCTGGTTACACCTCAAGGAATTAGTAAATATTGAGTTAAATGCTGTAACAGATAATCCAATTATTATTAATGAAGACCTGACAATTAGTGGCGGTAATTTTCATGGGCAACCGCTTGCCATGGCACTGGATTATGCATGCCTCGCAGCTTCGGAATTGGGTAATATTTCAGACAGACGGATTTACCTGGCAATGGAAGGCAATAGTCCGGGAGTTCCTAAGTTGCTTATGGAAGATACGGGTATAAATTCAGGATACATGATCCTGCAATATACCACTGCGGCTTTAGCCAGTGAAAACAAAGGGCTTTGTTTTCCTTCTAGTGCAGACAGCATTCCAACTTCTATGGGTCAGGAAGACCATGTAAGTATGGGGTCTATTGCTGGAAGAAAGGCTTTAAGGGTATTGGGGAATCTGGAAAAAATATTAGCGATAGAATTACTGACTGCTACGCAGGCATTTGAATATAGGAAACCCTTAAAATCAGGGATATTGCTGGATGTGGTACATAAGGAAGTACGTAAAAGGGTGGCCTTTGCCAAAAAGGACAGGGTTTTTGCTGATGACATAGAAAAAGGGATAGAATTGTTAAATAACCAGACCATAATACAGCGCATTAATAGGGTTTGTAAAAGAGAGAATCTTTCCTTAAAGACAAAGTATTCAGAAGAGTTTGAAAACTATTAATGACTATGGAGCAATTAACACTTATTGGTCCCTTAAGCCAGGTAATTCCGATGACGGGAATACCCTTAAAAGGTGCTGTTTCAGACAGTCAACTACAGATCATTGAAAATGCCGGAATTCTTGTCGCTGATGGTCTTATTAAAACTATTGACAGTTATAAAAAACTCGCAACCAAAGTAAAAGGTCTCGACGTAAAATTTATTCATTTAGAAGGAAATCACATTTGCCTTCCGGGGTTCATAGATTCTCATACCCATATTTGTTTTGGCGGCTCCAGGGCGGGGGATTACGCCATGAGGAATGCTGGCAAAACATATTTGGAAATTGCTGAGGAAGGCGGTGGTATCTGGGACACAGTGCAACAGACAAGGAAGGCTACAAAAAAAGAACTGATCAAGGGAATAATTAAAAGGGCCAAACAGCATCTTAAAAACGGTGTTACTACTATTGAGGTTAAAAGTGGTTACGGCCTATCTGTCAAGGAAGAGCTAAAAATGTTACAGGCAATTAAAGAGGCTGATGATCAGTTCGCATTGGATTTTGTCTCCACTTGTTTGGCCGCTCATATGCTCCCCAGAGATTTTAAGGGTAATTCATCAGAGTATCTATCAGAAATAAGTGAGCAACTGTTCCCCATTTTAAAGAAGGAAAAATTTGCAAACAGAGTTGATGCCTTTATTGAGAAAGGGGCATTTAGCCAAGCAGAAATCACGCCTTACCTGTCCAGAGCTGCTGAAATGGGTTTTGATATTACCATCCACGCTGATCAGTTCTCAGTGGGAGGAACTAATGTTGCTGTCAAATTTAATGCTGTTAGTGCAGATCATTTGGAGGCAAGTACATCCCATGAAATAGAATTACTGGCTAAAAGCAATGTAATAGCTACAGCCTTACCGGGGGCTTCATTAGGCTTGGGCTGTAATTTTACTCCGGCAAGGAAAATTCTGGATGCCGGTGGTGCCTTGGCCATTGCCAGTGATCACAATCCTGGTTCTGCCCCTATGGGCGATCTTCTTACCCAGTCAGCCATATTAGGTACCATGCAAAAATTAACTAATGCAGAAGTATTGACGGGAATAACATTCAGAGCTGCGGCAGCACTCAAATTATCAGATAGAGGCAAATTGAAAGAGGGTTATCTTGCCGATTTTAGTTTATTTCATACTGACGATTTTAATGAGGTACTTTATAATCAGGGGGCTTTTAAACCATGTATGGTATTTAAAAAAGGGAAATTAATTTACGACAAACATAACCAATAGGAAAGATGCAAAGTTCCAAAATACAATTAAGTTTTCGCGATGAGATCCTATTGGGAATTCCTAAAGAATTACCGCCATCAAAGCCACGGATTCCTGAATTAAATCATGCACCAAAGCGAAAGGAGATCCTAAGTCGGGAAGAAAAAAAGCTGGCAATAAGAAATGCGCTTCGCTATTTTCCTCCAGCCTGGCATGCTGAGCTTTGTGCAGAATTTGCTATGGAATTGGAAAAATATGGTCGAATTTATATGTATCGTTTTAAACCGGGATATAAAATGCATGCCCGGCCAATATCAGAATATCCTGCCCAAACCGTGGAAGGGGCTGCGATAATGCTTATGATACAGAATAATTTGGATCCTGAAGTAGCTCAACATCCTGAAGAATTAATAACATATGGGGGTAATGGCGCCGTCTTTCAGAATTGGGCGCAATATCTGCTTAGTATGCAGTATCTGGCTACCATGACTACAGAACAAACCCTTCATATGTATTCCGGACATCCTATGGGTTTATTCCCTTCTTCAAAGGAAGCCCCCAGGGTGGTAATTACCAATGGCATGATGATTCCTAACTATTCCAGTCAGGACGATTGGGAAAAATTCAATGCCCTTGGTGTAACTCAGTATGGACAAATGACTGCCGGGTCCTATATGTATATTGGCCCGCAGGGCATTGTACATGGGACTGCGATTACAGTAATGAATGCCTTTAGGAAGGTTTTACAAAAATCTGAGTCACCAAAAGGTAAAATATTTCTCACTGCCGGTTTGGGCGGTATGAGTGGTGCTCAACCAAAAGCGGGAAATATTGCTGGCTGTATAACGGTCTGTGCCGAAGTAAATGAGGCTGCTGCAACGAAAAGATATGCACAGGGTTGGGTTGACGAACTCCATACAACTATGGATACGCTCATTGCCAGAACCAAACTGGCTATAAATAATAATGAAATATTATCTCTTGCATTTGTAGGTAATGTAGTGGAAGTCTGGGAGCGGTTTTATGAAGAAGGGTTGTTTATTCACCTGGGGTCCGATCAAACTTCTCTGCACAACCCATGGGCAGGAGGTTACTATCCGGCAGGATTGAGCTTTGAGGAAGCTAATATCATGATAGCGGAAAACCCTGACCTATTTAAGGAGAAGGTTCAGGAATCATTGAGGCAGCAGGTGATTGCAATCAATAAACATGCAGCAAAAGGAACCTATTTCTTTGATTATGGGAATGCCTTTTTATTAGAGGCCTCAAGGGCTGGTGCCGATGTTATGTCTGAAAACAATATTGATTTTAAATACCCTTCATATGTTCAGGATATTTTGGGGCCAATGTGCTTTGACTTCGGTTTTGGCCCTTTTAGATGGGTTTGTACCTCAGGTAATCCTGAAGATCTGCAAAAGACGGATGAAATAGCTTTAGGTGTTATGGAGAAAATCAGAGACAGTGCACCAGAAGAGATTCAACAGCAAATGCAGGATAATATCAAATGGATTAGTGAGGCGGAATCCAATAATCTGGTAGTCGGTTCACAGGCCCGTATCTTATATGCGGATGCCGAAGGAAGAATTAAGATCGCACAGGCTTTTAATGACGCTGTTAATTCAGGAATAATTACAGCACCTATTGTCCTGGGAAGGGATCACCATGATGTAAGCGGAACCGATTCTCCATTCAGGGAAACCAGCAATATATACGATGGAAGCAAGTTTACCGCAGATATGGCTATCCATAATGTTATAGGCGATAGTTTTAGAGGAGCAAGCTGGGTTTCCATACACAACGGTGGCGGAGTTGGGTGGGGTGAAGTGATCAACGGCGGTTTTGGGATGGTACTTGATGGTTCAGATGAAGCCGCTAAACGACTGAAAAATATGCTATTTTATGATGTAAATAATGGCATATCGCGCAGAAGCTGGGCCAGAAATGAGGAAGCGCTTTTTGCCATTAAAAGGGAGATGAAACGAACCCCTAATTTAAAAGTGACATTACCCAATACGGTAACAGATGAATTGTTAGATAGATTATTTGAATAACCAAATGATTCTTTACAAACCAACAGACGAAAATATTTGGACAGGTCGAAAAACCGATCAGGATATTTATGTTTACCAAAAGGTTGAACAAATAGATCTGGAACTTCAAAAAATCCCAATCTCTAAGGAAAAGACATTCGTGTTCCTGGGTTATGAATGTGATGAAGGTGTAAAGAGAAATATGGGACGAGAGGGTGCAAAAGAGGGCCCACATGCTGCTCGTCGACAGTTGGCAAAACTACCGCATCATCTGAATGAAGACACTGCAATTTTTGATGCAGGGAATGTAGTATGCGTAGCAGATGATATGGAGAAAGCTCAAAGCGTTTTGACTGAAAAAGTAACTCAAATCTTAAATCATAAAGGCATGCCCTTATTGTTAGGTGGAGGCCACGATATAGCCTACGGACATTATAATGGAATTAAAAATTTTGTTGGCAATGACCAAAAAATTGGGATAGTAAACCTGGATGCCCATTTTGATCTCCGATCCAATGAAGATGGCAATAATTCAGGAACGCCGTTTTACCAAATTACAATCGACTCTAAAGATGGAAATTTGGACCTTCCTTACCTATGCTTGGGGATAAGAAATGATGCCAATGACAGCATATTATTCAAACGGGCCAGAGAATGGAACGTAAAATATATAGAGGCCGAACTCTTTCATAAGCAGAATACTTCTTATGTAATTAATAAAATTAATGAGTTCTGTAAGGATGTAGATTTTGTATACCTGACAATAGATTTAGACGGATTTTCTTCTGCCTTTGCACCAGGTGTAAGCGCTGCTTCCCCTATGGGGTTTTCTGTAGATATTGCTCTGGTTGCAATTCATACGCTCATCACAACTAATAAACTAATAAGTGCAGATGTAGCTGAACTCAATCCATCCTATGACCGGGATGATCAAACGGCTAAACTGGCTGCAAGCCTGCTTCATTTTATACTGCATAAAGTTGATCTACTCTAGCCATGACTGATAGTAAGTGCCATCATCAATTTCAAGTGCTACTTCAGTTAATTGCAGTGGTTTAAATGTATCTACCATTACGGCATATTCCTCAGTTCCACTCTTGCCTATGCTGGCTTCGTATGTTCCGGGGTGCGGTCCGTGAGGTATACCTGCAGGGTGAAGAGAAATATAACCCTGGTCAATATTCTTACGACTCATAAAATCGCCCTGAACATAATAGAGCACCTCATCGGAATCTATGTTTGAATGATTGTAGGGTGCTGGTATGGCCTGGGGGTGATAGTCATACAGTCGGGGGCAGAAAGAACAAACTACGAAAGCACTGGTCTCAAACGTCTGGTGAACCGGCGGTGGCTGATGCACTCTACCTGTAATAGGTTCAAAATCAAATATCGAAAAAGCGTATGGGTAGTTATATCCATCCCAGCCCACTATGTCAAAAGGATGCGAAGCATATACTAAATGATGCAACTGGCCCTGTTTCTTTACTTTTATTAAAAATTCTCCAAGCTCATTATGCGTTTGCAAATTGTCTGGCAGTCTAAAATCGCGTTCACAAAATGGCGAATGCTCTAAATGTTGCCCAAACCAGTTCCTATATCGCTTTGGGGTATAAATAGGATGGTAAGATTCTGTAATAAAGATTCTGTTATCCTCATCTTCAAAAACTATTTGATAGATCATTCCGCGGGGTATTAAAATATAATCCCCGTATCCAAAAGGAATTTCACCTAACATAGTTTTCAGAGTTCCTTTTCCCCTGTGAATAAAAAGTAATTCATCTGCATCAGCATTTTTATAGAAGTAATCCGTCATTGATTTTTTAGGGGCTGCAAGACCAACATGAACATCGCTATTGAATAATACAACCTTTCGGCTTTCGAGATAATCATCCTCTGGGGTTACCTGAAAACCTTTAAGCAATCTGGATTTGATATTATATTTAACCACCGCCTTGGGGGAAATGTCTTTTGTATCACCAACCTCTTTAACCATAGTTGGCCGGTATAAATGATACATTAGGGAAGACATGCCATCAAATCCTATGGTTCCAAATAACTGTTCATAGTGCAAACTGCCATCTTTTTTCTTAAAAACCGTATGTCTTTTGTGTGGTAAATTTCCAAGTTTATGATATAATGGCATGGGCAGATCTCTTTAAAAGTCACCACTAAAATTACGACAAATTGAAGGTTTTGTAAAATAAAGCCTCATAAATATCAGGCAATTATTTTATTCCTTCATTCAAGGTATAGCCCAAACAAAAAAAGCCTCCCAAATTGGAAAGCCTTTCATTGGTAAGTACCGAATCAATATCGGCATCTATACACATACATCATTATAAATGATGCACAACACAACACCGCAAAGATATAAAAGGATTCCAAATTAGTTGTTATTATTTGGCCGATTTATATTCTGGACTTGAAGGGTCTGACTATTAGGCGGGCTGCCTTATCATAATTAATGTAATTATATACCCAATTAAAAAATACGATTCCCCTGTTCCTGAATCCAACCAGCGACATTAAGTGAACAAACATCCAAATAAACCATGCAAAGAAGCCTCCAAATTCAATTCCCTGAAGATCAACTACCGCCTTGTTACGCCCTATTGTTGCCATATTACCTTTATTTCTATAGACAAAAGGTTTCATGGACACCCCTTTCAATAAGCTTTCCAAATTCATTGCCAAAAGTTCCCCCTGTTGAATTGCAGGCTGTGCCATTTGAGGGTGTCCTTTTGGATAAGCTTCAGTTTCCATATAAGCGATATCTCCAATGGCAAAAATATTCGGGTGTCCTACAATTTGATTAAATCTGTTCACTTTAAACCGATTAACTCTTTTTATCAAAGTAGCAGAATTTAAGCCCTCAATCGCTGCTCCCGTAACACCGGCGGTCCATATAAAATTCCTCGTTCTGATTTCTTCACCGTTATCCATTTTCATGAGATCGCCATTGTAACCTTTTACAATGGTGTTCAAATGCAGATGAACCCCAAAATCTTCCAAAAATTTCCTTGCTTTGGCTGAAGCTTTGGCACTCATAGGGGGCAGAACAACATCTGCTCCTTCGAATAGATGAATTTCCATTTCATCAATATTAAGATGTCTGTAATCTTTTGGAAATACATGTTTTTTCAATTCTGCAAATGCTCCGGCTAGTTCAACCCCGGTGGGGCCTGCGCCAATTATGCAAAAATTCAGCAGGGCCTTGCGCTTTTCCAAATCTTGACAATTATCTGCTAATTCGAAATTCTGAAGCATAAGACTTCGAATATTTAAAGCCTGTGGAACGCTTTTCATTGACATGGCATTTTCCTGGATCTCCTTATTGCCAAAGTAATTGGTTCGTGTACCCGTAGCAATAACCAAGTAGTCGTAAGAGATTTTACCAATAACTGTATGCACTTCTTTAAGTTCCGGGTCTATTTTATCTACCGTGGCCAGCCTAAAATAAAAATTATGAAGCCTTTTTAAGATCTTCCTAATTGGATAGGCTATAGAATCTGGTTCTAAGCCTCCTGTGGAAACCTGGTACAAAAGGGGTTGAAATGTATGGTAGTTGTGTTTATCTATGACAACAACCTGAACCGGAAGTCTCCCTAGTTTCTTAGCTAGCGAAATTCCTGCAAAACCAGCTCCTATAATTACTATTCTTTTTTTGGTGGTCTCAGGAAGATTCATATAATAATTTAATTCAAAAATAAGGAAACTCTTACCGTTCATCGATGTTTTTTAACTGACTTGAATGGGTCAGGTTTCAGCTAAAACCTCATTTATGGGATAATCCGCGAATAGTAGCGGTTTTAATCGGACATACAATGCGTTGGTCGTAAAGCTTAAAAGGCCTCGTGATTGAGTATTATTTTTATAAAACGATTTCCCAAGTCCTTAAAACCACCTATATCATGCTTAAAAAGTTATTTATTTTTACAATCTTAGGTTTTTTAGTCCTTTCCTGTACCCTTGATACAACGGAAGTATATGAGGATCTAATTTATATTGAAAACGGACTTCCCGATTTACCTCAAAATAATATAGAAGAAAATTTTGAAAGTCAAGCACTTCAAATATCACAATGGATCGACAATATGCAACTTACCAATGGGCTACTGACAAGTTCTGAAAAAACAGACTATGTATCTTTATATGATAATGCTCTGGCTGCACTGGCATTTATGGCCGAAGGAGAAATTGAAAAAGCGGAAGGAGTCTTTGATTATTTTAATGAACGTATCGATTCAGAATTCGCTCAGAATAACGGAGGGTTCTACCAGTTAAGAAATAGTGATGGTTCTAACGGCAGACGAACTTGGATGGGAGATAATGCCTGGTTATTAATAGCTCTGAATAACTATCACCAAATAACAGGAAATACCAAGTATAATGAATTGACTGTAGTATTAGAAAACTGGATCAGGAGTTTACAGGATGAAGATGGCGGCCTCTGGGGCGGATTTAATGAAGATGGGTCACAAATACACAAAATTACAGAAGGTATTATTATGGCATTCAATGCGGTTGAAGGTTATGATGATTTTCATAAGGGCATATTAAATTATCTTAAACAAGAACGTTGGAACACAACAGACAGGCTTCTGGTTGCTTGGCCGGAAAATGAGACCTATTATTATGCTATGGACCTTCATTCGCTGGGCTATTTAATTTTTGAGAATTTCCCAGAAGAGGTGCTTATTAAGGCTGAACGCTACAAAAATACACAGGTAGCCAGTTTTAACGGAGAGGTAATTTCCGGTTATTGTTTTGATGAGGATAAAGATGTAATTTGGTTAGAAGGTACGGCGCAAATGGCTCTGGCTTTTAAAGAAGCTAATATGGACAATGAAGCAATTGAATTTCTTGGGCAGCTGCAAAAAACGCAAATGAATAATTCAGCCCATGAAAATTCACTAGGTATTCCGTATGTAACAAATGTTGGTACCTGTTATGGTTCTTCATTATTGTGGGAAGATGCTCCGAGCACTCCGGCTATGTCATCAAGCATTTGGTATTTGTTTAACATGCTAAGCTTTAACCCTTTAGATCTCGGTAGACAAAAGAACATTCCAAATGAAGATAAATTCTGGAATCTCTGATACTTTGTGGATTTATAATTGCATTAACACAGTCGTTTTACGATTTTAGATAACTTTAAAATAAAAAATGAAATCTTCGGCTATGTTCTGGGTTGGAGCAACCACTATACTCTTAATAATGGTAACTGTAATGGCCACTATGAATTTCGCTTTTAGTTGGGTCTTTTACCTCACTGTACTTGGTCAGATAATGATAGTTTATATGGTCTACAAAGTTCTTACAGACAATTACAAAACTTCCAATACATTTGAGGACTTCTATGAAGATTACCCTGTTAGGAATTAAATAAGCTTCATTTATTTGTATTGGGAATATTTTTCATGAAATATCGAGACTAGTCGGGCAATATCAGAAGAGGTATTGGTGTATGAAACGCAATGCGTTTGACAACAGGTTCTCTAACCAATTCTTCCAAAAAACCATGTCGGTAATGAACTAGCGCGAGCATTTGTATGCCAAACTCCTTTATAAAGAATTCAATCACATCTGATTTACTGGCAAAATAAGGCATGCTATGTAAACAATGTGAGACAGACGAAACATACTCCATTAATATATCTTTATTTGAATGCTGGTACTTGCTCAATTGTTCCTCCTCACTAATATGCATTATATTTATTGTAGCTCCAAATTTAGCTGTCAGCTGAATCAGAGGCTCAATTACTTCTGCACTAAAGTTTCTCTTAAAATCTGTCGGGAAACCAATTTCAACAGGTTTGATATACTTAAAATCTTCCGGAACAGCCAGAATTGGACATGATCTTACAGCCTTAATTATTCTTACTGTGTTACTTCCCAAAAATACCTCCTCAAAGCCAGATGCGCCTTTTGTACCTGTAACTATAAAATCTATATTCTCTGATTTCACAAGCTCTTTGATTTCCTCGGTAAGCAGATTAAATGAAGAAACGCATTTAAAACTGTGTTGCGGGCATTTATAATCAGTATTGAATTGAGTCAATAGTTCTTCCAATCCGCGCTCAGACTCAGATCGAACATTATCTTCCACCAACCCTCCATGAATGGTAGCGGCCATAAAACGGCTGTGAACAATAGCCGGTGTATATGTATTTAGAAGATAAAAAACACATTCTTCTTCTTTAAAAAATTCAAATGCATACTTTGCTGCATTTAAGGAATTTTGGGAGAAATCTGTTGGTAATAATATGTTTTTCATACACCTGATTAAAGAAATAACGGTGTAAAAATACCTCTGGGATTAGATGGAAACAATGATATATGTCAGGTTTTTAAATCCCTTATATTTAATGAAAGGTGCTAATTTATTGTAGATTGAGAGTATATAAGCGTTTAACTAAAATCCTTCAGCAAGATCCCTTAATTTCTTTTCATCCAAAATTCCAAGTTTCTTACCGGAACTCTTTAGCAGGCCCTTCTTTTTAAATTCCGAAATAATTCGAATGCAGGATTCCGTGGCAGTACCTACAACATTAGCAATATCCTCTCTGGAAAGGCTAAGAGATAAATATCCATCTGCATCCTCACCATAGTTAGATTTAAGATAAATGAATGCTTCCGCGATACGTTGTTTTACCGTTTTCTGGGAAATATTTACTATCACATCATCTGCCTCCTTTAAGTCATGTGCCATAAGACGAAGGACTTCAAATGTAAAATCAGGATTCTTATGTAGTGTATTAATGATAACTTCTTTCGGAATAAAGCAAAGTTCCATATCATTTACGGCAACAGCACTTAGATTTGAAGTCTCTTCTGCAATTACAGAACGCTGGCCCATAACTTCTCCTTTCGTAGCCAATTTCACTATTTGATCTTTTCCATTAGAGCTTAGTTTGGAAAGCTTTGAAACCCCATCCCGAACGCAAAAAACACCATTGAGTTTTTCACCTTCTTCGAAAATTGCCTCGCCTTTTTTAAAGGTTTTGGAAGTCTTTGAATCTGATACCTGCTTTAATTCTTCCTTACTCATAGCACGCAAGGAATTAAATTGACGAATTATGCAATTCTCGCATCTGTTTTCAGAACTCATGGATTTTAATTTAGACTGATGCAAAATTATTGAAAAGGTGACAATTATCATATATATTTTAAGTAAATTACTACAATTTCGCACTCAGGTATTAAGCAAATGTTTTAGAATATGACTAAATGTTACCACTGTGGTGATGATTGTAACACTACAGCGATAGTATTTGACGACAAAGACTTCTGTTGTAACGGATGTAAAACGGTATATGAGATTTTTCAATCTAATGATTTATCCTATTACTATGATCTTCAATCCGGCGCTGGCATTACTCCATCAGCAATTGAAGGGAAATATGATTTTCTCAATTCCGGTAACATAGCTCAGAGATTAATTGAATTTGATGATGGAACTATTCAAATTGTTAATTTATTTATTCCGGGAATACATTGTAGTTCATGTATATGGGTGTTGGAGAATTTAAAGAAATTACATCCCGGAATCACAAATTCACAAGTAGACTTTCCAAAAAAAACAGTTAGAGTTACTTATTATGGGGAGCTCGTATCATTAAAAGAAGTGGTAATATTACTGGCAAGAATTGGTTATGAACCCTATATCTCGCTTGATGATTATGATAAAGGTAAGAGTAAAACAGATAGAAGTTTACTTTATAAACTGGGTGTTGCTGGTTTTTCCTTTGGGAACATAATGTTTTTATCTTTTCCGGAGTATTTTGAGGTTGGGGAATTTTGGCTTGATCAATACAAGGGTCTATTCAGATGGCTGACGTTTGCTTTTGCACTTCCTGTTGTGTTTTATGCAGGCAGTGATTATCTCATCTCTGCTTACAAGGGATTGCGTTCCGGACTTTTAAATATTGATGTGCCAATTGCCCTGGGAATTTTGGTCCTTTTTATTCGCAGTAGTTTTGAAATATTCTTTGATCTGGGCTCAGGTTTCTTTGACAGTCTTACAGGTTTAATTTTCTTTCTGCTGGTGGGGAGGTTCTTTCAACAAAAAACATATTCATTCCTTTCTTTTGAACGTGACTACAAGTCGTATTTCCCTATTGCAGTTACCAGAATAAACAAAAAAAAGAAAGAAGAAACAGTTCAGGTATATGATATTAAAAGTGGTGACAGACTACTAATAAGGAATGAGGAACTAATTCCGGTTGATGGAATCCTCATAAGCGAAAGGGCACACATAGATTATAGCTTTGTAACCGGAGAATCTGAACCTGTCCAAAAAAACTCAGGTGATAAAGTATTTGCCGGAGGTAGACAGTGTTATGGCGTAATTGAAATAGAAACTTTAAAAAGTGTTTCTCAGAGCTATCTTACACAATTGTGGAGTAATTCTGTTTTCCAAAAAGACAAGAGTTCCGCTTTTCAAACTTTAACCGACAGCATTGGTAAACGCTTTACAATTGCCGTATTAGCTATCGCTTTTATTGCAGCATCCTTTTGGATGTATCAGGACAGTAGTAAAGTATTGAATGTTTTTACAGCTGTACTTATAATAGCCTGTCCGTGTGCGATTGCCCTTGCTGCTCCATTTACTCTGGGCAATATGTTACGGATTTTCGGACGTAAAAAGCTCTATCTGAAGGACAGCAACGTAATAGAGCAATTGGCTAAAATAGATACAGCAATATTTGATAAAACGGGTACAATAACGACAGCCCAATCCAGTGCAATCACATATGAGGGTATGGATCTAACTGTTGAGGAGGAATCACTTTTAAAAAATACCCTCAGGGCATCAAACCATCCACTAAGCAGATCGCTCTATGCTTTGTTAAAAGAGCACAATATAGAAACTCTTGATGATTATAAGGAATATACCGGCCAAGGGGTACATGGTATCAAGGATAAAAGTGATATCAAAGTTGGTTCAGCAGATTTTGTGGGACATCAACAACAAAGTGATTATAAGAGCACCTCTGTACACATAAGTACAAATGATGACTATAAGGGGCGCTTTGTTTTTCATAATAATTACCGGGAAGGAGTTTCGGAAGTTTTTAAACAAATGGGGCGCTATATGGATTTAGCCGTTTTATCCGGAGATAATCCTGGTGAAAAAGCAAGACTGGAAATTTTATTACCAAAGTTGACACCTTTATATTTTAAACAAAAACCAACGGATAAGTTGGAGTTTATAAGGGAGTTACAGGCCAATGAAAAAAAGGTACTAATGGTTGGTGACGGTTTAAATGATGCAGGTGCACTGGCTCAAAGCAATGTGGGTCTTGCTATTTCGGAAAACATAAACGTTTTCTCCCCTGCCTGTGATGGAATTCTTGATGCCACAAAATTTAAATATCTAAACAATTATATTCTGGCCTCTAAAAAGGCCATAAAAATTATTAAATTGTGTTTTGTTCTCTCATTGATGTATAATCTGGTTGGGCTTTATTTTGCAGTAACAGGACAGTTAGAACCTGTAATTGCAGCTATATTAATGCCCTTGAGTTCAATTAGCATTGTAGCTTTTGCCACACTTGCAACCAATGTAATAGGAAAGAAATTAAACTAATTAATAAACCTGACATATGTCATTTTTTGAAATTATCCACAAATGTAGTTTTACGCCAGAATTCAGGTAGGTATGAGTGTCATTTATTTATTGCTTACAATTAGTATTGTAGTAGCGCTGGTTTTCTTTGCAGCTTTTATCATTTCTGTGCGTAGCGGGCAATATGACGATTCGTATACTCCCTCAGTCAGAATGTTATTTGAAGATGAAGTTGTAAAAAACACAACTATAGAACCTAATACTAAAATCAAAAAATCAAACCAACTAAATAAAAAGCAAAATTTGTAATTATGGAAGTACAACAGTTCTATTACGATAACAAGATCGTAAAAAATTTCCTCTATGCCACCTTGTTTTGGGGAATCATTGGTATGCTCGTAGGATTACTACTTGCATTAATGTTTCTATTCCCTAATATCACAGATGGAATATCATTTCTAAGTTTTGGACGACTTCGCCCGTTGCACACCAATGCTGTTATCTTTGCATTCGTAGGGAACGCTATCTTTGCAGGGGTTTATTACTCTACCCAGCGTTTACTCAAAGCCCGTATGTTTAGTGACTTCCTAAGTAAGTTTAACTTCTGGGGGTGGCAAGCTATAATAGTAGCG